>Ga0209185_1000018_pt1 | contig 349014 bp, 289 predicted proteins | sample SidtaG_2_FD_187425 | JGI IMG/M metagenome (GOLD analysis project Ga0209185, IMG submission 187425) | Marine algal microbial communities from Sidmouth, United Kingdom - Sidmouth_Asex2 metaG (SPAdes) (version 2) | ecosystem: Host-associated > Algae > Red algae > Unclassified | place: Sidmouth...
AGAATTTCGAGATAAAATTGATGAGTTCTTTAGTCAAACACTTCCTAAAATAGGTGGTATCTTGGCGAGCAGAATTAATGACAATTTTCAGGTGTTAAATTCTGCATCTTGAAGTGTGATGGGTATAAGTCACTTTATATGGATATGATCAAATAACTGGGCAAACCCACTCACCTCTATTCGTAAAATTTCATTGTTACGTCTAAATACCTTGGCTTTTAATAGTGAAGGTGAGGGCATCATTCTCCCTTGCTCAAAAGTAAAGTCATGACTGCTAACCGCGTTATTTTTGTTAAATAACAAGCGAGAGCGCCACAAGCACTGCCAGTTGCGGATTCTTCTGGAATACCGAACAATGGCGCAAAATTTCTACAATTAGTAGTAATAGTTTGTTGGTTATTATTGGGCGTTAATTCGAAGAGATGAACACTAATTGCATTATGCATTTTACAAAAACGAGATATTTTATTTAAATTGGAAGTAATAGTCTCTAAAAGACCTAGTGACACAGGTATTATTATATCTGCTAAACCAGTTGAAACTACTTCACAGGGTAAACCTGTTGATGACAATACCAGTTTAGGTATATACCCGTTACCAATCAAAATGCTCGTTTCAGAGCGCTTGAGCGTCAATGTTTATAGTAAGCAATTCAAGGCAATGCTTTATTGCAATGGTTATTCCCTTGTAAAAAGCATTAACGATGAAGTCATCTTTTAAAGGAATAAACGCTCAAGTGCTTCTTCGATGGGTCTAAAAACGATTTATGCGGCGTTATTAATTGTAGTCATGTTTCTACAAGGATGTAGAGTATTAGGGTAACGCAGGAGCAGTTACCGAGAACAACCATGACATAAACTTAATGCCTTGCATACATGGATGTTGACCTTAGATTTCGTCTGGAACAAGAAATCTGTGCCTAAATTGTTTTTAGTTCCCACACAAACCTGCATTTTGAATGGTGACGGGTATATATTTTCGCTTGTAAATTTTTAAAATAGTTTATTTTTACATTAGATAGAATTAATAAACATGAAAAGTTAACCACTTATTCTTTTAGCTGATAACCTTTAAAGTTTATATAAAGAAAGTGTTAGCTAGCCATAATAGAATTATAATCAAAATCATCTACTATACGTTTGGGTTTTTAATACAACTATTAAATATAACGCTTTTTTAAAATCTTTAACTAAAGCTAAAAGTTAAACTTTCTTAAATATAAACATAAACATAAACATAAATGCACGATGTTAAACCAAACGTATGAAATATTTATACATTCGCTAATCACGCAAAAATATAATTCAAGGTAAAATAATGAATATTAAAACTATTTCAACCATCTGCAAATATTTGGCTATTCCATTGGTATTGGGTTTTCCAATAGCAGTGATTGCTTACCGATTAAATCTTTGGGAGATGGGCACATCTTTTAAAATAATTCAATATACCGGTTATGGAAGCATTGTTGTTTTAGCTATAACGTTGATCGTAGGTATTTTTGCATTTATTAAAAAATATAAGCCTATTGCAGAACGTAGTGCGTGCATCGCTGTTTTATTAGCCGTGCCGGTTATAGGGTTAGCTTTGCAAGCTTCAAAAGCTAAATCATTACCTTTTCTACACCAAGTAACAACAGATACCGTGAATTTACCACAATTTAATTCGATTGTTGCCTTGCGGGGTGAAGGAAGTAACCCGTTAGCTTATAACAGTGAAAAACTCGCACCCTTACAATTACAGGCATATCCTGAATTAAAGCCTATTATTAGTGAGTTAACTTTTGAACAAGCTTTTTCTAAAGCAATTCAAACGGCAAAAGCATTAGATTGGGAAATAGTTGCACAGCAGCCGGAGCAAGGCTCTATTGAAGCTGTTGATACGACTCTACTTTGGGGGTTTAAAGATGATATAGCCATTCGTATCATAGCGACAAATACGGGTAGTAAAATTGATTTACGTTCAATATCTCGCATCGGTGGTACTGACCTTGGCGCTAATGCGGATCGTGTTAAAAACTTTATTAAAATGTTCAACGAAAACTAAGCCTAGTGCTTGAAATCAGACCTAAAACGGTTAAAACGGTTAAAGCGCTCTCAACGCCCAGTAAATTACTGCAAATGAGGTTAAAACAAAAATTACAGATCGCTAAATTTTTTAAGTTAATTATCTAGCGTATTTAAAAAATATAAATAAAAACTCAATTAATTTAAGTACAGTTAAAGCAGCTTTGAAGTGTAGTTAGTTTGCAATGATTAATTTATTCATCAATTGCACTTTGCAAGTTATAAAGGGAAAGTAATGAAGAAAACCCAATTTTTTTTAATGTTTACCATACTATATTTTTTTGCCAAAGGGGCCTTTGCAGATGAAGTGACTCCGGTGCTTGAAAACTGTCATCTTGACGGTATTCGCTCACAAATAAAATGCGGTTCTTTATCGGTTCCTGAAAACTATAACAAGCCGGAAGACAATCATATTGTTATTAATTATGCGGTATTACCCGCGATTGACAGCAGTAATAATAATACGCCCTTAATGTTTTTAGCTGGCGGTCCAGGCCAAGCTGCTGTTGAGCTAGCGGCACACATTCGCCAAAGCTTTGCTGAAATAAGAAAAACACGAGACATTATTTTAATAGACCAACGCGGTACGGGTTTATCACAACCTATGTTGTGCGATGAACCCGAGCAAACAACACCTTATGGCTTAATTCCAGAGGAGTTTTCGTTACAAGAAACTCTCAATTGTATTGAAAAACTAAAAAAAACCAACGAACTAAGCCAATACAATAGTGAAAATGCAATTCGAGATTTTGAAGCTGTTAGGCAAAACTTAGGATACCCACAAGTTCATCTTTATGGTGGTTCTTATGGAACTCGTGCCGCGCTGGTATATATGCGTTTATTTCCTCAATCTATTAAAAGCACCATTTTAGATAGTGTTGGCCCAATTGAAGTACCTATTGGTTTGTTTGGTAAGAGTGCTGAAAGGTCATTTAATTTACTACTTGAACATTGCTTAAATGATGAAAGTTGCAATAATGCTTACCCCAATTTACATCAAGAATTTAACATCGTTATTCAGCGCTTAACCAAAAAAATAGTTTCATTGAAGATAAATCATCCGCGTTTAGGGACTCAAACCCAGTTTAAATTAAGCAAAGATAAATTCGTTAATATAATACTTAGGCAGCTTTATGGTATGGAAACCCGAACGATGGTGCCTTTAATTATTCACCAAGCATTTTTGAATAATTATCAGCCACTTATTGGGCTTATATCAGCTAATGAAAATGCAATGCAAATGTATGTAGGTTTAACATTTAATATTATATGTAACGAAGACTTGCCTAAAATGACCAAAGAGATGCAAGTACAAGACAGTAATAACAATTTTGATGGTGGCAGCAGTTTAAAAAACATGAAAGCAGTATGTGATTTATGGCCAAAATATAGTGTAAACAACAGTTTTTATCAGCCAGTAACGGCTAATATTCCTACCTTAATTTTATCAGGGGATTTAGATCCTGTTACTCCACCAAGTAACGGTGAATATTCAGCAAATTCATTACCTAATAGCCATCATATTATTGCAAAAAATAACGCCCATATTGTTGCTTCTACAAGTTGTGGTGTAAATATGGTTAATGAATTTCTAAATCAAGGTGATGCTAAAAAAGTTGATCAATCTTGTTTATTAGATTTACCTGCTGAATCATTTATGACGGGCTTAAACGGCAGTATATAAGGAAATAAACATGATTAAAGTAACTAACTTACATAAATCTTTCTTGGGCGCTAAAAAACAGCCGGTTATAGCTTTAAATGGCTTATCGTTTACCGCAAAAGATGGCGAAATTACTGGTATTTTAGGTCCCAATGGCGCAGGTAAAACCACCTGTTTACGAACATTATATGGCTTACTAAAAGCTGATTCAGGCTCAGCTATCATTGATGGCATATCTGTGAGTGCATCACCAATTGAAGCTCGCGCTAAGTTAGGTATTTTTCCTGATAAATTTGGATTATACGAACGTTTAACCGCTTATGAACAAATAGATTATTTTGCCAGTATTCACGGCTTAACCGGGCAAGCCAAACATACTGCTATTGAAGCCATAATTAAAGACCTTGATATGGAAGTGCTTGCCTATCGAAAAACGCAGGGGTTTTCACAAGGGCAACGAATGAAGGTAACTTTAGCGCAAGCCTTGGTTCATCAGCCACAAAACTTTGTATTAGACGAACCTACGCGTGGTTTAGATGTAATGAGCACGCGAGTTTTACGTGATCATCTAGCCAGATTTAAAGATAAAGGACACTGCATATTATTTTCTTCTCATGTAATGCAAGAGGTTGCCGCACTTTGCGATAGAGTCATTATTGTTGCTAATGGAAAGCTAGCAGCAGAAGGAACACCCACTGAGTTGTGCGAATTAGCCGGCGAAAAACTGCTTGAAGATGCCTTTGTAAAACTCATAGGCTCTGACGAAGGGGTTGCCGCATGATCCAATTTAAAGCATTACTGATCAAGGAGTTTAAAGAAGCCTTTCGTGATAAACGCGCGCTAATGGTAGCAATGACCATGGCAATGTTAGCACCCGTAATGATTTTAGTATTATCTAAAACCATGATCAAAGAAATGGTTGCTACACCACCTATTTATTTACAGGTAACTGGGGAAAACTTTGCGCCTAAGCTTTTTAAGCAACTTCAACAAAATAATATTAATTCGTTAACTGATGCACCTGAAGATATGAAAGATCTCTGGAAAGAACGTAACGTTGAATTAATTATCCCAGAAAACTTTGCAAAGAGTATGATGGAAGGTCGTGCTATCACTCTAACATTACGTGCCGACTTTAGTGAAAAAGCACTTAATGCGCCCATTAGACGTATAAAAAATCAAATTAATAGTTATGCGCAAAGCATAGGCGCTAAACGTTTGATCGTTAGAGGCATGGATCCGCGGTTATTAAGACCTATAAAAATTAATGATCAAGACACAGCTCAGCCCAGCAGCAATGCAATGTTTATCTCGTTAATGCTAGGTTTGTATGTGTTAATGGCAGCGTTTATGTCGGGATTATCAGTCGCCATTGACTCAAGTGCTGGTGAGCGCGAGCGCAATGTGCTTGAAATGCTACTGTGCCAACCAGTCAGCACCTTTAAAATAGTGGTCGCCAAACTTTGTTGTGCAAGTACTATATCTATTATTGGCGTAACGTTAACACTTGTTTTAACGTCTTTTTCAGTTGGGTTTGTCGATTTAACAAAAATTGGCGCAACCTTTAATTTAGATGTAAGCATGGTGCTATTTTTAATTATATTGTTGTTACCTATTAGTTTTTTTGCTTCAGCTTTGCAGCTTTTTGTTTCATTTCAAGCTAAAAGTTTTAAAGAAGCGCAGTCTACGGTGAGTATGATCATTATGTTGCCCGCAATGATCCCCGTAGCATTAATGTTTATTGACGATAAACCGCAGTGGTTAGATTGGTTGCCGGTTTCAGGGCAATCATTATTAATGGACGATTTATTTAAAGGTATAGCAATTAACTGGGCTGCCTTTGCAGCTACAGCATTAGTTACAATAGGCTTAACCACACTATTAGTTATTATATTATCGTTACGTTTAAAATCAGAAAAAGTGGTTTTAGCATTAAGTTAATCGGTTTGACTAAACTGTGTTTTTTGTTTCCACTGAAACCAGTATCTTGAATAATAACGGGTATATACTCGTTACATATCAATTAGTATTAAAAAATAAAAGAGCAATAAGTGGGGTTATATTTTTAATTAAACAAACAAAGCAAAATATAATTCATTGATTTTAAATTTATATCGCATTATATTCTGTGTTGTTGGTTTGGGTTATGAGATTTATCTTGGTATATCTATTTACTAAATAGACTAACACTGATCTGTTTTGCCATGTACAAAATAGCGATATTCAGGCAAAATACTGCCCATAAATATGAATGATTTTATCACATTAGGTTTATTGAAAAGATCGTTTACTAACTTGATTTATTTGGTTTAATTTAATAATGCCCATTTAGCTTGTGAAATGGGGATAACATTTTGCAGCCTACGACACCTTTTTGGCTGACTACTTGAGGATTTAACATGCTTACACGTGATATGAATATCGCAGATTTTGATGCTGAATTATATGAAGCTATCGCCAACGAAACTGTTCGCCAAGAAGAGCACATCGAACTTATTGCCTCTGAAAACTACTGTAGTGCTCGTGTTCTTGAAGCTCAAGGTTCACAGTTAACCAATAAATATGCAGAAGGTTACCCAGGTAAGCGTTATTACGGCGGCTGTGAGCATGTTGATGTTGTAGAGCAATTAGCCATTGACCGAGCTAAAGAATTATTTGGTGCCACTTATGCAAACGTTCAACCACATGCTGGTTCTCAAGCTAACTCAGCTGTTTTTCAAGCGTTAGTTACACCAGGCGGTAAAGTATTAGGTATGAGCCTTGCTCATGGTGGTCATTTAACTCATGGCTCACACGTAAACTTTTCAGGTAAATCGTACGAAGCATTTCAATATGGGTTACACCCTGAAACAGGTGATATTAATTACGAAGAATTAGAACAATTAGCCCAAGAACATAAGCCAGAAATGATTATTGGTGGCTTTTCAGCATTCTCTGGTATTGTTGACTGGGCACGTATGCGTAAAATTGCTGACAGTGTTGGCGCGTATTTCTTTGTAGATATGGCGCATGTTGCTGGTTTAGTTGCGGCTGGTTTATATCCTAACCCAGTGCCACATGCTCATGTTGTTTCAACCACTACCCATAAAACCTTAGCTGGACCACGTGGCGGTTTAATTGTTTCAGCTTGTGATGACGAAGCTATTTACAAAAAACTAAACAGCGCAGTATTTCCAGGCGGCCAAGGCGGCCCATTAATGCACGTTATTGCAGCAAAAGCAGTGGCATTTAAAGAAGCATTAGAACCTGAATTTAAAGTATATCAACAAGGCGTTTTAGACAACGCAAAAGCAATGGTTGAAGTATTACAAGAACGTGGTTACAAAGTTGTTTCAAACAAAACTGACAATCACTTATTATTGCTTGATTTGATTGATAAAGACATTACCGGTAAAGATGCTGATGCCGCGTTAGGTAGAGCACACATTACTGTTAATAAAAACTCAGTGCCTAACGATCCACGCTCTCCTTTTGTTACTTCTGGATTACGTTTAGGTACACCAGCCATAACACGTCGTGGTTTTGGTATTAAAGAAACTAAAGAACTAACCTCTTGGATCTGTGACATTCTTGACAACATTAACAACGAAGATACGATTGTTGCTGTGCAAGGCAAAGTGAAAGAGCTTTGTTCACGTTTCCCCGTTTACGGTTAATCATTGCCTTGGCTAATGCTAAGCTTAATGTTGTAGTAGTTTGAACACTGTATTTCGAATAGAATGGCCGCATTAGCGGCCATTTTTATTAAGCATACTTTTTTAAATAAAGGTGTAGGTGCCTATTATGTTCTGTCCTTTTTGCTCTGAAACTGATACAAAAGTTATTGATTCACGACTCGTTGCTGATGGGCACCAAGTAAGAAGAAGACGTGAATGTTTAGCTTGTAGGGAACGATACACAACCTTTGAAACCGCAGAATTAGTTATGCCTAAAATTATTAAGCGTGATGGTTCAAGAGAGCCTTTCAACGAAGATAAAATGCGTAATGGTTTGATCAGAGCATTAGAGAAAAGACCGGTAAGTGTTGAAAGTATTGAGCTTTGTATTAATAAAGTTAAGTCCGCATTACGTGCAACTGGCGAGCGAGAAGTATCAAGTGAAATGTTAGGTAATACTATTATGGAACAACTTAAAATGCTTGATAAAGTTGCTTATGTTCGTTTTGCCTCGGTATATCGTTCATTTGAAGATATTAAAGAATTTGGTGAAGAAATTGCCCGTTTAGGCCATGAAATAATAAAATAAATAATGACAACATTTTCACTCCAAGATCACCATTATATGCAGCGTGCGCTTACGCTAGCTAAACGTGGACATTATACTACCTCGCCCAACCCAAAGGTCGGCTGTGTGTTAGTTAACAATAATAAAATTGTTGGTGAGGGGTATCATGTTAAAGCGGGCTTAGGGCACGCAGAAGTTAATGCATTAAAGCAAGCTGGTGCTTTAGCTAAAGGTGCCACCGCTTACGTTACCTTAGAGCCTTGTAGTCATTTTGGTAGAACCCCTCCTTGCGCACAAGGTTTAATTAATGCTGGTGTAAAACACGTTATTGCCGCTATGGTTGATCCAAATCCTAAAGTATCGGGTAACGGACTTAATATGCTTGAAGCGGCTGGAATAACCACTCAGCACGGCTTGTTAGCACAAGATGCCCAATTACTTAATGTAGGTTTTATTCAATTAATGACCACCAAAAAGCCATATGTGCGTTGTAAATTAGCAGCAAGTCTTGATGGTAAAACCGCTATGTCCTCGGGTGAAAGTCAATGGATAACCTCACCGGAAGCTAGGCGTAATGTTCAACGCCTACGTGCGCAAAGTTGCGCTATTATTTCAGGTGCCGATTCCGTTATATTTGACGGGGCAAAAATGAATGTTCGCTGGAGCGAGCTAGGTCAATTAAAAAACAGTTATGCCGAAAAAAACATACGACAACCTGTTCGGGCACTGATTGATTCACAAAATAGGTTAACTCCCAATTTAGCTACATTTCAAATTGCATCACCCATTATTATATTTACCCATCATATTGAAAAAAATCATAATTGGCCTCATTTTGTAGAACACATTAGCGTACCTTTAATAGAGCAACCTTCAGGTAATCAAAAATTAGATCTTAATGCCGTTTTAGCTATATTAGGTGAACGTGGTTTAAATGATGTATTAATTGAATCGGGTGCTAAGCTAGCGGGAGCATTTGTTGAGCAAAATTTAGTTGATGAACTTATTATGTTTCAAGCACCTAAACTCATGGGAGCAGACGGTATTGGTATGCTAAACATGCCAAGTGTTCAAAGCTTATCGCAAGCAAAAAAAATAACCTTTTCGGAGGTGATAATGGTGGGTAAAGACTTACGTATTACTGCTAAAATACATTAGTTTTCTAAGCACAAAATGAAACTAACTCATTTTAACTTTTTAAAGCCCTATTAACTAACAAGAGATACCCATGTTTACTGGAATTATAGAAGCAACCGGACAAATAAGTGCCATTCAAATCACGGCACAAGGAGCACGAGTTACAGTATCTACGGGCGCACTTAATATGGCAGATGTTAAATTAGGTGATTCTATTGCCACTAATGGCATTTGTCTTACCGTGGTAGATTTTAGCGCAAAAAGTTTTAGTGCCGATGTATCCAACGAAACACTTACTCGAACAGGCTTTTCAACTTATAAAAACGGTCAAAAAGTTAATTTAGAAAAAGCAATGTTGCCTACTACACGGTTTGGTGGGCATATGGTGTCTGGTCATGTTGATACCTTGTCTGAAATATTAGCGGTTGAACAAGACGGAAATAGTATTCACTATTGGGTATCAATGCCGCAAAATTTAGCGGGTTATATTGCCGAAAAAGGTTCTATTACGATTGACGGCACAAGTTTGACCGTAAATAGCGTAGCCAACAATAAATTTAGATTAACGATTGTCCCTCACACTACTGAGCAAACAATTATCAGCCAATATAAAACGGGCGCGAAAGTGAATGTAGAAGTTGATTTAATAGCGCGCTACATTGAAAGATTATTAACACATAAAACACCTGAAACTAGCCAACAGTCAGGTGTTACCCATGAGCTATTAGCTCGTAGTGGTTTTATCAAATAAAGAGGTTGAGATGAAATTGAATACCCCGCAAGAGATCATTGATGATATCGCTCAAGGTAAAATGATTATTTTAATGGATGATGAAGATCGCGAAAATGAAGGCGACTTTATCATGGCAGCTGAAAAAGTAACGCCAGAAGCGATTAACTTTATGGCAACGCATGGTCGTGGCTTAATTTGTATGCCAATGACCTTAGAAAAATGCCAACAATTAAAATTACCGCTTATGGTTGATAATAACAATGCACAATTTAGTACCAACTTTACCGTATCTATTGAAGCCGCAGAGGGAGTAACTACCGGTATTTCTGCTGCTGATAGAGCAAAAACTGTATTAGCGGCAGCAAGTGCAGGCGCCAATCATTTAAGTATTGTTCAGCCAGGCCATATTTTTCCGTTAATGGCTAAAGATGGTGGTGTGTTAAACAGAGCAGGGCATACAGAAGCAGGAGTTGATTTAGCGCGTTTAGCAGGTTTTGAACCTGCATCAGTTATAGTTGAAATACTCAATGAAGATGGTTCAATGGCGCGCCGTGCTGATTTAGAATTGATTGCCCAAAAGCATGACTTAAAAATAGGTACCATAGCCGATTTAATCGAATATCGAAATGCTAATGAAACAACTATTGAACGCATTTCTGCTTGTAAGCTACCTACTTCTTTTGGCGAGTTTGATTTAACCATATTTAAAGATACAATCGATGGACAAGCTCATTTTGCGCTAACTAAAGGTGAAATTAAGGCTGATGAACCTACATTAGTTCGTGTGCACCTTGAAAATACCTTTAATGATTTACTATTTAGTGAACGTGAAAGCGTTGCTAAATGGCCAATGGCTGATGCTTTAAAAAGAATTGCCAATGAAGGTGGCGTATTGGTTTTATTAGGTAAACACGAATCACCTGAATCGTTAATTGCTCAAGTACAAAAATATGCAAAACAAGATGCTGGCGAAAGTGTAAAAGAAGTAAAACGCCATGTAGGTTCGCGTAATGTGGGGGTCGGTTCGCAAATATTGTCTAATTTAGGAGTAAGTAAAATGCGTTTGTTAAGCTCACAAACTAAATATCATTCACTTTCTGGCTTTGGTTTAGAAGTGGTTGAGTATATTGCTGAGTAACCCATTAATTTTATCTGTCATTAAAGCATTTTTAGTTAAGAAAAATGATGCTAACGTAAATAATTAAGACAACAGGAGTCAAGTATGATCGATTTTGAAAATTCATCAGTATTTAAATTAAAGCGTATTGATAACGATAAGGCGAAAGACGATTTTTATAAATTTTTAATTGATGGTGAAACCATTTTCGCTACTTTTAAAAGTATTAGAGATCAGGTTGTATTTACCAATAAACGTGTTATTTCAGCGAATGTACAAGGCATTACCGGTTCTAAAGTTGATTACACTTCTTTGCCTTACAGTAAAATTAATGCTTTCTCGATTGAAACCTCAGGAACGTTAGATTTAGATTGTGAGATACAGCTTTATATTAGTGAGTTAGGGCAAATTAATTTTGAAATTAAAGGCAGTTTCGATATTGTTGGTTTTAATAAATTAATCAGTCAATACGTACTCGAATAATTAAATTTGAGCGCTTTTTTTAATGTTAAAGTGGGATTGGTATTATCTCCACTTTAGATTTTTTCGCATAAATGGCATTAACAAGATATCGATAAATATCTTTATCAATTTGTGGCGTTGATGCTTGCTCTAAGGTTAAAGAATAATCAGCTATTGATGAAGTAGCACCAATAACACACCAATTATTAATAATTAAATGTTGCTTGTTTTTTAACGTGTTTTCTTCTATTGAGGTTTCCACCAGAGCAACAGGACCTTTGTAAGGCCAAGTTTTTAATGCTAATGCTGATAAACCTTCAAGCAATTTAAAGTTATGCATTTTGACTGATTGTTCACCAACACAATAGCCTTTGCATTTTTTCATTTGATAACTACTGCATGCGCGCGTATCAGGTTTTTCAAATCCACAGACTTGATAACAAAGGTTGTTATCATTACACATTAATTGAAGTGTATCTTTAGCTTTTTTTTGTGAGGGAAAAAGACCATAAAGCTTATTTTTACCTACGGGGATTTCGGGGACAGGTAATATTTTTGGCGTTAACACGCCATTTTCTTCTTCATGTAAATGAATACTATAAAACGTTTTAATTCGCCGCAGTTGACGATTATAAATGGGCTGTAGTTCTTTAACTTTTTGTGACTCAAGAATAAGTGCTGATAATTCACCTGCTGTTTGCTCAAAAGTGATGTTGCGAGTTTGTTGGCATATTTTCATTTCTTTTGATGACTTGTGATCTGCCGTAAAGTGGGACAAAACGCGTTTACGAATACTTGTACTTTTACCAATATAAAGCAGAGCTTCATCTTCTCCCCAAAAGTAATATATGCCAGCCCCGTTGGGTAAGCTATCTATTAACTCTGAGCTAATATTGGCAGGAAGACTGCCTCTTTTAAGCTGGCTTTTAATAGCTGAGCTAACACGTTGCTCGCTATTTTCTTGTTCCGCAATGGTAATAAATTTATAAGTTGCCCATGCGTCATCTAGGGCTCTATGGCGATTGGTAACGTTGATTTTGTGGCGGGTAATTATTTTTTCTAGGCTATGACCTTTATGTTCAGCATATAGATTTCGTGAGAGCTTAACAGTACACATTAGTTTTGCTTTAAATGGGTAAGCTAGGCGTGAAAACTCATTGCGAATAAAGCCATAGTCAAAGCGGACGTTATGGGCGATAAAAAGTTTATTTTGTAAGCGCAAAACTATTTCTTTAGCAACCTGTTCAAAATAGGGAGCAGATCCCACCATTTCATTAGTGATGCCGGTTATGCTTTGAATGTTTTCAGGAATTCTTAAGCGCGGGTTAATTAACGTTGACCATTCTTTAACACCCTCTGAAGATACTTCAATAATGGCAATTTCGGTAATGCGATCGCGAGTTACGTTGCCTCCAGTTGTTTCAATATCGACAATAACACAAGGCGTGGGTATATATTTTAGCATGGTTGTAACGTTCTCCATTTATTTTCACGCGCTTCCAAATAACGTTTTATTTTGTATGATTTTTACAGTAATTTTTTAGCTCTAACTGAAACCTGCATCTTGAATGATAACGGGTATAATTAATATTGGTACAATATAGATAAATTAAAGGGGGTGATGGGGTTAGCTGCGTTTTTCATTATAATTGCATGTTAATTATATTTTCTTTTCCTGATTTTATGAGGTGATCCGAAAGATGGTGTTTAGCAAGTTAATTCTGGAGATGATTTACTTGTTTGTGGTTATAGAGCCTTATAGAACATATTTTGTCGTTTAAGACATATTATCGCTTAAGGCTATTTCAAATAAGAGAACTTTAATAAAGCTGTTTTTATAGGTTGTTAAAGAAAACGCTTTATTTTTTCAATAATACCTTTACTGTCTAATCCTAACTCTTGGTGTATTTCACTTTGAGTACCGTGTTTAATAAAGCTATCCGGCAAACCAATATTTAATATTTTTATTGCTAACCCTTTACTTAAAATAAACTCATTAACTGCCGAGCCAGCACCGCCCGCAATGGCATTATCTTCAAGAGTTACAATGCAAGAATGAGTGCTTACCATCGCTTCGATTAAAGAATGATCTAGCGGTTTCACAAAACGCATATCGACTAAGGTTGCATTAAGCGCATCGGCAGCTATTTTTGCTTCATGTAGCAAAGTACCAAAACTTAATATAGCAACATCTTTACCTTGTTGTTTAACTTCGGCCTTGCCTAATTCAATTATTTCATTCATTGCCGGTAATTGCGCACCAGTGCCTGAACCTCTAGGGTATCTAACAGCGGCAGGGCCATTATGTAAATGCCCAGTAGTTAACATAAGCTGGCATTCGCGCTCATCAGACGGAGCCATAATCACCATGTTTGGTATACATCTTAAAAAGCTTAAATCGAATGAGCCTTGGTGTGTTGCGCCATCTGCGCCAACAATCCCAGCACGATCTATCGCAAATAATATGGGTAAGTTTTGAATAGCAACATCATGAATGAGTTGATCATAACCCCGTTGTAAAAAGCTTGAATAAATAGCAACAACCGGATGATAACCGCCTATGGCTAAACCGGCTGCAAAAGTTACAGCATGCTGCTCTGCAATAGCCACATCATAATACTGTTTTGGAAACTGTTGGCTAAATTCAACCATACCAGAACCCTCACGCATTGCTGGGGTAATTGCAGTTAATTTTTCATCAATTTTAGCAGTTTGACACAACCAATCACCAAAAATTTTTGAATAGGTAGGTAAACTTGGTTTACTGGTAGGCAGTGTTGTTTCTTCGGGGTTAAATTTGGGCACCGCATGGTATTTAATTGGGTCTTGCTCAGCAGCTTGGTAGCCTTTGCCTTTGGTAGTAGCAATATGTAAAAGCTGAGGACCTTTTAAATTACGCATGTTACTAATAGTATCGACTAAACCATTTACGTCATGCCCATCAATGGGACCAATATAGTTAAAGCCTAATTCTTCAAAAAATGTACTCGGCACTACCATGCCTTTAATATGTTCTTCTGCTTTACTGGCGAGTTCTTTGATCGGTGGTATTTTAGTTAGTATGCGCTTACTACCTTCGCGAAATCCGGTGTAAATACTCCCAGACAACATTTTTGCTAGGTGGTTATTTAATGCACCTACATTTTCAGAAATCGACATTTCGTTGTCGTTTAGTACCACTAACATATCTTTGTTAATGTCGCCGCCATGGTTTAACGCTTCAAATGCCATTCCTGCTGTCATAGCCCCGTCACCGATTACAGCCACAATTTTTCTGTTTTTAGCTTCTTTTTCTGCGGCAACTGCCATACCTAACGCAGCTGATATTGATGTACTTGAATGCCCAACACTTAATACATCGTATTCGCTTTCTTCTCTCCATGGAAAAGGATGTAAACCATCTTTTTGCCTAATAGTATGAAGGTGATCGCGCCTGCCGGTTAAAATTTTATGAGGATAGGCTTGATGACCTACGTCCCAAATAAGCTGATCGAACGGAGTTTTATAAACAAAATGAAGGGCAACAGTAAGCTCTATAGTCCCTAAACCAGAAGCAAAATGACCACTACTTTTACTGACTGAACTGAGTAAGTACTGACGTAATTCATCACTAATTTGGGTAAGTTTGTCTTTACCCAATAACCGTAAATCATCAGGGGTATTGATGTTGGATAAAAGTGGGTAATCATTCAGGTCAATTGTCATATTTAAGGGGTATTCTTATTTCTGTAAATCAAATAACTAGCTGGTGCGTTTTATAATGAACGTCGCAAATGCAGCTAAACTGTCGGTATTGTAAGGCAAACTAGACAAAGCTTGAAGCGCTTGTTGATATAAGTCGTCAGCTTTTTGCTGTGCGCCTGCTAAACCTAGCAAAGCAGGGTAAGTGCTTTTATTGGCTGCTAGGTCTGAACCACTTGGTTTACCTAGCTCTTCTTGGCTTGAGGTTATATCAATAATATCATCTCTTACTTGATATGCTAAACCAATAAGTTGGGCAAAAGTTTCTAATTGTTGTTTTTCATGTGATGAAACAGTGTCACTACAGTTAGCCGCCATTAGTACGGCTGCTTTAAGTAAGGCACCTGTTTTTAAAGAGTGCAAGTGTTGTAAGGAGGTTAATGATATTAATTTATTGGTAGCGGCTAGGTCTAACGCTTGTCCACCACACATTCCTTGGTAGCCAGAAGCATTAACCAATTGTTGTACAAAAACAATCCGTTTGGTCTGTAAATGTGCTGAAAATTTGTGGTTAGCTATAATGTCAAAAGCTAAAGTTTGTAAACTATCGCCGGCGAGTATGGCTGTGGCTTCATCAAATGCTTTATGGCAAGTGGGTTGCCCACGTCTAAGGTCGTCGTCGTCCATTGCAGGCAAGTCGTCGTGCAGCAGTGAGTATGCATGAATACATTCTAGTGCAGCTGCAATGCCGTCAATATCTTCTGCTGTTGCACCCACACTGCTACCTGTTATATAAGCTAAATAAGGACGCATCCGTTTACCACCAATCAACAAACCGTAACGCATAGCTGCTAATAAACGTTCATCGGTGCAAGTGAGTTGGTCAAGCTTATGGGTGAGGTATTGGTTAACACGCTGTTGATATTCATCTAACTGAGGTAATTGACTCACTTAGTTTTCGTCCTGCGTTAGCTCAAAAGTGGATAAGGCTTGTTCTGGGTTGTTTTTATTCATTAATATTTGAATTTTTTGTTCAGCTTCTTGTAGTTTACCTTGGCTGGCTTGACTTAAATTTAAGCCTCTTTCAAATAACGTCATCGAATCTTCTAAGCTCAGTTCGCCTTGCTCAAGGCCCTGAACTATTTCTTCAAGCTCATTTAATGATTCTTCAAAACTTAAATTTTCAATTTTTTTTCTAGCCATCATTCATTTGCTGCTACATTTAATAGATAGGCGCAAAGGTACCTTAGCTTTAAGCTTGGGTCAAATGGCTTTAATTGATTTAAGATTAAATAGGTTTTAATAAAAAGGGTTTAAGTTATTGACATTACGGACGATAACTTAAGCTATAAGTATTCGAGTAACACAAATCGTTAATGTACTATAATTTTATCAAGTACCTCGTTAGCGGTTAACAGGAGATTTTTGTGGATTTAGCTACGCTTCTTGGAATAGTTGGCGCTATAGGTTTTATCGTTATGGCGATGATACTTGGTGGCGACATCAACATGTTTGTTGATACGCAATCAATTTTGATCGTTTTTTGTGGTTCTTTATTCGTTGTATTATCGAATTATAATTTGGGGCAGTTTTTTACTATTGGTAAAATATGCGGCAAAGCGTTCCTATTTAAAATTGAAAAACCTGAAGAATTGATTGAAAAATCTGTTGAAATGGCAGACGCCGCTCGCAAGGGTGGTTTTTTAGCATTAGAAGAAGCTGAAATAACTAATCCTTTTATGCAAAAAGGTGTTGATATGTTGGTTGACGGGCATGACGCTGACGTTGTGCGTGGCACTATGCAAAAAGATATCACCTTAACCAGCGAACGCCATGAAACCGGTATTGGTATGATGATGGCACTTGCTGATGTTGCTCCTGCAATGGGAATGATTGGTACATTGATAGGTTTGGTCGCTATGCTATCAAATATGGACGATCCTAAAGCCATTGGACCTGCTATGGCAGTTGCGCTATTAACCACGTTATACGGGGCCTTTCTATCTAATGTTATTGCTATTCCAATTGCCAACAAACTAAAGTTAAGACTCAATGAAGAAAAAATGAATCAACAACTTATTTTAGATGCAGTATTAGGCATTCAAGACGGTCAAAACCCACGTGTTATCGAAGGGCTATTAAAAAATTATTTAGCTGAAGGCAAGCGCACCATCGATACGAACGAAGAGTAGGGGAGACTATTATGGAAGAAGAATGTAAATGTCCGCCCCCAGGGCTACCGGCATGGATGGGAACATTTGCTGATTTAATGTCGTTGCTTATGTGCTTTTTTGTGTTGTTACTGTCTTTTTCTGAAATGGATGTATTAAAATTTAAGCAAATTGCTGGATCAATGAAGTTCGCTTTTGGTGTACAAAATAAAATTGAAGTAAAAGATATTCCCAAAGGTACTAGCATTATTGCTCAAGAATTTAGACCCGGTAAACCCGAACCGACTCCCATCGAAATTATTCAACAACAAACAGTAGAAATGACTCAGCAAATGCTTGAGTTTCAAGCGGGTGATGAACAATCTGCTGGTGGTCGCCAAGAGCAACGCGGTACTCAGCGTGGGGGGCAATCACAAAGTACGGCAAATGCACAAGCCGCTCAAGAAGTTAAAAAATCTGCCGAAGATGAGAAAAAAGCCTCTCAAGAACAAGTGAACGATCTGATCAAAAAAATTGCCGACCAGTTAGACAAGCAAATTCAAGACGGTGCGATTGAATTAGAATCTTTGGGGCAGCAAATTATTATTCGTATTCGCGAAAATGGCTCGTTTCCTTCTGGTTCTGCTTTTTTACAACCTAAATTTAGACCTATTATTCAAGAAATAGGAGAGCTACTGATGACGATCCCAGGAGAAATAATGATTTCAGGGCACACAGACAATCAAGGTATTAGTTCGGAGTTATTTACCTCAAACTGGGATCTATCAAGTAAACGTGCTGTGGCAATAGCGCATGAAATTATAAAAGTGAATAACTTTGACCAAAGTCGTTTAGTGGTTGCAGGTCACGCCGATGCAAAACCTATGGTGCCTAATACCAATGCATTGAATCGACGTAAAAATCGACGTGTCGAAATAGCTATTAATCAAGGTAAAGCACAAGAAACCGAACCAGTTTCCATTATTAAACAATAATAATATTGGCTGTGTTATACCCGTTACCATTCAAAATGCAGGTTTTAGTGGGAACTAAAAACGACGCATAAATTGTTTTTAGACCCATCGAAGAAGCGCCTGAGCGTTTATTTCTTTAAAAGATGACTTCACCGTTAATACTTTTTACTTTGTAACACTCGTGAGGCTATCAAATTATAGCCGATATAATTTCCCGATAAAAATGCTCAAAACATCATGAGTTATCGTGTATAATTTGCGCCATTATTTTTTTTAAGCGCGAATGTTAGGTATAGAGTCCATGAAATTTATTGTAAAGTTACAGTCTGAAATCACCATTAAAAGCAGACCGGTTCGTAAACGTTTCACTAAAATTTTAGAGTCTAGTATTAAAAATGTTCTGCGCCGTGTTGATGAGCAAATTACGGTTCGAATGAGCTGGGATAATATTGAAGTAAACACTCCTAATAACACTGAAGAAAATCGAAAAAAATTAATAGACACATTAAAATGCATCCCTGGTATTCCTACCTTTTTAGAAGTTCAACAAACCGAATTTACTGACCTACATAGCATTTACGAAAAAACAGCCGCGATACATATTAAAAGTATTGAAAACAAAACCTTTTGTGTTCGAGTAAAGCGCACTGGTACGCACGACTTTAAGTCAATTCAAGTTGAACATTATGTAGGTGGTGGTTTAAATCAGGCTGTAGCGTCTTCAACAGTTAAATTAAAAAAACCTGATATAACTATTCATTTAGAAATAAAAAATGAAAAATTATTTATTGTTACTGAACGCCATAAAGGCTTGGGCGGGTTTCCTATTGCAACACAAGAAGATGTATTATCGCTAATGTCGGGTGGTTTTGATTCTGCGGTAGCGAGTTACCAAATGATCAAAAAAGGTGCTCGTACGCATTACTGTTTCTTCAACTTAGGCGGTTCAGCACACGAAATTGGTGTTAAACAAGTCAGTTACTATTTATGGAACAAGTTTGGTGCATCTCATAAAGTTAAATTTTTTACAGTTGATTTTGAACCCGTTGTTACCGAAATTTTAGAAAAAGTTGAAAATGGTCAAATGGGTGTGGTGTTAAAACGCATGATGATGCGTGCCGCGTCTAAACTAGCAGAGCGCGCTAAAATAAAAGCTTTAGTAACCGGCGAAGCATTAGGGCAGGTGTCAAGCCAAACATTAACTAACCTAAATGTAATAGATAGAGTTACGGAGACTTTAATTTTAAGACCTTTGGTTGCATACGATAAACAAGATATTATCGATATTGCTCGTAAAACCGGCACAGAAGATTTTTCTAAAACAATTCCTGAATATTGTGGAGTTATTTCTAATAAACCAACGGTTAGGGCGGTTTTATCATCGATTGAAAAAGAAGAAAGTAACTTTGATTTTGATATTTTAGATAACGCTGTTAAAGGCACACGCTATTACGACATACGTGATATAGCAACGGAAACAGAAGCAGAAATAAAAGCGGTAGAAATGGTAGATGAGCTTGATGAAAGCGCCATTGTAGTTGATATTAGAAGCCCAGACGAAGAAGATAATAATCCACTACAGATACAAAATATTGAAGTAATACATATTCCGTTTTATAAGCTAGCGTCAAAATTTGGCGACCTAGCAAAAGACAAAGATTATTTCCTTTACTGTGACCAAGGTATAATGAGTAAACTACAAGCGCTATATTTATTAGATAATGGTTTTACAAATGTTAAGGTTTATCGACCTTAAGGTTACTTACTTAATTAGCCAGTTATTAAACTAAGTTGCTAGTTTCTAAGTGTTCAATAAATGGGCTACATACCCGCTACGCATCTTAAATGATAACGGGTATAGACCTTAGATTTCATCTGAAACTTGAAATATGTGCCTAAATTGTTTTTAGTTCCCAGTGAAATCAGCATCTTAAATGATAACGGCTATAAAGCTAAAATTTTGTGATATAGCTCGGTATTTTTTGGGGTAGCAATATTAAATTGTTGTCCTAAAGTATGAATATAGCCATTAATATACTCAACCTCAGTTTTCCTACCTTGTAAAACATCACAACGCATTGAAGAGCTATTGTTAGCTGTTTTTTCTGCGACAAGCATGACGGTATTTTTTAATATTACTTCGTTAAGTATTACTTCATTTGATAATGCAATGGTGACTACTTCTTCAATTAATTGTGCGATGGTTTCAGTAAAGCGCTCAGCTAATATTTCACCATTGTTAATATTGTGCAATGCAGTGATCGGGTTAATAACACAATTAATGGCCAATTTTAACCATTGCTTTTCAAGTATATCTTCACACCAAATTACTTCAGGTAATGCGCAATGCAGTAATTGAGTAATGTGTTTTAGGCGTATTGTATTTATTTGGCTAACGTTATTATCTGAATCGGCTTGCCGGTGCTTCATTCCTAAATAAGAAACACCCAACCCCGTATGTTTTATTGTACTTTTAGCCGCAGTTTCATTAACTAAAGTTTCATTAACTAAAGTTTCATTAACTAAAATTTCATTAACTAAAATTTCATTAACCGCAGCAGCGCTATCAGAAATTACTCCTTCAACATCATCTATTGCATCATCAGCTAGTTTTAAGCAGGCTTGAGTTGTGAGTAAGTCTAAAACTGTATTATGGTGTAAGTCTTGGTTTGATTGTGTGTTTAAAGCACCTAAACCATTATGGCTTAATATGACAACCGTGCTCTTAGTGATTAAATGTTTAGTCTCTGCAATTGCTTGATTAAGCTGATAGCTTTTTACACAAAATAAAATAATATCGATAGGTTGAATAGTATAGGCTGTAAGAATGTTAGTAGGTAAAAGCACTTTTTTATTGTCTATCGTTAGTAATTGAATAGTTTTGAGGAGTTTTTTTCGTGTTGATGATTGGTATAAATAGCAATTTATGAGAGGTGCATTTGGTGTAGGTAAATATGTTTTTTTAGTAGAATTGTTTATTGCTGATCTTTTTATTTCAATACTAAGGTGGCTATACCAAAGCAAACCTATAGCGCCTGAGCCAACAATAAGGATATTTTCTTTTTTCACGCTTTTTATCTTTTTTTACTGTAAACAACAACGAGCCACTTTATAAATACGTACAAACCAATTCCGATAATATCGGCAACAAAATCCCTAAATTCACCATTTCTAAAACCTAAATAATATTGCCCTACTTCGGTAAGTGCCGAATATAAAACCAAACACCAAGCTAAATTGAGTAATGGGATCTTAACCAGCCCATTTAATATCCATGTTAAACAAAAAAAACCAATAAAATGACCTAAGGTATCAATTTTAGTTAAATGAAATAGTAATTCTCTCACTCCATCAAACATTATAAAGAGGGTAGCAGACAATAATATTAACAACAAAAAAAGTAAGTGATGACGGTATTTCATTAACGAGGCAATAGGGAAGAGTGTTGTGTTAACTATAGCATGAGCTAATAAATCTACTATAATCGATTTATGAATTAAGCGTTATTATTTTGGTTCTCAGCTATCAGGCTGTTATTATTAGCTTAATGTATTTTGTTTAAAAGAGAAAAAATTATGCCCTCAATGGATATCGTTTCTGAAATTAATATGGAAGAAGTACTTAACGCTACTAATAATACTAAAAAAGAGCTAGAAACTCGTTTTGATTTTAGAGGTATTGATGCCAGTATTGAATGGAAAAAACCAACGGTTATTATAAAAGCTGAGGCGGAGATGCAACTCCAACAGCTGGTATCAATGCTAAGAGTGCAGCTTGCTAAACGTAATATTGATTCTAAAGCATTGACTGTGTCCAAAGCTGAATTTTCAGGAAAAACCGTTAATCAAACACTTTCTTTCCAAGAAGGCATTGAACAACCGGTTGCAAAAAAAGTAGTTAAGTTAATTAAAGACAGTAAATTAAAAGTTCAAGCCGCCATTCAAGGCGAGCAAGTACGAGTTAGCGGAAAAAAACGTGACGATTTACAGCAAGTTATGCAATTAGTACGAGAAGCTGATTTAGATCAATCGTTTCAATTTAACAACTTTAGAGACTAAATTTATTTTATAAAGGTTTTTAGACAAAGAAATAAACTAGGTGGAAATCTTTGTAAATGCTGTTAAGTAGCTATACTTGAAATGCATGTAGGATTTTTATAGATATCTTGCTTGACTCGATGTATCGAAAAGTAATCGACTTGCGATGCTTAAGGGGTGTTATTTATTCAACATTTATCTATACCCGTTACCATTCAAAATGCAGGTTTCAGTGGGAACTAAAAACAATTTAGGCACAGATTTCAAGTTCCATGACTAAACTTAATAACGACGAATAAATTGTTTTTAGACCCATGGAAGAAGCGCTTGAGCGCTTCTTCCTCTATAAAATCACTTCATCATTAATACTTTTTATAAGGGAACAACCATTATTGTAAAGTATTGCCTTGAATTACTTACTATAGACATTGGCGCTCACGCGCTCTGAAACGAGCATTTTGATTGGTAACCGGTATATATAACTACAATTTGCCTTTAAGTAGGGCATAAATCCTCTAAGGGCTAGCTTTAAAATGTACAAAAGAAACTTAAATTACGATCTGATTAGATTAATTGGATTATTCATTATAATGGTAGCTCACTCTTCCCCTCCCGATTGGCTTTTTCAGTTAAGAAACTTTGGCACTCCTCTGTTAATTATTGGTTCAGGTTTAACTTACGCACTTATATATTCATCTAGAAAAATAGATGTCAAAAAATTTTATAAAAAACGTCTCTCAAGGCTAATATTACCTGCTTGGATTTTTTTATCATTTTTCTTTTTAGTTTTTTATTTTGCAGCAATATTTCTTGGACTTGATTATCCGTTTACTAATAATGACATGATTGATTCATACTTATTCATGGAGGGGATAGGATTTGTATGGGTTTTTAAAATATATTTAATGCTAGCCTTGATTACTCCTATAGCTATATATGTAAATGCTAAAATCAAAAGCAATACTAATTACTTGGCTGTCTTGGCTGGCGCATATTTATTGTATGAGTTATTACTTTATGTTGTTACACCATTTTTATATGGTGTATATGAAACTTTTTTTAATTCTATTGTGTTCATTTTAATACCTTATACAATACTTTTTTTGTATGCTTTTAGGTTATCTAAACTAAGCGAAAACCAAGTTTACGTTATTTTATTTTTATCGATTACAATTTTTTTAGTTTTAGCGCTTTTTAAATATTTAGACACAGGCTTTTTTGTACCTACTCAGCTATATAAATACCCACCAACTATTTATTACCTCTCATACGCTTTTTTTGCAATAAATGCAGTTTTCTTGATAATAAAAAGTATAGATATTAAAAATGATTTCGTTAGGTCAATTATCACTTGGTTATCTTCTAACTCTCTTTGGGTATATTTATGGCATATTTTTGCTATATATATGTGGGGTTATTTTGCAACTGAACCCATTGAAGGCACTTTGTTATTTTCAGTAAACTTAATGTTTTTACTTATTTTTGGCATATTATGCACTTACATACAAAACAAGATCGTGTTGGCTATACCGCTTACAAACCCCATATGGAAAAATAAAATCGCTCCACTATTGTCAAGCAATGCATAAAATCATTGCAAAGGATAAAAAACAATAGCTATTGTTCGTGCGATACGCATTTTAGCTAACTATTTTTGACGCTTAATATGGTGTTATTTGCTGTAATGATATTGTAGTTAAGTAACTAGAGTTGTGTCATTTTATTGTTTAAGGCTATTTTTGATATTGGGTGTGATTGAACCTAATTCTGCAAATTGTGTAAGAACCTCTCAAGCTTTATTGGATTAAAAATGTCTGGGATTATCTTAATACAATAGGTGGCTGGAAATGATTTTTTCTGGCCTATTAAGTTGAATTGCAATTCATATATTAAAATACAATTAGTTGTATTAGTCATTTTTGCCGTTATTATTTTAGCTCCCTCTGAAACCTGCATCTTGATTGGTAATAGGTATATAACAGGATATTGATATGAGAAATAAAAACCACGGATTTACGCTTATTGAACTTGTTATAGTCATAGTAATCTTGGGGGTATTATCGGTTACTGCTGCTCCAAAATTTATGAACCTCACTAGCGATGCACGCATAACCAAGCTTGAGGCTTTAGAAGGCAGCATGCGCTCAGCAACTAATTTAGTTAATTTGAAAGCAAGAATAGAAAATAAAACAGATTGTGCTACAGACTCTACTGTTCAAGTAGGAGATGAGTTAATTACTTTGCGTTGTGGATATCCTTGTCCACACCCTCGCGGTATAGCTAAAGCAGTTGATACTGACGATAGCTTTTCTTGGGTTGGTGGTAATTGCAGTGGGCAGTTAGGGGCGATAGATGTGAAACTTAACAATGCGCCGGATCCTGATAAATGTAAAATCCATTATGTTTCTGCCAGAGCAAGTAGTCCTCCTGGCTTTAAATTAACTATCACAGGTTGTTAGTTTAATATAAGCTACTGATTTTTATTGTAAAGCATGTTGATTTATTTCGATTTAAGGCTTCTTTAAACTTCATTTTACGATATTTTTCCTGTCGACCTATCGACCTATCGAAGAAGCGCGTGAGCGTTTATTCATTTAAAAAATGACTTCATCGTTAATGTTTTTTATAAGAGAGCGACCATTACAACCAAGTATTGCCTTGAATTACTTATTATAGACATTGACGCTCACGCGCTCTTAAACGAGCATCTTGATTGGTAATGAGTGTAAAAATAGGTTTATTAAATTATTTCTGTTGTTTTGCTCATACTTTAAGTAAATTACTCCGTTATTAACTTTATTTAAAAGAATTTATTCATGGCAGGAAGTAGAGGCGCATTTAGTTCGCGACTAGGTTTTATTATGGCAGCAGCAGGTTCTGCTGTTGGACTAGGTAATATTTGGGGATTTCCGACTCAAACAGCTAGTAATGGTGGCGCTGCATTTGTACTCATGTACTTAGTATTAGCATTTTGCTTAGCTTATCCAGCGTTTATGGCTGAAATATTAATTGGTCGTTATGGTCAAGCTAATGCGGTTACTTCGCTACAAAAAATGTCGAAAAATGTTTTTCAAAAACGCTTTGCTTTTATTGTAGGTTTTGCCGGTGTGATATGTGCAGCTTTGATTTTAAGTTTTTATGGCATAGTTGCTGGCTGGATGATTTCTCATACCATTGAACCAATAGCAAAATTAATGGGTAATCAAGAGGTGGCTAATTGGCTAGTTAATTTCTCGCTTGAACGTAATTTAGTTTTTACTGCTATATTTGTCAGCTTAACTATTTTTATTATTTCTCGTGGTGTTGAACAAGGGATTGAGAAGTGGTCTAAGCGGTTAATGCCTCTTATGCTAACGCTGCTTATTGTTCTTATTGGTTATGTCATGACTTTAGAAGGGGCAAGTGAAGGAGTAAATGCTTACCTTAATCCAGATTTTTCAAGAATTTTTGAACCTAGTTTAGTGTTAAGTGCTTTAGGGCAGGCTTTTTTCTCATTGTCATTAGGGACAAGCGTAATGATTATTTATGGGTCTTATATCTCCAAGAATGAAAATATGATTAGCTTAGGAGCACAGGTAACCTTAATTGATGTGTCGATTGCTTTTCTAGCGGGTTTATTAATTATTCCTGCTATGTATGTAGCACAGGCGCAAGGTGTTGAAATATTTACCACTGACGGACGTTTATTATCAGAAGATACTTTGGTTTTTACTGTATTACCGAGTTTATTTAAAAGTATGGGCGTTATGGGGTTATTTGTTGCTATAGGCTTTTTTGCTTTGATGACTATTGCAGCGCTTACTTCGTCTATTTCAATGCTTGAAGGCCCGGTATCATATGCTGTTGAACGACATAATATTAAACGAAAAAAAGCCTCTATTATTATTGGTAGCTCAATATTTATATTGAGTATTGTTATTATGACTAATTTTTCAAGTTTGTTTGGATTAGTGATAACCATTTCAACCAAATATGGTCAACCTATAGTTGCTATGTTGTGTTGTATATTTGTTGGGTGGATTTGGCAACGTAACTCGTTGTTAAATGAAATAAAACAAGGTAATGATGGTGTTGAAAATGGCTTTTTCTGGAAAATATGGCCCGTTTATACCAAAATTGTTTGCCCAGCGGCTATTGCTATGGTGTTTTTACATTCTATTTAGTTCCCAATCAAACCTGCATCTTGAATGATAATGGGTATATACCCGTTACCAATCAAAATGCTCGTTTCAGAGCGCGTGAGCGCCAATGTCTATAGTAAGTAATTCAAGGCAATACTTTATTGTAATGGTTGTTCCCTTATAAAAAGTATTAACGATGAAGTAATTTCTTAAAGGAATAAACGCTCAAGCGCTTCTTCGATGGGTCTAAAAACAATTTATTCGTCGTTATTAAGTGTAGTCAGGTTCCTACACGGATGTAGGATATTAGGGTAACGCAGGAGCAGTTACCGAGAGTAACCATGCCATAAACTTAATGCCTTGCATACATGGATGTCTGTACTTAGATTTCGTCTGGAACTTGAAATCTGTGCCTAAATTGTTTTTAGTTCCCACTGAAACCTGTATTTTGAATGATAACGGGTATAAGTATTAAGCAATACCAATAAGTGCAATTTATAAAAACAAAAAAGCCAGTAATGTATTGTTCATTACTGGCTTTTTAATATGATAAATTAATTACCGAATTACTTATCTTTCAAGGTTAAACCTTAAGCAACAAATTCTTTTAATTGAGTTAATGATAAAGCGCCAACTTTAGTTGCACTTAGTTCACCATCTTTAAAAAGTAATAAAGTTGGAATACCTCTAATACCATATTTAGTCATTAACTCTTGTGCATGGTCCGCATCAATTTTTACAATTTTTAAGCTATCATTTTCTTCAGATACTTGATCAAGTAATGGGGCAATCATTTTACAAGGGCCACACCATTCAGCAAAAAAGTCTACTAATACGGCACCTTTATGTGCAGTTACTTCTTGTTCAAAATCTTCAGCTTTAATTACTGTTACGTTGCTCATTTAAATTTCTCTTCTTTTTGAGTAAATATTTCAAGACGGTATTCTAAGGTCTTTTCAATTTTGTTAATAGGTGGTTTAATAGAATTTATTGTTCTATATATGAGACAAAAAATAGTGCTTAATTTAGATGATCTACATTTTTTTTCAACCATTATTGATGCTGGTTCATTAACACAAGCGGCAAAAAAAATGGCTGTGCCTAAATCTAAAATTAGTAGAAGGTTAGCTAATTTAGAAGCGGAATTAGGTTATCAACTACTTATTCGAACTACTCGTAAGCAAGAGTTAACGGAAAGTGGTTTATTGTTATATCGTTCTTGTAAGCCACATTTAGACGCTTTAAGTGATATTGAAAACGATATACATGAACTTAATACTTCCACTAAAGGTCGATTAAATATTTTGCTACCGTTGGAGTTTTTTAGCCAGGTGATAAGCCAAATTATTACTGATTTTGCTAAAATTTACCCTGATATTGTGGTGCATTGCAGCCACTATAGTTCTAAATTTCCTGATGAGAATTATTATTACGATTTAATATTCGTTTTACATGAAACCGATTTAGCTGCCTCAAGTTGGGTAGGAAAACAACTATTGAGTTTTCCGCAATCAATATATGCAGGAGTAAGTTATCCGATTGAACATATTCATCACCCGGAAGATATTCAAAACGAAAAATGTATTACCTCTAATAATAATGAAAAATGGTTATTCAGAGAAGATAATAAAATACAACTGATCACCGTGAATGAAAAAGTTATTTTATCAAGCCCTAAAATGAGACTAGAGGCAACGGCTCAGCATTTAGGTATTGCAAAACTGCCCAATTATTTATGTCAATCACAAGGGCATTTGCTAAACGTTAAACGACTTGATTTGTCACATTACCCTGTGGCTTTACAATTAACTGTTTTATATCAAAGTAGGAGTATTGCTTTTAAAACAAGAATGTTTTTAGAATATTTTCAATCGAATATGGGGAATTTAAATACGGCCTAACTTGTTAATCAACATGAGTCATTAATGTATTTATATCTTTGGCCAAGCCAGTAGCCAAGGTTTATCTATGTTAGAAAGTTGCTGATTAAGCTCAGGTGATAAAAAATATTCACCAGAATTTGGAGCTTTTATATATTCATATAAAACATGATTTAAAGTAAATTGTAAGGCATAGGCATGAAGGTAGGCTCTATCAAATAAGGCAGATTGCAATGCATGGGGTGTATATAAAATATCGCCCATTATTGGCGCGCCAATGCTGCTTAAAGCAACACGTATTTGATGTGTTTTACCTGAATGTGGTTTTACTAAATAAAGCCGACAGCCATTACCAACGTTGTAAGACATAAATTGACTTATAGCCGGATTGTTCTGGCTGCGTAGGAGTTTCCAAGCGCTACGGCGGCTTTTAACCATATCTCCTTTGATTAACCCTTGTTTCTTTTTAGGTTTTTTATCACTTAAAGCAAGATAATATTTTTGAATGTTATGTTGCTGAAATATTTGCTGAAAAGCTTGAGCCGTGTCATTATTTTTAGCGAATATGAGCAAACCAGAGGTCATTTTATCTAACCGATGCACCGGGTATAACTCGCTCGCAGCGTTATTTTTACATAACCAATGTTTAACTTGATTAAAAAAACCATGACCTAGTTCACCTTCATCATGAAAATTAATATTTTCAGGCTTATTCACTATAATAAAGTCAGGCTGATCATCAATAATATCAAATGGTGGAGTTATGGAGTGAAAAGGCATGAGGAGCTCTCTAAAATTTTATCGATTAAAAACTTAAACCAATAACACTATAAGCTAAAATGGTTACGGTGGCAGCAAATAAGGTATAAGGTAATTGCGTTTTAACATGCTCAATATGGTCGCAACCACTGGCTATTGAAGCAACAATGGTGGTGTCGGAAATAGGTGAGGCATGGTCGCCAAATATCCCACCACCTAAAACTGCAGCAACCATAAACTCAACGGGCAGCCCACTTTGTTGAGCAATAGGTACAGCAATAGGTACTAAAATAGCAAATGTACCCCATGAGGTTCCTGTAGCAAATGCCATAATGCCAGCGGCAATAAACAAAATAGGAGCCATTAAAAATAAAGGAAATTGCATATTAATTATTTGGCTAACATAAAGCCCTGTACCTAAAACTTTTATCGCGCTACCAAAAGCAAAAGATAAAACCAATACACCTACAACCGGTAACATTTTTTTTATGCCACTCATCATTGCTTTTACCATCTCGGTACTCGGCAATAATTTATAATGAAAAATAAATAAAATTAAACAACATAGTGCGCTGATTATGCCCCAAAAGACTGAAAGTGCCCCAGAGCCTTGGCGGATGTCACCATTACCGGTAAACCAAAGTACAGTAAAAGTTGTTACAAGTAACATCATTAAAGGTAAGCACATTACAATAGCTGGGGCGTTTTTAGTTATTGTGGGGGCAGATGCTTCATGTATTTTATTCGGTTTAGCTAAATGTAATGGACCAAAAGCTTTACCTGAAAAAGCGGTATAGTAAGCTAGAGTAAGTGCAATAATCGCATAAAAATTATAAGCAATAGTTCCAATAAGAATACCAACTGGATCGTTAAAAGTATAACCATCCAATAAACCTAAAACATAAGCGCCCCAGCCATTTATTAAAAATAGAATGCTTATTGGCGCACAAGTTGAATCAATTAAATAAGCTAACCGAGCACGGCTTAATTGATGTTTATCAAATAACTTTTGGCTAGCCATACCTGCGGTAAATAAACTTAAATTAGTATCAGTAAAAATACTAGTACCGATAACGGTGGGCAATATAGCAGCGTGTTTTTTATTTTTAACCAACTTTAATCGCGCTAAACCTTCGATAAATCCATCTACCGCGCCGGATTTATTCATTAAAGTCACTAATGCGCCAATAAGCAGGCTAAAAGCCACAATATAGGAATTTCCGGATGAATTGAAAACACTCACTATGCCTAAAGCACTGTCAGTTACCATCAACAAAGGACTAAAGTTATTTATTAAAAAATAAGTAATTAATAAACCACTTAATAATGCAATTAGGGCGTTTTTTTTCCATATTGCAATAACAATTGCGATAAATGGAGGCAGTATGCTTAACAAGCTATCTTGCATTTTTAAGGTACTTTTAAGTGGCTTCACAAAAGGTGACGTGACTTTACCGCATAGGCAATAAATTACAAAATTGTAATTAAATATTATTTACGGCTAACTATTTGGCTTTAAGTTGATATTATATCAACTTAAAGCAGTAAATTAAAAATTAGCCTTTAAGTAAGCCCCAAGAAGGTTGATAATGGGTATATACCCGTTACCATTCAAAATGCAGGTTTCAGTGGGAACTAAAAACAATTTAGGCAAGGCATTAAGTTTATGTCATGGTTATTCCCTGACTCAACTTAATAACGACGCATAAATTGTTTTTAGACCCATCGAAGAAGCGCTTGAGCAAAATCACTTCATCGTTAATACATTTTATAAGGGAACGACCATTACAACAAAGTATTGCCTTGAATTGATATCGCTCACGCGCTCTGAAACGAGCATTTTGATTGGTAACGGGTATATATATAAATTATATATGAAATAGGATTGAAAAAATTAATTTAAGCCATAAATAGACTGCATAAACGCTTGCGTAAAACGCAAAGGAAATATTTTGAAATTATCTTTATCTGAGTACCTTGCCATTTTAAATCAAGAAGAAAATTTATCTTCATTAACAGGTTTTGGAAGGGGCATTGAGCGTGAAGCACTCAGGGTACTCGCTGAAGGTAAACTTGCAGAAACACCGCATGCTTATAAATTAGGTTCAGCTTTAACAAACCCTTACATTACTACAGATTACTCAGAAACCCTTTTAGAGTTAATTACGCCGGTTAATAAAACGCCAGAAGCGACTATAGAGCAACTACAAGATATTCAAAAATTTACCCTAAGCCAAATTAATGGTGAATTATTGTGGCCAATGAGTATGCCGTGTTTTGTTGACGATGCTAATAAAATTCCGCTTGCTCAATACGGGTCATCTAATATTGGCAAAATGAAAACCATCTATCGCCAAGGGTTAAAAAACCGTTACGGTAGTATGATGCAGGTTATTTCGGGTATTCATTACAACTTTTCGTTTTCTGGATCCTTTTGGACCGTTTTACAAAAAGCGTTAAAAAATGAACAGCCTAAAGATGAGTTTATTTCTGCGCGTTACTTTTCATTAATAAGAAATTACAAACGCTTTTGTTGGTTAATTCCTTATCTATACGGCAGTTCTCCTAGTATTTGTAATTCATTTTTACAAAATAAACCTCAGCAATTACCTTTTAAAAAATCGCCTAAAGGGTATTTGTATTTAGAATATGCCACCTCACTAAGAATGAGCGATTTGGGTTACACCAATAACGAGCAATCGTCATTGCATATTTGTTATAACTCTATTGATACTTATGTTGATGGAGTGAAAAACGCGATTAATTTATCATCCGATGAGTTTGCAAAAATAGGCGTAAAAGTTGATGGAAAATATCAACAGCTTAATGCGAATGTTTTACAAATTGAAAACGAATTGTACGCACCTATTCGACCTAAAAGAGTGGCTAAAGCGGGTGAAAAACCTTCAAAAGCCTTAAAAGAACGTGGTGTTGAATATATTGAAGTAAGGGCTTTAGATGTAAATCCGTTTGTTGATACGGGCATCAGCCTTGAACAAGTTTACTTTTTGGATATATTTCTTACCTACTGTGCACTTACCGAGCATGATGAATTATTTTGTGAACAGCAAAGTATTTACGAAAATAATATGGATGAAGTGGTTATAAGAGGCCGCGACCCAGCCTTACGCTTAGATGATCAAGGTAAGCTTAAATCGATCAAAGTATGGGGTAATAGTCTCTTTAAAGAAATGTTACCGGTGGCCAAAATACTAGATCAAGCTAACAATACACAAAAATACCAACAAGTATTGGCTGACGAACTTAAAAAAATTAATCAGCCTGAATTAACACCTTCAGCTAAAATTTTAGATTTACTTGTTAATCAAAATAAAAGTTTAACACAAGTCTCGTTGTCGTTAGCCAAAACCTACCGTGAAGGCTTGCTCAACCAGCCGTATAAACTATTTAATGAACAAGACTTTATAAACAGCGTAGAAAAATCTCATCAAGATCAAAAAGCGATTGAAGAGACTGATAACATAGACTTTGATCAATTTTTAACAGATTATTTTAAACGCTAAAACAGCTCTTAAATGTAAACTAATTTAATAGATAAGTATCTTAATTATTAACGTTAGATCGTATTGAGAAGATCGTATTGATAAAAAACTGATATAAATTCTGCATAAAAAAAGCGCATTTACAAAAAATAGTAAATGCGCAAACATGAACATTATACGGGAATATAAGCTTCATAATATGAGATTGGTTTACATATAAATAGTTCAATTTATTTTTAAACTTTTTAATCGCTAATTTGCCTAGGCGTTCATAGACTAAATTAACGTTGAACAACGCTAAAAATATATCAATACTTTTTAGGTAAATGTGTTTTTAAAAATAACCTCTGCTTTTAACTTTTCTTTCTGCCACTTTGCCGTTTTTAATTCTGGTTCATCTAAAAACTCACTCACATAACCTACGCATAAATAAGCCACTAACTCACTTTTTTGAGGAGCTTTAACTGCCGTTTTAACTTTTTCAGGATCAACAATACTTACCCAACCTACGCCAATGTTCAGTGAACGAGCCATTAACCAAATATTTTGTATCGCGCAAACAACGCTATATTTACCCATATCGGCCATACTTGTTTGCCCTAAAACTGGTTCTTTTGAAGGAGAATAAAAAACAGCAATATTGATAGGAGCTTCAAGAATACCTTCTAATTTTAGTTGGTTGTAAGTCGAACTCTTTTGGTTTTTAAATAAGGTTTTTGCTTTATTGTTTTCATCAGTGAATGAATTAAATACTTTTTGTTTTATCGTTTGTTCATCAATAATAATAAATTGCCAAGGTTGTGAATAACCTACAGACGGGGCAAATAAAGCGGCTTCAAGTAACTGATCTATTACTTGGCTAGAAACCTCTTTATCGATAAATCGATTACCGCGCACATCCCGTCGGTATTGCATTATCTCTTTTAATTTTTGGCTATCTGCTGCGTTAAAAATTTTGTTCATAAGTTGATAATAGCTTTTATGTTTGGTTTATATAAGTTAGCCATAAGGACAGTAGTAAAAACGTAAAATTATTTATATATACCCGTTACCATTCAAAATGCAGCTCTGAAACAAGCATCTTGATTGGTAACCGGCATAACACACTGTACAAGTAAAATAATTATATCAATAAGTAAAAATAGTTAATACTTACTTTAAAATATATGCTTTGAAGCAATATTTAATCTCTAATAATATCCATTGTTAGGCATTTATTGGATAATTAATGATATCGCTACCAAGATTTGTTAAGGTTGTATTAATGACTCCAGTAAGAATACTCTAAGGATTTTAAATTAGGATGACTAAACCTAAACGTACACGCATACAAGATGTAGCAAAACGCGCTGGTGTGTCAAACATGACAGTTTCACGTGCGCTAAATCAAGATATTAATGTGAGTGCTGCTAAACGGGCATTGGTGATGGAAGCTGTTAAAGCCCTTAACTATCGGCCTAACGTGTCTGCCCGTCGTTTAGCCAGCCATAAATCGTTTTTTATTGGTTTACTTTATTACGATTTAGATACATCTTATGTGAGTAAGTTTTTATTACGTGCTTTAAAGAGTTGTCGTCGAACAGGCCACCATTTAGTCGCTGACGAAATTGATGATGATCATGAAAGATCGCTAGCCTCAGTAAAGGAGTTGATTGAGGTAACCAATGTCGATGGTTTAATATTACTACCTCCTATATGCAATGACATTAAGTTACTTGATGTGTTAAAAAAGGCAAATATTTCTTATGTGCGTATTGCGCCAGATAGCCAACTAAATATTTCCCCTTATATATGTATGGATGATTACCAAGCAAGCTTTGAATTAACTGAATTATTGATCAATAAAGGACATACAAAAATAGGGCATATAATTGGTCACTCTAATCAAGGAGTTAGTCGATTACGTTACCAAGGTTTTTTAGATGCACTGCGTTCTAATCAAATTACTGTGCCTCCAGAATACATTGAGCAAGGCCTATTTACCGTGGAATCAGGATTAATTGCTGCAAAAAAAATGTTATCGCTAGAAGATAAACCTACCGCAATTTTTGCCGCGAATGACGAAATGGCAGCAGGTGCATTATCTGCAGCCCACATGAATAGAATTTCTGTTCCTGAGCAATTATCGATTGTTGGCTTTGATGATGGACATCTTGCTAGAGCGGTTTCACCAAACCTAACGACAATAAGACAGCCCATTCAAGAAATGGCTGAATTAGCTATTGAAATTTTAGCCTCTGGTAAGTTTTCAGATTTATCAACCTCAGATAGCAGAGACTATCGAAATGTATTAGATTTTGAGATCATTGAACGAGAGTCCTCAACTAAGCGTTAGCATAAATTTTACCCCAAAAAGTAAAGCAAATATAAATTTTTAATAGCCATATTTACTTAACAATTTATTTGCATATTCTGAGCGGCTAATTTTTTTGAAGTGCTTTGATTTTAATTGATTTTGAAACCTACACCTCAAATGAGAACGGGTACATGCTAGTTGGTACTATTAAAATAATGCAAAAAAAATCTTTCTTGTGTTATCGCTACCAAAATGATTTACTTGTAACATCGTATAAAAGTTTTTACAAAGTAAGGTTGTATTATGTCTGGTTCAATCGCTAACAGTGTATTTGTAGCTGTGGTAGTGGCACTTGGTGGATTTATCTTCGGATTTGACGCCTCGGTTATTTCTGGTGTTGTGGGTTTTGTTACTGCTGAATTTCAACTGAACGAATGGCAACAAGGCTTTGTGGTAAGTTCTCCTACGTTGGGAGCTGTTTTAGGTTCTTTAATTGCAGGTCCCGCGGCTGATTTATACGGACGCAAGAAAGTACTTTTGGCGATAGCTGCGTTATATGTGGTGTCGGCAATATTCTCAGCGTTAGCAATTAATTATTATATGCTAATAAGTGCTCGTTTTTTGGGTGGTTTAGCCTTTGCCTCTTTGGTATTAGCTCCGATGTATATTGCAGAAATTGCGCCTGCAAAATATCGAGGTAAAATGATTTCGATTAATCAATTCAATATTGTTGTTGGTTTTTCTGCGGCTTATTTTGCTAATTACTTTTTACTAAAACTTAGTGGTGGTAGTAATGAATTGGCAACTTCTTTAGGTATAACAGAAAATGTTTGGCGTTGGATGTTAGGCCTAGAAATTGTTCCTGCATTAGCTTATTTTTTCTTGTTATTTATGATCCCTGAAAGCCCAAGATGGTTAGTCTGTAATGGCTATAAAGATAAAGCCAAAACGGTTTTTGAAAAACTATTTCCTTATCAAAATGCTCAGCAACTTATTGCTGATATAGAAACGCAAACCCAAGAAAAAATCCCTCCAATTAAGCAACGTTTGTCTATGTTGTTTTCTACTAAAATGCGCCTAGTGTTGGCAATTGGTTTAGTCGTAGGTATTAGCCAACAAATAACCGGTGTAAATGCGGTTTATTTTTATGCGCCTAGTATTTTTGAACAAAGTGGTGTGGGTCAAGATGCCGCGTTTTCTCAAGCCATTTGGGTCGGCATTATTAATGTGGTATTCACCATAGTCGCGATGTTACTTATCGATAAGTTAGGACGTAAACCACTAATGCTTATTGGTTTAGCTGGGGTCGTTATTAGTATGACGGTTGCTGCTTATGGTTTTCATCAAGCGACTTACACATTAACCACTGAAAGCGTGGCTAAAATATCTTCTGAACAAATTAGAGAGCAAATAACGCCATTAATTGATAAAACGTACCATTCAGATCTTGATTTTAAACAAGCACTTATCGATGTAATAGGTAAACGTGAAGCAAGAGAGAATCAAGCCGAGTTGATTCAAGCTGCTGCTAAAATGAATGCCTTTCTGATCATGTTTGGTATTTTAGGTTTTGTTGCTTCATTTGCCGTTTCATTAGGGCCTGTAATGTGGGTGTTATTAGCAGAAATATTTCCAAATAACCTTAGGGGAGTAGGCATAGCTTTTACCGGTTTAATTAATAGTGTTGTGAGTTTTTCAGTACAGTTATTATTCCCTTGGGAGCTTGCCACCATTGGCACCGCAGCAACCTTTATTATTTATGGTGTGTTCGCACTTATTGGCTTTGTTTTGGTTTATCGCTTATTGCCTGAAACTAAGGGCAAGTCGTTAGAAGAGCTAGAAGATATTTTAAGCCCAGCAAACCCTCATAAAGAAAGTGCGAAAACTGCTTAGTTAACTTAATGAATAAGGCACAGATCATGACTAAAGAAACTATATTACGCTGGGGCATTGTAAGTACGGGCAGAATTGCTCAACAATTTTGCCAAGACATGAAACACGTCTCTAATGGTGAGCTTTATGCCGTAGCGGCTAGAAACCTTACAGATGCGCAAAGCTTTGCGCAACAACATGATATTGCAAAAGCTTATCAAGGTTATCAAATGCTATTTGATGATCCCAATATTGACGTGGTTTATATTGCCACTCCGCATACTTTTCATTTTCAAAATGTTTATGACGCTTTAACCGCAGGTAAATCAGTATTATGTGAAAAGCCTATTACAGTTAGCCGTAATGAAAGCCAAATATTATCCGCCTTAGCGCAGGAAAAAGGCTTATTTTTAATGGAGGCAATGTGGACTTATTTCCTGCCTGCTATTCAACAAGCTAAACAATGGGTTAAGCAAGGTAGAATAGGAAAGATCAAGCACATAAAAGCTGATTTTGGTTACCCATTACCTTATGACGAAACGCGACGGGAATATCATGCTTCACTTGCTGGCGGTTGTTTATTAGAAATGGGTATTTACCCTTTAGCGATAGCCGCTTTTTTTGCCGAAAGCCCTATGGATAAGGTATCAATAAAATATCATCTTGCTCCTAATGGTGTTGAAGATGATGTTATTATTATAGCTGATGCTGCAGAAGTTAAATTAACCTTAGCGACATCGTTTCAGTGCAAACTGCAAAATTGGGCGTACATTATTGGCGAAGAAGGTTATATCGCTATCCCTAACTTTTGGCGAGCAGATCAATGTACATTATATCAATTAGATGAACAGCTTGATCATTTCGACGACGGTCGTGAAAGCTTAGGGTTTAATTATGAAGCTCAAGCGGTAGGGCAAGCAATAAGTGAGAAACGCATCGAACACCCGTTAATGACTCATGCAGTAAGCCATTTATTACAACAACAAATTGAAGATATTAAATTGTTGTGTAAATAATTAGGATTTTGCTTAGCTATCAGGTTTTCGCTTAGCTATTTTACTTATTAAAATAGCTAAGCTCTTTATTTGTAAGCAAAGACTCACTTTATTAGTCGTTTGCCTTTGTGCGACATCTAGCTTCGCTCTTCCACTATTGACGATGTTGAAAATTGGTAACGAATATTACGATAAATGCCAATATCGGTTATATTTTCAGGTGTATCTTTAGAGGCGCATCGGTAGTTGGTTGATACTCTATACTCACCGGTAACGGGTAATACCGAGTGCCAACAATGACCATGTAAAAATACGATGCTGCCTTTTTTAGGGCTTAACACCACCTTTTTATCTTCTTCAAATGGCTCACTCATAGATGGAATAAGCCCTTTTAAATGTGAACCGGGCATTACTAAAGTTTGCCCTCCGGTTTTTTCTTTATCAATATCCATGGTGTAAATTAAGCGATTTACATTGAAGTATTTTGGGTCGTCCGGCGGACAATCTTGATGCCATGCTTGCCCAGAAGTACCTTTTTTTGAAAACATTACCATTGAATATTGCTCATACCAATCGTGGTCTAAAATGGCTTGAGTTAAGGTTTTAAAGCGTTCGTCGTTTGCTACTATATCAAAGTCTTTATGGCCTTCTCGTTGCGGAAACCATGGTACAACCTCAACGGCTGCTCTTGCTAAAAACTCTTTGGTGTGTTCAAAATTTGGTGTCATGCCGAAGTGTTTTAAGATCTCTTGATTGTATTGTTCCATTAATTCTTGATCAAAAAAATTATTAATAACAATATAACCCTCCTGCCAAAATTGTTGAGCTAATGCGGGGTAATCAAGTGTTGCTGTCATTATTTTTCACCTTCTAAATATTGGAAGTAACTAAAGTCAGCGTGTAAATTTTGCCCTGATAAATCTTGACAAGCTAACCCATAAAACGCACCGGTAAAACAGGGATGAAAACGAGTTTCACCATGCTCTACATAATCATCAGATAAAATACTTCCATCTAAAGCACCACCAATTTTTTGCCACTGATCTTTTTCTACTGCAAAATAAAATTGTAACGTTTCACCAAAAAATTCAGCTTTTAAATAAACTTTATCCACACCTGTGATTTCAATTGGTGATAGATTTGGCTCAGAGGTAACGTGGTTATCACAAGATAATATAGTTAAATATTTACGCCCTGAATAAGATCCAAAATCATCACCAAATACATGCAAATAATGATAATGAAAAGTATTGTAAAAACAGACTAAACCCGACATTTGTTGAAAATTTTCAGGTGAAAACTCTAAACAGGTAGCCGCAATGCTATGTTGAGCTTGCACTCGTCGAGCAATGAATGACTGCTCAAAACAAGAGCTTAGTGATTCACGACCGTATAAACGTAAATAGCCAGCTCTATCGGTGGTATTTACCCAATCACTGGTCATCGGAATACGTAATGATTGAAAGTTAATATCTATTTCGTTACCAGAAAATTCAACTATTTGTGGCGACTGCTCAAATTTGTATTCTGCTAAATCAGGTGCTTCAACAAATTCACGAGCTTGTTGCCCACCGCAACTTAAATAGAGCCAGTCGTCATCATGCCATTCAACTTTTTCAATCGCAGATTCTCTACCTGTTATGCAACGTCCTAATTTACTTAGCGGTCTTCCTGTTAAAAAAACAGCATACCAATCGCCTTGTTGAGTTTGTACAAGATCGCCATGCCCCGTTTTTTGTAAATAAGCATCGGGGTTATATTTAGCTGTAATTAATGGGTTGTTAGGATGTACTTCATAAGGTCCTTGTATCGATCTAGAACGAGCCAAGGTAATGCAATGTTCATAGCTGGTGCCGCCTTCTGCGGTTAATAGGTAATAATAGCCATTGCGTTTATAAATATGTGGACCTTCTGTTCGCCCATGTTCAGTGCCTTCAAAAATATGAAATATTTTACCTATTAGTTGTTTTGATTTTTTACAAAATTCTTGCAAAACTATGCCACCAAAAAATTTACCTTTTCGGTGATCGACCAACATATTGACAAAATAAGACTTACCGTCGTCGTCATGAAATAATGATGAGTCAAAACCACTTGAATTTAAAAATGTTGGCTCAGACCATGGACCATTAATATCGGTTGCGGTGACTAAATAATTGGGGGTATCTTTCCAATTACCATTAAAGCTTTTAACATTACAATAAAGTAAATAAAAAACGCCCTCATGATGCGTAATACAGGGTGCCCAAATACCACAAGAATCAGGTATACCTTTCATATCTAACTGTGAAACACGCTCTAAAGGGCGTTTAATTAATTGCCAATTGATAAGGTCTTTGGAGTGGTGTATTTGAAACCCAGGAAACCATTCAAAAGTTGAGGTTACAATGTAGTAATCATCTTCAACTCTTATAATACTGGGGTCAGGATTGAAGCCTTTTAAAATTGGATTAGTAATTTTACGCATTATTTTCCTCATATTTTTGTTCTTAACTCAACCACCAGTTAGTATTGGCTGGTTTGGATCCAACGGTTACTATTATTAACTTGCTCTAGCCATTTTGCTTTAATGTAAGCGTTAGCCTGCACACGACTGTCTCCCCAATTACCGCCATTGCAACCCGGTTGTCCGGCTTTTATCTTTGGTTTACATACCCACATACCTTGAGTTTCCCAATGGGTGTTTATGTAGGCAACTGCGCGAATAATATCTTTGTTGTTATCAATAAAATCAAAGTAAGGCTGATACCATGCTTGCCAAATTTCTTCTGCGGTTTTAGACGTTTGTTTATTTAATTGTATGTAACTATGAGTTAATTCACCTATTCGATAACCTTGAGGAGCTGATTCAGCAATTAATACCGGTTTATTATGTTTTCGGGCAAAGGCTAATACTTGTTCTTGTGCCTTTTGTGGTGTGATAGGTGGAATATAATTCCACTGAGATAAGTCTCGGTAAAAAACAGAGAGCGATACCCAATCAACAACATCGTCACCTGGATACCAGCTATTTAAATGATCTTCGGTAGTAAAGTCGTAAATAGGGTTACCATAAGCGTCAGGCCACGTAGCACTTTGCCAAACCGTTGATATGTTATTGGCAGCATAGGTTTTAATTGCTTGAGCTATTTTACGAAATGCTAATTTATAGTTGGTTGGCGTGTAACAATTCCAAGGCCCATCAAATTCATAACCAATACGTAAAAATACCTTTTTTGGCGCTAACGACTTAAAGTATTCTATTGCGTGTTTAATTGATCCATCATATTTACCCTGAGCAATATTGAGTTCGTGATTATCTTGATCACAGTTATCAAACGCTAGCCCAACAGCTAAAGCAGCATTAGGAGATTCGTTTAACGTTTTACTAAAACTCATCTCTCCAGACTGCCAATTGGCAGGGCTTGATACGGCAAAAAAAGTTTTACTAGGGTCGCTATGTTTTATTTGAGTATATAAAGTAACGCCTTCAATATTGTCTTCAGGTACTTTGTCAACATAGGCACTGACAGTGTCTGAATCTTGGCCAATAAAAAGTAAAGTTTTACCGTTTGGTGGGGTGAACTTTCCAGTAATGAACTTTGTACCATTAGCACTACTATCGTTTGAAAGAGACTGCTCTTTGCTTTGATAACGGTTATTTTTTTTGGGGGTATCTGTGCATGCAGACAACATAGCTACAATTGTTACAATAACAACACCCGTAGAGATACTTTGTATAATCTTCATTAAATGACCTAATAGTTAACTGTTAGCGCTAACAGTTTGCAGTTGTTATATTCTTTTGTCAATACTCATGATTTATAAATAAACCGCTATTATTAGACTGTTTTTGAGCATTTTAAACATTAAAACTTTAATCAGCTAACTATTATTGATGATAAACTATTCATAATAATAATTCGTTATACTCTGTAAGTTTGTTTTTTATTTTTTAACCTTTTGTAATTAATGACTTTATTTTAATTTGTGATTTTTGGTTAATAAAATGTATCTTAATTATTGGTTATTTTTTAACAAACTACTTGTTTTTAAAAAGAACGACTGATAACGTTAACACAAGCTGTTTTCTAAAAATTTATCATAGTTAGATTATTGTTAGGTCACGGTTGGTTATTAAAACTATAAAATCTATTGGGGGAGTATATGAAAAAATTTAATAAATCTCAGGTAGCAAAAAGTCTATCAGTTGTTTTAGGAATAGGAGCTTTTGCCCTTATTCAAGCACCTGCAGTTTTTGCTGCACAAGAACAAGTAGAAGTGATTGAAGTTACCGGTATTCGAACATCAATTATAAAAGCAATGGACATTAAGCGTGGTTCAAGTGGCGTAGTCGATGTTATTAGTGCTGAAGATATCGGTAAAATGCCAGATACTAACCTTGCTGAATCATTACAACGTATTACGGGTGTATCAATTGATCGTTCTAACGGCGAAGGTCAGCAAGTATCTGTTCGTGGTTTTGGTCCAAGTTTTAACATGGTGACATTGAATGGTCGTCAAATGCCTGCCGCTAAGTCTCCAAAAGCAGAAAGTGCTAGCTCGTTTGAGCAAAGCCGAGCATTTAATTTTGCTGAAATAGCTGCTGAGTCAGTTTCCGGTGTTGAAATATATAAAACCGGTAAAGCTAATGTAGGTACTGGTGGTATAGGTGCCACAATTAATGTTGATCAAGCTCGTCCATTCGATTTTGATGGTTTTAAAGGCGCAGGTAGTTTAAAAGGTACTTTTGATCAATCTGCCGAACGAAGTGCTAACCCTGTTACACCAGAAATTTCAGGTATGATTTCAAATATATGGGAATTAAGTGGTGATGCTAAGTTTGGTTTACTTATTAATGGCTCATATTCTAAGCGTGATAACAGTGAAGATGTTATTTCATCTGATGGTTGGATCCGTGGAGACATAGCTAATGGTTTTGGTACAAACGGTACTGGCGTTGACTTTTCAAAGGTTAGTTCAGCAAACAACCCCGGAGGTCACTATTGGCACCCACGTAATCTAGTGGTTGATATTGCTGATCACTCACGTGAGCGTACTAACGGTCAAGTTGTGCTTCAGTTTGCCCCAAATTCTGATTTAACTTTTACCGTTGACCACACCATTTCACAATTTGATGACCAAGTTAAACGCACTCAAACCGCTACTTGGTTTGATAATTGGCAAGGTGCAACGGGTAAGGCAGACGAAAACGGAACTATTTACGATATTGACGTAGAAAGTATTCCTGGAAATTCTACGGGTGCATTTGATGCTAATGGTTATACCGATCATGTGGTTACTGAGAATGCTGCTACAGGTTTAAACATCGCTTGGAACGTCACCGATACTTTTAGCGCTTCGCTTGATGTGCATTCAGCAACATCAGAAGGGCAACCCAATGCTGAAATAAGTGATTTTATCAACATTATTGCTGGTCCATTAGGTGTTGATTTTAGAGCAACTTATGAAGGTGGAGTACCTAAGTTTTCATACGACGATTCAAATACCCGCGCAGTGGATGGCACACCAATAGGTTCAAGTTACTATGATAAAACTGCACTTCGTCCTAATTTAGGTTTAGAGCGCTCATACCAAGTAACTAACGATATTGATCAAGCACAATTAGACCTACAATGGGTTAACGGCACTGGAAATATGTCGTTTATTGAAAGTGTAGAATTTGGTGTTGGCAAAACTGATTATGAAATAGATACCCAATATAACTTTAGGTACTTTCAATTTGGTACACCACAATGTGGTACTTTGTGTGATTTTGCGGATCCTATAGCAACTAATCACCCAGAGATATTCCCATTTATTGCGGGTCATTATGCTGATGAGAGTCTTGCTGTTTTTTCTGACTTTTACAATTTAGCAGATAGTAACTTTAACCCCGTTGGAGACACCGGTCGCATTGTACAAGAAAAACATATTATCAAAGAAGAAACTACCTCAGCTTACTTACAAGTGAGCTTAGAATCTGAAATTAGTGGAATGCCTTTTTCAGCACTTATAGGCGCACGTTACGAACAAACAGATGTTGTAGGAACGAGTGTTCAAGATGTTCCTAAAACAATGCAATGGCTATCCACCACAGAATTACGTGCAGTACCTTCAGGTGAAAATTCAGAATTTTCATTAAATGGTGAATACAGTAACTTTTTACCCAGTGTTGATTTATCGTTAGAAATTACCGACGATGTTGTTGCCAGAGTTTCATACGGCGTAACATTAGCTAAGCCATCATTAAACGCGATGCGCCCATCGGTATCATTATCTAACGCTAGACCTGGCGGACCTTACAATGCATCTCAAGGCAATCCAAATTTAAAACCTTATGAGTCAACCAATATTGATTTGTCGTTAGAATGGTATTATGACGAAGGCAGTTATGCCTCTATTGCTTATTTTAACAAAACGGTTGAAAACTATATTGAGCAATCTACTACGCAAGGTACAATAATCGGTTCTCAAGGCTGGCAATTAACAGATCCTAATCCAAGCAATGATCCATTATTTGCGGTAGGAACTGAAGGCGTAGAGTCTGACCAAGTAATAACCTGGAACATTACCTCAAGCCGAAATGCAGAAGATGCTAATGTAGATGGTTTTGAAATAGCCCTACAACATATATTTGGTGAATCAGGTTTTGGTTTACAAGCAAATGCCACCTTTGTTGATGGCGATGTTGAATATGATTCGCGTGCAGTAGCACAAACAGTTAATTTGGTTGGTTTGAGTGACTCGGCTAACTTTGTTGCCTTTTACGAAAAAGATGCATTACAACTTCGTATAGCTTATAACTGGCGTGATGAGTTTTTACTGGCAATGGGGCAACTTCGTCAAACTGAAGAACCTACCTTTGTAAAATCTTATGGGCAATGGGACTTAAGCGCAAGTTACGACATAAATGAAAACTTTTCTGTTTTCCTTGAAGGTATAAATATTGCCGGACAAGATACAGAACATCATGGTCGTTTCGACAACCATTTTTTGTATAAGTCGTTCCAAGACCCTCGCTTTTCACTGGGTGTTAGAGCTAGCTTCTAAGTTCTGCTAAAATCAAACATATAAAAGTGTGTTGAATATACGTAAACTAAAAGACCATCGAAAGATGGTTTTTTCAATTTAGTCTGAGGTGTTCATGAGTAAGTTATGTAAAGATATTGTAATTGTTGGCGGTGGTTCTGCCGGTTGGATAACCGCAGGAGTGATTGCGTCAAAACATAAAAAAGGCTCTTCTTCACACGTTAACGTCACCTTAATTGAATCTCCGGATATAAAACCCATTGGTGTTGGTGAAGGCACTTGGCCAACCATGAGAAATACCCTAAGAAAAATGGGAATATCTGAAACTGAATTCATGCGTGAATGTGATGTGAGTTTTAAACAAGGCGCTAAATTTGCGCAATGGGTTACCGGGGAAAAAGACGATTTTTATTATCATCCATTAGTTTTACCTGAAGGGTTTTCTAAAGGTGATTTATCGCAATACTGGTCATCAAACATACATTCACAATCTTTTTCAAAGTCTTTATGTTTTCAAGAAGATATTTGTGAAAATAATCTAGCACCCAAAGCCATAACAACGCCTGAATATATTGCTGTTGCCAATTATGCCTACCATTTAAATTCATCTAAGTTTTCTGCCTTCTTAAAAAAACATTGTATTGAAAAGCTGGGCATAACCTTTGTTAGTGATAATGTTACAGGTGTAAATTCAGATATAAAAAGTCATGATATATTAAGCGTTACTACTGAAAATTCAGGCAATATTTCGGGTGATTTATTTGTAGACTGTACTGGTTTTTCATCATTAATTATTGATAAACATTACAACGTTCCCTTTATAGATAAAAATGAAATACTCCCAATAGATAGAGCAATAGCGGTTCAAATCCCTTATGCTGACGATGAAACAAACATTGCATCGCATACTATAAGTACCGCTCAATCAGCTGGTTGGGTATGGGATATTGGCTTACCGAATAGAAGAGGGGTCGGGCACGTTTACTCATCTAAATATAATGATGAAGCGACCGCAACAAAAGAATTAATTGAATACCTAAAAGCAACCGGTACAACCGATACCGACAACCTAACGTTTAGGCATATTAATATTAGGCCAGGACATAGAGAAAAATTTTGGGTTAATAATTGTGTTGCTGTTGGTCTTTCTGCTGGTTTTCTAGAGCCGCTAGAAGCATCTGCATTGGTATTAATTGAACTTTCTGCCGCGATGATCAGTGAACAAATGCCAAAAAATAGAGAAGCGATGACTATTATCGCTAAGCGTTTCAATAACTTATTTACCTATCGCTGGGCGCGCATTATTGATTTTTTAAAGTTGCACTATGTACTAAGCAAACGCAGGGATACACCATTTTGGTGTGATGTTACCTCAGCAGATAATACCCCTGAATCGCTAAAAGAATTACTCACTTTATGGAAATTTCAGCCCCCTTGGATTTATGACTTTGATCATGCTGAAGAAGTTTTTCCTGCGGCTAGTTACCAATATGTGCTGTACGGAATGGGCTTTGAAACAGCTAAACCAGAGGCTTTCTCACAAGAAGAAGTAATGTTTGCTGAGCAACAATTAACCAATAATAAAAAAAATATTACAAAGTTAATTCATAATTTACCCACTAACCGGGAATTAATTAATAAAGTGAAACAGTACGGTTTTCAAAAAGTTTAAGGATCAATATAGGAACTAAAATGAGCAACATTTCTGTTATAAATAACAACGAACATCATTTAGTTAAAGTGATGGAGCCAAAAAATAGCACGGCAGTGATCTGTAAAAGTAACGTGGTTGTTTATCCTGTGGAGTATCAATATTTAACTCTATTCCAGCCGATATTTTTTACTAAAGATACGGAGACAGGACAATTTAAAAGTATTGTTATTTATGGGTTTGAAAAGGATGAAAACTTATATTTGCAGCATAACCAATTGTGGGAACCTATATACCTACCGCTTGAGCTAATAAAACAACCGTTTAGCTATGCAAACATAAATAATCAAACAAGCTTATGCATTGATTTAGATAGTCCTCTGGTTAGTACAGATGAGGGTAACCGTATTTTTGACGCAAACGGTGAGCCAACAGAGGCACTGTCTCGCGCTATTTCAATTGTTAACGAGCATAAAAATCAACAAGCGTTGTTAGAGGATTTTGTTAACGTAATAGTGACTTTTGATTTATTAGAACCTTGTGTAATAACAGCAGAGAATGCTGATAAAACACCTCTTAAAGTTAACGGGTTATATATTATTAATAGGGAGAGGTTAGCCTCTTTAACCGATCAACAATATACTGAGCTTGACGCTAAACAGTATAATAAGTTGTTAAAAAATCTACTAGATTCTGAGCAGCAACTATCAGCATTAGTCGCAAAAAAAATTAAAGCAAATGATAATGTTTCTTTTTAGGCTGACGAATAAATAAAATTAAAGATGGGTATAAAAAAATGGTTAAAAGCCATTGTTTACTTACAATGGCTTTTAAAACAGAAGTAACCTAAAGCTAAAGTAAACTAGAGCTAAATTTCCTTAATATAAGTAGTTTTAGTTTTATTGTATTGGTTAACTATAGTATCAATTGTTTCTTGGCAGTATTCACGTAATCCACTGAGCAACATGTACTTTTTACCACTACCTATAATGTTACCTTTGGAAACTAAATCAAACGCTAAGCAAGCGTTACCGCGCTTACCATCAATAGTTAGTGTGGAGGTAGATTCAACCAATTTCACTTCAGAAAACAAGACATTATTCAGTTTAATTGACATGCTTTCATACATTACCATTGGGCGAGCTGGGTTGATCATGACATTATTTTCTGCCATTAACTTTACTAAAATATGTGGAAAGGTATGGCCTGAAAATTCTACGTAAGAGCGGATCAATGCCTCAATAGCTGCTTCGTTTTTTGTTGAATTGCCTGATGCTTTTACATGCATATATTCTTTATCGTTATTATCGGTAATACTTGCATCACCTTTGATATCCGATGGAAAATTTAAATGAATACCATCTGTTACCATGCCAGAAAATGTAAAATTCATTTGTTCAAATAACCCAGATTTTGCTAATACCAACGAAAATAATAAATCACCAGGAACACAAAATCTTTTTGCATCAATATCGTGCAATGGGTTGAAATCATCTGCAATTTGTTTAGCAAAATCGCTCGCTTGTTGGCGTGTAAAACTTATTTGGTTGTTGGAAGTACTACAAAAATTATCAAGAAACATAGGCAGATATTTTCACTTTTAAGTATTTGATTTATATTAAGGTCTGTGGGTCTAAAACCGAAGTATTCTAGCACTTAGCTAAGATAAAATCGAAAAATATAAAATATGACTTTAGTTCACAGCACTTATCAACCAGCAGTTTAACCGTACAACTGTAACATTAGGTAGATAAATTTTTTCGGTGCCTTTTAACAAGGAGTTCTTTAGCTGGCTTTGTTAATTGTTTGAGCTGATATTCTCTTTGACATGCTTTTTGTCTATCAGGCTGCGTTTCCCAAAAAGCAAGTTCGACTGGACGGCGTACACGTGTATATTTAGCGCCTAACTTATTAGAAGTATTATGTTCGTTAACACGCCTATTTAAATCAATAGTAACGCCAGTATAAAGACTATTGTCTGCACACCTTAAAAGGTATACGTACCAGTTAGTAGTCATGATTAATTTTTACTATGATAAAATTTAACAAGAGGATCATGTAAACCTATAATTTATCTCAACTAAGAGGTAATAAATTTTTTTAATAGTATACTGCGCTAAAATTAGAGACAAACTAAATTTAGTCACCTTTGTCTCTACATCGTTTTTACACAGTCTTTACTTAAAATATTTAGGTCTTATTTATGCCCACCTCGCAAACCGGCTCATTAAAAAAGCTCACCGCTCAATTAGATAATCATGGCAATGTTAATTACCAATTACCCATTGGTGAGCAAAGTATTCCTTTAAACCAATTAATAGGTAAGCATATTACCCTTGAACATATTGGTGTAATAAATTGTAGCCATTGTGAAAGAAAAACTAAAAAAAGTTATTCGCAAGGTTATTGTTACCCCTGTATGAAAAAATTAGCACGTTGCGATATGTGTATAATGAAGCCAGAAACTTGCCATTTTCATTTAGGCACTTGCCGCGAACCAGAATGGGGAATTAACAACTGTATGGTTCCTCACTACGTGTATTTAGCTAACAGTTCAGGCTTAAAAGTAGGCATTACAAGACACACCCAATTACCTACGCGATGGATTGACCAAGGGGCTGTACAAGCTTTGCCTATTTTTAAAGTGGCCTCTCGAATTCAATCAGGATTAGTTGAGACTGCACTAACTGAGTTTGTTGCCGATAAAACAAATTGGCGAGCAATGCTTAAAGGAAAACCTGAAAACATAGACCTAGTTGCTCAAGCTAAAATGTTAAAACCTAAAATTTCTCAAAAACTTGCTGATATTGTTCTACAATATGGAGAGGGCGCTATTGAGTCCCTTGATAGTGACGTAGTAGAAATACATTTTCCTGTTCAGCAGTATTTAGATAAAATTAATTCCTTTAATTTTGATAAAACTCCTTTAGTGAGTGGCAAGTTACTCGGTATTAAAGGTCAGTATTTAATTTTTGATGCCGGGGTTATTAATATACGTAAATTTACGTCTTATCATATTAATATCCAATGGGATTAATATTTCTCTTAAAGTAAAGATAATTTAGTCGTGAACTTCTAGCTAAAATAACTAAAATAAATTGTACACCTACGGAGATAGTTTTATGAATGCATTTGATTGTGCAGAAAGTGCTGAAGAAGTGTTTATTCTTTCTGAATCTTTTGCTCGTATTAAAGAACTTATTGATCACGATTCATCAACTATTGATGATATTGCTGAAATTATTATATTAGACCCTACGTTGTCGGCGACAATACTTAAACTTGCTAATAGTTCTTTTTTTAATTATCCCGGAAAAATTGAAACTATTTCAAAAGCTGTTTTAGTTTTAGGTATTACTGAGGTCTATAATCTAGTTATTGCTTATTTTACCACTGAAGCCTTTAAACCAATTTCTGCTGATCCAAAATACATTGAAAATTTTTGGGAGCAAGCAGTAGATTGTGCCCTTATTATCAAGTTTTTAGGCTCGGAATTAAATACGCCAAACGCCGAACGTTTATTTATCTTGGGTTTGTTACACAATATTGGTGAATTAGCGGTTCATCAAAGTATGCCTGAAAAAATAGCAGCGTCTAATACTCTAACCACTGATGAACTTCCTTGGGATAAACAGCAACAAGTTCTTAATTTTACTTACGGTCAGTGTAGCGGTGAATTACTCAAGCAATGGCAATTACCTTATAGTTTAATTGAACCTATCCGTAGTCAAGATGAGTATGATTTTGAATATGCGACCATAGAAGCTAAGTTATTATATTTATCTAAACGCGCTATGTTATTAAACTATCAGTGTAAATCTCATCGACCTTCTACACTTATAACCGTTGAAGTATTAACTGATTTAAAAATATCACCTAAAATGATCGTTGCTGCTAATCATTTTTGTAATAGTGAACGATTAAGTATCTTATCAATTTTATCTCCAGGATCTGCCGTTATTTTTTAATGTTTTATGAGCCCTTAGATGCATGTGTTTTTAATGTGCATTTTCAAGTGTATGTTAATAAGGTGTTTTTATGGAATTTACAAACGTTATACTGTCGTGTTTTTTATTAAAGTTAAATACGTATTGTTTAAGTTAATATCGCTGAAACTAGTATTGTTTATAGAATTCCCTTTCACTTATTCTTATCACTATTTTGTTCAACTAAAAAATTGTGCACCAATCACTTCCATTCGTCATTGTGTTTGTGTCATATTGGTGCAGACCGATCACCTTCCTTAATTATTTTAATTCTATCTTTATGTTAATTAACGTATTTTTTTTTTGGCATGTCATTTGTATAGAAGCTATTAAATAAAAAATAGGGGTACATAAATGAAAATAGTTAATGCAATTATAAAGCCTTTCAAGCTTGATGATGTTCGCGAAGCGATATCAGAAATAGGTGTTGAAGGTCTTACAGTGAGTGAAGTTAAAGGTTTTGGTCGACAAAAAGGGCATACAGAGCTGTACCGTGGCGCTGAATATCAAGTTGATTTCTTACCTAAAGTAAAATTAGAAGTTGCTGTAAATGACGATATTGTTGACCGTTTAGTAGAAGTTATCACTAAAGCTGCTTACACGGGTAAAATTGGCGATGGTAAGATCTTCGTTTACAACTTAGAACAAGCTGTACGTATTCGTACTGGCGAAAACGATGCAGAAGCACTTTAAGAGGTAATTCATTATGGAACAAAATATTTTTCAACTTCAATATGCAATGGACACATTTTATTTTCTAGTATGTGGTGCATTGGTTATGTGGATGGCAGCGGGCTTCTCAATGTTAGAAGCTGGCTTAGTAAGAGCTAAAAATACAGCTGAAATTTTAACTAAAAACGTTGCGCTTTATGCTATTTCTTGCATTATGTATTTAGTTATTGGTTACGATATTATGTATGGCGGTGGTGTATTTTTAAGTGGTATCGCTCTTGATGGAGCAGCAAATGCAGACGCTTTAGTATCAACTGTGTTGGCTGAATCTGCTGAAGCAGGGTTTGATGGCGGTTCGGTTTATTCAAATGCTTCTGACTTCTTCTTTCAAGTCGTATTTGTTGCTACAGCAATGTCGATTGTATCTGGTGCTGTTGCAGAACGTATGAAACTTTGGGCTTTCTTAGCATTTACCGTGGTATTAACTGGTTTTATCTATCCTATGGAAGGTAGCTGGACTTGGGGCGGTGAAGCTGTATTTGGTTTATATACATTAGGTGACTTAGGATTTTCAGATTTTGCTGGTTCAGGTATTGTTCACATGGCCGGTGCTGCTGCTGCTTTAGCAGGTGTAATTTTACTTGGTGCTCGTAAAGGTAAATATACTGCTGACGGTAAAATAAACGCAATTCCAGGTGCTAACTTACCTATGGCAACATTAGGTACATTTATTTTATGGATGGGTTGGTTTGGTTTTAACGGTGGTTCAGTGTTAAAACTGGGTGATATTAATAGCGCAAACTCAGTTGCCATGGTATTTTTAAATACTAATGCTGCCGCTGCTGCCGGTGCTATTGCTGCGTTATTATTTGCTAAAATATTATTTAAGAAAGCAGATTTAACCATGTGTTTAAATGGTGCATTAGCTGGTTTAGTTGCTATTACAGCTGAACCTTCTACTCCTACACCATTACAAGCCACTATATTTGGTGCTATTGCGGGTGTTATTGTAGTAATGTCTATCCTTGCTTTAGACAAAATTAAGATTGATGATCCTGTAGGTGCTATCTCTGTTCATGGTGTTGTTGGTTTCTTTGGTTTAATGTTAGTTCCAATTACCAATACTGGTTCATCTTTTAGCGGGCAGTTAATTGGTGCAGCAACTATCTTCGGTTGGGTGTTTGTAACAAGTTTCATTGTGTGGTTCGCATTGAAAACAGTTATGGGTATTCGTGTTAGCGAAGAAGAAGAATACGAAGGTGGTGATAAGTCTGATTGTGGTATGGAAGCATACCCAGAATTTACACGCGGCTAACAACATCAGCTATTAAAGTGTAATCTTTTTAACACTACTCAAGCAGCCTTCGGGCTGCTTTTTTTTGTATACAGGCTTTAAGTTTAAATGTGTTTTTTACACTGCTGATTTAAAGTTTATAAATAGAGTCTTTAATGAAAACATTACAGCAAAAATACGATGAACTTTGGCAATGTTCTGCCCAGCATTTTATTCAACACGGTGTTGATACTGACCTAGATATATTTTCTGACAATGATAATAGAATGGGTATTACGCTTATATACCCGTTACCATTCAAAATGCAGGTTTCAGTGGGAACTAAAAACAATTTAGGCAAGGCATTAAGTTTATGTCATGGTTATTCCCTGACTCAACTTAATAACGACGAATAAATTGTTTTTAGACCCATCGCAGAAGCGCTTGAGCAAAATCACTTCATCGTTAATACTTTTTATAAGGGAACAACCATTACAATAAAGTATTGCCTTGAATTGATATCGCTCACGCGCTCTGAAACGAGCATTTTGATTGGTAACGGGTATAGTAAAGCTTTCACCAGAAATCCTTTCAGCCGTGGAACAATCACTTACGCGATTAAAAGTTATAGAGCCTGATCAATATTATTATGCTAGTAATACCTTGCACTTTACTATTTTGTCGTTGATATCTTGTAAGCAAAATTTTTTCGATTAACTCAGTAAATATAAACAACTACTTAGCAATAATTAATCGGGCTGTTATTGGTATTGAACCTTTTAATGTTGATTGTACCGGTGTTACTGCTTCATTTTCTTGTGTGATGTTACAAGGCTTTCCACAAACGGAAACACTACAAAAATTAAGAGATAATTTACGGTATGAGTTTGCTCAATCAAATGTGCATAATACTATTGATGAGCGTTACAAAATTGATACTGCTCATAGTACCATTTTACGCTTTCAACAAAGCTTATCTCAAAAGAATAAATTTTTACTTGTACTAGAGCAATTAAGAAAGTTAGATTTCGGTATTTTACACGTAAAGGAATTACAATTAGTTTATAATGATTGGTATCATAAAGAAGATAAAACCTTAGTTTTAGCTACTATATACCCGTTACCAATCAAAATGCTCCTTTCAGAGCGCGTGAGCGATATCAATTCAAGGCAATACTTTATTGTAATGGTTGTTCCCTTGTAAAAAGTATTAACGACGAAGTGATTTTGCTCAAGCGCTTCTTCGATGGGTCTAAAAACAATTTATGCGTCGTTATTAAGTGTAGTCAGGGAATAACCATGACATAAACTTAATGCCTTGCTTAAATTGTTTTTAGTTCCCACTGAAACCTGCATTTTGAATGGTAACGGGTATCAAGCTATAAATAAATGTTTAACAATAACAAAAAGATTGAATGATCAATCTATAACAGTTTTCAAAGTTTGTGGTAAAGGTTAATAGGATTTTTATGGCTAGAGAGCAATTTGGTGTATGTGCAGAACCTAATTTACATGGAAGTTATCTACTGTTTGATGTTTTAGACGACAAAAACGACCACCTATGCCAAGCCTTATCAAGGCTTCCTGCATTATTTGATAAATATGCGGATCGTTTTTCAGAGGCTAATTTAATCGGTGTATTTGCCATTGGTGCTAATTACTGGGATGAATTTTATTCAATATCTCGCCCTAAAGCATTAACCAGCTTTCCTGTAATGGCTTGTGAAGATCGTATTGCTCCTGCAAATACCTATGACTTATATATTGAAATTAGAAGTGACCGATTAGATGTAAACCATATTGTTAGCAATAAAGTTTGTGCTTTATTGGGTGACAGTGTTGAGTTGGCTGAATCTGTAAATGCTTTTCGCTTTCTTGATGGAAGAGATCTTACCGGTTTTATTATTGGCTCTGAAAACCCTAGAGGGCAGCACCGAAGAAATGTTGCTCTTGTAAATAGCAATGACGATGAAGAGTTTGCTGGTGGTAGTTATTTACATATTCAACGCTATAAACATAACTTGAAGTTGTGGAATACATTAGATGTTAAAGCTCAAGAAGATATTTATGCGCGCACAAAAATTGATAACGAGGAATACAGTACTGAAAATAAACTTGCCACCTCACATGGGTTGCGAACAGATATAAAAAATGACAACGGCGAATCCTTAGAGCTTGTTTGTCAAAGTATGCCGTATGGCGATGTAAAACATCAGGGGCTATTTTCGGTGTATTATGCTAACTCACCATTACCTTTTGAAAAAAGATTAAAGAGTATGATTATTGGCGATGAGCATGGTAATTTTGATCATTTACTTGAATATACGCAAGCAGAAATAGGCGCCGCTTTTTTTGCACCTAGTTTAAGCTTTTTAGAAAAACTTGCCGATTAATTAGGTTTCAACTTAGCAAAAATTTATTCTACTGATATCGCTCAAGTGCAATGAAATCAGCATTCTGATTAAGAACGACTGTAAACTTTAGCTACAAATACAATTAAGATAAATTTCGTGAAAACAACTCTTCCAGCTGGCTAATAGTCTCTTTAATTTTAGTGACGTTAGTCGGGGCTATAAATATAGTATCATCACCTGCAATTGTACCTAATACGCCATCACTCTTGCTTAAACTATCCAATAAACGAGCAATTAGTTGAGCTGCGCCTGGGCTGGTTCTTACAATGATCATTACATCATTATGCTCTATGTCTATCACTAACTGTTTAAGTGGACTTTTTGCTGTTGGCATTCCTAGCTCAGCCGGTAAGCAATACACCATTTCTTGTCGCGCATTACGGGTTCTTACCGCACCAAATTTACTTAATAACCGAGAAACCTTTGATTGGCTTATGTTATCAAAACCTTGAGCTTTTAACGCTTCAACAATATCACCTTGAGAGGCAAACTGTTCTTGTTTTAAAAGTTCTTTAAAAGCTTGTATTAATGCATCTTGTTTCAATTACTTTCGCCATTTTTAATTAATTTATCATTTAAAAGGAATTTTTAAGCATCAGGTTTTTATTTTTGACCTATGCGTTGTATTTCAAGCTAATTATTTAGACTTAATAAAGGGTAAATAGTATAGGTGTTTTTACTTTAAAGGTCACCAAACTATCAGGCATAATGGTTATTTCTCAATAATAATTGTTTTTTTCTAGTCAATACTATATCTTTCTTGCATCGATATTTACGTATTTACTCAAATAATGGAGTCACCACATGAAAGTTGCTGTTCTAGGCGCTGCCGGCGGTATTGGCCAAGCGTTATCATTACTCTTAAAAACTCAATTACCAGCGGGTTCAGAATTATCATTATATGACGTTGCGCCAGTTGTTCCAGGTGTCGCAGTGGATTTAAGTCATATTCCTACAGCGGTTAAAGTTGAAGGATTTGGTGCTGACGGATTAGGCGATGCATTAACAGGCGCAGATATTGTTCTTATTCCCGCAGGTATGCCACGTAAACCTGGTATGGATCGTTCAGATTTATTTGCAGTAAACGCCGGTATTATAAAAACATTGGCGGAAGGCATTGTAAAAAGTTGTCCTAGCGCATTAGTTGGAGTTATTACCAACCCAGTTAATGGAACAGTACCTATTGTTGCTGAGGTATTTAAAGCCGCTGGTACTTACGACAAAAATCGTGTTTTTGGCATAACTACACTAGATGTAATTCGCAGCGAAGCTTTTGTTGCTGAATTAAAAGGCCTAAATGTAGCTGACGTCAAAGTACCCGTTATTGGTGGTCATTCAGGGACAACTATATTACCTTTACTTTCGCAAGTTAAAGGAACTACTTTTACTGAAGAAGAAGTTGCTGCCCTAACTCCACGTATCCAAAATGCAGGTACAGAGGTTGTTAATGCTAAAGCTGGCGGAGGCTCTGCTACTTTATCTATGGGTGCTGCTGCTGCTCGTTTTTGTATGTCTTTAGTTAAAGGCCTACAAGGTGAAGATGTTGTTGATTATGCTTATGTTGAAGGTAATGGCGAAGATGCTCAATACTTTGCTCAACCTGTACGTTTAGGACCTAATGGCGTGGTTGAATTACTACCTTATGGGGAACTAAGTGCTTTTGAACAAAAGGCTAAAGAAGATATGTTGTCAACGCTTAACAGCGATATTAAAGAAGGTATTGATTTTATCAATAACTAATACTAAACGCATAAATAACGTACTGTTTCTATAATAAAAACCGCTCAATGAGCGGTTTTTTTATGAACGCTAAAAGCTTCGGTTAGCTGCTATATGGGCTAAAGCCACTAACGCTTGTTTATATGTCGAGTCAGGTATTATATTTAACGCTTGTATAGCTTTGTCTGCTTCATCTTCAGCTTTTTGTTGTGTATATGTTAAAGAACCTGTTTCTTGCATGGCAGCAATAATAGCGTCTAGGTTGTTCATACCATTACCTAACTCAATCGCATCTTTAATAAGCTTTTTCTGCGTCTGTGTGCCATGTTGCATAGCATAAAGTAAAGGTAGAGTAGGTTTACCTTCTGCTAGGTCGTCGCCGACATTCTTGCCCATTTCTTTAGCGTCAGCGGTGTAGTCCATAATATCGTCAACTAATTGAAAGGCAGTGCCTAAATGTTTTCCGTAGTTGAGCATGGCTAATTCAACTGCTTTAGATTGTTTAGATATAACAGCCGACAAACGAGTTGCGGCTTCAAATAACTTGGCTGTTTTACAATAAATAACTGCTAGGTAGCTTTCTTCCGTAGTATTTGCATCATTACAATTCATGAGTTGCAATACTTCACCTTCAGCAACAATGTTGGTTGCATCAGATAATATATCCATTATCTGCATATTGTTGAGTTTAGTCATCATTTGGAAAGAACGTGTATATAAAAAATCGCCTACCAGTACGCTTGCACTATTGCCGAATAAAGCATTTGCAGTTTCTCTACCTCTTCGCATGCTGGATTCGTCAACTACATCATCATGTAATAACGTGGCGGTATGAATAAATTCAATAATACCAGCAATTGAAATATGCTCATCACCTTTATAACCTAATGCCTTTGCAGCTAAAATAGTCAACATAGGTCGCATACGTTTACCACCTGCGTTTACAATATAAATACCTAGTTGGTTAATTAAAGCAACATCTGATTGCAACTGTGCATAAATCAAATCATTAACCAATGACATATCATCATCAGCAAGAAGTTGTATATTTTTAAGATCCATAAAGCGTAGAAAATAACCTATTTTACGTGATAATATATACTAAATCCTCTAAAGAATTACTTAGCCAAGAGCAATTTTAGCAAGTTTGAGTATATGTAAGATAAACTTAGAGTTTACACTATCTTGTAATAGAATGAAGCGCACAATAACGACTCATTTTGCTCGAATTGAAAATAATTAAAAATGATCGTTAATATGCTTGCCCTAATTGATTTCTTCGAGTAGAATTCGCGCCCTATATTTTAAAAATCAAGCGTCATACTAAATGATGGCGCAGTACGGAGTAGCTATGTACGCTGTATTCCAGAGCGGTGGCAAACAACATCGTGTTACCGAAGGTCAAACCCTTCGTCTAGAAAAACTTGAACTTGAAGTTGGTTCTTCAGTTGAGTTTGATAATGTTTTAATGATCGCCGATGGCGAAGCTATTAATGTAGGCGCGCCTTACATTGCTGGTGGTAAGGTTGTGGCTGAGATCGTATCTCAAGGTCGCGCTGATAAAATTAAAATTGTTAAATTTAAACGTCGTAAACATTCACGTAAACAAGCGGGCCATCGTCAATGGTTCACTGAAGTGAAAATTACTGGCATTAACGGCTAATAGGAGCACTATAAAATGGCACATAAAAAGGCTGCAGGTAGTACACGTAACGGTCGTGATTCAGAAGCTAAACGTTTAGGTGTTAAACGTTTTGGTGGTGAATCAATTTTGGCTGGTAACATTATTGTTCGCCAACGTGGCACTAAATTTCACCCAGGCACTAATATGGGTATCGGTAAAGACCATACATTATTTGCTTTAACTGACGGTAAAGTTCAGTTCGAAGTTAAAGGTCCTAAGAGCCGTAAATTTGTAAGTATTGTTGCTGAGTAGTTTTATTTAATAACAATCATAAATTGTTCTAAAACCCGCAGCTTGCGGGTTTTTTTTTGTACGAAAAATGTAAACAATTAAATGGCTTATAATACTGCTTGAAATAATGAATCGCTAAGTGATGAATTCATTCGGTCAATCGGTATAATAGATAAAACCAATCATCACTTGGAGTGTTGAATAAAAATGAAATTCGTTGATGAAGTTGAAATTAGAGTTGAAGCTGGAGACGGCGGAAACGGCTGCGTTAGTTTTCGAAAAGAAAAATATATCGAATTTGGTGGCCCTAATGGAGGCGATGGCGGTGATGGTGGTGATGTTTACTTAGTAGCAGATGAAAACCTAAATACCTTAATAGATTACCGATTTGAACGCTTTCATCGTGCAAAACGTGGAGAAAATGGACGTAGTCGAGATTGTACGGGTAAAAGCTCAAGCGCATTAGAATTAAAAGTACCTGTAGGGACTCGTACCATTGATATAGACACGGGTGAACAAATTGGCGACTTAACCCTACATGGACAAAAGTTACTCGTTGCTAAAGGTGGTTGGCATGGTTTAGGTAATACTCGCTTTAAAAGCAGTACTAATAGAGCACCTCGCCAGAAAACTGATGGCACACCGGGCGAAATTAGAAACTTACAACTTGAATTATTATTATTAGCTGATGTTGGCTTACTTGGTTTGCCTAATGCGGGTAAATCAACCTTGATCCGTAGCGTATCAGCAGCTAAACCAAAAGTTGCAGATTATCCATTTACCACGTTAGTTCCTAATTTAGGGGTAGTACGATTAGACAGCCAGCGTAGTTTTGTTATTGCTGATATTCCTGGATTAATTGAAGGCGCAGCGGAAGGTGCTGGGCTAGGCACTCAATTTTTAAAACATTTAGAACGTTGTCGCATATTGCTTCATGTGATTGATGTACTTCCTGCCGATGGTTCAGACCCTTTAACTAATGCAAAAACTATTATTAGCGAATTAGAACAGCATTCGCCAGAATTGGCTGGAAAACCTAGATGGATTGTTTTTAATAAATTAGATTTATTACTCGAAGAAGAGGCTAAAGAAGTAACCGATAGAATTATTGAAGGCTTAGCATGGACAGGTAATATTCAAAGTATATCAGCATTTAATAAAACGGGTACAGAGCAGCTTTGTTACAAAGTAATGGATTTTATCGAAGCACTACCAAAAGAAACTGAAGACGATGTTATTGATGGTAAATCTGTTGAGTTTAAATGGGATACTTACCATGAAGAGACTTTATCAGACTTAGAAGACGATCTTGATGATGAAGATTGGGATGAAGACGATTATGACGTTGAAGTAGAGTATCGAAAATAACCTCTTAAATCCAATAACCCAAGCGCTAGAATGTAGTGGTTATATAACTTAGTCGCTTTAAGCTTACTTAAATAAAACGAATGACAACATGACAATACTTTCAATGATCGTTGCCACTGCGCATAACCGTATTATTGGTAAAGATAATGATATGCCGTGGTATTTACCTGCTGATTTGGCTTATTTTAAAAAAACAACGTTAGGTAAACCGGTGATCATGGGACGTAAGACCTATGAATCGATAGGTAGGGCGTTACCTGGTAGAAGAAATATTGTTATTTCTAGAGATGCTAATTATTGTGCTGAAGGAATAGATACGGTAACCAGTGTAGATGCTGCACTTATTTTAGTTAAAGACGATAAAGAAGCTATGGTTATAGGAGGAGGGGCAATATATCAACATTGTTTACTTGCAGCCGATCGATTGTATATAACTCATATAGATGCTGAAATAGATGGCGATACGCAGTTCCCACCTTATGATGAAAAATGTTGGACTAAAATAGCGAGTAATAAATATTTAGCCGATGAGAAAAATCCGTACGACTTAGATTTTTGTATATATGAAAAAAGCTAGTTTTTTTTGTTTTAAAGCTAAAAGTTAAAAGATAAAAGGGTAAAAAATAAAAACCGCTAAGTAAACTTAGCGGTTTTTTTATGGTTTTAAAAGCTGTAATTACAACATTGAAATATGCAGAAAATTTACAATTTAAATTCCTGTACTGATTGTTGTAGCTCTTCGGCTAACTTAGCCACTTCATTACTCGATTCAGCTGTTTGTTTAGAGCCTTCAGTAGTTTGCTCTGCAATGGCAACAATCGACTCTAAATTAGTACTGATTTCATGAGCAACTGTGCTTTGCTCACCTGCAGCTGTCGCTATTTGAGATGAACGGTCATAAGCTTCGTGAACGGCATGAGTAATAGTCTCTAATGCTTTATCGGCTTCTTCACTTTGTTCAACACAATTAGATGCTTGTTTTTTACCCGTATCCATAACAGATACCGCTTTTTCAGCACCTGTTTGAAGAGCGGTGATCATAGTTTGAATTTCTTGGGTAGATTCTTGTGTTCTACTTGCTAAAGTACGCACTTCGTCAGCGACTACAGCAAAACCTCTACCTTGCTCACCTGCTCGTGCGGCTTCAATCGCTGCATTTAGTGCAAGTAAGTTAGTTTGGTCTGCAATACCTCTGATTACATCGAGAATACCGCCAATTGAAGCACTATCTTGTTGCAGTTGATTAATAACTTGTGAAGCGTCATCAACTTCACTTGCTAACATTTCAATAGTATTGCGGTTTCGTTCTGAAATAACTTTAACACGCTCTGCTTCGTCGTCAGCTTGTTTAATTTCGTTTAATGCATCGTTGGCGCTCGTCAACACACTTTGGGCTGTGCTGCTCATTTCAGTGGTTGCAGAGGCAGCTTGCTCAACTTGCGCTCTTTGCTCTTCAATGGCTGCACTACCTTGAGCAGTAACTGTTGAGGTTTGCTCTGCCGCTGTTGCTAATTGCGTAGAACGACTAACAATCCCTTGAATTAAAGTACGTAAACTATCTATTAATAAATTACAGTTTTTAGCCAATAGGGCAAACTCATCATGACCTGATTCATCAAGCTTTCTCGATAAATCACCAGAAGATACTACATTAAGCATTTCGTTAACTCTCCCTAAGGGGCGAGTAATGCTTATCAAGGTTGCCCAAGCAATAACAAAGGCTGAAATAATTGAAATAGCCATAATGATCATGGTTTGAGTATTTCCATCTGAAACAGCATCTTCAACCGCTTGGCTAGCTTGTATTGTTGTTTTATCTGCTAACTCCATTTGAGTCGCGAGAATTTCGTTAGCTGTTGTGATGTTTTTTTCAGCAGATAATAAGCTAGTACTTGTTTTTTCTATGGCATTTAACTGTGATTTTTTATTAGTAAAAATTCCTTGCGGATCAGTTAGGTGAGTTTTAATCTTAGTAAGTGCTGAGGCTAGGCTTTCAGCAGTTTCATTTAAGCCCATACCTGCTAATTTTTCTGAAACTAACTGCACAGTTTTAGTTACTTCATCTAAGTTGTTGTTAATTTCAGTTTCAACGATATTAACTGAAGCGATATCTTTTAAATCTCTATACTCAAAGTTTGAACTAATGATGGCATTAAACAAAGTTTCAATACGTTCGCTGGATTTAACTATATCTGAAAAGTCTTGGTCTTCATTGTCATAAATTAAATCTAATAATAGCGTAACGGTATTATCAGCTTCTTCTTCTAAGTCGTTTATTTTATCAATAAGAGAGGCTTTAAGTTCGATTGTAGTTTTTTTGTTAGCAAACACATCGTTAACATTTTCAGTCAGCGTATTATATATCGTTTCGATATTCTCAACATTTTTCATCAAAACTTGTTCAGATTCTACAACCACCTTTAACTGACTCAACTCTTGAGAAAAGTGTTCTTCTATATTTTTTAGCTTAGTGAATTCGGTTGAAAGCTCATCAAGGTCTAAAATGTAATATGCTTTTAATGTAGAGCTACCCATTTTAGATAGATTATTAGCAAGTTTATTACTACCTTTTAAAGTAGGTATGGCGACTTTATTTTGATCGGTGGTAGAGGTTTTAATTGTATCTAAGTTATTTAAAGAAATAATACTGGTAGCTATTAAAAAGACAGAAATAATGGTGAAGCCACCAATTATTTTCATCGCGACAGTTAAATTCATATATATATCACCTAATAAAGTTGCATCTAAATATTGCTATCGACAAAAGAGGGGAAACAATTAATACTTTAGTTTAAAAATTATCGAATAACAATTTACTGAAGCTTTTAGGTGAAAATAATTTTAAATACCCAAAATGAAAAGATAAATAAGGTTGGGGTTGTTTTTAAGTTAAACTTTTTTGAGTGAAATACTGTTTATCATTCCAACGTAATAAGGTGAGATGATTTCCCCAAACGCAACCAGTATCAAGAGGGTAAGCATTTGCATTGTTACATACTCCCATTAATGAAGCCCAGTGCCCAAAAACCCATTGAATGTCTTTTAATTGGTTTTTAAAATTAAACCAAGGCTTTAAATGCTTGGGTGCGCTTTCTGGTTCATTCTTGCAATCAAAATCTAGGGAGCCATCTTTATAACAAAATCGCATTCGGGTTAATGCATTAATAGTATAACGAAATTGCTCAACTTCAGTTTTTGCATCAGCCCAGTTATTAGGATGTTCGCCATACATTTGACTTAACCACTGAACTCTTTTTTTTGAATGAAGAAGTTTTTGAGCTTTTTTTGCTTGTTTTAAGGCAGTATTAATAGACCATTGCGGTGTTAAACCTGCATGAGACATATAAACATCTTCATTGGGTAGCTTTTGAATTAAGGGCTGACTTGCTAACCAGTCCATAATTTTTTCAACGTTAGGGGCATTGAGGACTTGAGAAAGGTGATCTTTTTCTTTAACTTTTTTTAAATTGTAATAGGTCGCTAATAAATGTAAGTCATGGTTACCTAAAACAACTTTAGCCGAGCAACCTAATGCCATAATAAATTCTAATGTTTCAAGAGACTGAGTGCCACGGGCAACCATGTCGCCAGCAACCCACAATTCATCTTTTTTTTTATCAAATTTGACTTGCTTGAGTAAGAGAGATAACTCAGAAAAACATCCTTGAATATCTCCTACAAAATAAACAGCCATATTAGTGAACTATATTAGGTAGCGCTAATTGAAATACAGGAATATCAATAATACGTGTTACTTGCTTGTCATCAATTACTTGATAGTAACCTTGCATTGTACCTAGCGGAGTTTTTAGTAGGCAACCACTTGTATAAGTATAACTTGTACCCGGAATAATATGAGGTTGTTCACCAACAATACCTTTACCTTCAACGGTTGATGTTTCACCATCGGCATCAGTGATTAACCAATAACGACTCAAGACCTGAAATGCTTTTTTTGTATTGTTAGTAATAGTTATTGTATAACTAAATACAAATTTGAGATTAACTTTATCTGACTGTTCAGGGATAAATTTTGTAATTACAGATATTGTTTCAAGTGGTTTATGCTGATTATTCATGAATTATTTTTCAACTGGATTGTCATATAGGTAATTAGCTAATGTAATAAAATCGTCTACGGCTAAGTTTTCGGCTCTTAAGGTAGGATCTATTTGTAGCGCTTGCAAAATATCTTGTGATATTAATTTTTTAAAACTGTTACGTATGGTTTTTCTACGTTGATTAAATGCAGTTAAACACACAGTATTTAATAGTTTAATATCTTTAACTGGGTTTTTAATTACTTTATGTGGCACTAACCTAACGATCGCGGAATCAACTTTGGGTGCTGGCGTGAAGTGCTCAGGACCGATTTCCATCACAGGAACAACTTGGCATTGATACTGTGTCATAATCGATAGGCGACCAAAAGATTTACTGTTTTCGCCTGATGCCATACGCTCTACGACTTCTTTTTGAAGCATAAAATGCATATCTTTAACTTGTTCTTTAAAACTTAATAAATGGAAAATAAGGGGTGTTGAAATATTATAAGGTAAATTACCAAATATTCTTAATGGGCTATCTTTGGTCGCTAGGCGTGAAAAATCAAACTTAAGGGCGTCTTCTTCGTAAATAGTTAACTTAGGAGCCAAGAATGGGTGATGCCTTAATCTATGTGCAAGATCTCTATCTAACTCAACAACAGATAAGTTGCCAGCACGCTCAACAACTGGTTCAGTTAATGCACCAAGTCCAGGTCCTATTTCAACTAAATTCTCGTTAGGTTCGGGGTTAATTGCATCAACAATTTTCTCAATAACCATTTCATTGTTAAGAAAATTCTGACCAAAGCGCTTTTTTGCTTGGTGTCCTAAATGCGTACTCGAGTTCATACTTTATTATTCACTAATTCAATAGCTGTTTTAAGTGCTTGTGTTATGCTGCCGGCATCGGCTACATTTTTACCAGCTAAATCTGTTGCAGTACCATGGTCGACTGAGGTTCTAATAAAAGGTAACCCTAAAGTTATGTTAACCGAGGAACCAAAGCCTTTAAACTTTAAAACAGGTAAACCTTGGTCATGATACATGGTCAATATAGCGTCAGCTTCTTTTAGGTATTTTTCTTGGAAAATGGTGTCTGCTGGTAAAGGACCAATAACATTAACTCCCTCATTTCTTAAGATATCAAGCGTTGGATTCATTACTTCAATTTCTTCATTACCTAAATGACCATCTTCACCAGCATGTGGGTTAATTCCACAAACATATATTGTTGGGTTATTGATACCAAACTTGTTGACTAAATCTTGGTGTAATATGGTAGCTACGCGATGTAGTCTTTCAGGGGTTATCGCTTTTGATACATAAGCTAACGGTATGTGTGTTGTGACTAATGCCACTCGTAAACCTTCAGTTGCTAACATCATTACCACATCAGAACAGTTGGCTTGATGAGCAAAATATTCAGTATGGCCACTAAAGGCGATACCTGATTGGTTGATTAACCCTTTATTTACTGGACCAGTAACAACAGCATCAAACTCACCTTTCATGTTTTTATCGCAAGCAATCCTAAGCGTTTCAACTACATAGGCACCATTTGCTTGGTTCAGCTCCCCAGCGACACATGTTTCAGCTAATTCAACCGGTAATATTGATAATGTACCTGCTTGGCTTGGTTTAGCTGGTTGTTCAGGATCATAGGTGCTTAATACCAGTGGCAAATTTAATAAAGTGGCTCTTTCTTGCAATAGTGCAGGAGATGCAACAACCACTAATTCAACAGGCCATGAAGTTTGGGCTAACGCTATCACTAAGTCTGGACCAATTCCCGCAGGTTCACCTGGGGTAATTGCTATACGATGCACCATTATTAGTTATCTCCATCAAGAATTTCTATGTAGGCTTCATCACGTTTTTCTTTCATCCAACGTGCGCTTTCCATTCCAAATTTACGATTGTAAATAATGTTGTGTGCTTTTCGCGTGTTCATATCTTCGGTAGCATCTTGGGTTCGTCTACCGGTTAATTGGGCAATGTGCCAACCAAAAGACGAACGGAACGGTTTGCTGTATTCATCTATTTTAAGCGAGGCTAAAGCTGCACTAAATGCTGGATCATATTTTTCAGGATCTGCCCAACCTAAGTCGCCACCACGAACTGATGTTGGTCCTTCAGAATATTTTTTAGCAAGTTCTGCAAAGTCAGCTTCGCCAGCGGTTAATTTATCTAATAAACCTTGTAATATCGCTTCTGCTTTTGTATCGCTCATGATCACCGAAGGTTCAATAAGGATATGTCTTGCTTTAACTTCTTCAACTTCAACAATTTCACGACCACGTATATCTAATATTTTTACAATACTAAAGCCTAATCCTGTTCTAATTGGCCCTAATACCGCTCCTTTCTCTTTTCCTGCGACTAATTCTGAAAACAGCGTAGGCATTTCATTAATGCCTTTCCAGCCCATGTCACCACCGTCTAAAGCCGTTGAGTCGCCAGACGAGGCAATGGCTATTTTAGTAAAATCGCTACCACTATTGAGTAATTCAATCACTTTTTCAGCACGTTTTTTTTCAGCTGTTATTTGCGCTTGGTCTGGCTCGCCCTGAAAAGCGATCAAAATATGTCCTAATCGATATTCAATGTTGTTATTGGTTTGCTCTTTCATTAGAGCCATCAAGTTATTAATTTCTTGTGGAGCCACGTAGATTCTTCGACCTACACCTGCACGTTTTACTTCACCGGTAATAATTTCATTTCTTATACTTTCACGGTAAACCTCGTAGTCAAGACTACTTTCTATAATGGTTTGGCGAAACTCACCTAAGGTAAGATTATTTTCTTTCGCCATGTTTGTTAATGTTTCGTCTAATTGGGCATCGCTAATTTGTAACCCCATTCGTTCGCCCACTTGCAAAATTAATTCAGTATTAATTAATTTATCAATAACTTGAGTGCGTAGTGCTTTATCTGAAGGTAAACTTTGACTATTTTTAGCCGATTGAGTTTTAATATTTTCAATTAAGTTTTTAACATCAGACTCTAGAACTACGCCTTTATTAACAACAGCCGCGACTCGATCAAGCTCCACTTCTTTAGCATTAATATGAAATGCGCTGCTCAATAAACAGGTGGTAATGAAGGTTAATGCTGATAATGTATTTTTCATATAGAGTTAAATTCTTTTAATTATTGAGAAAGTAAGGGCGTTTATAGCCAAATATACTTGAGTTAAACATGTCCGATATACTGTTAGTATTACGTTTATCGCTCACGCCATTATATACAAATTTAAGTTTAAATCCGCTATCAAATGCTTCACGATTATTAAAGTTATTTACTAAGAAACTTTGCTCTTCATTTATCGTGGTGTTGATGTTTCGGTGGAAAGATAATTGAATTCCCCAACAACAACTACTGTATTGCACACCTAAATAACTTTCTAAGCTTCGTTTATTTTGAATGTCTTGAGTCACACGACCTACAACTTGCCATTTAGCGCCTAAATTAACGTTACTTAACAGAGATAATGTCTCAAGCCTATTACCTGAGACATTACGAGTGTAACGATGGTTCAATTGAATTGTTTGATTTTTACTAAATTGATAATCTATTTTACTCTGGCTTTTATTTGTAGTGTTTGATTTTGTATTGTATTGAATATCACCGGTAAATTGCCAGACATCATTAATTCTAAAATAAACTTCAGTGGCTAAAGCTGATTCTGTAACGGTTAAATTTTGAAGTTCACTTAATTGGGTTTCGGCCTCTTCGGTGTTTAAATATATGATACGACCGAGGCTTACTCTTAAACGTTCTTGATTTTGAGGGTCTAAAATACGTGTAGTAACACCAAACGAATACTGATTTGCTTGCGCTATTCTATCTAAACCACTAAATCGTTTATCTCTAAATAAACCATCAAAATCGTCTTGTAATGTAGTGGTGTCGTATAAGCCAATATTGCTTTGATCTTTGTTGGGAATATATAAATATTGTAATTGAGGCTCTAACGTTTGCTTATATACATTATTTTTAAAACTAATAAGCTTATCAAAGTTTATTCCACCATGAATTCTTACCTTGGGTAAAGTACGGTTTACTGTTTTTTCAAGTGAACTATTTACTCCAATATTATCTTGGTGATAAGTGGTTTGTAATAGTTTTAATTCAGAATTTAAAAACCAAGAAGGGCGTGAAATAGGTAAAGTAACACCGGCTTCAAAGTGATAACGCTCAGCTGTGGGTAAATTCACTTCTTTTGTAGTAAAGCGAGTCAATTCAGAATACATATTAAATGTGGCATTTCCAAAAGGGAGTGCTTGATTTTTATTTAACTCAATATGCGGCTCTGTTTGATAACTGGGGGTATAATTACCTAAAATTTCAAAATCTTGTAGTTGAACTTTAGCGCTCCATGTATCACCAAAATAAGATATTTCACCTATTTGATAAAGGTAAGCGTCGTTTGAATTATATTGAGCGCTGTTTAAATCAACCAGATAGTTGTCGTCACTAATATTGGTATAATCAACATAAGCACGAAAACGCTCTGAAAAAGTACCTACATGTTGAATTCGAGTTAAATAGCGCGCGTCTTTATTCAACTCTAAATTTTTATCCCGGTCTAAATATTCAATATTAATCATCCCAGATTGTTGACCAAATAAATATCTAAATTCAGTATTTAACTGAGTTCCTCTTTTAGACATAAAGCGAGGAGTTAAGGTAGCATCTATGTTTTCTGTTAGGTTAAAATAATAAGGGATTTCTAATTCAAAACCGGATTTACTTGATGATTTAATGCTAGGAAATAAAACTCCAGAGTGGCGCTCGGTTCCTATAGGCATAGTAAAGTAAGGGATATAGAATACCGGAACATCTAATATTTCAAATCGAGCATGGTAAGCTTCTAACTGTTTTTCAGCGGTATTTATTCTCAACTCACTTGCTTGAATATTCCAATCGGGTGTTTCACCAAAACAAGTAGTAAAGGATGAGTCAATTAATGAAAGCACACCTGATTGACTAACCGATAATGATTTGGCAGAACCATGCCCAGCATTTGATACTAGTTGGTATTGAGTATCATTAAGTGTTGTACCGCCAAGATCTTTACTCGCATTTAGCTGTGAAGCAAATATATCAATGCCATTATTTTGGAAATGAATATTGCCTTTAGCATTAATTAATAAGTCTTGCCTGTTGAGTGAAATCTCATCAGCAAATATAGTTTCTGAAGGGGTAAATAAAGTTACGTTACCAATAAATGTAGCAAATTGATCTTTTTCAATAGTGGCTTGATTAGATGTAATAGTTAGTGAATTATTACTATCCATGACTTTTTGTGTGGCAAGTTTGGCGTAACTGGGCACAGGGCATTGCTCATATTCACTAAATTCAGTGTTTGCAGAGGCATTTTTAGCACTGAGTAAACTTAAAAAAAGCAATGTAATAGTTTTGGGAAAAGGCATCTATATTCCGAGAATTAGCATTAAATTATAAGCTGCTTTTATTTTTATTGTGGAGAAATTAAACTATCGCGCATTTTAGCGCTAAATATGACAATAATATAGTTTTATCACAAATAAGATTGAGTGAAACTGTGTAAGGATATGTAGACATTATTTCTATTTTGTCATTATTTTTGTATTTTATTTAAATATTAATAATAAAAATGTTTATAAAGTGTTAATTGTTACGAATAAATATTATTATAACGGGCGATTAAAAATTTAATTGGCATGAGTTTTTGTAATTCATTGTTTAATAAATTTTAGTTGTATTTAGGAATAATTTAACACGGAGTAATTTGTCATATGAAAAAGTTCATAATGATTATGGTTTGTATTAATAAAAAAATATTAACCAGTTTTTATTGTTTGTTGCTAGGTATATCTTTATCTACTTTTGCTGATGAATCACAAGATGATGCATTAGCAAAAGCACAGGCTCAAATGAATGCAGAAGTTTTCTCGAAACCTTTTTTGGCTGAAAAGCCTGAAGAGGTAGATGCATACATAAAAAGTATGTTAGAAAAAAAAGTTGTGCCGCCTGAGTACCAAGGAAGTTATTGGCAAGCTGGTTATACTTGTCATGACTTACTTCGTTACAGTTGGAGTCAATATCGTAATTGTAAATATTATCATCGATATCACGGGCGATACTATTACTAGTATTTAATGGTTTTACTGAAATTTAATAACTTAGGATTTAATAATGAAAAAATGGGATATTGTAACAAGATTAATTATCGTCGTAACTTTTGCATCTATATTGGGTGGCTGTTCTGCAATTCATACCTCTGTCGCAAAACGTAATTTAGATGTACAAACAAAAATTAGTACTTCAATATTTGTTGAGCCAGTTGCTAAGGCGAAGCGAAAAATTTATTTAGAAGTTAGAAGCGGAGTTATGGAATTTGATAGAAACTCCTTCCGTAAAGCAATTGAAGAGCAACTTGTTAATAGTGGTAATGGCTATAGGTTAACTGATGAACCTGAGAAGGCGCAATATCGCATGAGCGTATTTGTTCGGAATCTCGAAAAAACCACACCGGAAGGAGCGGCTAGAGCGTTAAGTTCAGGCTATCAGGGTGTAGGCGTTGGAGTAGCAGCTGGTTATGCTTTAGGTGGTTCTGGTCGTGACATGGCAGGTTCTGGATTACTCATGGCTGGGGTTGGTGTAGTTGCTAATGCTTTTGTTCAGGATGTTATGTATTTGTTAGTTGCTGATATTCAAATAAAAGAAAATGCAGGTAAAGGGGTAATTGTTCGTCGTGATTCAAAAGTAAATAGTAAAATATCTGATGACGGCGGCACTACCCAAACTTTTTCTGAAGCCAGTAATAAAAAAGAATATCGTACACGAGTTGTAACTACTGCAAATAAAGCTAATTTAGAATTGGCTGAGGCGCAACCTCTAATGTTTGAAAAAACTGCTTATGCTATGGCAGCTTTCTTCTAATACATACCAGTTACCAATCAAGATGCTTGTTTCAGAGCGCTTGAGCGACAATGTTTATAGTAAGAAATTCAAGGTAATAATCTATTGTAATGGTTACTGCCTTGTAAAAAATATTGTTGATGAAGTCATCTTTTAGTTCCAACTGAAACCTGTATTTTGAATGATAACGGGTATTGCTTTTATAACTAATTGTTATAGAAGCATTAGCTCTTAAACTATCTCATTGTTTAATGGCTTGAACTGATTAAGTTGCTGAAGTCAGTATGACTTGAGCAACTAGTATTTTTTACTTAAATACATATTCATGACACATTTTTATTTTTCTTAAAGCAGTATGTTAAATTAAAATATCAATTCCTATTCTTCCTTTAATCACCTTTCTTATTTTTAATTTCAGGTTTTATTCATGTTTTTAATAGTATTAACTATATGATTTTAAAAATAACAATGGTTATTTAACCATAATAAATCTAGGCTTTGAGTCTACCGAATACAACTCGCATTATGGTATTATGAAAATAATTTATATATTTATTCGTTCGTTAAAGGTTGTTTAGTGAAAGATTCTCGTTTGTGTATACTACATCGTTGGTTATGCCTTTATTTTGAAGTTTCTAATATCACACTTGAGCCACTCACTGGCGATGCAGGTTTTAGGAAGTATTATCGTTTTAGCATTAATGACCAATCATATATTGCGGTAGATGCTATACCGAGCATGTCTAATAATCTTGCTTTTGTTAAAATTCAACAGGTGTTAAAAGCCCAACACGTAACAGTGCCAAACATTATTTTATCGGACTTAACTCATGGGTTTATGTGCTTGTCTGATTTAGGTGATGAGCTTTTTAGTGACGCATTAACGCTAAATAATATGAGTGATTTTTATAAAAAAGCGATAAATGTTTTACCCTTGATTGCCGCTGCACCTTTACCAAAAAATTATCAATTACCGCAATATGATGCTGCATTTTTAAATGTAGAATGTCATATTTTTACACAATGGTTGTTAGGTGTGCATTTAAAAATAACCCTCACTGGGCATGAAGAACATCAACTCCAAACCTGTTTTGACCTGTTAATTAATAGTGCCTCAGAGCAACCTCAGGTGGTTGTTCATCGTGATTATCATAGCCGAAACTTAATGTTGGTCAATCATCAAAGTTTGCACCCTAGCACCAAAAACTCTCAGTCAGATCGATTAAATATGGCGGCTCTAAATAAAGTTGATTTAGGTGTTATAGATTTTCAAGATGCGGTGATTGGACCTATCACTTACGATATCGTTTCTTTACTTAAAGATTGTTATGTAAAATGGCCAGATGAAAACGTTCAAAATTTATTTCAGTATTTTTGTCAGCTAATGGCAGTAAAAGCAAAATACCCTAAGATAACGCCAGAACAATGGTTACGTTGGTTTGATTTTATGGGTTTACAACGACATATCAAAGCCAGTGGGATTTTTGCTCGGCTCAATCATCGAGACAACAAAAGTGGTTATTTAAAAGACATTCCTTTAACGTTATCTTACATTGTTGATATTAGTGCACAATATTCAGAGCTTGCATTTTTACACGACCTTGTTGTGCAAAAAATTATACCTAAATTAAACAGTAAAAATAAGTTAGATAAAGGCAAAATTTAATGAAAGCAATGATATTAGCTGCAGGTAGAGGGGAAAGAATGCGTCCATTAACCGACCATTCCCCAAAACCCATGTTAAAAGTTGCAGGTAAGCCGTTAATTGAGCATCATATTATTAAACTGGCTAAAGCAGGCATCACCGATATTGTGATTAATCATGCGTGGCTTGGTGAGCAAATTGAAGAATACTTAAAAGATGGCAGTGAGTGGAACGTATCAATACGATATAGCAGAGAAACCCAAGGTGCTTTAGAAACCGCTGGAGGTATAATTAACGCTTTGCCGTTATTATTGGAAAAAACCGAACCCAATGCACCTTTTTTAGTTGTTAATGGTGATATTTATACTGACTTTACTTATACTAATTTACCTTCTTTATCAGAAGATTGCTTAGCTAATATTTGGTTGATTAATAACCCTGAACATAATTTGAAAGGTGATTTTTTAATTGCTAAGAGCTCTTTGAAAAATGTTTATGTTCACGCTAATGACGTAACTAATATAAGTGTTAACGAGAGTGTCAATGAGGGTGCTAGCGAGAGTATTAAAGTACATAATATTGTAGGTGAGCACGTCACGTCGCAGAGTTATCAATCTTTTACTTATAGTGGTATTGGCCTTTATAAGCCGGAGTTTTTTAAGGCAGCATCTAACGAGAGTGTTTTACCGTTGGGACCTTTGTTAAGGCAAACGGCAAAAAACCTCCAGCTTTCAGGTCAAATTTTATCAAATTATTGGGTAGATGTTGGTACACCCAGCCGTTTAGCAGCACTTAATCAATATTTAACCAGACAAACCAATAACATGAGACATAAGTAATATGAGAATTTGGGGAAAAATTTTAGGCGGTTTATTTGGTTACATGCTGACTAAAAATATTTTTGGTGCTTTGATCGGCATATGGATTGGACATAGCTTTGATAAAGCTAGGGGGTTTAACTTTAATAACTTAGCAGGTAAAAGCTACAGTGAAGAGGAAAGACAACAAGCCTTTTTTTCCACAACCTTTTCTGTAATGGGTTACGTAGCAAAAGCAAATGGTACGGTTACTTCACAAGAAATTGCTTTTGCTACTGCTTATATGGACAAACTCGCTTTAAAAGGAGAGCTAAGGCAACAAGCGCAAGAAGCATTTAGAGAGGGTAAATTTGCAGGCTTTCCATTAAAAGATAGGTTGAACGACTTTACTGACAAATGTGGTAAACGACATGATTTACTGCTGATGTTTTTAGAGATCCAAATTCAAGTTGCTTTTGCAGACGGAGATTTAGATAGTTCAGAAAGAGAAGCCCTTCATCAAATAGCGAAAATTTTAGGTTTTTCAGTAACAGATTTAGATCGATTACTTGAAATGATTATCGCGGGTAACCAATTTAATCAACAAAGTGGAACGCCACAATCTTCAAAATCACAATTGAGTAATGCTTATAAAGTGTTGGGATGTACCTCGAATATGAATGATAACGAAATTAAAAAAGCGTATCGAAAACTCATGTCGCAACATCATCCTGATAAGTTAATGGCAAAAGGGTTGCCACCTGAGATGATGGATGTTGCTAAACAAAAAACTCAAGATATTCAATCAGCTTATGAGATCGTTACTAAGGCGAGAGCTTTGTAATAATGTTACGTTGAACAAGTATTACTGTTGCCGCCCAATAATACGTATTAGAGGTCAATAGATAAAATGAAAGCGGCGATAGGTTGTTCAGATAACTCGATAACTTAGCAGCTCGTTAACTTGTTAACCTATCAAACAATTTACTGTATTCTTGTTTACTAATCTAAAATTTACTAATCTAAAATTTACCAACCAATAGTTTTTAACCAACCGTTAATTTCTCTGAGTAAAGTTTGTTCAGGGTAATATCCAGGCATCACATTCATCACTGATTTTTGTCGATAAACTACTTTCATTTCTTTAATAGCCTTCTTTTTTCTTAAAAGGGCATTTTGTAAAACCAATTTATTATCTTTTACTAGTACTAGATCTAAAATAGGTATTTCAATTGTTGCCGTATTAATGGCGAAAATTGTATTTTCTTCTGGCGACTGTAATCCTGCACTTAACATAATTAACGCTGCTGGCGATAAATCAGGGTTGTTTTTATAAAGGTCTATTAACATCGCGGCTTGATTGCCTTTACTAATAACTAAAAAAATTCCTGGGTAATTTTTAGCCTTTTCCATGACTATGCCGATCAAGCTTTTCAATTCATTATTATATTGTGAAAGTGCTTTTTTATTTTGCTCAAGTCGTTCTTTTTCATTGATAGCGAAGGAGGGATAATTAAGTGGTTTACTAGGCGACTGTATGCTTAATGTTGACCACCCTTTTTTTGGGAGATGAGTTCGTAAAAAATTTAACGCTTTAGGATTAGTTATACCTTGTTGCCAATCAGGCAATAAAATTGCCACACCTTTATTATTTTGTGTTGAACTGGGTTGCTCAACTAATACATATTGATTATCGCCAACTTTAATTTTTTGTATTCTATCGGTTAATAGGTAATGGCTTAAATCTTGTTTTTGCTGTTCGAATAAACTGATAGGATTAACTATTTCTATATTGCTGCGCTGAATACTTCCGGTTGGATTTTTTTCACTTGTTTTTTCTAATTCAACTTTAGGCTCTGCTTCCTCAAAGTAAAAAAAAGCTTGTGCAGACTTTTGTCCAGTAAAAGTAGGAAGTAGATATAAAATGCTGATAATGATGAAAAATCGTAACAACTCAAATCCAAATATTTTAAAGTTTTTTACTAACGTTAAAAAAAATTAAGCCTATATTAAAATTACCTTCATTTGGCTTAATTACAACTTTGCTCATTTTTTCGCTAAAACTTTAATTGATGATAATAATAATTATAGTTACAGCTTAATATTTTGATAGTGTATTGCGCAATAAAAAAAGCTTTCAATCTTATTAATTAAAAGGGCAATCAGCTAAAAACGTCATGTTTTCGTGAGTTACAGGATGAGAAATACTTAACACTTGAGCATGTAAATTAAGCCGAGTAGCCATGGCAAGTGCTTCTTTATTAGCATAAAGCCGGTCACCCAATATAGGGTGACCTATTGAAAGCAAATGCACTCTTAATTGGTGCGATCGGCCGGTTATTGGTGTTAATTCTAATAAAGTTGAGTTGGTGCTGTAACTTAGTACTTTATAGTGGGTTAGAGACGCTTTACCTCTGTCGTGATCAATCATTTGTTTAGGTCGATTAGGCCAATCACAAATTAAAGGTTGGTTGATTGAACCTTCTTTTTCTTGTACCAAGCCAAAAACACGCGCAATATATTTTTTTTGAGTTTTTCTTTGTTCGAATTGCTGACTAATCGCAACATGAGCGTGTTTATTTAACGCCATTATTATTATGCCAGAGGTCGCCATATCTAATCTATGCACAATAGTCGCACCGGGAAGTACCCGTGCGACTCTGTTTTCAAGACAATCTTTATGTTCAGGTAAACGGCCAGGTACCGTTAATAAACCACTACCTTTATTTAATACGATAATATCCTCATCCCTAAAAACTACCTGTAAATAGGGATCAAGCGGTGGTGAATAAATAAAGTCTGGGTTTGCTGGCATTAATGAGTCACGACAATGAGTCTAATAGCCTCAAACTTTAACTGTGACTTATTAATATAGGTTTGAAGTTCTGATTTTTTTTGTAAAATAAAATCAATTTCTTCTTGCCTAACACTCGGATTTATTTTTGCTAAAGCGGATAAACGAGCATGTTCATCATCTAATTTATTACACATTGTGCTTAAAGCGTTGTTTTGAATAGCCGGTACATGTGCCTCTGCATGCACTTCAGCTTTAATAATTAATGGACTAATTTGTTGTTTTAACGCCTTAACTAATTGTAGAGCAACTTGTTTTTTTGTTGGACTTAATTGTTGATCAAGCACTGCTTCGCCTACTTTATCGGCTAGGTTATTTCCTGATTTATCTAATAAAACGCGAATTGGAGTTGTGGGTAAGTAGCGACCTAGTTGTAGTTGACTAGGTGCGGTTGCTTCAAGGGTAAATAAACATTCAACAAAAAAAGTACCTACTGGCAATGCGGGGTTTTTTAATAAACCAATACACGAATTACCAATGTCGTCTGATAATACCAAGTCCATTGCACCTCTTACCATGGGGTGATCCCAAGTTAATAATTGATAATTTTCAGAGACTAAAGCGGTGTCACGGTCAAAAGTAACGGTGGTGCCATCTTCAGGTAAGCACGGGAAATTGCTATTTAACATATGTTCAGACGGTTGCAGTGCAATCGCGTTATCTGCTTTGTCGTCTTGCTCAATACCAAATACATCAAGCACTTGAAACATAAATTGAGGTAACTCAATTTGTTGATCCGCTTGTGCTATTTTTTTAACTAATTCGTCGGCTCGACCTTGCCCTGAGGAATGCAGTTCTAATAATTTATCTCGACCGGTTTCAAGTTCTTTTTTTATTATTAAATGTTTTTCATGACTTTGCTTAATCAACTGAGTTGACTCGCTTGATTGCCATTGGGCTGATAAGGCTAATTGCTGTAATGCTGCGCCAAACTCTTTAAAAACAGCATGACCAGTAATACAGGTATGCTCAAAAGCGTTTAGGCCTTGATTGTACCAATTAAATAATAAACTTTGTGGTGCGTTTTCAAAGTAGGGTACATGAATGCGTATGGTTTGATTTTGCCCGATTCTGTCGAGTCGTCCGATACGTTGTTCGAGTAAATCAGGGTTTGCAGGTAAATCGAAAAGCACCATATGGTGAGCAAACTGAAAATTACGACCTTCGCTACCAATTTCAGAACATAATAACAACTGTGCGCTATCTTCATCTTGTGCAAAATAAGCTGCGGCTTTGTCGCGTTCAAATATGCTTAACCCTTCATGAAATACCGCCGCACGAATACCTTCTTTAACACGTAGCGCCGTTTCTAAATCAATCGCGGTTTGTGCATGGGCACAAATCACCAATAGTTTTTCTTTACCTAACTTTTGCAGTAAATCGATGAGATATTCAACTCTTGGATCAATGTCGTACCAATTATCGTGTTGTTCTAAACTAAAGAGAATTTCGGGAGTAAATAAAAACTTGCTTTGAGAAAGCTGAGTTAAATTTTCAACACTATCACTTAGTAAAAAATCGTTAATAATAGTTTGATATTGCTCTGGCATAGCGAGTGGCGTAGGTAGTAATTGCCTTTCTGGAAAACCTTTAATGGTGTTGCGAGAGTTTCTAAATAAAATACGACCTGTGCCATGGCGATCTAATAATTGCGCAAGTATTTGTTGGCGAGCTTTGTCAGCCTCTTTACTATTTTCATTAATAATAGTTAGCTGTGTGCTTATGTCAGACTCTTTTAGCAGTTTGGTTAACGTATTTAACTGTGGTTGGGTTAAACGTTCACCAGTAACTAACGAGTTAGCGGCGTCTGCTACTGCAATGTAATTTTCTTCTTCAGCGATAAAGTTTTGATAATTAAAGAAACGGTCAGGATCAAGTAAGCGTAATCGAGCAAAATGGCTTTCATGACCTAATTGGTCAGGCGTTGCGGTAAGCAGTAACACACCAGGTACTGATTGTGCTAGCTTTTCAATACATTGATATTCAGTACTTGGGGCATTTTGTGTCCAATTTAAATGATGGGCTTCATCTACTACCATTAAATCCCATTGTTCAGCAATAAGCGCTTTATACCACTCTGGGTTTTCGGTAATAAAACGTAAATTTACCAATACTAATTGCTCAGAACTAAAGGGGTTAGCGCCATCTTCGGAGTTTTTGCTTTCAACACAGCGTTCATGATCAAAAATACTAAAAGGAAGGTTGAAGCGACGTAGCATTTCTACAAGCCATTGATGCATAAGTGATTCAGGCACAATAATCAGAATACGTTGTGCTCTACCACTGACAAGCTGTTGATGAATGATCAAACCTGCTTCAATCGTTTTTCCTAATCCCACTTCATCAGCCAGTAACACTCTAGGCGCAAACCTGCTACCTACTTCTTCTGCTATATACAGTTGATGAGGAATTAAACTTACTCTACCACCACACAAGCCCATAAGTTCTGATTGTTGCTGACTATGTTGATGTTTTAGACTGTCTTTGCGAAGTTGAAACCAATCTAAGCGATCTACCTGACCATTGAGTAGACGATCGTGGGGCTTATTAAATTTTAAAAAGTGGTCAATCATCACTTCTTTTAGTAATACAGTTTCACCGGTATCTTGACGTTTGCCATGATAAGTAATGAGGTGATTAATTTCTTCAAACGAATCAACCACCATCATCCAACCCTCATGGCTTGGGATAGTATCGCCTTGATTAAAAATAACACGCGTTAGTGGCGCGTTTGCCATCGCATATTGTCGTGATTCACCCGTAGCGGTAAACACAATACTTACAAATCGATGTTCAACCGAGGTAACAGTACCAAGCCCTTGATTTGACTCTCCATCACTTATCCAACGTTGACCAGGGTGAAACAACATAACAACTCCAACTTTAACAATTTATTTTATCTGGTGGTTTTACTCAAATTTTATCCAGCGTCATTAAGTACAAAGCCTTAAAAACGGGCGCTATATTAACACTTTTTTAATAAAGTTGGTCATTAAAAAAGTGTTAATAAAGGTAACTTATTTATTACTTTTGCAAACGACCTACGTCTACTGAAAAGTTTACGCGTTAAATACTATACCCGTTACCAATCAATACGCTTTGAAACGAGCGTATTGATTGGTAACGGGCATAGTATAAATTTAGATACACATTTATTGTTAATAAGTAATCAAGGCATCTGTAAATTAAAATAATTATATTTTAAATGTTTTTAAAAAACTGCCGATAACATTCTATTAGCTAATATTTACAACCATCAAATTTGATAAAGGTGCCTTATATGATTGAGCTAATTTACATTAGCCATGCTGCGAAACGTTTTAAAAGTAATGAGCTAAAAAAAATGCTTACGCAATTTCGTAAAAAAAATGAAACACTCAATATAACAGGGCTTTTTTTATATGATGGAAGAGGCACATTTATTCAGGCATTAGAAGGTGAAAGAGATGAGGTTCATAATCTGTTTAATAAAATTAGTGAGGATGCCCGACACTCACGAGTTAATATTTTAGGTGATAGAGCGATAACACATCGTAGCTTTTCACAATGGGCAATGGGGTTTAAACATCTTGAAGATCCGTCAATTGAAAACGTAAAAGGATATTCAAATTTTTTGGAAGAGGCAGAACGTTCAAACTATTTACTTAAAAACCCTAGCTTTGCAGTAGAGTTATTAGAGTACTTTAAAAGTAATAATTCAATAAAAAAGGTTCTAAGGTAATTCATATGCTTAAACATATTAAAATTTCTCATAAAATTTATATTCTAGGGTTAACTCAATTACTGTTAATGTTAGTAATGGGGGCGGTTGCTTTAACACAAATGTTTAAAATAGGAAGTGAGCTTGTTGATATAGCAGAAAAAAATATACCGTTAACTTCATCTATTACTAAATTAACCAGCCACCAGTTAGAGCAAAATATTTTAATTGAACGTGCTACTTTTAACGCAGTATTGATTAAACAAGGTATAGCAAAAAGCAAACAAAATTTTGATGATCTAACTACACAAATCAATACATTATCTAACACCATTGAACAAGAAATTAGCAATATTGAAGCCTTTGTACAGCAGTCAATTAATCAATTGAACAATGAAAGTACAATTAAAGAATACCAAGGGGTTTTAAGCAAAGTTAAAAACATAAAACGCCATACTGAAACATTTTTTGAAGAGTCTGGTAAGTTTTTAAATTTTGTAGAGACAGCACCGATTGATGAAATTGCACAAAAAGCTAGCCTCATTAAAGCCAATGAAGATAAGTTACAACATGAAATAGTTGACTTATTAATTGATATTCAAGCCTTTACGCTTAAGTCTTCATTACAAGCTGAAGAAGATGAAAAATCAGGTGTATTATGGATTTTATTCGCTTTATCTATAGCTGTTATTGTGGGGTTAACACTGCCATTAATTATTGCACGCTCAATCACAAAACCGATCAAAGAACTCTCTGCAAGATTAAATGAAATAGCTCAAGGAGATGGAGATTTAACTATTGCATTAAACGACGCTTCAAAAGATGAAACAGGTGATGTTGCTCGTGCTTTTAATGCTTTTTTATCAATCTTAAGAACCTTGCTTCGCACGACCAATGTTCAAGCTGACGTATTAGGTCGCTCTTCCGAAGTTGCTATGAAAGCAATGACTGAAACTGTTTCTAACGTTGAAAAACAGCGAGTTGAAACTGAAATGGTTGCAACGGCGGTAAACGAAATGAGTACCACTACACATGACGTTGCTCAAAATGCTTCAAGTGCTGCAGAGATCACCGAAGTGGTTAAGAGCAAAGTGACCAAGGGACAAACAGATGCCCTTGATACACAAAATATTATTAAAAAGTTATCATACGAAGTGGAGCAGGCATCTTCTGTTATTCAAAACTTAGTTCAAGAAACTAATAATATTGGCAACGTGCTAGAGTCAATACAAGGTATTGCCGAACAAACTAACTTACTGGCGTTAAATGCCGCTATTGAGGCGGCTAGAGCCGGTGAAACTGGGCGAGGTTTTGCTGTAGTTGCCGATGAAGTTCGAACCTTAGCTCAACGAACACAATCATCAACTATAAACATTCAAGACTTATTATTACGACTTAAATCTGAGGCAAATAATGCGGTTGTAAGTATGGATAAAGGTACTGAAATAGCACTCGCCTGTTTAGATAAAAGTGAACAAACTAATAAAACGTTTGAAGAAGCAGCAGAGTCAGTATTAACCATTTCTGATTTTAATATTCAAATAGCAGCAGCGGCAGAGCAACAATCAATTGTTGCTGAAGAAATTAATAAAAACTTGGTCAACATTAGCCGTATGGCTGATATAACAGCACAAGGAGCAAACGCAACAGCAGAGGCTAATACCACCATAGCTAAAAGAGTGATTGATTTACATACCAACTTAAATGCTTTTGTGGTTGACTAGATTTTTACTTGATTTACTTAGCTTGATTTATACCCATTACTATTCAAGATGCTAGTTTCAGAGCGCTTGAACGTCAATGTTTATACCCGTTATCAATCAAAATGCTCTGAAACGAGCATATTGATTGATAACGGGTATAAATCGAAATAAACCAAAATAGCCCTCCCGCCTTAATTATTTATCATCATGTTTTTTATAGAAGTGTTTTTCAGGATATTTAGTTAATAACTAAAAAATGAAAAGTTTTTAACTTTAAATTTTTATTTATATTTATTTTATATCTAAAAGTACGAAGGTTTTCTTATTATTTTAGTGCTTTGTTATTAATATATTTTATAAAATTGCCAACTTATCCACCAGCTTTGTATTGTAAATAGCAGTTGTCTGGCGTGTTATTTAATTGTTAACAATTAAAAATTTGTAGTGTAGTATCGAAATGTTAGCACTTTAAATATTAACCTATCACTATCAAAAAATATTTTCAAAGGTATTTTAAAGTGTCCTATGTTGAGTACTAATTACCTTGTAATAGCACGCCTATTATTGGTGAAAGTCAGTTACATAGAACGCTTTAAACCCCACCGCACGGAGCAAGTAAATCAAACTAGTTTGTTGTTGTATTAATTTAAAAGGGAGTGCTCTCTAAAATTGATATGCCTAAAGCTAAGTTGATTTTATAATATTTTATTGGTAACGACTGTGTATATTTTAAGCAATAACCTACCACATAATTAATATAATAAAGAAGAGGTATACCTATGTTTAAAGCAATCCCATGGTTGCTAGTAACAACAGGATTAGCTGTTACTCCCTTTACTGTTTTTGCTAAAACAGAAGCTGTTATTAACTTAAATGTTAAACATTCTGCTGCTGGTAAAGACACATTCGAACGTTCAAAGCACATGAAGCTTCATTCAACAATCTATGATAATGATTGGAATGGTGAAGAAGACAAGCTGAAATACATGATGGAAGATTTAGATGTGTATTTCGGGCGTGATAACGGTAGTTCAGTTTGGAATTTTAACCAAGCCAAACAAGATGAGAATAGGCCTGGTTACGCAGATTCAGCCGACATTATTCGCAGAGGGAAGCAGAGCAGAGAAGTTGCTTACGGCGTTAACAAATCATTAGTACATAAATACGATGAGCGTGGCGATTTAATGGTTGGTGGACAACCCCGTCAACATTTTTTAGGAAAAACATCACCTTGCTGTGGTAACGGGGAAGGTTGGCAAGCGAACGGTGGTGATGCTATTGGTGAGTTTTTAGGCCAGTATATTAATGAGTTTTTCCGCAGTGAGGGGCAAGCAGCCACTAATGGCCACCCTCGACCAATATATTTAGAAATATTAAATGAGCCATTATACCAAGTAACTGATGCTCCTCATGAGTTAGGTTTAGATAACCCGATTGATCCTATAAAGGTTTTTGAATTTCATAATACTGCCGCTGAAGGCGTACGTAAATATAACACTGATGTTAAAATTGGTGGTTTCACGGTTGCCTTCCCAATATTTGAAGAAAGAAACTTTGCACGCTGGTCAGAAAGAATGAAACTATTCATTGATACCAGTGGTGAATATATGGATGTATATTCAACGCATTTTTACGATTTAGAAGACTCCGACAAATTTAAAGGAAGTCGTTTAGAAGCTACGCTAGACATGGTTGATCATTACTCAATGGTTAAATTAGGGCATACCAAAGAGCACCTTATTTCTGAATACGGTGGACGCAACCGTAATATGGAAAGAGAGCAATGGTCGCCATTACGCGATTGGTGGTTTTTGAAAGCTGCTAGTCCCATGTTATTACAATTTTTAGACCGTCCTGATTCTGTTCTGACCTCTATTCCATTTGTTCCAATTAAAGCCTTATGGGGTACTAACGGTGATATTCCTTATAACTGGCGTTTATTACGCCAAGCTAATGAAGGTGCCGGCGAAGAAGGTGATGATTGGGTATTTACTGAAATGGTTAAGTTTTACGAGCTGTGGTCAGACGTAAACGGTACTCGTGTAGATACATTTACCACCAATCCAAATATATTGATTGATAGTTATGTTAATGAAAATAAAGCGTACGTTATCATCAGTAACTTAACGAATACCGCTGAAAATGTATTACTTCACAAACTAGGTAGTTCAAACGCACAAATACAGTCAGTAAAAATTAAGCATTTATATCTTGATGGTGTTAAACCTAAGCTTGATGTAATTAATGCAAGTACAAATATAGACAACTTTAACTTGGCTGCAGAAGCTACCATTATTGTTGAATATACCTATAACACTGATATCAACATTGATGCTATTTCTGATGAGAAAAAATATTTTGCAACTGAATACTTAAAAGAAATTTCGCAAAATGTAGATAACAACTTTGTTGTTAATGATGTTGCAACCACTGATCACGGTGAAGCTTTACTTCGAATAGCTTTAGGTCGAGACATAGGCTCATCTTTAAATCCAACAGTGACGTTTAACGGACAAATACTTAATGCTAAAGCAAGTTTGTCGGGTGATGATCAATCAGGGCGTCCAAGATTTTTTGGTTTAGTTGAAATCCCTGTACCTTATAATTTAGTTCAAACGAATAACACCATTGCTATTCGCTTTCCTGACACTGGCGGACATATTGCCAGTGTTAATATGAAGGTATTTAACTTCGACCGTAATATTCGATCTGAAGGTGGTGAAGCAACAGGTATATTTATATCATCGCCTGCTAGCGTTATTGCGGTAGGTGAAACACTGCAATTATCAGCTTCAGTTACGCCATTTTTTGCCACAGATAAAACATTTACTTTAACCTCTAGTGATCCTAACGTTGCCAATATTGACAGTAATGGTTTGGTCTCTGCACTAACCGCGGGTGAAGTAACCATCACTGCAACATCAACCAATGGAAAATTTGAAGCTAGTACAACACTTACTGTTGAAGAACCTGTTGCAGCATCTTTCTCTTTTGATGATAGAAGCCAATATATATCAAACGTTTATAAAACTGATGATGTAATGAGAGTTACAACCAACTATGACGCTGGTACAGGCTCAAAAGTGAGTAATAATTTAGGTGGAGTTGTATATTTATTGCGCCATATGAGTAGTTCATGGCAAGTAATAAAAGATATTAAGGTTGTTGACGCTAGTGCTGTAGGTAAGCAACGCGGTACTTCGGTGGTAGAAATACCACTTAACGGAGTAACACCAACTGCAGACTTAGAAAACGGTGAGTTTTACTTCTTATTTGTACGTTTTGAAAACTCAGCAGGTGTGGTTAAAAACGTTAGTGCTTTACCTATCAATATTGAAAAAGACGACATTGCTGTTGAACCTTTATTAGCCTTTGATGATGTAGCAAAATACAAAAATACCGTATTTACTACTGATAGCACACTAGATGTAACGGCAACTTTTGAAGCGGGTATTGATAACTCAATTACTGATGCATTAGGTGGAGTTAAATTTTACTTGAGAGAGCTAACACCAGAATTTGGTTTAGTAAACGATGTGCAAGTAGTCGATGGCACGGCAATTGGAGAGCAATCTGGTCAATCAATAGTATCAATTCCACTAGCCGGTTTAACACCAAGCTCTGAATTAGCACAAGGCAATTTTTATTACTTATTTGCTCAATTCAAAGCCCTTGATGGTTCAACTCAAACTGCTGCCGGTATTTTCCCTATCACTATTGAGCAAGGTGTTATTGAACCTAGTTTTGCAGTAGATGATACGAATAAATACAAAACCACCGAGTATCAAGTAGGTGGTGAAATGGAAGTAACAGTAAACTTTGAAATGGGCACAGGTAATACTGTAGCTGGTGAAGGTATTAAATTTTTCTTACGCCAACTTCGCCCTGGATACATACCAGAAAAAGATATTGTTATTACTGACTCAAGTGTTATTGGTCAGCAATCAGGTACTTCAATTGTTAATATACCTTTAACTGGCGCTTTAGCCTCGGCAGAGCTACCCGAAGGGCACTTTTACTTCTTGTTTATGCAAGTCACCTCATCTGATGGTACTAAGCAAAACATTGCTATTCATCACCCCATTATTTTAGGTGCTACTAGCGTTAAAGGTGATTACGACGGCGATGGCGATGTAGATATTAATGATGTTCGTGGACTCATTGGTGCGATTCAAAAACGTGAAAATATTGATGCAAGTTTTGACCTAAACGGTGATAACAAAATCAATGTAACTGATGCTCGCATGATGATGTCTTTATGTACGCAAGCCCGATGTGCGGCTTTATAATAAATTATTTTATATAGGAACTATGATGAAAAAATTAATAACAGCGCTAGTTTTTTTTATTGGCTTGCATGCTCAAGCCGGTTTAATTAGCGTAGAGCTAGATAATAGCAATGTAAATGTAGGTAATGTTGTTGGTGTAACTATAGTAGGGAGTGACTTTGACGCATTCGATGCTTTGAATGTAGATGTTGAATTTGATACTAGTCTGTTCTCACTTGATGAATTGTCGTTAGGCGGTGATTTATATGATACTTCTAATTTTAGCTCTTTTTTAAGTAGTCAGTCATTTGGTGCAGCGTTTTCATTCTTAGACTTTGCACCTTTTGTGGGTGGCGATTTCATTATTGCAACTTTTAATATAACCGCGCTTGAATTAGGTACTTCAAAATTTACCTTAGCTAATATAGTAGCGTCTGATTTTTTTAGTGGCGCTATTGATGCAAGTGCTTCAACAGAAGTTGTTAATGGTACAATAAGTACTCCTGTACCTGCACCACAAACCTTGGCTTTATTTGCCTTAACGCTAGTTGGCTTATTTGGTTTTCGACAAAAGCTTAAGAGCTAATCACTTTGTCGTTAATGCTTTTACAAGGGAATTACCATTGCAATAAACATTGCCTTGAATTACTTACTATAAACATTGACGCTCAAGCGCTCTGAAACGAGCATTGTGATTGGTAGCGGATATATACCTAGTTAATATCCGTTATGATGTGGTAATTTACATTCTATAATGAATAAAAACGACAGATTTTATCTGTCGTTTTTTTTATGGTAAATAAAGTTAAATTAGGTAAGGTTGTCTGAAAAAATAAATATTAATTAATTTTTTAGAAGCTATAACTTAAAAAAAAGACACCGTCCCTGTTAAAAGGTATTGTAAGTTAGTGATTAATACAAACCAATAAAGCAAGTAAAGTGATGCAGTCGCTAGTAATAAATGTTTGTAAAATAGTCTATATTTACATTATAGTAATTAATAAATGAGGTGTTTGACTTTTAACTTACTAGCGTCATTTATTAGTCATATAGTTTTTATATTCTTTCTCTTTAAGGTTATATAATTAAAAAAGGAATACTTGTTTGCCTACATCCACAACCTGAAATATCTTTCAATATTTGTGCTTACTAAGGATGCCTATATGCATGAACATAAAATAATTTATATTTTAGACACCAACATATTACTCCACGAACCTTTAGCTTTCCTATCTTTTAAAGAACACGACGTTATAGTCCCCATGACGGTACTCGAAGAACTTGACTCAATTAAAGACCGAAAAAAAGATGTGAGTCGCGATGCACGAGTTGCCATAAGAGCGCTAGAAGACTCCTTAGTTAACGCCTCTCCTGAAGAAGTGCTGTCAGGGGTGAAATTACCCGAAAATGATCCCGAACACCCAAGCGGATGCTTATCAATTTTTAACGACTACACGCTAGCGCAAACAGCAGGCACATTGTCTTTTAATGAAAATGATAACCGTATTATTAACGCTGCTTTGCATATTCAAAAAGAAAACCCCAATAACAAAATTGTACTGGTAACTAAAGATATTAATATGCGCCTTAAGGCTAAAGGGGCAGGTTTAGCGCATGTAGAAGATTATCGAACAGATCAACTTATCGATGATATTCAATTTTTAGCGAAAGGCTATTATAAGTTTGAAGGTGACTTTTGGCAAAATATTGACGAATGCGACAGTAAAAGTGAAGGACGAAATACAACACACTATGTCAACAAAAATATTTTGCCCAATAGTTACATGAACGAATACATATTAGATGACAGCGAACATTTTGCTGGTAAAGTTACCGGATGGAATGATGAAAAACTCGCAATTGCTGATTTGTCGTATGAACGGTTAATGGCAAAGCAAGCTTGGGGAATTAACCCTAAAAATATTTATCAAGGCATGGCAATGGATGCCTTGTTAGACCCAACTATTGATTTAGTTATTTTAACAGGTGCCGCAGGAAGTGGTAAAACTTTGTTAGCACTCGCTTCAGCTTTAGAACAAGTGGTTGAAAGAGGATTATACGATAAGATTATAGTGACTCGTAGCACTCCTGAAATAGCTGAGTCTATTGGTTTTTTACCGGGCACAGAAGAAGAAAAAATGGCACCTTGGTTATCGGCTATTACTGACTCGTTAGAAGTGCTACATAAAAGTGACGAAAACATGAATGGCAGCTTAAATTACATTATGGAAAAAGCCAATATTCAATTTAAATCAGTTAACTTTATGCGTGGTAGAAGCATTCAAAATGCTATTGTTTTACTCGATGAATGTCAAAACCTAACCGCATCACAACTAAAAACTATTATTACGCGTTGTGGTGAGGGAACAAAGCTTGTTTGTTCAGGTAACCTAGCGCAAATAGACAGTAATTATTTAACCGCAGTTACATCGGGCTTAACCTACATCGTTGAACGGTTTAAAGATTTTCCAGGTAGTACAACGGTACATTTAAATGGTGTGGTTCGTAGCCGTTTAGCATCGTTTGCGGAAGAGAATTTGTAGTCTAAGTTATCTCTTAGTTGTAGTGTTGATAGCCGTTACCGCTCAAGCGCTCTGAAATGAGCATCTTTATTGGTAACGGGTATAGTATATTTATTTAAAACGAATGCTTAGAAGTCACCCTAAATTCAATGCTATTTACATTGGTATCTGAGGTGATAGGTTTGATCACATCAATATGAATAACTCGGGCTTCGCTAGAATGAGTTGAATAAAGGCGAGCACCTAAGCCAATAGAGGCTAACCAATCAGAGTTTTGCTCCGAACGCGCAGTTAAACCAAACATTTTACCCGTATCTATAAAAGCAGCACCGCCAAGTTCAATTAATTTGTATATATTAATGTGAGGATAATAGCGAGCTTCAAAAGTAAATTTAGTGCTACGGTCGCCATGTTTATACTGTAATGGAAAACCTCTAACACCTGTCTCACCACCTAATACAAGAGGGGTGTCTAAAAATTGGTTTTTACTGAGTTGGTTTGCGTTCTCAATAAAAACTCGCCAACTGTCATTGAATTTATACAGGTATTGAGTTTCAAACGTTAATAAAAAACGATCTTCTTGGGCTGAGCTACTATAATGTTCACCTTCAAAATTAGCATTAAAAAATATAAGTGAATTTTTAGAAAGTTCTGCACCTTTTGTTATGTAAGACTGCCACAACAAAGAGGGAGAATCATCTTTACCAGAAAAGTCGCTTCCTACCAAACCACCTAAATTCCAACCTAAATTAAAGTCTTCAATATGATTAATTAAATTTACATTTTTGAGTTTTCGGTAGTCTTTTTGAATGTAATCTACAGATAAAAACGGAAAACTAAATTCTCGGTTATTAGGTAGGTTAGTTGTTTGCGTAACGGTTGTATCTAAAGTGTTAAAAAAGTGATGTTTCTCAGTTGAATAACCAACACCAAAGCGTAATGTATCTTTAGCTGAATTGCTTTGTCGCCATTGCCAATGAGCCGTTGCTGCATGTTTTTTATGCTGGTAGCGATTTGATTCTATACCATTCTCAAATTGGGTATCAATTTGATCATAATTGCTAAAACCCACCTTATAAGCATTTTTAGTATGAAAGCTTACAAACTTTTTTTCTATATATATAGCATTAGAACGACCATCACTATTATTGGCTATTTGTATTTTAGCATTTGTATTATTTTCTAAAAAAAGCGGGAATTGAGTGTGAAATTGGTATCCAGAACGTTGGTCGTTATTAAAATATCTAATTTCTGCATCTATGCCTAAACCTAATAAATTACGGTCTAATAACCCTATGGATGATTTGTTTTGACTTCCTTTTCGTCCAACTTCAAGTGTGGGTAATAACGACCAATTATCCCATGTTTCAATGCTAATTTTTTTATCAGGTGTTTGAGTAACAGAGGCATCTCGAATATATTTTTTACTGCGTAAGTGACGTTCAATTTCTTGTAAATCCTCTTTAGCAATAACACATTTGTTTAAAAAAAATGCAGATTCGTTCAATAGAGTAACGGGTTTGGTTTTTATATGAAGAAAGTTAGCCCAACGGTGTAAAAAAATAGTGTCTTTATCATTTAAATCAAAAGTATCATTAATAATAAATTTTACATTGTTTCTTTGATCGCATTGCTTAGTTATCTCCTTTGCTAAAGTGGAAAAAGCAATAGAGGCAATAAGTAAATTGATAAAAATAACCATCAGTTTTAATGTCATAAATACCTACTAATACGTCTTTTTATCTTAATTTAATATACTTAAGACAAACAAAACTCTGATCTCGGTTGGACTAAAATATTAACAATATTTCCCATTATTGACTCTACAGTTAGTATGAGTTTCTCGATGTAATATTTGCGAAGATGGATCTATGAAGACGAGTTATCAAGACCTAGTTGAATTTTTAAGATTTTTAACTTATTGATTTACAAAGTCGAGATAAATTCTACTCTATTTTTAGGGAATAAATCTACAATACTCCGTACAAATATTAGTTTATCTTTAACTAATAAACCTCAGTTAATACGTCTTAAGTGTAGAACATATTATTCAAAATAGTGTAATGATAAAGGAACTAATTTAATAAGCTTTATGATTTTTTGAATAGGGATAAGAAGGGTGATAAATATACTTTAAGTAGTGTTGAATGATCTGGATTATGCTTTCCTACTCCAAAAGTTATGCCTTTTTCTCCTTTAGCTTTGATATGAGAACCAAATATTCGATCCCATATAGCGAGCGCAGTGCCAAAGTTTTTATCAAAATGTTTGGGGTTAGTGCTGTGATGTATTTGATGTTGAGCAGGGCTTATTATCCAATTTTCTATACGATTTCCAAAGCTTAGCCATATATGTGAATGGCGTAAATTTGATCCTAGGAAATTAAATAAAAAAATAAAAATATTAGCTCCTAAAATATCAGCCATTTTTAACGTAGGTCCAAAAAAGTAATAACATAAACCTACTACTAAGCCTTGAGTTAACGCCATTCTACAAGCATAAAAATAGTTTTCTAAAGGGTGTGAGCGATAAATAGTAAATGGAGTAAGTACGGTTGCTGAATGATGTACCTTATGAAACTCCCATAAAAAGGGGATTTTATGTAATAAGTAATGCAATAAAAACCGAGTAAAGTCATCAACTAAAAAAAGTAATAAAGTAAAAATCGCAATAATAGTAGTCGCTGACCACGGTAGAAATTCTTGGGCGCCAAAAATACTATCAAAGCTTGCTGAGATAAATAATGCAATAGGCGCCATGGTTAAAATAATAACCGGAAATAAAGCAGCTTTAATGACTTTATTAACAACAAGGAGCTGGTAATCAATACGGGAGGATGGAGATAAATAAATATTTTTAGGAAAAAGGAAAGTAAAAAAATTGTCTGACTTTTTTTTAAAATTTTTGTTGTTAGTATCATCATTTTTTGCGTTATTTACGGCTATTTTTTCAGTTTTATTTTGTAAATAATATACTGGAATAGCCATTAAAATAGCAGACACTAAATAACCCCAATATAATCTTTTGTTCGCGTCATTTATGTATGAGGCAAACTCTAAAAAATTAGTGGTTAAAAAATCGTGTATATTCATTTTACCGTGTAAATGTTGATTAAAATTATCATTCTCTTAGTTTATTTAAAATTAAAGCAACACGTCATAAAATATACTCATTTCTATCATTATAACGTGATGCTTAAGGTTAATTTTAAACTTGTAAGTTAACTAAATCTTTTAAGCAAGCTTTTAATGGTTAACAGTTAAAAGCTATATTGGTAACCTACTTGTACTTGCCTTGGTTTACTTGGGCGTGCGCCATAAGGACGTCTACTTACTATTTCCTGTTTATCAAATAGATTATCAAGTTTTAAGTAAACTTTACCATATTGATTAAGGCTATAACTTGCTGATAAATCGGCTATGGTATAGCTTGTGGTCGTAACATTTGACAATAAAACACCTTGACCTGATGCCTCTTTCATTTCATCAATATAGCGAACTATCGCATTAATTTCCCACTGGTTACTTAATAAGCTTAATGAAGCAGTTAATTGATTTTCAGGTAAATAAGGTACACCATCTCCTGCGGTGATATTTCCCCACATTGGAAAGTCAGAAAAAAAACTAGTTTTAAATTCTGACGAAGTATAGGTATATACTAATGACAGAGGTATTTCCCAGCCATTATTTAATGTTATATTGTGGCTAGTAGAAAGCTCAAGACCAAACACTTCAACCTCTCCACCATTTACCTCAGCATCCAAATTACTACTACAGCGTGATGCAGTTGAAAACGAACAACTTTCTTTTAAGTTTTCAAAGTCGTGATAAAAAGCAATTAATTCAAAGGTGGTATTGTCTTTGTTATAACGACCACCAAATTCATAGTTAACGCTGTTTTCAATTTGAATCTCAGGTTCTTCTTTGGGGCTGGTAGGAATAAAACCCTCATGAATACCGAATAAAAACCCTAAGTTTTCGTTTATGGTATAAAAACCACTAATACTAGGTAACCAAATTCGTGAGCTTTTTTCTTGCCATTCTTGTTCACTGCCAGGAGCTTTATTTTGATATAACGACTCAAAAAACTCCCCACGTAGTCCAAAAGTTAAATCAAGCTGATTAAGGTTAATAGTATTTTGAATAAATAGTGCTAGCGCGTCAGTTTCTTCTATATTAGTGGTTGTATTTAGTGTATTAGAACCGTCGCTTACTAAGCGTTTAGCCCGCATAAAAAAAGCATCTTCAGTGTGGTTCCTCTCGATTTGATCTTGATGATAGCGAATACCTGCGGTTAAGGTATGGGTGTAATCAAACAACCTAAAGCTAGTATTAAGTTCAGATTGTATTCCTTGTGAATAGTACTCACGCGCATTGTCGCCTAAAATAATTTTTTCTGATTCACGTGCACTATCACGTTCACCGGTTAATACATTATATAAGCTTTGATAATTTTCAGGTTCTGCTAAAACAGTTTGTAAATCTTGACTGGTAGCGCCGGATTTAAAGCCGTTAATTTTATTCCATGAACGTTCAAAGTTATTACGATATAAACGAGTGGTTACGTTAAAATCATCATTAGAAAACAAATGAGTTAATTGAATTTGTTGATGATCCCAATCCATTAAGTCGTTTTGGCTGGCAACATACCGACGATTAGGATTTTGTTCAAAATCTTTATCGGTAAGCCCTAAATAAGTTTCGTTAGATTTTTCGTTTGTGGTGGCTAGCTTTAACTCGACGAGTTGCAAGTTATTACCAGAACTTAAATCGTATTGTAGCTTTAACATGGCATCATTTTTCTTAAAGCCAGTCTCTTGGTTGTTGCTTATACTTTGTGTACCTTCAGCGTTATTATTTGTATTGTCGAGCTCTTTAAAGCCATCGGCCTGAAGATGATTTAATTCTAACAAATAGCCAAATTTACCCTGGGTATTGCCATAATATGTTGATATTTGTTTAAACCCATTACTTCCTGCTGCTATGTCAACTTTACCTTCGCTAGCACTAGGAATTGCTCTGGTGGTCATATTTAGTGCACCAGCAACAGTATTAGGGCCATATTTAATTGCCGCAGGACCTTTAAAAACTTCTAAAGAAGTCATTTTGCTCATCATCGGAAAATAATAAGCAGCTGGTGCCGAGTAGGGAGCTGGACCTATTAATACGCCATCTTCCATAATGGTAATTTTTTTACTACGCTCGGGTGTCGCACCTCTAAAACCAATATTAGGACGTAAGCCGTAACCGTCTTCTTCTCGTATATTTACACCGGGAACACTGTATAAAACACGGTTAATATCGGTAAATTTAAATTTTTCTAATTCAACTTCTCCAATAAGTGTTGCTGAACCGGCTTCTTTTCTTAATTTATCGCTGTGTCCAATAATTTGTAACTTTTCAACGAGTTCGTTAGCCGCACTTTTTGTTTCTTCTGCTAACACGGTGTTAGCCATACCTAAAGCAAGCGTGATTGAAAAAGCGATTTTAGATAAATCACTTAACTTAAAAGTACTTGTTTTAGAGGAATTAGTTTTAAATGTATTAGCTCTAGAGGTATGAGCTTTACTACTGATATTTAATGGCATGTTTTCAGGCTTATTAATTAAGTTCATTAGTCGTTATCTCCTGCTGAGGTTGCAGGTAGTTCTAGCGCTAAACTGGTAATAAAGTCGGTTTTTAATTGGTCGGTAATATCTTTTACATTACTGTGTATTTTCTCAGCTTGCTCAGGTTTATTTGCTAAAGTATCAGCTAAACTGGCAGTTTGTTGATCAATAATGGCAAGCGCTTTGGTAATGTTGGCTTGCATCTCTGTTACGGTGCTTGTACTACCCACATCTATTAAATAATCGGTAAAGCCGAGTGCCTGAGCAGTATCACTACCAGTAAATAGTTTTTGAAATGCTAATAAATTATATTTAATGTTAGTAAGTGAGTGCTTACTTAAGGCTGATTCTACTTCTTCAGGGCAAGCAACTGAACCACACTTGTTGGCGAGTAAGCCTAGAGGGATTGCAAGTTTTTCATCTTTACTGATTGAGTCAATATAAAATAATGCATCGCTCAGGGTATTTACGGCGTCGTGCTCGGTAGCAAATATACTATTTAAAGCACCTGCTTGTTTTAATTTTGCCGCGTAACCGTCAGCATTATTCCATTGGTTTAATAAATCGTCAGCGTTATTAAGTACATCCCCCGCTACTTCGGTTGCATAACTACAACGTGCTACTTTACGTTGTGCCGGCGTGAAGTTATTCCAACCAGCAGGCGCGGCAGATGCTTCACAACTGTGCTCAAGGTTGTCATTGAATAATAAATACTCTAAAGCATCTAAGCCTTTGCGAGATGGAATGCGTAGCGCAATATCATAAGCTTGACCATTTACGGTGCCCTCATTAAAAAACATAACATCGTAATCAACTCCACAAGTATTTACATTAGGCCAAGAATAAATTTTATTTCGCAATAAGCTATCGTCAGCGAGTAAAGGTCCTAAACGCATTAATTCTGCTTGTTGCCATACATTCATAGTTGAGCGCCATTGTGCTTGAGCGGAATTTTTAGCTTGAGTTACCATTGTTTGATCTGTGTTGTTATCAGAGAAACTGCTTTCACTTTCACAATATGCATTGATTAATGCTTGTTGTTTTTGTGCTTCAACTTTAAAGCTTTCAAAAGTAGGTGTTATAACATGGTCGGTAAGGCTGGTAATTAATGCTAATTGGTTAAAATCGGTATTAGTGTCGACTGAGCCTTGGTCACCAAAATCTTCACCTTGAGAACTGCTAACATCTTGATTACATGCTGTTAAAAGTAACGAACTACTCACCACAACAGAAAGTATTTTTGCTTTTGTATGAAACACTTGTATAAACCCTTAAATACGAATAAAGCCTAAACTATTGCTAGTTTAAGCTCCATGCTAATAAAAATTATTAAATTTAATATTTTTATACTCAACTCATTCGTTTAACTTAATAAATTGAGTAAAGTAAAGCCGCTAATAAAGCGGCAAAACTTACCAGTTTTCAACGTTTTCAGCATTAAATGAGAGGGCTTTAGCGATAATATCGCGCGCCTTTATTAAATCAGCTTGATAAGCCTCAACATTTTCGCTTTGAAGCTCTGGTTTATTACGAATGAGCGTGTGAAATAGTTCAAAATCTTCATCAGATATTTTTGAATGAGGATTAAATTGTAAACCTAAAGCAAAGCCTTTTAACTCAGAGAAATGTTTAGCTGTATCTGCAAAGTTAAAATCATCTGTGCCTAGTTTATCTAAATCTGCCTTGGTATCATTAATGTAATGTACAACGGTAGCAGCTATTGCACGTTCCCAGCCATCAACAATAATATCGCGTTGTGCTATAAGAGCGTCAAATTGCTCAGTTGTTAAGGCTGTGCCTGCGTTATCACTAAGGATTTTACGACCTGCAATAAAGGCTTCCATAATTTGTTTAGTATAATTGGTTGGCATTGTGTTGCCAGCAGTACCACGGTCTCGTTTAGCGGCATTAACAGAGTTACCAAAATTAACTTCAGATTCTAAATCAAATTTTCCGTTATTATCAGTATCATGGTTTTTATTCCAAGCTGCTCTGTCTTTATCGCTTACTTTACCCGATAACTCATTGTCGTTGTAAGCTAAATAATCACGAGAGGCGCCAAAGTAACCAAAACCCTCATCAAATTGGTGCTCGAGTTTTGAGTATGGCTTTGTGCCATCTTGATTAAAGTCTGATTTAAGTCCCTTATTTTCCGTAGCATCATCTAAATAATCATCAGTTGCTTGTGAATAAGCAACTGCCATTAACAAAAACTTTTGAATTAATTGTTTAAGGTCTGTGCCGTCTTCATTTAAATAAATTTTAGTAATGTCTTTGTTTGTAATGTCTTGACGTGTATTGCCTAAAATTTCTTGCTCAGCATTATCTGCTAATTGACCAAATAGAATATTAACCAATCCCTCTGGAGTAGTAGAACTTGTATCTCCCCAGCCAGCAAATCCACCATTGTTCCAGTCTTTATGTTGATCCATGGCTTTGTTGTCGTTACCAGCAATTTTACCACTTAAATTTTTAGGGCTGCTTGAAATACTGGCGATATTTTCTTGCTTTGTATCTACCATAAAAGTGATAGGGAAGTTGTCATACTGCTCTTCACTGGTATTATAAAAGCTGTTTAATTTGTCTAAAATGGCTTGGCGATCTGTCAATTTACCATCGTCTAAATCGGCTTGTAATTGGCTACCAATGTAATGATTAAGCTCAGCTATTAAAGCATGACGCGCTATTTGACCACTATAAGATACACTTGACTCACCAGTAATAAATTTACTGTCAAAATTGTAAGTATCTTCTACTGTGTCAGTTACTTCAATAATGAAGGCTTTAGTAAATTTATTGGATTTAGAATCTGTAACGGTTACTTCAAGTTCAATTGTTTTTTCTGTTTCAAAATCTAGCTCTACGCCTTCGGCAAGTTTAAGCTCTGAACCTGTAACAACAAAACGTGGATCTGAAACAGAATAGCTAAAAGTGTCATTACTGTTAGCGTCAACAGTTGTTAAGCTACCTAAAACTGCTCTTTTTGAATTTTCTGCAACAACCATATTACTTAAAGAAATATTGATAGGAGCCGTGTTTGGTTCTTCTTTTTTTGGTTCAGTTGTATTGTTACTTGAACCACCACACGCGGTTAAAGTTAACGAAGAAATAATAGCTAACGTTAATGCACTTTTTTTAATATTCATATTTCACCAAAATAAATTTACAGTAAGTATTAATTTTTAATTGCGTGCATTATATACATAATAACACATCAACACAAATAAGAATTACTATCGTTTGCATTGCTTTTGTAATTATTATCGCTATTAAATGTAATATTTTTTAATGAGTTTTTAAAAACTCATTTGCAGGGGTTATACCCGTTACCAATCAAAATGCTCGTTTCAGAGCGCTTGAGCGATATCAATTCAAGGCAATGCTTTATTGCAATGGTTATTCCCTTGTAAAAAGCATTAACGACGAAGTGATTTTGCTCAAGCGCTTCTTTGATGGGTCTAAAAACAATTTATGCGTCGTTATTAAGTGTAGTCAGGGAGTAACCATGACATAAACTTAATGCCTTGCCTAAATTGTTTTTAGTTCCCACTGAAACCTGCATTTTGAATGGTAACGGGTATATACCCGTTGCCAATCAAGATGCTTGTTTTAGAGCGCGTGAGCGTTAATTTTTATAGAGGTGATTAGCTTGAGGAGTAGTGAATGTTGATTATTTTAATTGGTAATAATGTAAATGATTTCAACATTATGAGGAAGTTGACTATCACTTGGAACATATGAAATGGCATTGATTGTATTAGCTACGTACTCCAATAATTTTTCTGTTGTTGCAAATTCTTTTGGCGGCCTAGCTCTGCCCGAGAAGCGCATTTGTGCATAAAAGGATTGGATCCTTGATTCGTTCAAACCAATTATTTTCATATTAAAAATAATGCGAGAGAGTGTCTCTTGAGGTGGAATTACTGGCTCAAATGTTAAAGTATTTCGACCTAAAAAAATGTTGCGTAATTGACTTTTTGTTATTTTTTTAGTTGAATTTTGGCTGTTTTTTATGACAAAAACTTTACTATTATTTTCTTGTTCACTTGCCTTAACCAAATGAGAAAAAGATAATAAACTCCCCAATATAAATATAAACCAATACTTATTCATTAAAATAACCAATCAATACTGAGTAAGTAAAGGGTCGAGTAATGGTTAAAGTTATCTTTATCAATACGACTAAAAGTAGATGTTTGACCAGATTTACCTTTAATCATATCTATTTCAGCTTTGAACGCTATTGTAGAATTTATATCCCATCTCAACCCAACACTCACTATGTCTACATCTTCTTGTAGCCTACTATTTATAAGTTGGTCTACTGCATTATTTAATAAGTTAAGCTCAGGGCTGAAACCCAAAGGTACTTGATTGATAATAGGCGAATTTGTGGTTCTTAACTTTGATGCACTGGTGTAATAGGTTAAATTTTTATTAAATAACCCTAGCGTTAAATTATAGCTTTCAATATTGGCGATAAGCTTTGAACTACCTTTGATTAAGGTGGCTTCCGTTAGAGCAAAGTATTTTAGTGTTTCATACGACGCACTTATTTGGTAAACATCAATTTTACCATTAAATTGAAGATCATCAGCGGTGGCTTGGTAATTAAATAACTTAAGCGCTTTGCGAATTTCAATTACACCGTCAACCCCCATATCAAAATTACCGGTAACGTATCCAATTCTGGCTTTAAAGTTATCGGTATTCATACGAAGGTTTATGCCAGTGAGCAAATCTGTTTTAACTGTTGCACTATTATCTACATTAAAAATGTGACTGTTAAAATCTCCACCGAAGGCACTCACAGAAAAATTAAGTTGATCAACCGAAAATAAGTAAGTTGCACGAGCCCCGTCTATTGAGGCAAACAAAGCATTTACATAAGTTGTTTGTGGAGGTAATACCCAGGGATAAGCGAAACCAACATTAATAACTTCGCTGTATTCGTAAAAGGGTGTGCGATAGCGACCAAAGTCAAACTGCCAATCGTTAGAAGGTTGATAAGAAACATACAACCAATCAAGACCTGTTTTACGTAAATTGCTTTTAGTAAAAATGCCTTGTGCAACAAACGACAATTTATCGTTATATCGATATTCGCCTTTAATGCCTATTAAGCTATCGGGAGAAAACGTTAAGCTATCGTCGTAACCTTGATATTCAGCAAAATTTTCATCAAGATAGCCTCCAACTATGCGAGCAAAGCCAGAAATATTAAATTTATCATTTGAGGAAGCTTTAACTGGCGATAATATAAAAATTATTAGCCAAATATATTTAAATTGAATTAACAAATTAAAATGAGTCACAAGAGTTTATTCTTCCTTGCTACGAATGTATTAATAGTTTAGCAAAAATATTTAAATTGGTGACAGTTTTATATAAACTTTATTAAATAAAGTTTGCTAGTATATAGATGATTTTAGTGCATATTTAATGTAAAGCTTGTATTTTTACAGGCTTGGTAAAGTTAGCGTTACTTAATATTTACAGAGTGGGGGGCTAATTGGCTTACACTTCAATAGGTAAAAAATGATTTTTCAAAGTGTAAAATCAACATTAGCTACATTCACCGTTTTTACTATTATTATAGTAAGCCTGAGTGTACTCGTTGTTTCAATATTTGAACACGAGATACTTTATCAAAAATTTGTGAAAAGTGAGCTTGATGATCTCTCTGAGAATATTGCAAACGATCTTGTGCCATTAGTTGTTGATACACGAGATATATTCTATATAACGATGGTGCTTTTACGTTTGGAGCACTATGAAAATGTAAAATTTGCTGCCGTATTGACCCCAAAATATGCTCCCGTTGAAACTTATGTAGGTAAAGCAAGCATAAAAATAGAAAGTGCAAAATACTATTTAGATAAGTACGCAGTTAATACCACTAAATATGGTATTTCAAGCGATGAACAAGAGCTTATTTCATTTAAATATATTGGCGATAAACACCTTCCGCTAGGTTATTTATTAATTGTTAATGATTATCGTGGTCCATTGCAACGCAGTAAATTAAGCTTACTAAAACAAGCATTACCTATTATTTTGATAGTGTTAAGCATTGTTATTATATTTTCTTTATGGCTTCACAACAAACTTCTCTCACCACTTACTCGACTTTCTTTACTCGCTAAAAAAATTGAAAAAACAAAAGACTATTCCCTAAGAGTTAACGTAGAGGGGAAGTCTGAAATTGCTAGTTTAAGTCATAACGTAAATTCAATGATGCAGGCTATCAACAAAGAAACCCAAATGAATGCTGAATATACAAGGCAGTTAAAACAGCAACAATATGAAATGGAGAAGTTAGCTAATTACGACAGTTTAACTGGGTTGTTTAATAGACAGCATTTTATGCAAAAACTTAAAAATAAAATAGAAAATGCACAACAAAGTCAGCAAGATCTTTTTCTAATTTATATAGATTTAGATGGATTTAAAGCGGTTAACGATACCTATGGGCATGAAGCAGGAGATAAATTGCTCATAGAAGTTACAAACAGATTAGAAAGTCTTGCCTGCAAAAATACTACTATTTCAAGGCTATCGGGGGATGAGTTTTTAATTCTTATGAATGACAAAGCTAATGCAAAAGATGCCCAGTATGTAGCCGAAATATTAGTAAAAGAACTTAATCGGTCATTTTTGATGGACGGGTGGAAAGTCCATATAGGCGCAAGTTGTGGAATAGCGAGCGCCATTGATGCTGAATATAACTTAAGTGATTTTGTACACCACGCAGATATAGCTATGTATTGCTCTAAAGAACGTGGAAGAGGGCGTTGCACATTTTTTACTCAAGAAATGAAAGAAGTTAACAAGCGAGAGTTACTCATTGCTAACTCTATTATGTCTGCAATTAACAATAACGAGTTCGAATTATATTATCAATGTAAGCTGTCTTCACAAGAAAAAATAGTGGGTTTTGAAGCACTTATTCGTTGGCATAAAGGCAGCTTGGGTACTGTTTCACCTTGTGAGTTTATTTCAATTGCTGAGCAAAGTGGGAAAATTATCCCTATAACACGATGGGTGCTAGAGCAGCTTTGTAAAGACTTACATAAAATACATGCTTTGTTTGATGAAGGTATCGTGGTTTCGGTTAATCTTTCTGCACATGATATTAGAAGCGATGGACTCTTTGCGTTTATACAGCAGTTATTTACTAAGTATAGTGTATTACCTAAAAGTATAGAGTTTGAAGTAACCGAATCTGCTTATTTAGAGAATTTCGCCCAAGCTAATGAATTTTTTACACAAATAACTAACATGGGGTCGTCGGTAGCATTAGATGACTTTGGTACCGGTTATTCATCATTAAGTTACTTAACTAAAATTCCTATCAATACGTTAAAAATTGATAAGCAATTTATAGATGATGTAGGTATTTCTGATGATGCAACCACTATAACTAAAACGATAATCGAAATGGCCAAGCAACTGAATTTGAGGGTTTGTTGTGAAGGGGTTGAAACACAAGTTCAAGCAGATTTTTTAATTGAGCAAGGGTGTTATCAACTTCAAGGATATTTATATAGTAAGCCATTAAACCTAGATGATTTAAAAGAACTGATTAAAGATAAAACTTTTATTTAGTTAAAGCGAGTAAAAACAAACGGAGAAAATTGTTTGTTAAAACTTGTTGTTATTTAAGCTGTTATTTAAATAGTAAGATTGGCCAGATATTTATTTAAATTTAATTTGAACTAATTCTCTATAGCCAACTCTTACTTTATAGAAACTTTAACTTCCCTTAGTGTTTCATGTTTATTTATAGCGCGTTTACCTTTCGTATTCGCGCTTTTTTTTGCCCAAAACTTAGACAATTGCATTGGTGGTTTTTAGAAGATCGTTTTAATTGTTATACAGCTATATTTATACAGCTATATTTTATTTAAATTTAATTTGAACTAATTCCATATTGCCTACTCTTACTTTATAGAAACTTTAACTTCCCTTAGTGTTTCATGTTTATTTATAGCGCGTTTACCTTTGTATTCGCGCTTTTTTTTGTCCAAAATTTAGGTAAGTGCATTAGGTGATTTATTAGATAAACGTTTAAATAATTTTTTACTGTATAACCTGAAATTTGAGTGGTAGATTTTATAGTTTTTTGATTTAAAAAAGAATAAGTAGAAAATTTTATTGGCAAACCTTGAGTTTTACGAAAACAATCAACTAATGATGATCCTTAAATGTGATCTTAAAAAACTTTACCTGCGTATAATTTATTTACATGTACTCTTATCAAACCATAGACAATCTTACTTTAAGTGCAGTTATCAAGTAAGGTAATAAATTTTAAAACGGAGTTGATCGTGACTGATACAACAGCAAGTATTTCAAGTTATAAAGAATCCCCAAGCTGGCTAATTCAATTTATAGAGGTTTACGAAAACCTTACAAAGCATAATTTGAGATCTTTAGGGTTGATTTATCATGACAATATTTGTTTTGAAGACCCTATTCATAAAGTTGTTGGTTACGAAGATGTAATTGCTTATTTCGAAGATGTTTATTCAAACGTGACTAGCTGTAAATTCGAAATTTATCACTTTATCGTTACTCCCTCTGAAGCTGCGGTATACTGGAACATGCACTTTCAACATCCTAAATTGAAATCTGGTGAAAACATTTCAATTATGGGTCACTCACATTTAAAGATGACAAATAATAAAATTATTTATCATCGAGATTACTACGATTTGGGCGAAATGTTATATGAAAACATTGCAGTTTTGGGTAATGTTATAAAGTTTTTAAAGAAAAGAACTCATCAATGAAAACAATATTAATTACGGGGGCTTCTTCTGGAATAGGAGCGCAGATAGCGATTTTATATGCACAAAATGGTTTTACAGTTTTTGCTGGTGGTCGTAACCAAGAGCGGCTTGATGAGTTATCCTCAAAGCACGAAAACATAAAAACATTCACCTGTGATCTGACTTCTAAAGAAAATATAAAAAATATAAACCTAAAATTTTCTCCACTTGATATACTTCTTCTAAATGCGGGAGGGTGTGAATATATTGATGATGCTGTAAATTTTGACGGTGATTTATTTGCTCGCGTAATTACCGATAACCTTATTTCAGTGGGTTACTGTTTAGATGTTTGGCTAAAACTAGTTAAACCTAACGGCCAACTAGCAATAACAAGTTCATGCGCAAGCTTTATACCCTTACCTCGCTCTGAAGCATACGGAGCATCCAAAGCAGCTTTAACTTATCTGGCTAAATCTCTAGCTATTGATTTATCAGACGCTAACATTAATGTTAGCGTTATCCACCCTGGCTTTGTAAAAACTCAGTTAACTGATAAAAACACTTTTGATATGCCCTGCATAATCACATCTGAAGCGGCTGCAAAGTATGTCTTTAAAGGATTGTCTAGTTATAGTACTGAAATAAACTTCCCTAAACGATTTACCTACACGTTAAAATTTCTTGCTTTTTTGCCATTTTCAATATGGAAAAATCTAGCCAATAAAATGATGAAAGGGAAATAAGGTCATGAAGAATATTGCCATTATCGGTACGGGTATTTCTGGGTTAACTTGCGCTTACTTATTAGCTAAAAAGCATAAGGTTACTATTTTTGAAAAAAATAATTATATTGGCGGTCATACTGCCACTAAAGATGTTGTTGTTAATAACAAATCCTATGCTATAGATACCGGATTTATAGTTTGTAATGATAAAACTTATCCTAATTTTCTTAAATTATTAAAACAAATTAACGTAAAGCTACAGCCAACGGAAATGAGCTTTAGTGTATTTAACAAAAAAACAAATCTTGAATACAACGGGCATACGCTTAATAGTTTGTTTGCTCAGCGCAGTAATATTTTTAACATTAAGTTTTGGTTATTAATTAATCAAATAGTTAAATTTAATAAACGGTGTAAGGAGCTTTATGTTGGAAATGATATCTCAGAGAGAGAAACTTTAGGAGATTTTTTAAGAGAGCAGGGTTTTTCTGACTACTTTAAGCAAAATTATATTTTACCAATGGGGGCTGCTATATGGTCTACTAGTTTAATTGAAATGGAGGCATTCCCGTTACAATTTTTTATACGTTTTTTTCATAATCATGGTTTATTAAATATTACCGACCGACCACAGTGGTATGTGATCCCTGGTGGCTCAAGAGAATATATTAAACCACTAACTGAAACTGTTGCCAACAATATAGAGCTTAATAGCAAAATTTGCTACGTGGAAAGGCATGCACACCATATTGACATTGTTTTTGAAAATGGAGTGATTCAAACCTTTGACGATGTTATTTTTGCTTGCCATTCTGATCAAGCATTAAGCTTGCTCAAAGTTCCAACGCCAGACGAAATTGATATTTTAGGTGATATTCCTTACAGTGCTAATGAAGTGGTGTTACACACAGATACCAACTTGTTACCTACGCGTAAGTTAGCTTGGGCTAGTTGGAATTATTTATTAGACAACACTAGCAATGATGAGCAACTTACTCGTCCTTCTTGTGTCACTTACAACATGAATATTTTGCAAGGGTTAACTGACACTGATGAAACTTTTTGCGTTACTCTCAACCAAACTGAAAATATAGATCCAAGTAAAATTATTGATACCTATCATTATCACCACCCTGTATTTAATCAACAAAGTTTGCGTGCTCAGTCAAGAAGAAGTGAAATTTGTGGGCATAATAACACTCACTTTGCCGGTGCTTATTGGCACAACGGTTTTCATGAAGATGGCGTGGTAAGTGCGCTTGTAGTTGCCAAACGTTTTGGTGTTACATTATAAATATGCAGGCATCTCAAAAAGGGTCAAACGGACTTTATCAAAGTGGCATTTATAAAGGTGTTATTTCACATAAGCGGTTTTCACCCAAGCCCCATCAATTTTCTTATAAAATATCAATGTTAGGCTTTGTGCTTGAAGAATTAGATCATGTAACGAGTGAACACTTATTATTGGGAACTCAATGGTTTAACCCACTGCAATTTAACGAAAAAGATTATTTAAAAAGTGAACTCGGCAGTTTAAAACAACGTATAGCCAATAAAGTTAAACAATTGGGCGGTAAATGGGACGAATATAAAGTTTTCATGTTAGTGCAATGTCGATGTTTAGGCGTTTATTTTAGCCCTATTAATTTTTATTACTGTATTGATGTAGAAGGGCAGTGCTCATTAGTATTAGCAGAAGTTAGCAATACTCCTTGGAACGAAAGGCACTACTATTTGGTTAATGTTGATCCTACCCAAATGAACGATGGGCAACAAGATTACATTGATAAGAAATATATTAATAAAAAAGATTTTCATGTTTCCCCATTTATGGAATTAAACATGAATTATCATTGGCTAATAAAGCATTCGCCAGATGATTTTTTAATTAATATTCAAAACTTTACTCCTATATCTGTAGCTAATAAAGCTGAGAAGGTATTTGAAGCCAATATGATTTTAAGCAAGCAACAGCTTAAGTCTTTTGCATTAATAAAGTCATGGTTAAGTTTGCCATTTACCGTTGTAAAAATTGTTTCTTTAATTTATTGGCAGGCTTTAAAACTATTTATCAAAAAAATACCTATTGTAGACAAAACATAGGCGTAATTTGAGGTAATTATGGAACAAACGAACAATCTAATAATAAATGAAAAGCCAAGTTGGTTTGAACGAAAATGTAGAACACTGATTTTAAACACCCTTAAAAAAATGAATGATGCGTGTATTGAAATTCATGAAAATTCGCACAGTGAGGTTTATGGAGATGTTAACGCCACATTAAAAGCCCATATGCATATCCACGACTCTTCCATTTATGCCGACATTATCAAAGGTGGCAGTATTGCAGCGGCTGAAGGTTATTTGTCGCAAAAATGGACTTCAACTGATCTAACTGCTTTGGTACGTGTTTTTGCTCGAAACCAAAAAGCACTTGATGCAGTTGAAAATAAGAGTAGCTGGTTAAATACCCTACAAAACAAGCTATTAAATGTAAAAAACTCTAATACTCTAGGTGGCGCAAAAAAAAATATTCTTGCACATTATGATTTAGGCAATAATCTTTACACTCGTTTTTTAGACCCTAAAATGATGTATTCATGTGCGCTGTATTCAGAGCAAGCTACTTCACTTAACGATGCACAAAACTTGAAATTAAAAAGTATTTGCGATCAATTAAATTTAACACCAAGTGACCATTTAGTTGAGATTGGAACCGGTTGGGGCGGATTAGCTATTTTTGCTGCAACTTATTATGGATGTAAAGTTACTACAACAACCATTTCAGATGCTCAATACGAATATGCTAATAAATGTGTTGTTGAACTGGGTTTGAAGAATCAAATAACCCTCCTAAAAAAAGACTACCGTTTACTCGAAGGAAAGTTCGACAAACTAGTGTCAATTGAAATGATTGAAGCTGTGGGTCACGATTTTATGGGCGATTTTTTCAAACAATGCAATAGTTTACTCAAACCTAATGGGAAAATGTTGATCCAAGCCATTACTATCGCAGACCAGCGCTATGATACCTATCGTAAAGACACCGATTTTATTCAAAAGTATATCTTTCCAGGAGGTTGTTTACCTTCAATTGCAGTTATCAGCGAACATGTAGCAAAATCTACGGATATGATGATTGATAATGTAACCGATATAGGGCTACATTATGCTAGAACACTAAGTGACTGGCGCAGTAACTTTGATAAAAATTGGGATGAAATTCAACCCTTTGGCTTTGATGAGCAATTTAAAAGGTTGTGGCATTATTATTTTGCCTATTGCGAAGGTGGTTTTATAGAGCGTGTAATAAGCACCCATCATATCGTTGCACGTAAACCTGAATATAAAGATGCTAATGATGAAATTATTCTCAGTTATTAATTTTATCACCTTTCAGCTTTGTTGGTTTATTGCTGCTACGTATAAGCAAGATGGTTTGCTAATAATAGGGGCTTTATTAACGTTTCATTTATTATTTAGCCCTAAGAAAATAGCCGATTTTAAAGTATTGTCAATTGCCTTAGTCGGCATATTGGTAGATCAAGTTTTAATTATTTTACACGTTATACAATTACCTCAAAGTTCGACAGAATGGTCATTTATCCCTTTGTGGTTGATATTTTTGTGGTGTAGTTTTGCTTGGTGTTTTAATCACAGTTTACAATGGTTGCTTAAACTGACGTTGCCAAAAGTTGCTGTTGTTGGAGGTGTATTTGGTGCATTAAGTTATTACGCAGCACTTAGGCTAGAAGTGTTTAATACGCTTTTATCTCCTATATACTTTGTACTTGTTATGTTGTTAGTGTGGTCAACAATACTCCCTTTTTTTGTACGAATGCATGGCTACTTAGTTAAAGAGAATGTGGTTAAAGATCACCTCTAAATAATTAACTGCACAGCCCAAATAATTGAAAGTTTGGTCCAATGAAATGTAAAAAACTTTTATTGAGGAAAAGATTATGCGTTGCTTGATACTTACATCCCTTATGGCATTAACTCTATCGCTTCAGGCATTTGCTTTTAGTGACAATATAGATGACACAGCCAATAGCACTAACAAATCAGGTTATTCTTCAGAGTCACTTTTATCATCACTTAATAAATTAGGTGAAGGGCAATTAAAAGTACTTTTTTGGAAAGTATATAAAGCAGAATTTTATACAGAGGGACATGAATATAGTGAAACGCAATACCCTAAAGCGCTTAAATTAACTTATCAAAGAGATATTGAAAAAAAAGAGTTTATTGATGTGACTAAGGATCAGTGGGTACAATTAAATAGTCATTATCAAGAGAGACTAGTGTCTGAAACTCAAGAAGAACAATGGTTAAACCAATTAAAAAATATTTTTCCTACAATCAAAGACAAAGACATTATTCTTTTTATATTAACAAAAGACAAACAAGCTAAATTTTACCTTAGAACTTTTGATAACAAAAAAAACCAGTATCAACAAAATTTTCAATCAATTGGTACGATATTAGATCCTGAGTTTGGTGATTACTTCCTTTCAATTTGGCTATCTAAAAACACCTCTGAGCCTAAACTTAGAAAGCAGCTCATCGGTCAGTAAATCAGTGCTAATAATCGATAGTTGAAGCGTATGATTTTAAAGCATCAAAGCAAAAGGCAATAATGTAAATAAAACTAATACACCTTTTAACGTTTTCTCCAATAGATATTTGTTTAAATAGTATACCCGTTACCATTTAAAATGCTCTGAAACGAGCACCTTGATTGGTAACGTGTTTATACGTCACTAAAAAGAGAATATTATGAAAAATTTACTAACTATATCATTCCTATTGTTATTTTTTATTGGCATAACTTCATGTTCATCACCGTCAATAAAAGATTATAAAAATACAACACCTAATTTGGTTTTAGAAGATTTTTTTAATGGAGATTTAAAAGCTTACGGAATGGTACTTGATCGTAATGGAAAATTAACGCGTCGATTTAGCGTAGACCTTAAAGCCGAGTGGCAAAACAATAAAGGCACAATTAACGAGTGGTTTTTGTTTGATGACGGAGAGAAATCTACAAGAATATGGCAGCTAACTAAACAAGAAGATAACACTTATATTGGCACCGCTAACGACGTTATTGGCACTGCTAAAGGAAAAACCAGTGGCTCAGCACTTTATTGGCAATATCAACTTAATATTGTAGTTGATGGTAGCGAATATCAAGTTACTTTAGATGATTGGATGTACCTACTTGATGATAAAAGATTATTTAATAAAACAGATATTATTAAATTTGGTCTCAAAATGGGGGAGATAATACTTTATATTGAAAAAATTTAATGATAAATATTTCAGTAACGTGAAATAAAACCAATTTAACTTGTTTACATCCTGTTTACATGGTTTTAACGTTAAATGTTTTATAAACCATTTGATTCAGTGTATTATTGAAGACATTCTATCTAATACGCAAATACACACGCTGTAATTCTTTAAGTTAACTCCTTTTTAGAGGTAAATATTTCAGAGAATAGCAACCGATTGTGTAACATACTGTAGTAGTAAATACACTGATGAAAACTCTTTTAATACACGCAATAATTTTAACTTTTATTTTTATTGGCTTTAAATCTAGTTATGCTGATGCCGAAAATCTAAAAGTCAGGGATATAAAAACAAGCTTTATAAACACAGATAATGTCGGCGTTAAGAACGCTGACGCAGAAAAAAAATCTTGGGTTTATATGGTGGTCGACGGCGATAGTCTTTGGAATATTACAGCTAAATTTTTAACAAATATTGACTACTATACGCAGTTACAAAAATTAAATAACATCAAGTATCCTAAAAAAATGCAACCTGGCAGTCTTATTCGTATTCCAATGGAATGGATCAAGCAAGGTCCTGCTTCAGCAAAAATATCTTACCTTAAAGGGAAAAATCTATTTCTTAGAGACAACAAATTATCCCCACTTACTTCAACAACAGCTCTAATCTTGGGGGACGAAATTCGCACTGGTACAAATGGCAGTGCTACCATTGAATTTGCTGACGGTAGTATCATGGTGTTATTTAAAAAAACTACGGTTATTTTTAATCACTTATCTGCGTTTGGCAGTACAGGTATGGTGGATACTCGAGTCAGTATTTTAAGTGGTAAGGTTGAGACAAGAGCACAAAAAAATAAAGGACCAGGTTCCCGTCTTGATATATCTACCCCTTCTGCAATTAGCTCAGTAAGAGGCACAATGTATCGAGTTGCAAATACCGCTCAAAATATTTCTACTGTTGAAGTTTTAGAAGGTAACGTTGCTGTAGTTGGTCAAAAATCTGATAATATTATTAATGTTGCCAAGCAACAAGGCACCCGTATTAAGCAAGGTGAAGACCCAACTCAACCTACTGCTCTGTTGTCAGCGCCAAGTTTTATAACCAGCAAGGCGTTGTTTGAAAAAATACCCATTATTCAATGGCACCCACTTAGCGGGGCTAAACAGTACAATGTAAAAGTATCGACGCATGAAGATTTTAAAAATATTATATTCGATCAATCAACTACAAATACTTCTCTTGAAGTGCCTAATTTAACTGACAACTCTTACTATATAAGAGTTACCGGCTTTGATGAAATAGGTTTAGAGGGTATTCCTGCTTACAAAAAAATTACAGTCAATCTATTTCCCGTTGCTCCTAAATTAATAAGCACGCCTAATTTATCAAATGATGATAATGTTACAATACTAAAGTGGGAAAATTCACTTGAGACTCCAGCACATTATTTTATTGAAATAGCTAAAGATGAAGCTTTTACTGAGCTTGAAATAAGCAGGAAAACCAATAAAAATCAATTTGTTATTCCTAAAAACTTACTTTATGGTGGTCACTTTTGGAGAGTATCTTCAATATATAATAAAGAGAAAGGGCCTGCATCGACTCCTTTATTCTTTAATTATAAAACTGAGATAGCAGCTCCAACATGTTATGCGACTAGAGTAGCAGAGAATGTGAGTATCACTTGGGATCCATTAAAAAAAGACCATAGCCTACTTATTGAAGTTGCTAAAGATAATAAATTTATTCAATCACTTAATTCTTATCGTGTAACGTTTAAAACACCTAACATCGAACAGGCTTTTGAAGATGAACACTTTGTTAGATGCAAACTTTTCTTAAATAATTCTCCAATTGAAAGCCAATGGAGTGAGACTTTACATGTAGATGAAATTGATAAAGGTATTTTCTCTTTATTTGGTTTTCTGATGTTAATTATCTTAATATGAGTTTTTTTGTTGGCTCTCAATCCTTTAAGTCGCCAACAACATGGCGTAACAATAAGTTGCGCTTTACAATATTTTTACTGGGTATTTTAATACTATTTACTAACGAATTTAATAAAGTTGATACCCTTATATACGATTGGTTATTAACCAAAACACCGGCTGTAATAGAGCAAAATGCTGTTATTATTGCAATAGATGAGAAGAGTATTAAAGAGATTGGCCGTTGGCCATGGTCTAGAGATGTTCATGCAACTCTGCTTAATACGTTAGAAACATCAAAAGCTAAAGCTATTGGTTTTGATATACTTTTTGTAGATCCTGATAAACAATTTCCCGACCGAGATATCAATTTTGCTAAGGCTATTGAAAAAAACAATCGAGTTGTTTTAGCTATCGCGCCATTAGCGCTTCAAAAAAGTATTACCTCTGAACTATTGCCCATACCAATTTTAGCTGAGAAAAGTGCTAGCCTTGGTCATGTAGATTTAGAAGTTGATAGTGATGGCTTTGTAAGGCAAATGTATTTATTTGCGGGTTGGAAATCCTCGAAATGGCCTAGTTTTTCACTTGCTTTAGCAAAACTAGCAAAACCAGATATTACCTTTGAAAACACGCGACTCACCACAGGTAATTATTGGACAAGACGACAACCTATATTTATCCCCTACGTTAATGCCATTGGCTCTGTACCAATGTATTCATATATTGATGTACTAAATAAAAAAGTAAGCTTAAAAAGTTTTAAAAACAAAGTCATTATTGTAGGTATTACCGCGGCAGGATTAAGTGAAAAATTTGCCACTCCTTTTTCTTCAAACCATCAAAATATGACTGGAGTTGAAATTAATGCACATATTGTAAATGGGCTAATCAATAATAAACTCATGGTTAAAATAGAGCCGTGGGTAAGCCATGTAATTAAATTTTTTATTATTTTAATAAGCTTATTATGTACTTATATTATTGCTAATTTATGGTTAATTCCTAGTTTAGTTATACAAATATTGTCAACAATAGGTGTAAGCGGTTTCTTGCTTTTTGGTTTTAATGTGTGGTTTGAACCAGCGCTAACGATTATTGCGCAAATACTCATTTATTGTATTGCCGCATTTATTAATACTCAAAAAAGTTATAAAACCATAGCGGTATTAGAAAAACATATTGGTTATGACCCTGTAACATTATTACCTACACAACAACAACTTAAAAAAAATATTGTAAAGGCGCTTAGGCAGTCTAACGGAAATTTACATTTTGCCATTGTAGTTATTAATTTAGGTAAATTTAAAGACGTTAACGAATTATTAGGTTTTAAAGCCGGTGACCATTTATTAAATATTGCCTCAACACGTATTAATACCTGCATAGATCATAAGCATGAGTGTGCTAGGTATAACGGACCTGAATTTACAATATTTTTCAAAGATATTGCTAATAAAGAGCAACTCAGCTTGTATTGTGATGCGTTGTACGAATTGCTTAGTAAAACCTATCAAATAGAAAATGAAAAATTTACCCTACCCATCAGCATCGGTGCTAGTTTTTATCCTGAACATTCAAACAAAGTAGATAATTTATTTGATGCGGCTATAACTGCTATGCAAAAAGCCAAAAAGCAAACAGATAGAGGTATTTGTTATTACGATGAAACAATTAAAATTAATATTATTGAACAAAATAAACTCATTAATGATCTCCATCAAGCCTTAAATAGAAACGAAATTGAAATTTATTACCAACCTCAAGTTGCCGCTAATAATAGTAAAATTATTGGTGTTGAAGCACTTGTTAGGTGGAATCACCCTCAACGTGGTTTAATGCAGCCCGATGATTTTATACCTATTGCAGAAAGTACCGGTCTGATCATTCCCATAGGGCAATGGATCCTTGAAACTGCCTGTCAAGACATTAAGTCATGGCATGATGCTGGGCATACAAATTTAAGATTAGCGGTTAACTTATCAGCCATTCAATTTTCTACACCTAATTTGATTGAGCAAGTATCTCGTGCACTTAATAATGCACAGTTACAGGCTAACTATCTTGAACTAGAGTTAACCGAAAGTTGCTTAATGAAGGATATGGAACAAGCAATAGATGTACTTAATAAACTTAAAGCCATGGGGGTTAAGCTTTCTATAGACGACTTTGGTACTGGATATTCGTCACTAAGTTACTTAAAACGATTCCCTATTGATAGAATTAAGATAGACAAATTATTTGTCAGCGAATTAAATACCAGTGTTGATGCAAAAGAGATAACTTTAGCTATTATATCGATGGCACATTCGTTAAGAATGTCAGTGATCGCAGAAGGAGTAGAAACTTTAACGCAGAAAAAGTTTCTTAACCTTAATAAATGTGAAGAGCTACAAGGTTTTTATTTCAGTAAGCCTGTCCCCAAGGGTGAGTTTATAAACTTATTAAAATCAACTTAAAGCGTTAAAGAGCCTCGGATATTATTTTTAAATTTTGTTATTTATAAAGTATTCACAACTTTACGTTGCTCTACTTATAAAACGCTAATGCATCTAATCTAGCTGTTTTATGATCTACAATAGGCTCTGGATAACATGCTGATTCACCAATACTCGCTAAATATTTGTGAGGAAAATGTATTTGCTTTGCAGGAACATTGGATAATGCTTTTATATACTTTTTAATAAAACTTCCATCAGGATCAAATCTTTCGCTTTGTGTGATGGGGTTGAATATTCTAAAGTAAGGCTGAGCATCACAACCTGTGCTTGCAGCCCACTGCCACCCGCCATTATTTGCTGAATAATCTCCGTCGATTAAATGCTCCATAAAAAATTTTTCACCTAAGCGCCAATCAACTAATAAATGTTTTGTTAAAAAGCTAGCAACCACCATACGTAGTCTATTATGCATCCATCCTGTTTGTACAAGTTGTTTCATTGCCGCATCAACTAAGGGGTAACCTGTTTTACTCTCGCACCACGCTTTATAGTGCTCGTGCGTATTACGCCAAGTTAGATGGTCGTATTTTTGCTGAAAATTTTCATGTTTGCATAAACGAGGGAAGTGAAAGAGTAAATGTTTATAAAAATCTCGCCACGCTAGCTCATTAACCCAACAAAAAATTTCAGCTTTAGGGTTATCTAAAATATGTGGGTATTTGTGTAATACCTGTGCAAGTAATGTTTTTGCACTAATGGCACCAATAGCTAAATAGGGCGATAAACCTGAAGTTCCTTTTAATGCGGGAAAATCGCGATAAGCTTTGTATTCATCGTGCTTGTTTTGCATAAAACTAGGAATAACTTGATCAATTACTTCTGTAACTAATGGCCACCTTTGTGAACTAATTTTAGGCGTATTTAAAATAATAGGGGTGTTTGAAGGCGAGATATCAGATGATTGCGATTTATGTACCTGAACTGTACTTGGATTAATGTCTTTGGGTAAATAGCTTAATGTAAGTGATTGTTTAATTAACTGTTTAACCCATGCATTTTTAAATGGGGTAAATACCTTATACATTGTACCGTCACCATTTAAAACATCGCCTTTTTTTACAATAACGTCAGCCTCGGTTAAATGAAACGTAATCGATTTGTTTTGAATGGCTTGGCTTAATTCTTTATCTCGGTTTTTTTCGTTTATTTCAACTTCGTTATTGGCATAAATATTAGCTATGTTATTAACTTCACAATAGCTAATTAATTGTGTAATTTGTTGATTATAATTAGTTGATTCAATATGCTCGAGCTCAATACCTATTTCAGCGAGTTGAGTCGATAATAAATTTAGGTGCCGTTCTATAAAATCTGCCTGTATAGGCGCCATATCATGTTGTTGCCATTGCAATGGCGTTGATATGTACACTGCTTTACATTCGCCATTTTTAAGGGCATTTACTAATGCTGGATTGTCGTAAATACGTAAGTCTTTTCTAAACCAAATTACATTCATGTTTTGTAGATAACCTCTTTTTTAACATAAAGTTATATGCCAACTACCATTTTAAATAATACGAAAGTAAAATAATACGAAAGCTGTATTTTAATGATAACCGATACATAAAGTTTATCTCTTATTAAAAGCCATATCTCAGCTTTAAGTCATTTGGGTATGGTGACAAATAAACTTGAGCTGATAAATATTCTTCTGAGTGTTCTCTTAGATAATGATTAATTAAGGTAAGAGGGACTAATAAAGGAGCAACACCTTCATGATATTCTTGAATTTTTTCTACTAATTCTTGTTTTTGAGATTTATCTAAATATTTTTTAAAGTACCCTTGTAAATGCATTAAGGTATTAGTATGACTTTTTCTGTTAGACAATTTCTTTAAAGCAACCATTAACCCAGCGATATATAAGTCAGCTTGTTCTTCTAGCGGTAAATCAGCTCTCGCTAAAAGTTGCCCTAATTTTTTGTAACTTTCAATATGATGGCTCATTACCAAATATTTATGTTCGCTATGAAACTTAATTAATTTATGCTTAGTAAGACCAGATGCGATAAGGTCTTGCCAGTGTCGATAAGTAAATATACGAATAATAAAATTTTCACGAAGAGGTATATCGTTTAATCGACCATTTTCTTCACAAGGCAATAATGGATTTGCTGACATTATCTCTTTAGCAAAAAAACCTACGCCATCATGTTTACAGCCCTTGCCATGTTCATAGTAAACTTTCACACGCTCCATGCCACAGCTTGGACTTTTCTGACAAAAAATAAAGCCACTTAAGTTTTCAATACGTTTAGCTATTTTTTGCCCATATTCTCTCAGTGGTTCAGTTACATCGCCTGAACCATCGGGTTGACTTACCGTTATGATCTCATCTTTAATGACTTGTCTAATAGTGGGTCTAGGAATGGGTAAACCAATAGCAACCTCAGGGCAATAGGTTTGAAAGTCTACATGCTTGCTTAACTCTGTCATGCAAAAGTCAGATTTTTTATGACCCGTGTCATAACGAACTTTTTCACCATGCACACATGCGCTCATGCCTAAGATGGGTTTGTTGAGGGGAGTTTTCATGTTAAATCCTTGGATTCAGACACTATAAAATATGTACGTATACATTATTATATTGCTAAAGGTCGTATATATAAAAATTAAATTGTTGATACAGGCTCAGGAAATATTTTTAAGCTTTAAACCAAGCTTAAATTGACAGTTAAAGCCCTGGCACCGTTTTAAATGTTTAATAAATAAAAGCACCAATTGGGTTTAATAACTTACTAAAACCTTGAGTAAATTGTAATGCATCGTCTGCAACAGTTAAACATAAACAACTTTCTTTAGTGTAAGGAGTATGGGTATGGTTGTTAGTTAACCAAATAAAATCGCCCTTTGTGTAGGTGCCCATATCATCTTCAAAACTTCCTTCTAATAACAAGGTTAATTCAAAGCCTTTGTGGGTATGTTGAGGAACACCACCTTTTTTTTCAATATGTAACAAGCTTGAATGTAAAGAACCTTCGTTAAGGTTAAGTCGTGAACGACTAAGTTTTCCCATTTTTTGCCAACCCATCATTGACATGGAACGAAGTGCTGTAGGCAACTTATAGGTAGAACCTTTGATTTCAATTTCAAGTGGTGCTTCATTAGGCAAATCAACGATTGAATCATCATGGGTTATTGATGCGATCATGTCAGTGTATGAAGGGTGCTTTGTCGGTCTCATATCTGATGCAATTTTATCAGAGTAACTACTGTAGGCTGTAGATTCAGGGGAGAAAAAATTATCCGCTAATTTATCCGTAAGATGCTTTATATTTTGTGCGCAAATTTCACATAAGTCAGCATGAACTGCAATCGCTGCACTTAATGATGCAGGTAATACGCCTTCAACGTATGCGCTTAGCAATTCGTGTTTGGGGTGATGAGAGATCATTGCGATTCTCCTACTTGTTGTTTAAGTTTGACTAACGCTAGCCTCAATCTCGATTTAACAGTACCTAGCGGTATATCTAATTTTGTAGCGAGTTGTTCTTGAGACATCTCTTGAAAATATAAGCCATTTACAACTTCTTTTTGAGCAGCTGGTAGTGTATTAATATGCTTTAAAATGTGTGAACTCATTAAATGATCATCAAAAACATCTTCATCAACCAGCTTTGATTCAGCTATTGGCCAAATATCTTCGCTTAGAGTGTCTTCACGGTTTGATCTTACTTTACGTAGCATATCAAAAGATAAATTACGCATAATACTGTAAACCCATGTGGTTGCTTGACCTTTATCGCCATCAAAAAGGTGAGCTTTTCGCCAAATGTTACTCATTGTTTCTTGTAAAAGTTCGTTGGCAGCACTTTCAGTATTTAATTTTTGTACGCCAAATCGTATTATTTTAGGGGCAAACCACGAGAACAAGGCGGTAAATGCCTCTTTATTTCTATCTATAGCTATATCGTATAGCCAACCCTTTAATTGCTGTTGTTCGGTTGAATCCATTGATGAATATCTTAGTATTGGTGAATTTTTTAATATAACTTCAGCTGGCGCTGAATGATTTATCCAAGGTGTATTCATAATATAACACTTAAGCAAGTAAAGTTGATGTTCTTGTACTCTACTAATACGTTAAAGCTAAAATTACGGATCACACACCTTTTATTTAATGTCATATACCCATTACCATTCAATATGCTCTGAAATACGCATCTTGATAGGTAGTGGGTATATACCCGTTACCATTCAAAATGCAGATTTCAGTGGGAACTAAAAACAATTTAGGCAAGGCATTAAGTTTATGTCATGGTTATTCCCTGACTAAACTTAATAACGCCGCATAAATTGTTTTTAGACCCATCGAAGAAGCGCTTGAGCAAAATCACTTCATCGTTAATACGTTTTATAAGGGAACGACCATTACAACAAAGTATTGCCTTGAATTGATATCGCTCACGCGCTCTGAAACGAGCATTTTGATTGGTAACGGGTATAAACCTTAAATAGACATTACTATATTAAGTAATTCGTTATGTTTACTTTGCAATAAAGAAAATAAATGAAACTGATTTTTAGCTCGGTCAATATTTTGTTCAGCATATGTAGTTTTAAAATAAATATCATCATTAAAATAGTCAGTTAAAAATCGTATTCCCAACATTAATGGAATAAGTTGTACTCCTATAACTAAACTTTCTTTTTCAATATGTGAAAGTGACTCATTAAAAGTATTTATGTAGCCACGAGCAATAGCTGAAAATATTTCTAACCGAACTTCCATAGCCGTTAAGTGTGTACTGTTTTCATCAATGTTAGGGCAGGACGTTCTTACTAAATCACCAAAATCGTTCATTAAAAAACCGGGCATGCAGGTATCCAAATCAATTACCGCGATGGGCTTTTGAGTCAGCTGTGAAAACAACACATTATTAATTTTTGTATCGTTATGGGTAACCCTTATCGGCAGTTGTTTAGTCAAGCCGTTTACATGGCTTATGAAGGCTTTTTGATCATTAACAAAATCTATTAAGGTTTGATTTTTTATTATTTTAGTTTGTTTTTCTTCGCTTGCGTTAGTACCTAAAAAGTTTGTGTTTAAAGAGGCGGAAAGTTGTTCTAAGCGATTATTAATATTATGGAATTTTGGTAGGGTTTCGTTAAGTTTATTGGTGTCTATATCACTAAGGGCAAGGGAAAATTGTGCAAATGCATTAGCTACAAGTTCAGCTTGTATCGTAGTTTTAATCTCTTCTACAGTGTATGAATTTGGAATGTAATTAAGCGCACGCCAATATGTTTTATTTTTTTTGTTATTACTACTATCGACATAACTTAAGTGATGTTGATAAATATTAGGTAAGTGCCCCATGCTGTTTAATGGGTAAAGTTGTTGATCTATTTTAGCTTGTAAATGTTGATGGATTAATGTGGCATTATTTACAATGGTTTGCGGATCAGAAAACACTTGGGTATTAATACGCTGCAATATAAAAGGTAAAAAAATTTCATCGTTGTCACCATTGTTCGGATGCACTAATAAAGTATCATTAATTAACCCATTACCTATACAAGTAATATGGCTATTATTTAGCTTGCAGTTATAAAGCGAGAGAACACTTGCTAGCGTGGAGTAAATGCTATCACTTAGGATTTTTTTTGATTTATTAGGTTTGGTGTTTTTGTTATCAGGCATATTATTTAGTCTGTAAAGCGATTGAGTCAATAGTTCTATAAATGAATGAATAGTGAGTAAATCATTAGTGAGAAAGTATTATGACATTAACACAAACATTAAACTAAAGTTTGCACCGCCATATTGTGCTGAGTTTTTTGCTATTACTTTACCTTGATGCCAGTCCATCACTTTTGCACAAATAGCCAACCCTAAGCCAAAATGACCATTTTCTCTTGAGCGATTAGTATCAAGCTTTACAAAAGGTGAAAATATAATATTAAGCTTGTTTTCAGGTATCCCTTTGCCATCATCTTCTATACTAATCGTTAAAAGTTTTGGTGTTTTGCTGAGGCTAATGTAAACATTTTTAGTGGCATATTGTACGGCATTGTTTACTAAGTTTTGTATTGCTCGTTGGCACCAATACTCATCTATAATCGCGATAATAGGCGTTACAGGTTGTTGGTACACTAAGCTAATATTATATTGTTGAGCAAGCGGTTGAAGGGCGTCGATTACATTTTGAAGAAAACTATTGATCTCCACTTTTTCTTTTTTTAGATTAAAACTTTTTCGTTCCATGCCGGCATACTCTAAAAATGCCGAGGTCATGTCTTCCATTCGAGTTAATTCAGTTTCCATTCTATGTAAATAAATGTTTTTTTTCTTTATATCTTGGGTATCTAATGCAGCTTCTACACCAAAGCGTAAACATGACATAGGCGTTCTTATATCGTGAGATAAACTACGAGCTAAAATTTGATTATCATTAACGAGTTTTTCTATTTTTGCCGCCATTTGGTTGAAGCTATTTTCAAAAGATCGAATATAAGAGTACTTACTAGAAGATACACGAAGTTCTAAGTTACCTTCGCCTATTTTTTCTGCAACAGAAGTAAGAAAAAACAACCGACGAGTTAATGGAAAAAGCCACAAAATAATAATACTACAAACGCCTAAGTATAAAATTAAGGTAAGAATGATATCTACGTTTTGGCTCTCTATTGGATCGGTCGGTAGATGAATTTGAATTAATACATCGGGATGCGAGTTTAGTTTTCTTAATAAATAAGGATTATTTTCTGACGCTAATAATAGTCCACCTGTTTGCGAAAGTTGTACCGATAAAGATTCAGGCAAAGCTACGTTACTCGCTTGCTCTAAAGAAATACTTATTTGGTAATATTGATTAAACTTTTCAACTTCGTTTGAGAGTTGGTTGTGAGGCACTAGGTTGAGTTGTTGGCTTATACCTTCGATCAGCTTTTTATAAATTACAATATCGCTGCTGTCTTCATAATCAACATGTTCTTCAACAAGGGCGTCTAAGCCCCAGCTAATAATAAATAACGAGCCAAGCACTGCAAATACAATGCTTATGTATAACCGCCTCATTAAATTTCTTCAGTCCATGCGTCAGACACAAATAAATAGCCTTTGCCCCATACGGTTTTAAATTTTTTGGGTTTTTGTGGATCGTCATTAAAGAGTTTACGCAAGGTTGAAAGCATTACGTCAAATCGGCGATCTTGTCCATCATACTCTCTACTTTTAAGTGCTTTAAATACGGTGTCTCGATCAATGACTTGCCCAGCATTACTAGCTAAAAACAATAAAAATGAAAATAGGCTGGTTGATAATTCAATCTCTTTGCCTTGATAAATAACACGCTTTGCATCTTCGTTGATGAGTAAGCAGCCATGCTGTATTTCATTGGTTTGCTGTGTAGGCGCATGATTGTGTTTTAGCGCGCTAGTAATACGTGCAAGTAGAGCACGTGGTCTTACAGGTTTAATCACATAGTCGTTTGCACCAGCTTCTAAACCAATCACTTCATCAAATTCATCGGCACGTGCGGTTAGCATAATAATAGGTATTTGTGAGTTTTCACGAATTAAACGGCATACTTCAATACCGTTCAATCCGGGAAGCATCACATCTAATAATACAATGTCGGCATTGTAATTTTTTAAAACGTTAATAACTAAATCGCCTCGATCAACATGTTGAACATTAAAACCTTGTTCAACTAAATATTCTGACACCCAATTGGCTAGGGTTATGTCGTCTTCGACAAGCAATATGTTACTCTGTGTAGTCATCTTATACTCCTAAAACAATCGCCATCTGCGTTTACGTGGTGAATTTTTATGCACCCAGCTTACATCTATTGTTGCTTGTGCAAGTGGTTTTTTGTCATTGTTTATTAATTGATAGGTTATCGATTCGTTTGATTCAAATTCAAAATAAATGGCACTACCTTTACTTTTTTTCCAACATGTCAATATTTTTTGGGATTGCTCACTTTGTTTTTGTATTAAACAAAAATCCCCAATATTTTGCACAGACCATGTTATAGATAATTGTGCGTAGCAGTTTCGCCCTTGATTTAGCGACACACAAGTAGATGGTTTTACATCCAAGGTAGCGCTTTGTTCAGATTGTTGAGCATAACTTATAGTATTTGCTAGGAGGGCAATAATTAAAGCAACAAGTAATTGAATTGTAACTCCATTGTCTGACCTAAAAAACATACAAAACCCCAAAAAATAAATGCGTTGTATGCTGTTTGTCAATAATTGGACTGTTATTTATTGAGCTCGAATAGTAGTTTTGTGCAAGACCTGTATTGAATGACCATTGTTTTGATATAGGGTATTGCGCATAAACTTCTAAGGAGGCTTTGTAACCATTACTAGGCTTGTAGTATGGGCGAGCGATCACAACTTCGTGTTCTTTAACACCATAGTAGTAGTTCATCACTTGTTTTGAATAGTAAGTAATTCCGCCACCGAAATAAATATCCCAGTTTTTGTATTGAAATAATTCATTAAAGTAAAAATCTATCAGCCAGCCGTTAGTTTCACTAATATGTGTTAAATTAGCAAAGTCCATTGATAAAATAGTGTCTTCATTAAAGTGTGAGTATCTAATGGCAATAGCCTCAGCAGGCTCTCTATCTTTTAAACCAGAAAGTGTGGGTATATCTTGGTTTTTATTTTCTATCAAATTTTTAGGTTGATAACCAACAATATAGGTTTTAAACATAACATCTAAAGAGTGGTCATTTTCAACGAATAGTTGATAACCTATCTCAGCACCTTGAGCTAATGCGTTAGAACGTCGGTGATTTGATTGTATAAAAAAACCCTTGTAGTACAAATCAATCATTATTGATAGTGACATAAAGTCAAATAGGCTTTCTTGTTCAACCCCATTTAAGGGGTTTTGATTGGAGTAAATTGAAAAACCTAACATTGCTTGCCAGCTAAATGTTTGATCAAATACGGTTGTTTCTTTGTCTAGTTTTTGTTCAACTGAAAAACATACTAAAGGCAAAAAAAGTATGATAACAAACGCTGCTTTGACTATTTTTTTGCCTTTGTTAAATATAAGGGTAAAGAAAGGAGTTAATAATACGTTAAACAAAACTTTACTGATTTTCATAGCACGCTTTTCTATTTTACTTTTCTCTATATTAGCAAATGTAATAAAATTTGTGCAGGTAGCGGTGTTTGTTAAAGTGTTTAAAAATTGTAAGTATGTAACCTAAAGGCAAGTTACATATTCGCAAATGAGAAAATTAAATTTTTATCAATAATATTTAATCATTAATTTTTAAAAGGACTTTAAAAGTTGTATTAAAGCAGAATTCTAAAACTGCATTTTTAAACCAATTGAAGGAAACATCTCCATTCCTTTCTCGCCCTCAATAGTATAAGTATTTAATGTTTCTTTGCCATCTGGGGCGTAATAATAGCCTGATATATTATCGCTTCCTAAGGCGTTTAATAATGCAAAGCTCCACTGGGCATCTTTTCCAAAGTAGCTGGTTTTATAATTTGCTTGTAAATCTAAGCGATGGTAAACAGGTAATGTTTTGGAATTAAGTTCGCCATACTGTGGTAAGTAATATCCAGCATGATCAGGATTGTTATACAAACCTATAATAGGGGTATATTTTTGACCACTGCGTACGCTGAGCTTTAAACCAAAATCCCAGCGCTCATTTAATTGGTAGTTAGCGACAATATTAGCAAGCAAAGGTGTATCTAAATAATAAGTAGTGGTCACTAAAGTTTTATCATCAGTTCTATCGCTTTTAGACCAACTCAACGATGCCCAGCCATACCAACCATTTTGTTCTTCGCGTTTAATAACCCATTCAACTCCTTGCGCACTTCCCGATAATTGATTGGTGTAACGCAAATTTTCATTTGCGTCCCCCTCTTTTGTAGAGCGCGCCATATCATTTAAATCTTTATAGTATATGTCTAGCGAGGTTTGCCAAATACCATTGACGTTGTATTCAAATCCCATTGCATAATGTGTTGCTTTCGGGGATTTAATATTGGGATTACCTATTTTTCGCAATGCTGTTTCAATGTCGGGCAAACGGCTGTAAGTACCGACTTTGGTATTAAAGGTTAAATTATTAGTCGCATACCAATAAAGAGCGACTCTTGGATGAACAAATTTTTGATCAGTATAGCTGTTATGTTCAGCCCTTAACCCCACATCTAACATTACCTCTTTAGTTAAGCTCCATTGGTCATTAACATATACTCCTAAGTTAGTGTTTTTTAAGGTGTCAATATCTGTGATGCGGTCACCTTTTTTTCTTTCGCAATCTCTATCATGATCAGTACAATAATAAGGAATAGTATCGTAGGCGTATTCACTACTTTCTTTTTTAAAATCAATGCCAGTGATTAATTTATGAGAGTCAAACCAGTCAATTTGATAAAGAAACCTTGCGTTATAAATTTCGGTTTCTATGTCAATAAATTGCCCTTGACCAAATAATTCTTTTTGATTTTCTGCGGTGTGCCCCATGGTAAAATGCATAACTCTTTGGTTATCACCGTAGTACTGCCATGAAACACTTTGGCTATCAAAGCGTGTTTTTATTTTTAAGTCACCAATAGAATCTGGATCAACGCGACCTGATTCTGACTCTGCAGAAATATTTATTCCTCCTACATCGCTGGCACCTGTAATACTAAATGTTAATTTTTGTTGAACGCCAATTAGCCATTGATATTTACCTTGGTAATCATCACTTTCGGGTGCCTTAAAGATAGTATATCCCTCATCTTCATCACCTTCGGGAAGAAATAGGTGTAGTAAACTTCTACGGTAAGCCAAATAAAATGCATGGTTTTTGGCAATGCCTCCTTCAACCATCACACTGGCTTTTAATAAGCTCATATCAAGCGTTGTCGTTAAGTCTTGATCGCGAGGGTCGCGCAGTTTTATATCAAAAACGCCCCCAGTTGCATTACCGTATTGGCTACCAAAAGCTGCTGGCGCTAAACTAAAGTCTCTTACAACATTCTCATTAAATATACTGTCGCCGAATAAATGAAAAATGTAACCAGAGGGTAAATCATCAATATAAAAAGCATTATCGTCAGGAGATGACCCCCTAATTGCTGGTTCGCCCCCAGCATCACCACCGGCATAAACCACACCCGGCATTGAATAAACTGAGCTCAAAGGATCGTGATCAAGCCCGGCAATTTTTAACAGCTTTTCCGTCTCAGGTGTGACTTCTGACAGTGCTTGATTTCTCCTTCCTTCAACAATTATTATTTCAGTGTTTTTATCTGGCTTATCGATATTTTTAAGTGAATTTGTTGGTGTAAAAGCATACGTTTGCAGGGGAATAATTGAAGTTGTTAAAAAAAATAGTGTTTTTATAGTAAACGATACTTTCATACTAAAAGTTAGCGACGTTAATTTTTGCAGGGTATTTATTTGAATTAACTTGTGATTAAACATTATAGTCTCAATATTAAGGACATTAGGTTAGAGCTATTATTGAAGATAATGGTGTTTAAATCCGTAAGGTATTTGTGTGTATTTTGTGACTATTTGTAAGAGTTTGTTCAAAGCTTTTATTCAATACATACAATTTAAATTTACGTTTAAATTTAAGGTATTGCAGTGATCATACGCAGGTTGATAAATCACATATCTATTATTAAATTTTACGATTATAATGAGTCGTTTTGTCGCCATAACTTTTATTTATAATAATCAACTTCTTTATAACAATAGACCCTAGAGATAATATGCTGAGCAATCGAAAAAAAAACGAGTCTGCACTAATTCAAGTTTTCAAAGGCTTACTGAAAGATCAATGTTATGGCTCACAAAGTCAGCTAGCTGAGGCACTCGCTAAACATGGTTTTGAGCATATGTCACAAGCTAAAATTTCTCGTTTGTTGTCCAAACTTGGCGCAGTAAAAATGCGAAATGCCTCTAGTCAAGTCGTTTACATATTACCTGACGAATTAGCTGTTCCGCGCACAAAACAAGCTATACAGTCTGTTGTTATTAGTGTTAAGCATAACGGTATGCAAATTATTGTAAAAACCGGTATTGGCGGTGCACCATTAATTTCAAGAATGTTAGATAGTATGGGCGAATCAGCAGGTATTTTAGGTACATTAGCTGGTGACGATACTATTTTTATTGCACCAGCAAATATCGATAACATTGAACAAATAACGTCAGATATTAAACAGATTTTAGATGTGTGAGCTAATTTATTTAACGTTATCAATTAAATTGTTAACTATACCCGTTACCATTCAAAATGCAGGTTTCAGTGGGAACTAAAAACAATTTAGGCAAGGCATTAAGTTTATGTCATGGTTATTCACTTACTCAACTTAATAACGACGAATAAATTGTTTTTAGACCCATCGCAGAAGCGCTTGAGTAAAATCACTTCATCGTTAATACTTTTTATAAGGGAACAACCATTACAATAAAGTATTGCCTTGAATTGATATCGCTCACGCGCTCTGAAACGAGCATTTTGATTGGTAACGGGTATATAAATGAATAATTATATAAATAATTTATATAAACATTCAATTTTAAAAAAACATCAAAAATAACATTTTCATCTTGTTGGATAGTATTAGTTATTTTTATGTAATTCGTCTATAATCTCGCGCAAAATTTATACTCACTTATATATTACAGAGGGCTCTCATGGCTATCGAACGTACTTTTTCAATTGTAAAACCTGATGCAGTAGCTAAAAATGTTATTGGTCAAATTTATAACCGCTTTGAAACAGCAGGCTTAAAAATTGTTGCTGCTAAAATGGTTCATTTATCTACAGAAAAAGCGCAAGGCTTTTACGCTGAACACAGTGAACGTCCTTTCTTTAACGCATTAGTTGAATTTATGACTTCTGGTCCAGTGATGGTTCAAGTATTAGAAGGTGAAAATGCAGTATTGAAAAATCGTGAAATAATGGGGGCTACTAACCCATCTGAAGCCTTAGCTGGTACTTTACGTGCCGATTATGCGGATTCAATTGACGAAAACGCTTGTCACGGTTCTGATGCTTTAGAATCTGCTGCTCGTGAAATAGCTTACTTTTTCGCTGACGATGAAGTGTGTTCACGTACACGCTAATATTTGCAGTTACATTAAGTAACTCATAGTATATACCCGGTACCAATCAAGATGCTCGTTTAAGAGCGCGTGGGCGTTAATTTTTATAGAAAGTAATTCAAGGCAATACTTTATGGCAATGGTTACTCCCTTGTAAAAAGTATTGTTGATGAGTCATCTTATAAAGGAATAAACGCTCAAGCGCTTCTTCGATGGGTCTAAAAACAATTTATGCGTAGTTATTAAGTTTATTCAGGTTCACCTTGGATGTAGTTCTTAGATTTCGTCTGGAACTTGAAATTTGTGCCTAAATTGTTTTTAATTCCTACTGAAACCTGCATTTCGAATGATAACGGGTATAAAGCTTATCAAAAGGATTTTACTGAATATTCGGTAAGATCCTTTTGTTTTATTCGCCTTAGTGTGTTTTGCTAAATTTATGTTAACGCCTAATTAAGTAGCTATTTCTAATAAAAGTTACTTACCTATAAAATGTGTTTTTGAGATTAGTATCATGAGTGAAGTCGTTGAAGTATCACCCACGCCCTTTAAAAAGGTTAATCTGCTTAATTTAGACCATCAATCTATGCGTGAATATATCGTATCGTTGGGTGAAAAACCTTTTAGAGCGGATCAACTCATGAAATGGATTTATCATTTTGGTTATGATGATCTAGAAAAAATGACCAACATCAACAAAAAATTACGTGAGAAACTAGAACGTAATACTGAAATTGTTGCTCCGGTAATTTCGGAAAAACAAATCTCAACAGACGGTACTATCAAATATTCATTAAGACTTGAGGGCGGTCAAGAAGTAGAAACCGTTTGGATCCCTGAAAACGATCGCGCCACCTTGTGTGTTTCTTCACAGGTTGGTTGTGCGCTTGAATGTACTTTTTGTGCAACGGCACAACAAGGGTTTAATCGTAATTTATCTATGGCAGAAATTATAGGTCAAGTGTGGCGAGTAGCCAATGATATTGGCGCAACGCGCATCGCCGGTAAACGTCCTATAACCAATATAGTAATGATGGGCATGGGTGAGCCATTATTAAATATGAAAAACCTAATCCCAGCACTTGATACTATGCTAAACGACTTAGGTTATGGCTTATCAAAGCGCAGAGTTACCGTAAGTACCTCAGGGGTTGTTCCAGCTTTAGATATGCTAAAAGAAAAAATTGATTGTGCGTTGGCTATTTCAATTCATGCGCCCAATAATAAACTGCGTGATGTACTTGTGCCTATTAATAAAAAATACCCACTTGAAGATTTTTTGATTGCCGCCGGCAGATACATCGATGGCTCTAAAGCAAATAAACAAGCTACCATTGAATACGTAATGCTTGATCATGTGAACGATAGTACCGAGCAAGCTCACGAATTAGCTATTGCTTTGAAAGACTTACCAAGTAAAATTAACTTGATCCCATTTAATCCTTATCCTGGTTCGCCTTATAAACGGTCAAGCAACTCAAGGATTGATCGTTTTGACAAAGTATTGCAAAGTTACGGTTTAACCGTTATTACCCGACGCACCCGCGGTGACGATATTGATGCGGCTTGTGGGCAATTAGCTGGTGATGTTTTAGACCGAACTAAACGTACGGCAAGTATTGCGGATAAAAAACTAAATGAAAGTAATGAAATATCAGTAAAAGTTATCTGATATGGTTATGATGCTTGTGCAAATACTTTATATTAAAGAGAACTTACTTCTATGCCTAAAATTTACCAAATAATAGCAGTAAGTGTATTGTCATCTGTACTTTGTGCTTGTGTTACCCAAAATTACGAAAACAACGAAGAAAATCCCGTTATTGAACAAAGCTCAAGCGATGATGAAATAGCGCTAACTCGCATTTCATTAGCAATGGGGTATTTAAATATGGGTAATACTACACAAGCAAAATTAAACTTAGAAAAAGCTAAGCGTTTTGCTCCTCATTTAACCAAAGTCTATACCGCCTTTGCTCATTATTACGATACGGTTGAAGAACCAGAGCAAGCAATAACTGCTTTTGAAAAAGCCCTGTCATTAGACGCTGACGATGCGGACACCTTAAATAACTATGGTGTTTTTTTGTGTAAACAAGCGGCTTATGATGAGTCAGAAAAGTACATGCTAAAAGCTATTGCTGTGCCTAGCTATCTTCAAGTTTCTCAGAGCTATGAAAATTTGGCCTTATGCCAACTTGAAAACAAAAGATTTGATAAAGCAGAGTTATATTTAGCTAAATCCATTGCCCATAGCCCTGCTAACTCATCGGCATTATTCCAAATGTTGCGCTTGCAATATGCTATGGGTAAATATGATGAAGCATTGTTATATTTAAAACGTTATGAGAAATCTACACGACGCTTCACACCTAATGCATTAGCGTTAGCATTTAAAGCCTACCAAAAAATAAATAATCAAAAAATAGCCAAAAACTATGCAGCCATGCTGGTAAAAATGTTCCCTAACTCGTACGAGTCTCAACAGTATATTTTAAATGGTTTGCAACAAGTTGAAGCGGATACTTTGGCTAGTCAATTTGTTAATCTCAATAAATCTAAAAATAATGAGCCTAAAAAGCGAGTAATGGTTTTATCACCGAATAAAAAAACCGGTATTTCATTAAAGGCTAAACCGCAAAGTAAAAATAAATTATTAGAAAATGAAAAAAACACAGCAAACCAATCGTTAGTCAACAATACTGATAATAAAGATACGGTTACTGATACAAAAAGTACAATTAAAAACAAAACTACTCAAACTATTGGAAAGGCTTTACTCACCGAGTCATTAAAACCCACTTCTTCTGTAAAAACAGTGGAAAAGAATTTGGATCGTAAACGAGATAACAGTATAGCGAGTAGTTTAGTGGGTAAAGTTGACAGCAAGGTAGCAAGTAATGCAAAAAATAAAGTTGAAGTGTTAACCAGCGATAATAAAAACACACAAAAGGAACAATATTCTTCTGCCAAGTCATTAAGTAAAAATAGTAACAGCTTAGCTATACCTACTCATATTATCGCTAAAGGAGAAGGTTTATTTACCATCTCTAAAAAATATAATATTAAAATGTCACAGATTGAGCGTTGGAATAAAATCAAACGTTCAGAAATACTAAATGTGGGAGATGTTATTTATTTAGCTGACCCTAAAAAAGCACACAAACGTTAGTGAGTTTACTTACATGAGTAAAAAATCTCCCGAGTTAGAAAATATTGAAATTGAAGTCACCGGACCCGGTGAAATGTTAGCACAAGCAAGGATCAACCAAGGTTTAAGTATTGATGAAGTCGCTAAAAAATTAAATTTTAGAGTAACTCTTGTTAAGAATATTGAAGCTGATATTTACGATAAAAATTTGCCTGACACCTATAACCGTGGCTATATAAAAAATTACGCTAAATTGGTTGAATTACCGATAAGTGATGTTATTAAACACTACGAGCAACTTAATTTCTTTCAAGGTAATGCAGCTAAAATGCAAAGCTTTTCTCGTGGTACTATGAAAAAAGCTGAAAATAGCCGGTTAATGTGGATAACTTACTTAATTCTAACTACTTTTATTGTATTTACTGTTATCTGGTGGTTGCAGGAAGATAAGCAAACAAGTGAAGCTAATCAATTAAATACTAGTATGAGTAAAACCGGTGCTGTCATCAGTACTGAGTTAATTTCACCTAATGAACCTAACACTGCAAATAACAATTTATCTCAAAATAACTTACCTCAAAGTGTTATTCCCAAACAAGAAAACCTTGCAGAACCGGTCAATTTTGAAAATGCTGATTCACTACAAGCTAACCAACTACTTAATCAATCTGGTGATTTACAAAGCACCATAAAAGACAACACACAAAAAAGCTTAAAAGGTAATATACAACCAATAGGATCTGACTCATTAGAGTTTAGTTTTTCGGAGAGACCTAAATCAGATAATTCTCTATTAGATAAGTCTCTATTAGATAAGCCTTTATTACATGATAAGCCATTTAAAAACACTCTTTTAGATAATAATAAATCAGAAAATATAGCTTCTGATAACAGCCAATTAACTCAAGTAATATTTACTTTTTCAGGGGATTGCTGGGTAAATATTCAAGATGCTTTGGGTGAAAGAGTCGCGTGGGGGATTAAAAAACTGGGTTATGTAATGACCATAGAGGCAAAAACTCCATTAAAAATAACGATTGGTAAACCTGAGCTTGTAAAAATTAATTTTGATGGTAAAAATATTGATATGTCCGACTTTCCTAAAGGGCATATCGCTAAATTCAATTTACCCTTATTACCTCAATCATAAACAGTCACTCACAACCGAAGTCATAATTATGTTTAAAGAATCTCCTATTATCCGACGTAAGTCTCGCCAAATTATGGTGGGAAATGTTCCTGTAGGCGGTGATGCACCCATTACCGTGCAATCAATGACTAATACTTTAACAACGGATGTTGCAAGCACAGTCAAACAAATAAAAGCTTTAGAGGCGGTTGGTGCTGATATTGTTAGGGTAAGCGTTCCTACTATGGACGCTGCGGAAGCATTTCGAGAAATAAAAAAACAAGTTAATGTTCCATTAGTTACAGATATACATTTCGATTATCGTATTGCACTAAAAGTTGCCGAATATGGTGCTGATTGTTTACGAATAAATCCGGGTAATATCGGTAGAGAAGATAGAGTTAGAGCCGTAGTTTCGTCAGCTCGCGATCATAATATTCCTATTCGAATTGGTGTAAATGGTGGCTCTTTAGAAAAAGACATTCAAGAAAGATACAGCGAACCCACACCAGAAGCCTTGCTTGAATCAGCAATGCGGCATGTAGACATATTAGACCGATTAAACTTCGACCAATTTAAAGTCAGTGTTAAAGCCTCTGATGTATTTTTAGCCGTTGGCGCCTATCGATTATTAGCAAAACAAATTGATAACCCATTGCACTTAGGTATTACCGAGGCTGGTGGGTTACGCTCTGGTTCAGTAAAATCTTCGGTAGGTTTAGGGTTATTATTGTCCGAAGGAATAGGCGATACTTTACGAGTATCATTAGCTGCTGATCCTATTGAAGAAATTAAAGTTGGTTTTGATATTTTAAAATCACTTAAATTACGTAGCCGTGGTATTAACCTCATTGCTTGTCCTAGTTGTTCAAGGCAAGAGTTTGATGTAATAGCAACGGTAAACGCGCTAGAACAACGTATTGAAGATATTATGACACCGATGGATGTTTCTATTATTGGCTGCATTGTAAATGGGCCCGGTGAAGCCATTATTTCTGACTTGGGTTTAACGGGAAGTAGTAAAAAAAGTGGCTACTATCTTGATGGTATTAGGCAAAAAGAGCGTTTTGATAATACTAATTTAGTTGACCAGCTCGAGAGCAGGATCCGCGCTAAAGCTAAATTACTTGATAAAGAACATAGTATTAATATAAAAGAAATTGATTAAAATAGCCTTTTAAAGTACTTAACTGAACAAATATTAGATTAAGTAATACAGCAAATTATTCCACAAGGTTTACCTAGCGCAATATTCGCATCTTAAAGCCGTTTGGGTATATAATGCGCGCAGTATTTTAACCACCAGATTTGTAGAGAGAAGTACTTTAGTGAGTAAAGCAATTCAAGCAGTACGAGGCATGAACGATTGTCTCCCGTCTGAAACCAATATATGGCAAATGGTTGAAACCGTTTTAAGGTGTGTTGCCAGTAACTACGGTTTTGCAGAGATACGCATGCCAGTTGTAGAATCTACGGCGCTGTTTAAACGTTCGATAGGTGAAGTGACCGATATTGTCGAAAAAGAAATGTACACCTTTGACGATCGAAATGGTGACAGTTTAACCTTAAGACCCGAAGGAACGGCCTCTTGTGTAAGAGCCGCCAACCAACATGGTTTGTTATACAACCAAGAACAGCGCTTTTGGTACATGGGTCCAATGTTCAGGCACGAACGTCCGCAAAAAGGTCGTTACCGTCAGTTTCATCAATTTGGTATTGAAGCGTTTGGCCTAGCAACACCTGATATTGATGCTGAAATTATTACTCTCTCATCACGTTTGTGGCGCGAACTAGGGATCAGTGATCATGTAACTCTCGAAATAAACTCTTTAGGATCTAACCAAGAAAGAGCAGAATACCGAGACGCTTTAGTGGTTTTTTTAACTGAACGAGAAGATCAATTAGATGAAGACAGTAAGCGAAGAATGCATAGCAATCCGCTACGTGTACTTGACAGTAAAAACCCAGCAGTTCAAGAAGCACTAAAAGGTGCGCCCAAGTTATCTGATTATTTTGCAGAAGAGTCCACAACGCATTTTACAGAAGTATGTCGCCGTTTAGACGTCGCAGGTCTTAAATACGTGATAAACGACCGGTTAGTGCGTGGGCTCGATTATTACAATCGTACGGTATTTGAATGGGTAACAACCAGTTTAGGCTCCCAGGGCACGGTATGTGCTGGCGGTCGTTATGATGGTTTAGTTGAACAGTTAGGCGGTAAATCTACACCAGGCTTTGGATTTGCTTTAGGCATTGAAAGGTTAGTGTTGATGCTAACCAGTTTAGAAAAGGCTAACAATGTTAGACCTCAGGTAGACGCTTATCTTATTATGTTAGGTGAAAATGTTGAGTTAAAAGCTATTCAGCTAGCTGAACAATGGCGTGATTTGATTCCAGAATGTCGATTACAAAACCACTGCGGTGGTGGTAATATGAAAAAACAGATGAAGCGAGCTGATAAATCAGGCGCTCAAGTCGCCCTTATTTTGGGTGAAGACGAATTAGCAGAACAAAAAATAACCATTAAATATTTGCGTGGTCAACATCAGCAACAAACCGTATTGTTGGATGAAGTACCAAGCTTATTAAAAAAATTAATATAAGGGAAAATTGTGGAAGTTTACGAAACAGAAGAACAACAAGTTGACGCGATTAAAAGCTACTGGCAAAAAAATGGCAATGCAATTATTGCCGGTTTAGTCATTGGTTTATCTGGTTTTATCGGATTCAATTTTTATAAAGAAGCTCAGTTAGAGCAAGAGCTAGCTGTATCTGACGCATACCAAACATTGGTTGAGTCTGCAGAAACTCAACCTGATAACTTTGTTGCTTCAGGTGAGCGTTTTATCACTGAAAATAAAGATTCTAGCTATGCAACACTCACCGCATTAACGCTAGCAAAAAAAGCCACCACAGACAAAGACTGGGCTCAAGCTGAAAAACACCTAATCTCCGCTATTGAAATATCTAAAGATGAAGGAATTAAAGCAATTGCTACTCTTCGTTTAGCGAGAGTTCAAATTCAACTTAATAACCTTGATGCGGCGTTAACCACATTGAGTGCGACGTTACCGTCATCATTTAAATCTTCAATTGAAGAAGTTAAAGGTGATGCTTATTTATTACAAGGTAAGACAGACTTAGCGCGTAGTTCATACCAAGAAGCTATTGAAGCAACCTCAGGTAAAGCAACTCCTGCACTTCGAATGAAGCTAGATGATTTAGCTCAAAACATTACTTTAAAATAATTAATTTACGATAACGTTAGCTCTAAGATAACGTCAAATTATTAAAATAATGTAAAAAATAATATCTTGAGTGACTTTTTTATCTATTTGGTTGTCTGATACTAAAACTCAATATGTTTAATGACTAACAAGTGGATCTTAATGTGTTAATTTTTGATAAAAATAATTTAAGAAGTAAAATAGCTGCGGCTTTTTTGATTGTGCTAGGGTTGTCTGCATGTTCATCAACCGACGATATTGATGAAGGTTTACCTGTTGATTTAGAAGAAATTACTCAACAATTTGAACCTGAGGTTTTATGGCAAGAAAGTGTGGGTAATGGTGTTGGTGATTATTTTTCTCGTATAGCTCCAATTATCGCGTACGACAAATTATACACCACCAGTCGAGAAGGTGTTGTTGCCGCTATTGAGCCGAAAACAGGCAAGGAAATTTGGTCGGTTAACTTAAGTGATCTTGATGGTAAAAGTGGACTTTTTAGTAGTAACAATCCTGCGCTAATGAGTGGCGGGCCGGTTGCTGGTATTGATAAAATTTTCTTAGGTAGCGAAAACGGTAAAATATATGCACTCAATGCTGAAACAGGCAAGTTAGACTGGCAGTCAACTATTAAAGGTGAAGTATTATCTGCACCTGCAATTGATTCTGGCGTATTAGTTATTAACAGTGCATCAGGCATAATGAAAGCCTACAACGCTTCAACCGGTGAAGAAATTTGGAAAATTGAACAAGATACACCAGCATTAACGTTACGCGGTATAAGTGCGCCTGCTATTTCATCAGGTGGAGTGTTTGTTGGCACACCAGACGGTAATGTATCGGTTTATATATTAGAAAATGGCCAACAAGGTTGGTCTGCCATTGTTGGTGAAGCAACGGGCTCAACAGAGTTTGAACGGGTTATTGATGTTGACTCATCTCCGGTTATATTTACCGATAAAGTTTATACTATTTCTTCTCGAGGTAACTTAGTTGCTCTTGAATTAAGAACCGGACAAGTGGTTTGGGAACGTCAATATTCTTCATATTCCGATATACTTGTGAGTACCAATACCATCTATTTAACTGACATCAAAGGTCATGTTTACGCAGTAGACCGTTTAAATGGTACCGAAAAATGGAGCCAGCTTTCACTGACTAATCGCGATGTTACCGGTCCTGTTGAAGTAGGAGATTATATTGTAGTTGGTGATTATGAAGGTTACTTGCATTGGTTAGATAGTGGTTCGGGTGAAATCTTAGCTCGTCACCACCTTGATTCGAGTGGTATTCATGTTTTACCAACGGTTAAAGATGGCATTATTTACTCACAAGCACGTAATGGTGATCTTCAGGCTATTAAAACACCTTAATAGCGTCATCTAAACGCTCTAAATATGTAGAGCTTTATACCCGTTACCATTTAAGATGCAGATTTTAGTTCCCACTGAAACGAGCATCTTGATTGGTAACGGGTATATAAACTAATAAGATAACGGCTCCTCACATAACGTGTTGGAGCCGTTGTTTATTTTAATAAAAACATAAATTATTGATTTTTTTTGATATTTTATGAAACTTTCAATTTTTAATAAGAGGTACTCATGCTTCCAGTTGTAGCGCTTGTTGGTCGTCCAAATGTAGGTAAATCAACGCTATTTAATCGTCTCACTCGAAGTCGAGATGCACTTGTTGCTGATTATCCAGGTTTAACCCGAGATCGCCAATATGGTAAAGCAGAAGTAGAAGAACATCCTTTTATCGTTATTGATACGGGTGGTATTCAAGGGAATGAAGAGGGCATAGATGCTTTAATGGCTGAACAGTCTTTGATGGCGATAGCTGAAGCTGATGCGGTATTATTTATGGTTGATGCGAGAGCTGGATTAACCGCTGGCGATTTAGGTATAGCAAGCTATTTACGTAAACAAAATAAAAAAATATTTATAGCGGCTAATAAAGTTGACGGAATAGATGCTGACTCTGCGGTCGCTGATTTTTATTCTTTAGGGCTGGGTGATACTGTTCATCAAATTGCAGCTGCACATGGTAGAGGCGTTACACAATTATTAACCTTAGCACTAACACCGCACATCGAAGCATTGTCTGCTCCCAAAGCTGAACAAAATGATGAATTTAATGGCGAGATGGATAATGAATTATCCGATCAAGAAAAAATTGATCAAGCGCCTACCGAAAACGACAAAATTAAATTAGCCATTATTGGTAAGCCCAATGTAGGTAAATCAACCTTAACAAATCGTATTTTAGGTGAAGAGCGTGTTGTTGTATTTGATATGCCGGGTACTACACGAGATAGTGTTTACATTCCAATGGAGCATAACGGTCGTGAATATACGCTTATTGACACTGCTGGAATTAGACGCCGTAAAAATGTGACCGACATTGTTGAAAAATTTTCCGTGATTAAAACCTTAAGGGCGATTGAAGACGCTAACGTATGTTTACTTATTATTGATGCGCAAGAGGGTATTACTGATCAAGACTTAAGTTTACTTGGGTTTATTCTAGAGTCAGGTCGTTCATTGGTACTTGCAGTAAACAAATGGGATGGTTTAGACGATCATGTAAAAGATCGCATAAAAACAGAGTTAGATCGACGTTTAGGTTTTATTGACTTCGCTCGTATTCATTTTATTTCAGCGTTACACGGCACAGGCGTTGGTCATTTATATGAATCAGTTGAAGAGGCTTTTATTTCGGCTACTAAGCGCATTTCAACCTCAATGGTTACTAAGATATTAGATATGGCAGTATTTGACCATCAGCCTCCTTTGCATCAAGGACGCCGTATAAAACTAAAATACGCACATGCCGGTGGTTACAATCCACCTATTATTGTTATTCATGGTAATTCAGCTAAAAAATTACCTCCGTCTTACAAACGTTATTTAATGAATTATTATCGTAAATCGTTAAAAATCATGGGCACACCAATAAGAATAGAATTTAGAGAAACAAGCAATCCATTTGCGGGCAAGAAAAAGCTCACCTACACTGAGCAAAAGAAACTTGCTAGAGCAACCCAAGGTTATAAAAAAGACTAAGCCTGACAACAACTAACGGTAAGTTATTACTCATATTGCCTTACTTTCTAAAAGCAGCTATTTTTTAGCTGCTGTTTTGATTGTTTTTTCCTGTTTTTATGCCGATATTAAAGATACAACAAGAAGCAGAACTATTAAATAAGAACCAATTAACAGCATAGCTTTTAACTTTATTGCTTTTAACCAAGCTGTTAGCTACTGTTATTAAATAATGGAATGTTAAAGACGAGTTTACCGTTTGACCGCCAAAGAAATAGACACATCTAACAGACTAAATAATCATTTAGCTTTGCTTTTACCTGGTACACACGTGTCGCTAGATATAACCACACCAGCAGGGCAACGCACAAAGTTTCGTACCCTTTTTATCGGCTATCTGCCTAAAAAATATGCGCTAGTTCAATACCCTGATACGACTAAATCGGGAGGGTTAGCTAAATATATTATTCAAGGCATGCCAATAACTGTAAGAGGGTTAATTGAAGGACATGAAGGGTCTGTTGTTGCATTTGCGACTAAAGTCAAACAAACCATTCAAATACCATCTCGCATGATCGTACTCGATTTTCCTAAAAAAGTGACATTACAAAGTTTGCGTTCATCTTTACGAATTGATGTGGATATTGATATTAAAATAAAAGTGGATAATGAATACTGGAAAGCCATTATCTTAAATATATCAGCGCAAGGTTGCCAAATAAATGTGAGCAACGGAGAAACACTCACATTAGTTGCAGATAAAAATATCAATATTATTATTGAGGACTTCCAAGGAATGACAAACATCAATTTAGAGGCAAATATTTGTAATATAAAGCCTCAAACTAACGGTATTTCTATGGGAGTTAAATTTGCAGAAAAGAGTAAAAGTGAGGTTGTAAAAGTTGTTCAGCACGCCGTAATTGCAACTTTATAGCGTAAACATAACATTTCAACTTCATTATTTATTTTTTCAGTATTTCTACTTTCTTTATTTCAGCAGTGATTATTCCGTCTGCAATTTGTATTGAAATATCGTCACCAATTGTTGTCTGAGCTACACTTGTTATAACTTTTCTTTTAATATTTTTAGTAACGCTATAGCCTCGTGCTATGGTTGCTAAAGGGCTGACCAAATGTAATTGTTCAATTAAGTGCTTAAATTGATTCTGCTTATTTTTATAATTAATAATTAAAGCATTGGCTAAGCGGATTTCTAGTTCAGCTCTTTTATTTTGGTGAAACTGAATCTTTTTAAGTGGTGACTGAATTAATAAGCGGTTATTTAATTGCCTAGACCTTATTGTTAACTGTGAAATGGTTTGCTGTAAATTAAGATTAAGTTTAAAGCTTAAGTCATCAAATTTTTGCTGTTGTAAGTTAAGCTTTTGTGCAGGATGTAATAAGGATAATCTATGTTGAATATGCTGAAAATTAGTTTTAAATTTAATGTAATTCCGTTGGTTAGCTTGGCGTATTCTTTGATTTAATGAAACAAGTTTATGCAGTTTTTCTACAATATTTTCAGAAATTAATTCGGCAGCAGCAGACGGCGTAGCCGCTCTTAAATCAGCAGCATAATCGGCAAGAGTAGTATCTATTTCATGACCAACAGCACTGATGATGGGGATTTTACTTTTAAAAATAGCACGAACCACATTTTCTTCGTTAAAACTCCATAAATCTTCTAATGAACCTCCGCCCCTACCCACAATAAGTACATCACATTCTTGTCTTAGGTTAGCTGTTATTATTGCTTGTTCAATTTCAAATTTAGCTTCATTGCCTTGTACTAATGCCGGGTAAATAATAACATTTAGTAGTGGGTTACGGCGTTTTAGTACCGTTAAAATATCTTTTACTGCGGCGCCAGTGGGAGAGGTAACAATACCCACGGTGCTAATACCTTTTGGAATAGCTTTTTTTATTAACGGATCAAATAAGCCTTCGGTTAGGAGTGTGTTTTTCAGTTGTTCATATTGTTGTCTTAAAAAACCTTCACCGGCATCATCAAGCTGGTCAATAATGAGTTGAAAATCACCTCGGGGTTCATAAAGAGAAACCTTTGCACGAACCAATACTTGTTGACCATTTCGAGGTAGGCCCGAATTTAATCGAACCTTACGGTTATTTCCCTTAAACATTGCACATTTTACTTGTGACTTACTGTCTTTTAAAGAGAGGTACCAATGTCCCGAACCTGCTGCAATAAAGTTAGATACCTCACCACATAGCCACACAGTATTTAATTCGCTCTCTAATATAAACCGAACTTTTTTAGTTAATTCACTCACCTGTAAAATATGCTGATTCATTTTCTAATTTTTAATCGCTATGTTTATTTTAAAAAGACTCGAGCGTTTATTATACCTAATTCACTTCAATGTGTTTACTTAACGCGGTAATTTATAAATTAAATAAGTAGCAGATAACTTAATTAATTGAGTCAAACTTTGAATAATAACTCGATGTTATGTGCTGATATATTGCGGTTCAATTTTTTAAAAAGTCACTTATTTACAGTTTTACCTAAATTTAAGTTTACCTTAGTGGTGAAAACGGTTAAAATTCTGCCGCAATATTTACTCCTGATCACCCCTTATTAGTGAGATGTTGCGATGCTAAGAATTGCCCAAGAAGCGTTAACTTTTGACGATGTTCTACTTATACCTGCCCACTCAACAGTGCTTCCTCATACTGCTGACTTAAAAACCCAATTAACCCGTAAAATCAGTTTAAATGTACCCATGGTTTCAGCTTCAATGGATACAGTTACTGAAGCTCGCTTAGCGATAACATTAGCTCAAGAAGGCGGAATTGGTTTTATTCATAAAAACATGACGATTAAAGAACAAGCCAAAAATGTTTCTAAAGTAAAGAAATATGAAAGCGGTATTGTTTCAGACCCTGTTACGGTCTCTCCTGATCAACCAATTGAAAAAGTATTAAAATTAGCTAATAAGCTTGGTTTTTCTAGTTTTCCAGTAGTGGATAATGATAATAACCTTGTAGGTATTATAACGGGTCGTGATCTTCGTTTTGAAAATGACTTATCCTTGCAGGTATCAAAATTAATGACTGTTAAAGAAAAATTAGTAACAGTTAAAAAAGGTGCAGAACGCGAACAGATCCTTGGCTTAATGCATGAACACCGCATTGAAAAAATACTAATGGTTGATGATGAATTTAAACTAAAAGGCATGATCACCGTTAAAGATTACCAAAAAGCAGAAAGCAAACCTAATGCGTGTAAAGATGAATTAGGTCGTTTACGTGTTGGCGCTGCAGTTGGTGTAGGTGCTGGCACTGATGAACGCATTGATGCGCTGGTTATTGCTGGTGTAGACGTATTATTGATAGATACTTCGCATGGACATTCTCAAGGAGTGTTAGATCGCGTAAAAGAAACCCGCGATAAATACCCAGACTTACAAATTGTTGCCGGTAACGTTGCCACAGGTGCTGGCGCTAAAGCACTAGCAGATGTAGGAGTTGACGCAGTTAAAGTTGGTATAGGTCCAGGTTCAATTTGTACAACACGCATAGTAACAGGTGTTGGTGTGCCGCAGTTAACGGCTATATCTAATGCTGTTGAAGCATTACAAGGTACAGGTATACCGGTTATCGCTGATGGTGGTATTCGTTTTTCAGGAGATATTGCCAAAGCACTGGTTGCTGGAGCTCATTGTGTAATGGTAGGTAGTATGTTCGCTGGTACTGAAGAATCACCTGGTGAAGTAGAATTATACCAAGGCCGTTATTACAAATCTTATCGCGGCATGGGATCTTTAGGTGCTATGAATCAAAAAGAAGGTTCAAGCGATCGTTATTTTCAAAAGTCTGACGGTGAGGCTGACAAATTAGTCCCCGAAGGTATTGAAGGTCGCGTAGCCTATAAAGGACCAGTATCGGCAATTATACATCAACAAATGGGTGGATTACGCTCTTCTATGGGCTTAACTGGTTCAAAAGATATTGAAACAATGCGTACCAAACCTGAATTTATGAAAATAACCTCAGCAGGTATGGGGGAGTCGCATGTGCATGATGTGACCATCACCAAAGAAGCACCTAATTACCGTATGGGTTAATCGAATAGATTATTTCTTTGTTAATTCAGAGAGACAAATTCAAATAGGCTGAGTTGAAATCTTGTTATGAGAAAGCTCAGCCTTTTTACTTAAAATCCCCGCTTTAAATGAAAGATCTTTAGAGCCGTTAATAAGAGAAAAGAACCATGAGTACAGACATTCATGATCACCGTATACTAATTTTAGATTTTGGTTCGCAATATACTCAACTTATTGCGCGTAGAGTACGTGAAATAGGCGTTTACTGCGAACTATGGGCGTGGGATGTAACCGAAGAACAAATAAAAGGATTTAATCCAACCGGCATTATTTTAGCAGGTGGACCTGAAAGTGTTATTGAACTTGATTCACCGCGCGCACCTGAATATGTATTTAATTCTGGTGTTCCTGTTTTAGGTGTTTGTTACGGCATGCAAACTATGGCTGAACAGTTAGGTGGTGGCGTTGAAGGCTCTCAACACAAAGAATTTGGTTATGCCTCAGTAGAAGTTATTAACGAATCAGCTTTATTTAAAAATATTCAAGACAACATCAGTGAATCAGGAAATGCGTTATTAGACGTATGGATGAGCCACGGTGATAAAGTGTCTGCAATTCCTGAAGGTTTTGTAACCGTTGCACAAACACCAAGTTGTAAATATGCAGCAATGGCTAATGAAGAAAAGAAACTTTATGGCGTGCAGTTTCATCCAGAAGTTACACATACTAAGCAAGGTTTACGTATTTTAGAGCACTTTGTATTAGATATATGTCAATGTGAAAAACTTTGGACACCCGCATCAATTATTGAAGATGCGATTGAAAAAATGAAAGCCCAAGTGGGTGATGACGAAGTTATTTTAGGATTATCAGGCGGAGTTGATTCATCTGTTGTTGCTATGCTTTTACATCGTGCTATTGGTGATAAGCTAACCTGCGTATTTGTTGACAATGGCTTACTTCGTTTAAACGAAGGTCAGCAAGTAATGGATATGTTTGGGGATCACTTTGGTTTAAATATTATTAAAATAGATGCTGAAGATCGTTTTTTAGATCGCTTAAAAGGCGAGAACGATCCTGAGAAAAAACGTAAAATTATCGGCAATGTATTTGTAGACGTATTTGAAGAAGAATCAAATAAACTTGATAATGCTAAATGGCTAGCGCAAGGCACTATCTATCCAGATGTTATTGAGTCAGCGGCTTCTGCAACAGGTAAAGCACATGTTATTAAATCTCATCATAACGTGGGTGGTTTGCCTGACTACATGCAATTGGGTTTAGTTGAGCCTTTACGTGAACTGTTTAAAGATGAAGTGCGTAAAATAGGTTTAGAGTTAGGGCTACCCTACGACATGCTTTATCGTCATCCTTTCCCAGGACCTGGTTTAGGTGTTCGTGTTTTAGGTGAAGTTAAAAAAGAATATTGCGATTTATTACGCCGTGCAGATGCTATTTTTATTGAAGAACTTCACAAGCATGATTTATATAATAAAGTTAGCCAAGCATTCACCGTTTTCTTACCGGTTCGGTCTGTTGGTGTCATGGGTGACGGTCGTAAATACGATTGGGTGGTAAGTTTGCGCGCAGTTGAGACGATTGATTTTATGACCGCTATTTGGGCGCCATTGCCTTATGAGTTTTTAGGTTTAGTATCGAATCGAATTATTAACGAAATTGATGGTATATCTCGAGTTGTTTACGATATTTCGGGTAAGCCGCCAGCGACTATTGAGTGGGAATAATCTCATTTAATCGTATTATATGATGTGATTTCTTCGTTAAAAGTACTCACTTATACCCGTTACCAATCAAAATGCTCGTTTCAGAGCGCGTGAGCGATATCAATTCAAGGCAATACTTTATTGTAATGGTTGTTCCCTTATAAAAAGTATTAACGATGAAGTGATTTTGCTCAAGCGCTTCTGCGATGGGGCTAAAAATAATTTATGCGGCGTTATTAAGTTTAGTCAGGGAATAACCATGACATAAACTTAATGCCTTGCCTAAATTGTTTTTAGTTCCCACTGAAACCTGCATTTTGAATGGTAACGGGTATAGTCAACTAAGCTCTAAGTCCTAGGCTCTATGCTTTTGCCTTGAACTAACATCATCAATACGATTAGTTTAAAATTATTGGACAAAATATTGTATTGGTTAACTTTAATGAAAATTTGTTGTAGAAATAAAGCATTACTGATGAAGTTATTTTTAAATGGATAAACGCTCAAGCGCTTCTTCTATCGGGCTATAAACAATTTATGTGGCGTTATTAAGTTTAGTCAGGTTTTTACGGGGATGTAGACCTTAGATTTTGTCTGGAACTTGAAATTTTTACTTAAATTTTTTAGCTTCCACTGAAATCTTCATCTTGAATGATAACGGGTATATTATGAGTTTATGAAACCTCATTGTTGAAAAGCATTGAGGTTTTCTTTTAACGTTAATTAAATAGGAAGAGTAATAAAGCGATGACAATAGAAAGAATTGAAACAAAACAACGTATGAGTCGTATCGTTAAAAATAACGGCACTATTTATTTATGTGGTCAAGTATGTGCTGATGCAACAAAAGATATTACTGAACAAACACAAACCATGTTAAACAAAGTGGATGAGCTACTAATAACTGCGGGTAGCTCACGTGAGCATATGCTGTCGGCAACTATTTATTTAAAAACAATGAATGATTTTGCTAAAATGAATGCAGTGTGGGATGCATGGGTTCCAGAGGGATGCGCACCAGCTAGGGCATGTGTAGAAGCTGCAATGGCTAGAGAGGTATTGTTAGTTGAGATAAGTGTTATTGCTACAGAAAAATCTTAATAGAATATTTTTTGCTTTATTACTTCGAATGAATGACGTGAAGCTTATATCATTCATTCGTTAGTAAAATATTAAAGAGCCAACTCAATAACCATTTCTTTAAGTTCACTTTTAGAAATTGAATTGTCGTGATTTTTGTCAAAACGATGAAAAATGGTTTCACACATACTAATGCCTTTATCTTGTAATAGTACGTCAATTAATTCAACAAATTCACTACGGCTGATAACACCGTCTTTATCTACGTCAAATACTTCAAATAATTCATCAACCCATTGGTTTAATTCCATGAGTGTTCCTGTATAAGTGTTTCTATTTACCTGTAACTTTATCGTTTATCAGTCGCTATGTGAATCAATAATTTAAATTTTTTATGAGATAACCACTAATGGCAAAAAAAATGAACGCTTGCTTTATGGTGTAAGTTTTTTATTATCAATTATTTGTTGTAAAAGACCAAAACTTTAACACTACAGTTTTTTAAACTTAATAACACTGTATAAAATTTTTTACACCCATCGAAGAAGCGCTTGAGCGTTTATTCCTTTAAAAGATGACTTCGTCGTTAATGCTTTTACAAGGCAACAACCATTACAACAAAGCATTGCCTTGAATTACTTACTATAAACATTGACGCTTAAACACTTTGAAACGAGCATCTTGATTAGTAACGGGTATATATTTTGATTTAAAAAACAATAGACTGAATGTACAAAAACGAATTAATTGAGTTAGTCTAACATTTATATCATTTATTAGGTAAGTTGATATTTTTTACTTGGTTATTTATTCAAAATAAGTGGCTTTATATTCATTTATATTTAAGATGAATAAACAAAAAAATACGTTATATTAACTTTTTTATTATTCTATTTACTTAATAAACCTCTATATTTTTACTTTTTCCACTTTTAACACATGATATTTTTTCACCCCTTGTTCTAAACTATACCAATAGTAATAGAGTGATCACCAATGCCTCTAACATTATAACAATAAGGTAAAATAGTAAAAGTTGACTATTTAGTTAGCTGTATTTCAAGACTTTTATTTTAATTTTTTGTTAATAATACATTAAAGTTTTATCTGTTTATTTTCGAAAATGTTCTTTTTTTATAATCAAAACAACAAAAATAAGAAATTTGAACACTTGTAAAGCATTACCTCCTGTTTTATAAATAAGGCAGTTTTTTAAACACTCATAAAACTAAATATTTTATGAGTAAATATAATAATAAATAAAAATTCATTTTGAGAATTAATTTTACATATTAAATAAGGGAAAAAAATGTCTATAAAATTCCGTAGTGCTACATTAGCAATCGCTGTAAGCCTTGCTTTAGGAACAACTACAGTTTCTGCCGCGCAGAATAAAGCTGGTGTAAAAGATAAAGATGTTGAACGTATTGCTGTAGTAGGGTCTCGTGCTGCACCTCGCTCTGTTGCCGACTCACCTGTTCCTATAGATATTGTAGGCGGAAATGAACTGGGGAAAAATGCCTCAAGTGATATGTTGGATCAATTAGCTACTGCAGTACCTTCATTTAACGTGCGTCAGCAACCTATATCAGATGCTGCTACTCTTATTCGCCCAGTTAATCTTCGTGGTTTATCTTCAGATTCAACTTTAATTCTTGTTAATGGGAAACGTCGCCACCGCGCATCAGTTATTGCCTTTCAAGGTGGTGGTGTAAACGATGGTGCTCAAGGTCCCGATATTTCTGTTATTCCCAGTGTGGCTTTAAAGCAAGTAGAAGTATTGCGTGATGGGGCTGCAGCGCAATATGGTTCAGATGCTATTGCTGGAGTAATGAATTTTGTCTTAAAAAACTCTGCTGATGGTGGGTCATTCTCTGTTCGTAGAGGTGAATATTTTGAGGGAGACGGAGCTTCAACAATTGTTGACGGTAATATAGGTTTACCATTTACTCAGAATGGTTTTGCAAATTTTAGTTTCCAATTAAAAAATGCAGATGCGACTAGCCGAAGTGTACAGCGCCCTGATGCTCAAGGTCTTATTGATGGAGGAAATATAGCAGTTAGTGACCCTGCTCAAATTTGGGGTAACCCAGAAATTAACGACGATATTACACTTTTTGGTAATATTGGATTAGATTTAGGAAACGATAAAGAATTTTACCTATTTGGTAATTATTCTGAAAGAGATGCTGTTGGCGGTTTCTATTATCGAAATCCTCATAATCGAGGGTCAGTATATTCTGCTGATGGTGGAGAAACTTTATTAGTGGGTGATGTTGCACAAGCTAAAGGCGCAACTCGCACATGTGCTGCTGTGCCTGCTAATGTATCTAATGTTTTAAATACCCAAGCATATAAAGATATGGTTGCTAATCCTAACTGTTTTTCAATGAATCAAGTATTTCCTGGCGGTTACACACCTGCATTTGGTGGTAATATTACAGATACTTCTTTAACTGTTGGTACTAAAGGTGATATTCAATCTGGAGTGCTACAAAATTGGTACTTTGATTTAAGTGCATCAGTTGGGCGTAACGAATCATCATTTAACTTAAGTAATACTCTAAACCCATCGTTAGGGCTAAGTACTCCAACTGATTTTGAAACGGGCAAATATATTCAACTTGAAAAAACGTTAAGCTTTGAACTGGTACGTGGATTTGATGTTGGACTAGTTGATGACATGAATGTTGCATCAGGTTTGGAATGGCGAGAAGAAAGCTTTGAGATTGTTGCAGGTGAAGAGGCGTCATGGAAGGCTGGTCCTTATGCTGACCAAGGCTTCAATATTGGTTCACATGGTTTCAAAGGATTTGGTCCTGAAGCTGCTGGTGTAAATGTACGTCGTAACATTGCAGCCTATGTTGATGTTGAAGCTTATTTAACACAAGGGTTTTTATTAGGAGCCGCTTTGCGATATGAAGATTTTACATCGTTTGGTGATACGTTAAATTATAAATTAACAGCACAATTAGAAGTAACAGATGAATTATCATTACGAGCTTCTCATAGTACAGGATTTAGAGCTCCAACGGTTGGTCAGGCAAATGTTGTAAACACTGCTACTTCTATTGTTGGTGGTGATTTAATTCAAAGTTTTACAGCTCCTCCTACTGATCCTTTAGCATCATTCTATGGTGGCAGAGAGTTAGACCCAGAAGAATCTAAAAGTTTTGCTTTTGGTGGTGTTTATCAAAATGGGGATTTTTTCTTAACAGTTGATTACTATACAATTAAAGTTACAGATCGCATTGCTCAATCAAGTCAGATCTCAGTTTTGTCTAAAGATTATGCCGCATTACGAGCTGCAGGCGTTAAAAACCCAGAGCTTATATCTGCAGTAACATATTTTGCAAATGATTTTGATACAACAACTTCAGGTATTGATGTTGTTGCAAACTATAGTATGGAATTATTAGGCGGTGATACTAAACTTAGTTTAGCGTATAACTTTAATGAAACAGAAGTTGATCGATTTAATCCTGCAACGACTAATTCAGGAAAAATACAAAGGCTTGAGGAAGGTATTCCTCAGCATAGAGGTACATTAACAGCAGCCCAATCATGGGATGATGTTAGCATGTTTATCCGGGCAAATTATTTTGGTTCTTATTATGCAACTCACGCAGATGATACTAGTGAGTGGGGTTCAGAGACAGCACCTTCTGCAATAACACTAGATGCTGAAGTTAGTTATTTCTTTAATGAATCATTTACTTTTTCTGCAGGTGTAAATAATCTATTTGATAAAGAAGCCCAAAGATTAAAAGATGGTACATATGGGGAACTTGGCGCTAAATATTATGAAAGTGGACCATTCGATTACAACGGTGGTTTCTACTATGTAAAAGCTACATATAACTTCTAAAGAGTTATGTAAATGTAATCACAAAAAGCCTCTTACTAAGCAAGAGGCTTATTTTAAAAGTCAGCTACTTGTTAGCTGACTTTTTTATTTCTGTAATTTTATTTAATCGCTCTTTTTCTATTGCTTCTTTTATTTCTTTACCTTTTAAGCCTTGCTCAACAAACATTTTAGCGGTTACTGTATTGGCAGCATCAAGGCATTGCTGTAAGTAATCAGCTTGTGGATATTCCTTGGTTTCAAAGCCGGTTCTACCACGCATATCGGCAGTACATGCAATCACAAAATCACTAAACTGTTCGGGTTTTCTCCAAACATCTAAAGCATTAAATACTTTTAAAATAGTACTTGGTTTTAATTCAAAAGCTTTATGGCTGTGTAAATGGTATTCACACACTTTAAAGGCTAAATTTTGATATGTGTTAGGCGCTTTTATACGCTCGCACATTTTTTTAAGAATAGGCAGACCTGATTTTTCATGACCTCGATGACTAGGCCAATCCGATTTAGGTGTTAGTCCTTTACCCACATCATGACAAAGTGCAGCAAAACGGACTTCGGGTTTATTTGATAATTTTACTGCTTGCTGTAACACCATCATGGTATGTATACCTGAGCATATTTCAGGGTGCCACAAGGCGGGGTTTGGAATACCCCAAAGAATATCAAGTTCTGGTAATAATTTTTTTAAAGCGCCACAGGCTCTTAACGTTTCAAAAAATATTTCAGGATGAGCTTCAAGCAAACTTTTGTTTAGCTCTGTAAAAATTCTCTCACTGCTTAAAGCAAGTAACTCGTTCCCTTGCGCTATTTTACTCATTAATGCCATAGTTTCTTCAGCAATAGAAAAGCCATAGCTATGATAACGTGCCGCAAAGCGTGCCACTCTAAGTACTCTTAAAGGGTCTTCAATAAAGGCATCTGATACATGGCGAAAAACCCTATTTTCAAGATCTTTTTGACCTTGATAAGGATCTATTAATTTACCGTTGGTGGCTAATGCCATCGCATTGATAGTTAAATCACGTCTAAGTAGGTCTTCTTCTATGGTGACTAATTTTGACGCGTTACAAGTAAAACCGGTATAACCTGCGCCAACCTTTTTTTCAGTGCGGGCGAGGGCATATTCTTCTTTAGTTTTTGGGTGTAAAAATACAGGAAAATCTTTGCCAACTTGAGCAAAGCCTAACGATAACATTTCTTCAACAGACGATCCTACAACCACATAATCTTGGTCATAGCTTTTTATGTTAAGTAATTTATCTCTAACTGCGCCACCTACAAGGTAGCTTGTTATTTTTGATTCAGGGGTTTTCATTTAATTATCTAATACCTATCCTATCGACGATTAACCAATACATATATACCCGTTAGCGTTCAAAATGCAGATTTCAGTGGGAGCTAAAAACAATTTAGGCACAGATTTCAAGTTCCAGACAAAATCTAAGTACAGACATCCATGCAAGGCATTAAGTTTATGTCATGATTACTCTCGGTAACTGCTCCTGCGTTACACTAATGTTCTACATCCCGGTAGAAACCTAGCTAAACTTAATAACGACGCATAAATTGTTTTTAGCCCCACCGAAGAAGCGCTTACTCCTTTAAAAAATCACTTCGTCGTTAATACTTTTTATAAGGGAGCGACCATTACAATAAAGTATTGCCTTGAATTACTTACTATAAACATTGACGCTCACGCACTTTGAAACGAGCATCTTGATTGATAACGGGTATAAGTAAATATAGTCACTTGTTACAAGTTGAGTTTATCATAAATGTAATAGTGTTTTGACATCTGATAAGCTAAAGGGTAATTTCATTAAGTTGATTTTTAAGATGTTATAAATATGTATACCGCCTATTTTGGTTTAAAAGAAAAACCATTTTCTATCGCTCCCGACCCTCAATATTTATTCATGAGTGATCGTCACCGTGAAGCACTCGCTCATCTTACTTATGGTTTGGGTGATGCTGGTGGTTTTGTATTATTAACAGGTGAAGTTGGTACGGGTAAAACTACCGTTAGCCGCTGTTTAATGGAGCGATTACCCGAAAATACTCAAGCCGCTTTTATTTTAAACCCAACACTTTCAAGCCACGAATTATTGGCAACTTTATGCGACGAGCTAAAAATTCGTTACCGTAAAACAGGTGCCACTTTAAAAACGTTAACTGATAAAATTCAAGATAAGTTATTAAAAAATCATAAAGAAAATACTAATACCTTATTAATTATTGATGAAGCCCAGCATTTACAACCTGAAGTATTAGAGCAATTACGTTTACTCACTAATTTAGAAACCAATACCAAAAAATTACTGCAAGTTATATTGATCGGGCAACCTGAGTTACAAACATTATTAAAACGACGAGATCTTCGCCAATTAGCGCAAAGAATTACCGCAAGGTATCATCTACTGCCGTTAAATAAAGAAGAAGTAGCACAGTATATAAAGCACCGATTATCAATAGCCGAAGGTATTAGAGCTTTATTTTCTGTATCGGCGATGCACACTATTCACAAAATTTGTGGCGGCATTCCTCGTTTGATTAATTTAGTGTGCGAACGTTCGCTTATTAATGCATACAGTAGTAATACGGCGGTAGTTAATAAACGTATAGTTTTATTGTCGGCCTATGAAGCCTTAGGTGATGATTACCAAGTAACGCCTTGGTGGCAAAGTCACTTAAGCAAGATTACATTGCTGGTTTTGGTGATTTGTACTATTTCTGCATCTACTTACTTTTTGGGCACCTATCACTTTAAAAAAAATGAGCTAAGTGCTTTAACAAATAACAATTTACATCCAAATGCAAATAATGAGCAAAATTTAAAAGCGTTAAAAGATGAATCTATAACCCCAAAAAATGAGGCAATAAATACTAAAGCTATCGATTTAGATACTCTTGAAGATAACAACAGCAATAATAACTCAACAGATAAAATATCTAGTGATAATAAAGTATCAAATAAATATGCTGTTAAAGATATTAAAAAAAATGATAAACCGAATATGCAGGTAAAGAGTAGCGGAGAGGACAAAAATCTGGCTGCAAATCAAACGTTGAATAAATCAGATATTGATGTAAGAAAAGATGCAATACAAAAAGAGCCAAATCCAAAGTCTGATCTAGAGTTAATAAACAAAAATAATCCTGCTACTACAAAAGATATAGAACTTACACAAGTCGAAGGAGTGTCTAATGAGCTATTAGAGCAATTTAAACAAGCGTTACAACTTGAAAATGGCTTGGGTAGTAATCATTCAACATTTTCCAACTCCTCATTGAATAACAATAATAATGCGGTTGAGTCTATCGATAAAATGCCGTTATGGGTTCAAAATGGTGTGCCACAATTGCAATTTGAGCAGCACATATATGCAAGTGATGGCAAGGGTTGGGTAAAGGTCAACGGGAGAGATCGTTACGAGGGCGACACTATTGCCAGAGAATTGATCTTAGTAGAAATACTGCCACAAAAAGTAATATTAAATTTTAGAGGGGAAAAATTTACTATGTCAGCATTATCAGCATGGTAAAAACATCCGCTTTAAACTGTATTGGCTTAATCTAAAAAAGCACTATTAAAAAACCTTAATAAATCCAGTTTAAATTCTTCAGGTTTAATACAACTTTCAATCTGATCGTTAAACTTAGGTTTGCTTAAGTTTATTTCTTCCATAGGGATTGCTTGGTTTAATCTGGTATTGTAAAAAACACGCACATAGGGTTTTAAAGGTTTGCTTTTATTAAGTTGACTAATTAACCCTATTTTTCCGCTATTAAGTTTTACTAAAGTCCCAACAGGATACAGCCCTAAACATTGAATAAATTGCTCAACAAGCTCGTTATCATAACTATCAGGTGATTCAGCTACCAATATTTTAAAGGCTTTAATAGGGTGCATTCCAGCCTTATAAACTCGTTCTGCCGTCATCGCATCATAACTATCTACAATGGCTATCATACGACCATATTGGGAAATTTGCTCTGACGACAAATTATAAGGGTAGCCTTTGCCATTAATACGCTCGTGATGTTCTTTAACCACTGTCATCACAATATCGGGAATATTAGGGGTGTCTTCTAAAACTTTTACACCTAAAAGAACATGGGTTTTCATTATGGTATATTCTTCATCAGTAAACTTACCCGGTTTATTTAAAACTTCATCTGGCACTAAAACTTTACCAATATCATGCAGAAAAGCGCCCAAGGCTAAATCTTCCATTATTTTACGTTCTACATTCATGTGTTTACAAAAAATGGTCATTAAAATGGATACATTTAAAGAATGTTCAACAAGGTAATCATCTTTTATTCTTAAACGAGACATACAAGAAAGCGCATCTTCATTTCTAAATATTGAATCTACAATCGCATTAGTACTTTCTTGAACTACTTGAGTATTAATAACTTTATTATGAGTAATATCATTTAGAATTTTTTTCTGTAGAATTTTAGCACTGTTATATAATTTACTCGCTTTTTTCATTTCATTATCTAATGAGGTTGTTGATGGCTTTTTTATTGGTGCTTCATTAGAGTTGGCTTGTTTAACCGTTTCTTTTTTTTTGGCTTGTTTAGTTCGAGAAGGATCTATTTCAACAAAAGTAACTAACGATTTTTTAAGTTGAGCAATACTAGAGTCTTTAAAAATGTAACCTTCTGACTTGATATTCACGCCTTTATTTTTAGTAAAAATAGACAACACATACATGCCTATTTTTAAATCACTTAATGGGATTTTTTTTAAAGTTTTTATAACGTTATCTGAAGAAGATAGAGTAGACATTTAAGATCCTAATATAACTAAAATATTTATACAAAATGAACAACGGGCTCAATGTATGTCAATATAATAAGGGTGATAAATAATATTAGTTTCATTATTAACACACGCTATCGTAATATTTGAGTATAGCTCATAAGTTTATTTTGGTTTTAGTAAAACTCTTTTAGGGCAAAATCACTTCATCAACAATACTTTTACAGGTTTCACTGATCCTAGTAATTAGGCTTATCTTCCTAGATAATACTCGCGATATTATTATTTTATAGGGAAGTACAATGAAATTTAAAATGACAAAAAAGTATTGGTGTGTTGTTGCACTATTGGCAACAACATTAACTGGTTGCGCGACACGAGAAGCACACCGTAAAGTTGATGTAGTGCCGGTTGCTACTTTTAATAAACCCTATACGGGTGTTAAATCAACAATGGTTATTGGTCAATTCAACAACCGTTCAAATTATATGCAGGGTATGTTTTCATCTAATATAGATAAATTAGGAAATCAGGCAAAGACTATTTTACAGGCCTTATTGCAACAAACTAACCGTTTTAAGATTGTTGATCGTGACAATTTAGAGCGAATGAAAAATGAAGCGGCTTTGTTAGGTGTTGAGCAAAAAATTCAAGGAGCTCGTTATACCATTACTGGAGATGTAACTGAATTTGGTCGTAAATCAGTGGGTGACAGTCAATTGTATGGCATTCTTGGTAGAGGCAAAAGCCAAATTGCTTATGCTAAAGTTACTTTGAGTGTTGTAGATGTTATATCGTCTGAAGTTCTTTATTCAACACAGGGTGCTGGCGAGTATGAACTAAGCGAACGACAAGTTATGGGTTTTGGCTCAACCGCAGGATATGATGCTACGTTAAATGGCAAGGTCTTGGATTTTGCTATTAAAGAAACAGTAAATAATTTGGCTCGCGACATTGATGCCGGTGTATTAGTTTTAACACAAGAGTAACAAATTAAGATGAATAAAATATTATTAACTATTGTTATATCTGTGGTTTTAAGCGCTTGTGCAAATAATAAATCTATTTATCACTGGGGGCAATACGAAAGCTTATTATATAAAAGTTATCACGTGCCTGGTGAAGGTACGCCTGACATTCAGATAGTTCAGCTTGAACAAGATATTGAAAAAGCTAAGTCACTGGGTAAAAAAACACCACCAGGACTTTATGCTCATTTAGGCTTTATGTATGCTTCTGTTGGTAACTCTTCATTAGCTATGGAGGCTTTAGAAATGGAAAAATCTTTATTTCCAGAATCAACTGTTTTAATTGACGGAATGATTAATCGCTCTTTAAAAAATGCCGAAGGAAATAAATAAAATGAAACAATTACTTAAACTTGTTCCTGCTTTATTTTTATTTTTAACAGGTTGTGCAACTATTGAACCATATAACTACGCGGCTTATGAAGCTGAATCGCCCCGATCTATTTTAGTTATTCCCCCACTAAATAGTTCTATTGATGTTAAGGCTTCCTATACTTATCTTTCAACGGTAACAATGCCATTAGCAGAAAAAGGTTATTATGTATTTCCCGTAAGTGTCATTGATAACCTTTTAAAAGAAAATGGCTTACCTACTCCTGCTGAAATGAACTCAATACCTCTTGATAAAATTCAAGAACACATAGGTGCAGATGCAGTTTTATACGTAACTATTGAAAAGTGGGGGCAGGAATATCAAGTACTTTCGTCATCAACAATGGTTAAAGGATATGCTAAATTGGTCTCGGTTAAATCAGGTAATCTGTTATGGGAAGCTCCACTAGAAGCCCAAATAAGTTCTGATAGTGCTGGATATGGTTTAGTCGGTGCTTTGGTTAGTGCTGCAATTACACAAGTTGTTGGCAATTTAAATGACGGAACTCCAGCTGTTTCATCTATAGCTAACATGCGTGCTTTTAATGCAACCAAAAGAGGGCTACTTAACGGACCTTACAAAAAAATTGCAAAAAAATAGTTTTAACATTTGATAAAACATATACCCGTTACCATTCAAAATGCAGGTTTCAGTGGGAGCTAAAAACAATTTAAGCAAGGCATTAAGTTTATGTCATGGTTATTCCATGACTACACTTAATAACGACGCATAAATTGTTTTTAGACCCATCGAAGAAGCGCTTGAGCGTTTATTCCTGTAAAAGATGACTTCATCGTTAATACTTTTATAAGGGAACAACCATTACAATAAAGTATTGCCTTGAATTACTTACTATAAACATTGACGCTCACGCGCTCTGAAACGAGCATTTTGATTGGTAACGGGTATATACCCATAAAAAAACCGCATATACGCGGTTTTTTTTATTTACGCTAAAAATATTACGCCCAATTTGGTCGCTTGGCTTCAAATGCTTCAATTAAATCAATTTTATTTAATGTCCAACCTACGCTATCCACGCCTTCAGCTAAACAATATTTATGAAATTCATTTAATGGAAAACTAAAAGTTAAGTCACCACAACTTACTGTTTGTGAAGGTAAATCTATGGTTATGTTAATTTCATTAGCAGTAGCAGCTTCGAATAACTGCTGAACTTCTTTTTCAGTTAAAGTGACTGGTACTATACCAATATTGATGCAATTACCGTAAAAAATATCAGCAAAACTTGATGAGATAATCACGCCAAAACCATATTCTTGTAACGCCCAAGGAGCGTGTTCACGGCTTGAACCACAACCAAAGTTTTCACGAGTTAGTAAAATGGTTGCACCTTTATATTTTGGGGCATTTAAAACAAATTCGGGGTTGTCTTGTGTGCCTTCAAAGTCTAAATAGCGCCAATCGTGAAATAAATGCTGAGCAAAACCAATACGTTCAGTTTTTTGCAAAAACTGCTTTGGAATAATTTGGTCGGTATCAACGTTAGCCATATCTAACGGAGCGACTAAGCCGGTGTATGTTATAAACTTTTCCATTATTTTTGCTCCTATGCACTTACGTCAGTGTTTAAATCTACAAAGCGAGCTTCAATTGCAGCAGCTGCGGCAACTTCTGGGCTTACTAGGTGAGTACGGCTGCCACGACCTTGTCGGCCTTCAAAATTACGATTTGAGGTTGAAGCACAGCGATCGCCTGCTTCTAAACGATCATCGTTCATTCCTAAACACATTGAACAGCCCGGTAAACGCCATTCAAAACCAGCATCAATAAAGACCTGCGACAAACCTTCTTCTTCGGCCTGTTTTTTAACACGGTACGAACCCGGAACAACAATAGCGTCAACATCACTCGATACTTTTTGTCCTTTGGTTAAGTAGCTTTTAACCACATCAGCAGCAGCGCGTAAATCTTCAATACGTGAATTAGTACAAGAGCCAATAAATACTTTGTTGACGCTAATATCGGTTAATTTGGTACCTGCTGTTAAACCCATATATTTTAGTGCATTAATACACGATTCTTTTTCGACAGGGTCTGAAAAATCGTCAGGTGAGGGAACAACTGAGTCGATAGACGTAACTTGCCCCGGCGTAGTGCCCCAAGTCATCTGCGCTTTAATTTCTTCGCCTTTAAGTGTTAATGTTGTGTCAAACGTTGCATCGTCATCAGTTTTTAAGGTTTTCCAATAGGCTACTGCAGCGTCCCATTCATCTAATTTGGGTGAGTACTCTTTATGCTGTAAGTAATCAAATGTGGTTTGATCGGGCGCGACTAAACCTGCTTTGGCACCAAATTCAATACTCATGTTACAAATGGTCATGCGCTCTTCAAGCGTTAATGCTTCAATAACGCTTCCACAGTATTCAACTACATAGCCAGTGGCTCCAGCAGAGCCTGTTTTACCTATAATGGCTAAAATAATATCTTTGGCACTAATGCCTTTACCTACTTTACCAGTTACTTCGATTTTCATGGTTTTAGCACGATGTTGGCGTAATGTTTGAGTGGCTAAAACATGTTCAACTTCAGAGGTGCCAATACCAAAAGCTAAGGCGCCAAAAGCTCCATGTGTCGCGGTATGAGAATCGCCACAAACAATTATTTGCCCCGGTTGAGTAATACCCAACTCGGGTCCCATAACATGCACAATTCCTTGGTTTTTATGACCCATACCGAATAACTGAATACCAAACTCTTCACAGTTTTTCTTTAAAGTGCGTAGTTGGTTAGCGGCACCTGCACCGGCAGCATCAATATCTGCTGAACGTGTTGAAATGTTGTGATCCATTGTTGCAATGGTTTGTGCAGGTTTGCGCACAGGTCGGTTATGAAATTTTAAGTTAGCAAATGCTTGTGGAGAAGTTACTTCGTGTATTAAGTGACGATCAACGTATAAAAGCGGTGTTTCGCCCGCTTTTTCTTCAACTAAATGTTGGTAATATAATTTTTCATATAAGGTGGAGGCCATCTTATAAATCCTTATTTTGTTACGGTGCTAATAACTTTATCAGTATTAGTCAATGTTGCACTTTGCAAATATCTACCTTAAAGCTTGTAAATAATCTACTTTACGCTCGTAAAATGAGTACTACTGATCTGTAATATTTGCGCAAATAATATTGCCCATTTCTTGGGTTGATTTTGCGGTAATATTACTGCCTGGTGTTAATAAGTCACCCGTTAAATGTCCATCATCTAATGCCTTTGATACGGCTTTTTCGATAGCTGCTGCGGCATTATTTTGGTTTAAGCTATAGCGCAGCATGAGTGCTGCTGATAAAATTTGAGCTATAGGGTTAGCAATACCTTGGCCAGCGATATCTGGTGCCGAGCCACCAGCGGGTTCATACATACCAAAGCCACTTTCGTTTAAACTGGCTGAGGGGAGTAAACCCATTGAACCCGTGATCATTGCGCAAATGTCAGATAAAATATCGCCAAATAAGTTTGAACATAACATTACGTCAAACTGTGCTGGATCTTTCACTAATTGCATGGCGGCGTTATCAACATACATGTGTGATAATTCAACATCAGGATATTCTTGAGCAACTTCAATCACAACTTCACGCCAAAGAACCGAGCTTTGTAATACGTTTGATTTATCTATTGAGATAACTTTATTATTACGTTTTTGCGCGGCCTGAAAACCCAAATGAGCAATACGGCTTATTTCTTTACGCGAATAAACCATTGTATCGTAACCGTATTCATCTTCACTACCTGCATCACCTTGTCGACCTTTAGGTTCGCCGAAATAAATACCACCAGTCAATTCACGCATAACTAATATATCAAAACCTTTTCCTGAAATATCAGCACGCAGTGGTGAAAGATGAGACATTGCTGGGATCAGACTTGCCGGACGCATATTACAAAATAAACCAAAATGCCCACGTAAACCTAATAAAGAGGCACGTTCAGGTTGTTTTGCCGAAGGTAAGTTTGCCCATTTAGGACCACCTACTGAGCCAAACAATATAGCGTCGGCTTTTTCACACCCTTCAATCGTACTTTGTGGAAGTGCTTGACCATTATTATCAATTGCATACCCCCCAACATTGTAATCGTTTAGGGTAAGATCAAAATTAAATTTATCAGCAACGGTTAATAATACTTTTTTTGCTTCTGCCATGACTTCTGGCCCTATACCGTCACCTGCTAATATTGCTATGTTAGACATTTTATACCTACTTTTATTACTTAAACTGTTGAACCTGTTTACATTCTTATTTTGAATTTATAACTAAGTTCGTTTATATATTCTATTTTTTAGTTTTACGTTCTTCACGAAGTGCGGCAATATGCTTAGCACGCTGAATAGCGTTTAATACCGAAACAAAAGCTTGTCCCGATGCTTCAATCACATCGGTTGCAATACCGTAACCATGAAAATTACGTTCTTGCCATTTCACCACTAAGTTGGCTACACCTAAGCCATCTTCGCCAGCACCTTTGTTTGATATTTTATAGTCTGATACTTCAATATCTTCATCAACGGCTTTTTTAATTGCTTGATATAATGCATCAACAGGGCCGTTACCAGTAGCAGATTCAATTTGAATTTTATCACCAACACTTAACTTTACGCCTGCGGTAGCAAACTCGCCACTACCTGATTGCACATTAATATCTATGATTTGATAGTGTTCTTGGCTTTCTTGTTGTTGAATATTAAACAGTAAAGCTTCTAAGTCATCATCAAATACTTGGCCTTTTTTGTCAGCCAGTTTTAAAAAATCTTCGTACAGCGCTTCAATATCAAAATCGTCTTCGTTGTAACCTAGTGTGCCCATTCTGTGTTTAATAACATGGCGACCACTACGTGAGGTTAAATTTAATTTTGTTTTACTAATACCAACACTTTCTGGTGTCATTATTTCGTAGGTATTAGAGGCTTTTAACATACCATCTTGATGAATACCGGATGAATGGCTAAAGGCATTGCTTCCTACAATTGCTTTATTAGGTTGTATTGGCATATTACACAAATGGCTAACTAATTTTGAAGTGCGTGCTATTTCTTGATGGTTAATGTTGCTATGAACATTCATCAAGTCTTGACGGGTTTTTATGATCATGGCAATTTCTTCTAACGAACAATTGCCAGCGCGTTCGCCAATACCATTAATTGTACATTCTATTTGCCTTGCACCGGCTTGCACTGCAGAAATTGAATTTGCTACAGCTAAACCTAAATCGTTGTGGCAATGAACTGAAATTACCGCTTGATCAATATTAGGCACACGGTTAAATAATTGCGTAATAATACCACCAAATTCGTTAGGTAAGGTATAACCTACGGTATCTGGAATGTTGATGGTTGTTGCACCGGCTTTAATGGCATTTTCAACCATGCGGCATAAATTATCGATAGGAGTACGACCCGCATCTTCACACGAAAATTCAACATCATCAGTAAATTTACGTGCGTATTTAATAGCATGTAACGCCATAGCTTCAACATCGTCAAAGCCTTTACGTAGTTTTTGTTGTACATGAACATCTGATGTTGAAATAAAGGTATGGATACGAAACTGTTCAGCAACACTCATTGAGTCAGCACAGGCTTTTATGTCGGCTTCAACAGCACGAGATAAACCGCATACAATGGAGTTTTTAACGGTGCGCGCTATTTCTTGTACAGAATGAAAGTCGCCCGGTGAAGATACAGGAAAACCTGCTTCAATAATATCTACCCCTAAACGCTCTATCGCTTGAGCAATTTGAATTTTTTCGTTTACTGATAAACTAGCGGTTAATGCCTGCTCACCGTCTCTTAAGGTGGTATCAAAAATTATTACTTTATCATTCTTGTTACTTGTCATGGGTTATGTCCTCAGCGGTTTAACACTTGTGTACGCAGGCAAAAAAAAACCCGCGAATTATAGCGCGGGTTTGATATTTATTCTTTATAAATTTTAAACAATAACTAAGTATCCGCGTATTTTATATACGAGGAGGAGTAAACTTTTAACGGTAGTTATTAAAATACTCATGTTATTGCACCAGATCGCTCTGTAAATTTATCGATTGGCAGTTAATATCTCATCTTAGAGAAATATGTCAATAAAAATTTATATAGCTTTACTATAACCTATGCGTTATCGATATATTTACTGTTGGTAAATTAATATTTCTATGAGTAATAAATGCTCAAACTGATTTTACTTATCAACTTTACTTATCGAGTAGTGCTAAATATTGTTGAGTAATTTTATTTGCGCTAATTTTAGATAAAATATCGGCTTGAGTTAAATTTATTTCACAAGATAAAACACGTTCAATTGCATCAGCAAGTTTTATAGGGTCACGTCTTGGTACTAAAAATTGACTAAGATCATTAGTTAATATTTCATTAGGTCCGTGTGGGCAGTCAGTGCTAACAACTTTAGTGTTCACTGCAATAGCTTCTAATAATACATTACCGAAGCCCTCATAATCAGAACTAAGCACTAATGCTTTGGCATGTTTTATCCAATTATATGGGTTGTTTTGGAATCCTGGTAAAATAACTCGATGTGATACCCCGTATTTTTCAGCTAATTTAAATGCTTTGCCTGGCTTATTACAAAGCAGAACTAATTTAATGTCTGTTTTCACTTGTGCAAGCGCAGATAGTAAAATGTCGTGTCTTTTTTGTTTTGCTAAGCGACCAATGTGAATAATATAAGGCTCAGTGGGAATGTCAGGGTTCTTAATCGCTGCTTTTTGCTGAATATCTTTAATATCAAAAGGGTTATATATGGTTCGAATGCTTTTATGTGAAATAATATTACCTTGGCTAATTTCCTGTTCAATCCCTTTTGATACTGTAATTAGATTTTTCCCCGAAAGATGTTTTTTTGATTTAAGTAAGTACCAATAAGCGAGAAAACCTAGTTTTTTTTGGCGAGTTAACTCTTCTTCTACGCTGTTGTGTACAATATAAAAAACAGGTTTTAACTTGCTTTGAGCGAGCAAATTATTACTTTTATCTAAATTTGATAAGATTAAGTCAACGTTATTTCCATGCTGTTGCTCTTCTTTAAACCACGCCTCTAATTTAGTTATACTCGACTTTTTTTGCCAAAAACGGTCGACTTTTGACGCTTTATGAGCAAATAAATAATGAACCGGAATATTTTGAGGAATAATATAATCGCAACGATTACTTAACGACAATATAGTAACGTTATTACCTTGAGCAATTAATTCTGTAGCTAAACTTATCATTACCCGCTCAGCACCACCACCAGTTAAGCCATCAATAACTATGATAATGTTTTTCATTCGGTACTAATCCTTTTGATAATCGTTTTTAATAGGTTTTGGTTATTAATGATTAATGAATAAAGTAATAATGTGCTTAACCTAATACTTGAATAGCAAACCATGACTGTGTTTATCACTAATGTGATCAATGCTGTAACTATTGAAGTAATTATATACCCGTTACCATTCAAAATGCAGGTTTGTGTGGGAACTAAAAACAATTTAGGTACAGATTTCAAGTTCCAGACGAAATCTAAGGTCTACATCCCTGTATGTAAGGCATTAAGTTTATGTCATGGTTATTCTCGGTAACTGCTCCTGCGTTACACTAATGTTCTATATCCATGGTTAACCTGAGTACACTTAATAACGCCGCATAAATTGTTTTTAGACCCATCGAAGAAGCGCTTGAGCGTTTATACCTTTAAGAAATGACTTCATCGTTAATGCTTTTTACAAGGGAACAACCATTGCAATAAAGCATTGCCTTGAATTACTTCCTATAAACGTTGTCGCTCACGCGCTCTGAAACGAGCACTTTGAATGATAACGGGTATAACTTTAATGATTTTTCTAATCATTTTTTACATTGAGCAGTAGATGTGATCACGCTTTAACACTGGTACAATAAAGTTATTATACTGCTTGTGCTTTTATAATACAGACTGCTCTACTTAATTATTAGTAAAGTATATTGCTGAATTAGCGTTTTAGGACATTTTAATGTTTTTTAAATTTATTAGTTTTGTTTTTTTGTTATTTTTTTTCATTCCAAGTCAGGCTGTTCCGTGGGTTGAGCCAGACAATTTAGCTTTAAGAAATGATATTCAATTACTGGCAGACGCTGGCATTATAACCACTCCAGTAACAACCTATCCGTTAATGTGGAATGCGATAAAATCAGATATTTTATCAGCCAAAATAAGCCAACTGTCTGAGGCTCAAAAACAGGCGCTTAATCATGTTAAATTTAATTATTACTATGCGTCAAAAAATCAAAACATTACCAAAAAAAGTGTTTATCTTGCTAGTCATGCTAATCGCTTTAGCAGCTTCGATAATAATGAATTTGATCGGGGGCATGTAGCATTATCAGATGATTTTTTTATAGGTAATTTCGCTGGGAAATTACAAATAAACTATCGCTTGGGTGTAGATGATATTCCTGAGTTAAATCAAGCCAGCGACATGAATATTGACGGTAGCTTTCTTGCGTATAAATTAGGGAATTGGGTTATTGGTGCAGGTGCTATTGACCGTTGGTGGGGACCGAGTATAGACAGCAATTTAATCATGAGTAATAACGCACGACCATTACCAGCCATTAGCATTACGCGTGATAATTCTACCGCTTTTGAAACCCCTTGGTTGAGTTGGATTGGATCTTGGACGCTAACAGCACAAATGGCAAAGTTAGAAAAAAGTCGAGCTGTCGCCAATACTTTTATGTGGAGTACTCGTGGCACTATTCGCCCCTTACGTGGTTTAGAGATTGGCGCTACATGGTCATTTCAGTGGGGAGGTAAGGGGCAACCTAATTCTATTAAAGATTTTTTTGATGTTTTGCGTGGCGGACAAGAATGTGCCAATGGAAGCGCCAACTGTGATGACGAACTTAATACTTACCAAGGTAATCACTTAGCAGGTTATGATGTGCGTTGGTCCGACACTATTTTTGATGTACCTTATGCGCTTTATTTTCAAACCATTGGTGAAGATGGCTCGCCCAGTTCAGGGCTAATTACCGATAAAGCTGATATGTATGGTATTGAAACACGCTTTAGTTTATTTACAAATAGGGTATTAGCTAATATTGAATATTCTGATACCCAAGTTGCTTGCGGTGATGTGCGTACTAACTTAAATTGTTTTTATGAGCATGGAACATACAAATCAGGTTATCGCTATTACCATCGTGGGATCGGTTCTACGTATGATAACGACGCACAAACACTTGTTACCACCTTTTTAATTCAAACTACTACCGGTAGTAGCTGGCAACTTAAATTCAGAAAACTTAACCTGAACACTGATAATAGTGATAGATTTCCTAGTAATATTAATCTTGGTAATAAAGTATCAAAGCTCGCTGAAGATGTTTTACAGTTTGATGGGCAATATAAATTTATTGCTTTAGATTCGCGCTTTACAGTGGGTTTAATTTTGACTAACTCGACATTTGATAATAACAAAACGGCGAGTTCAAATAGTAATATAATTAATAAAGATAGTACTGAAGTAGATGCTTATATTAAGTGGGAATATCGTTTTAAGTAATGTTGGTCAACTAATCTTGTTTAAATTGACTGAGTTGAAAATGCTCTTGTTCGAATTTCTATTATCTAAAATAATATAGTTGAATCTCAAGGCTTGCTTGATAACGCCAGTTATATTTACTAAGCCTTGTAGATCTTAATTGTAAACAATATTACTTCCAGTTACTCATACCGCCTTTTTTACTAGAAGATAATCTCGGTATAATCAAGCCTAAAATCAAACCAATACATAAAACAATCGCACCATTGAAAAACCAGTCTTTTTTGATATTTGTATCTTGATCTTTTAATTGAAGCTGCACTTCGCTCAGGTTCTTATTAATTTCTGAAATCTCATTGTTAAGCTGAGTTTTTTCACTACTTAACCGGTCAACATTTTTGTTGGCACGTAAAAGGCTCTCGGTTACTGAGGTGGTATTACTTTCTAAATCAGCTAATTTTGAGTTCAGTTGAGCAATAACCACTCTAAGACCCGGCTTAGTAGTAACATATTGGCTTTCTAGCCACACGGTACGACCATTCTCATCAATAACTTCAGCGTAGTCGTTACTGGCTTTACCGGTAATTTGAATTTCTGAACCTGAGGTAATAGTGCCTAAAATTCTATAATTTTTACCAGGACCAGAATGCACAAAAACAGGAAGTTCATCAGAAATGTAACCCTGTTTTGCCGCTTGTTGCGCAAAAATGTTTGAAGAACTAATCAATAATAAAGAGGTGAAAATAAACCTTAAAAATGTCATGCGGTAACCAAATGCTTAATTAATCGATAATGACTGAAAATATTAGGGCTTTGCTACTTTGATAGCAAGCATAAAGGTAATTATTTTTGTATTATTTAACTATATTATCAAGTTAACTTTTAATATTAGGTGAATTCACACATTTTATAGCCTGTAGATTATTGAAAAAGATTGCCTATATGTACAAGCTTTTGTATTGTAGGCGCTAGTAAAATCACATCTTAACTGTTATAAAATTCGTTTAAAAATAGTGATTATAAACACCAAATTTGAGATACCATGGCAACAGAGATAGAGCTAAAATATTTAGTTTTTGGCTGCAATACAGCAGAAACCATTTCAACCTTATTATCAAAAAATAACATTGAGTTTATTGAAAGCATTAATCAATTAAGTAATTGTTATTTTGATACGCCAGACTTAAATTTAAGAAAACATGATATGGGTTTACGCATTCGTGAAAAAGACACTATGCTTGAACAAACCATTAAAACCGCAGGTAAAGATATTGGTGGGTTATATCAACGTCCTGAATTTAATATTCCTATAAAAACTAAGCAACCCAACCTAAGTTTATTTCCAACACAAATCTGGGCACCTAGTCAAAACCTAGAACATATACAAGCGCAACTAGTGTCGTTATTTTCAACTAACTTTGAACGTCATACTTGGTTAGTTAACTCTGCTAAAGGAGGGGTAGTTGAAATTGTTTTTGACCAAGGCAATGTATCAAGTAACGGCATCAATGAACCCATTCATGAAATTGAACTCGAGCTTGTTCGAGGCGATGTTTCAGAGTTATTTGATCTGGCTCAATTATTATTAACGCAGCTTAAGTTAAGACCCGGTTTACTGAGTAAAGCCGCACGTGGTTATACATTATGGAATGAAGTTAAACCTATACTACCTTGCACTGCGCTTACTTTATTACCTTTGAAACACAATGAAAATATCGCCGAGTCTTTCATTAGTGGCTTGTCGAAAATTTTACAGCATTTACAAAAATCTGTTGATCAATATATAGATACACCTTCGTTAACCACATTGGCTGTTATTAAAGATTCACTTTCATTGATGGAGCATGGCTTTATCTTTTTTGAAAAAAACTTGTTAGCTGAATGCGATAAAATAAGAAATGAAATTACTTATTTTGTTAAGGTTTTCTCATGGGTTGAACACCTTATTTATTTAAAAGAAATTGTTAATAAAACTGGAAACTACCGTAAAAAACTTGATTACAGTATCGAGCTAGTCGCCGAGTTAAAACTAGAAAAAAGACGTTTTCCTAACATTGATGAAGTAAAGCAAGTGTTCCATTCGCAACGTTATAATCAGCTACAATTATTAATTCTTAACATGTTGATGCCTAACCAGTCACCATTTACTGAACCGTTAAATAACATAAATATACATAGCTTCGCGACAAAGCAACTATCAAACAGCTTGCACCAATTAACTAAAAACATGCCCCAAAATAAAGTATTAACCAGTGAGCAATATTTACAACATAGCGCGTTACTAAATAGAAGTTTACATGCAGGAATTTGGTTTGCAGGCTTATTTGATGAAGTCGAAAGGAGTAAGTACCGAGTGCCATGGTTAGATATTCGAGAAGGGATTGCTGAACTGCAAGTGCTTTGGTTAATTCACCAACAACTCCAACGATTACCCGAGCAACCGGAAAAGTTGGTCAACTGGCAAAGAAGTAAAGTAGACAATTTATTACATGCCTTAGAGCATTCAAAAAACAACGCGGTGTCACTTCAACCTTATTGGTTGTAGTTGCCTATGTTGGGTCTGAAACAATGAACCTGTGTAATTGACGATTTACCTGTGTATAAAATAGCTCAATCCATTAAAGCGCTTAGTATTAGCGCTTATTATCCATTGCATCTATTTTCTTCTCTAATTCTAGAAGCTTAGCGTAAATATCTGAGTTTTGTTTACGTAATTCTCTATTTTTAATATTGGTATCAGTAAAACCAAAAATTCGATTAGCAAAAATAGCACCTAGTGCGCCTAGTGTACCAACACCTAGTAAAAACATAGTGTAAACCGCTATACGACCTATTGTGGTAATGGGATAAACATCACCAAAACCTATTGTTGAAGCCGACATAACCATCAGCCAAATAGCATCGCCATAGGTTTTTACTGGCGAGTTGGCATTTTCAATTTCATAAATGTAAGTGATATGACCTAAAGATAAGGTCAAACTTGTCATCACTAAAAATAGAAAACAAGTTAGTATTAAAAAGTTATAGTTTTTAACGCCAAAATCATCCACTTTGTATAACATTGCGCCTTGTTTAATGGATTCGAATATTAACACCGTAAACGTCCTCTTTTTTCTGCATTATGTATTATGCTCTTTCGGTAAAGTGATTAGCTTACCGTGAGCTAATTCTTTACTTAAAGTTATGTTATTTTTCTTGGTTAACATGATCGATTAAATCATCCATTAATTTCTTTTTAATGTCTAACTGCTGGCCTGCAGGTAGATTATATTTTTCGGCGAGCAATTCATAATCGGCGGGGGCAAGGCTCACCGTTAAACGAGGTCGTTTAGGGCGTTTATTTGTGGGTAGACCTAATATATCTCGTATTTGATCTGAGGGACTCAAGCCAGCTTCAAGCGCTTCTTTTCTTATGGCGAGTTGAATTTTTTCATCCATGTCAAAAGCAATTTGAACGGCTTTAACTACTTTTACCGATGAACCCCATTTTTCGAGTATTTTGCGCGCCACGAGTTAACTTCCTGGATACATATCAATAATATCGGTTGTTGGTCTAAACAAGGTTAAAAACACTTCAGTATCGCCATCTTGCCATACTTCAACATCTATGCCTCTCGTTTCATCTTTATCAAATAGGGCATAGAGTTCAAATTGCTCACCAGCGTCTTTACCCTCATAAGATGATAGCGATTCTACTCTATTATCTTTTCGGTGAAAATAGCCAACCTGAGAATAGGTTTGCTGCTTGTATTGTTCGCTACTCCACGACGTTGTGTGCGCTGTGTCGTCCAATTTCTCAAGAAAAGTATTACCTGGTTCGTCAAATACGGTTGCAAAATCGTCTAAATTGAAAAGTGTTTCAACATCGTTATGTTCTATTTTTAAAGAAAATTTGAGGTAAGTTTCATCATCAATATCAAGCGTTAAGTATAGTTGAATATTATTTGTACCTTGTAATACCCATTCGGTATCAGTTTTATTTTCATATTCATAACTATTAATTGCCGTAACTTGAAATTCTTGACCACGTAACGTTTCAGGTAAGCCAAAACTATCACTTAGTACAATAATGTCGTTTATTTTAAGTTGATCAGGATGACTTAATTTACGTTCTGCAACTTTATCTTTTTTAAAAATACTATTAAAAAATCCCATATTTACCACCATAAAAATCGCTTGTTACTTTCATAACAAGCGATTAAATTAGTTTTTCATGTAAGTATTAATATCAGTTATTAATTAATAATTAATAATTAATATTATTTTTGCTTCGCTTTTAAGCGATCAAGTACTGAGTTAGCACTTGCGTCAGCAGCACCAATACCCGCTTCTTTTAGCTTAGCTTCAAGTGAGCTATCAGAGTTTTCAGACTCTAATACTTCAGCGGCTTTCATTTGGTCATCAAATTTTTGCTGCTTAGCTTTAATGCGTTCTAAAGAGTCTTTGGCACTTAACAGCTTAGAATTACTTGATGAAAAGTTATCGGTAATAGCAGAAGTGGCTTTTTGAACGCTTTCTGTGGTTTTTACCATTGAAAGCTGACGCTTATGCTCGGCAACTTGGCGTTCACTTTTCTTAACTAATTCTTTTAAACGGTTTGCACTCCCTTCAAAGCTATCTAAAGATTGTTGTTGACCACTTAGCTCGCTTTCTAAAGCGGCAATTTTTTCAGCTACTGCTAAAGCTAGGGTTTCGTCACCTTTTTCAAGTGCTTGTACGGCGTAACCTTCATGTTCAGTAATTTCACGTTTTATACGGTCAACTTCGCGACTTGATGCCATTTGTTGTGCCATAACGCCTGTAAGATCACGTTTAGCTTTGGTTAAATGATTTTCTGCATCGCGAATTTCTTGTTCAAAAATACGTGTAGCGTTTGAATCTATAATTGATTCACCAACTTCAGATGCACCACCACGGATTGCAGTCATTATCTTTTTAAAAATACTCATTTTGTTACTCCTAATAAGGTGATCAAATTAAACTAAAAAGTCGCTCATATCGTCGATAATTTCAATAGCATTGTTACTTAGTACAGCAAGTTCATGTTCAATATCGTCGTAGGTTGAATTAATGGATAATGCACCAAAAATTACATATTTATCACCAATTTTTGAGAATGAAGATAAAGGCATCGGAATATTCATTTCTAACATGCTTTCATGCATTTCATGTAGCTTGTCAGATCTAACTTCTTGAGCACCCCAGAGATAAGTAATACATAGTATTTGATCGTCAGATACTGACAAAAAAATAGGTAGTTCTTCACGGTCTATAACCGAAATTTGTAAAACATCAACTTCACCTGAAATGGGTTGGCAATCAAAAACCATTCCTGTTTCTGAATTATCTGCCATCGAATTTAGGTGGTTAGCTATTGTATGAATATTCATGTTGTTCCTCTTCATGTTAATTCGTTGCAATTTCATCAAGCAAATAACGCCTATGAGTTATGCTCAATGAATTTGCTTATCGACATATTATGTCAATGAGGTTAATTTAACACTTAGACATAATATGTCAAGCATGTTTTTACTATTTTATTAAAATTATTTATATTTACTATTAATCGGGTAAATGACCTCACTTTACAAGTTGATAAAATGTTTAAATGCTTTTACTAGTTTGTATTAAAAGATAAACGTTATTCCTGTAAATATGAGTTATTTAAACCTTGTTGATCTTGCCATGCGTTTTGATGGAGCTGATATATCGCGTGGCTACCCAAGTAATTGATGGGAATTGATGCTTTTTCACTATAAAAATTATGGGGGAATTCAAACGAGTTTTTAATCATTGGCAAGGTTAGCCAAAAGTGTTCAACCGGTAAACTCTCTAACGATTGTATGCGCTGTAAAGGGTTTGCACCCATTTTACTCGCTATAGTCCAGCCCCATTCTCCAAAGCTTGGTACGTTGTCGTGATATTGTTGCACTGACGAAAAACTAGCGGCTTCAAGTGTTTTTTGAACGGATATAAAAGAATTTTTAGCGTGATAAGGGCTGGTTGATTGCACGCCCATTAACCCATCTCCCGCCAGTAACTGTTTTAACCGCGCATAAAAGTTTACCGAATAAAGCTTATTTAAATCTGGGTGGCTAGGATCTGGTAAATCTACAATTATGGCATCAAAAACTTTGCCTTTTTCGAGTAAACTATCAATAGCAATAAAGGCATCATGTTTAATAACCTGTACATTTTTATGTTGTAAACTTTTTTGGGTTAGCTCATTAATTTGTATAGCTAAAGAGGGGGGGAGTTTTTTTTCAGGGTAAGTAAATATGTCTATAAGTTCGTCGTCTAAGTCAATCAAAGTAACGTGTTTAGGCGACCATTTAAGTACATCTCTTAAGGCAAGTCCGTCACCACCTCCAATAATTAAAATATTTTCTTGGCGTGCAGAACCAGCAAGTACCGGAGTTACTAAATAGCTGTGATAAATGAACTCGTCTGACGATGAAAACTGCAACCGGCCATTTAAGTAAAAGCCAATAACACTGCCTTGTTTAGCGCCCATATAGCGTTGAGTAAAAGTAAGTTGTTGAAATTTGGTTTTATCTGAATATACCACTTCATCAAGATAAAGTAGGTTGTTCATTTGGTTCAACCAAGTATTTCCCTGCTGGTAAACAACTGCCACTATAATAAATAATACTAAATGGAGAAAAACGAGGGTTTTTTTCCAAATGAGTTTATTCCAGTAATAAAAGATGAAAATACTGCCCACAATTAAATTTAATGCTGCGGTAAGTGCGCTGGCTTTACTAATATCTATGGTCAGTAAAAATAATACCCATATAGCTGCACCTATCCCTGCTCCTATGTAATCGGCTCCGTAAATAGTACCAATATTATTTTTTAAATGCTTTTGATGGATCTCTTCACGGATCCGAGCAATTAATGGGATTTCCATACCAATAAAAAAACCCAATAATAAACCAAAAAAGTAAGGGCTGTTAAAGGCAATAAAGCTGAGCTGTTTTAAAATTCCGCCTCGGGGTAAGGCGTCAGGCGGTAATGAAAACATATCTGAAATAAGTAAAGGGAAGGTTTGAGTCAGGGCTATAAAGCCGCCAATAAACAAAATAGACAAACTTCCAAGTATCGCAATAACTAATTCAAGCCATACAAAACCATTAAAAGCACAAACAATTTTACGTGCTGCAAAAGCTCCCAAGCCCATAGCAACAATCATTAAACCAATCATGGCGTAAATGGTACTTTCCATAGCACCCAGTACTCTACCTGCATAATGCGACAGTAAATATTCGTATATTAAACCGCAGCCAGCTAAAATTGCCATCGCTAAAATAAGAAAAGTATCGTGCCAAAACAAGGGGTTTAAACGAATTTTATTGGATTTCATGCAGGCTACTATGTGAGTAAGGTAAGTAATAAAATAAAAGTAAAATTGGTGCAAATTATGAAGTAAAACTTAACTTACACCAATTTAATCTACTGTAAATTAATGCAATAAACCGTACAAATTTATACTTTATAAGTAATGTTTTGTACGGCTTATTTAGTTTAATGTCAGCTCTTTAAGCTATTTACAGAGTCAGTTAATAGTGTTTAAGTTGCTATTTACTAAGCCATTACTATGCCATTAACCCTGTAAGTATTAACGCTATTGAAATACTAATTGCCATTTCAACACTTGCTACACCAATATTATGTTGCTGATCTACTTCTTCAACTAAATTTATGCCCCATAAAATTAATTTTTTAGCGAGCGTGGTCAGTAGAAAGACCAATATCGTCATAATTACACTAAATAATAACCAACCCAATAAATTAGTTAGTAATGTTTCAGGAGAGTAAGTTAAAAAATAACTGGCTGCTGTTACTGCAAGAGCAGTACTAATAACTTGACCAGCATAACGAATTGCTAAGGCTATTTGGCCATCAGCAAAAGCTTCTTGCATGCAGTCACCTTGGTTATTTCGAGCGTATTGTTTCTCTTTAATTCGAGTTACTAGTACCAACATGGCTTGAGATACTATAAAACCTGCAGCAATTGCAACAAAAGTGTTAATGTCTAAACCATGTACCCAAATTAAAACTGCTCTTATAATAATAGCAGTAGCAATGGCACCGGCAGCGTCTACAATGCCCACTGAAATATTATGAGCTTTAATTTGTTCCGTTTTGTTTATTTGATTCAATGCTATACGGTCATGAACAATACGCCCAATTTTAATTAAAATTAATCCGAATAACCCATAAGACAACATGCCTATTACTTCTAACATGTAACTATTAGCATGGGCACCGGTAATTGCACCACTTAAGGCAATACCCATGGCAGCAATGCTACCAGCAACGCTTATTCCAAAGGCAAAGTTATCTTCCTTTGCGAGTTCATCAGTCGAATTTACTTTAGCAGTAAAGCCGGTTATAAAACGCATTGCCCCCAAGAGTAATATGGCGATTGACACATCAATGGCTAAATAAATGAGTAAGTCTTGGCTAAGATTAGTTATATCAAATAATGTATTCATAATTTTTTCCCTATTCTGCTACTCGTTATTTGCCGCGCTTGAAGCCACGAGAAGTAGAGCTTGAGCTGTTTCTGAAACTAGCGTTTTTAGATGAACTTTTCGCATACGAACTTTTTGCTGCACTAGTCGACTTAAATTTATTTGCACTCGCTTGAGCGGTTCTACTTTGGCTAGATAAAGAAGAAGAGCCTGTACGGTTTTTACTGTAAGCGCTAGTAAATTTTTGCCCACGGCTTTCAAACGTTTTACGTGTGCGATTTTCTAAGTTTGTTTGTTTGTTTAATTGGCTTGGCGAGCTGTAACGTTTACGACCGTAGTCGTTGTAATAACTGTAGTTTCTGTTGCGTCCCCAGTCGTTATAACTGGTACGGCGCGAACCAAAAACATCGCCCATCATTGAATACATACCATACCACGCCCAAAATGACATGCCATTGCTGCCTGTAGACCATTGCCCGTAGTTTGGGTTACCAATTAGTTGCTCTCCTGTACCAAAGTCTTGAGCGTTATTCGCTTTTGCACTTTGGCTTTTTGATAAAGCATTAATTCGAGGTAATTGACCATCAGACATATCAGCTAAAACATTTAATGGGTCGCTCAAGGCGTCAGAATAAAGATTAGGATCAGCGGCTTGATAAATATTAAGTAATTCATCGTATAGCGCCTGTTTGTTGGCAAACATATTAGGTTGGTTTTTAACCGTATTCATACGGTCTTCAAGAGCCAGAAACATAGGGCCTTGAACCGTCGCGTCTTTTTTAAATTGAGCTATTAAAGGCGCTAGTTCGGGCTTTATTTGCAAAACTCTTTCAGCATACTGATTGATCAGTACTGCATTTCTAACACTGCCATTATTCAATGCCTTAGCAAGTTGCTCAACGCGTTTTTCTGAAATTACCAGTTGTTGCTCTATTTGTTCATTTATAGGATCGCTACACCCTATCAAGCCAATGGTTAATATCAAAAATAGTATTTTAATGTGGTGCATTCCTGCCATAGGTGTCCTCAAAAATGCTATGATTAGTCTTTATTAATATCATTTATGACATAATATGTCTAATGGTATCTCTATAAGTTCTTAAGAAATGACTCAAGTAAAATATGCCATTTATTTATGGAGTATATGATGCATAGCCACGTAAAAAAAGTAACTTCTGCTTGTTTAACCCAACAACACGAAAAAAGTTGGATGCAATTCTCTGTTCAACACCCTAATGCTAGTGTTCAACTCAATTCAAATCAGCTTGAACATTTTAAAATTGCCATAACGCTAAGTGATTACATTTTAACAAGTGCTCTGCAAGCACCAAATATTGTTATGGAAATATTTGCATCTGATTATGTTTATCAAGTAGAAACCCCTCATTACAAAAAACAGCTTAACGACTGTATTAGCCAATGTTTAACCGAAGACGATCTGCACAAAGCTTTAAGATTATTTCGATTACGTGAAATGGTTGCTATTGCAACGGCAGATTTAGTATTAAACCTGCCGCTAAATGAATCATTAAAGCGTTTATCATTACTTGCTGATGAATTGGTGATGGGGGCATTACAGTGGTTAAGTGAGCATTGCTACGACAAATGGGGGCAACCTAAAAACAGTAATGGCGAAACTATACCTTTGCTCGTTTATGCAATGGGTAAGTTGGGCGGTAAAGAGCTAAATTTTTCATCTGATATTGACCTTATTTTTGCTTACCCAGAATCTGGAGAAACTCAGGGCGCTAGACGTTCGATTGATAATCAACAATTTTTTATTCGATTAGCTCAAAAATTGATCACAGCGTTAAATCAAAAAACAGCTGATGGTTTTGTTTATCGTGTTGATATGCGTTTAAGGCCTTTTGGGGAAAGTGGTCCGCTGGTTTTAACCTTTAGCGCGATGGAAGATTATTACCAAGAACAAGGTCGAGATTGGGAGCGATACGCTATGCTCAAAGCTCGGCTAATTGGCGAAGGTAAATATCATGATCAATTAGAAATCTTGCTAAAACCTTTTGTTTATAGGCGATACATAGACTTTAGTGTAATTGATAGTTTACGACGTATGAAAATGATGATTGCGCAAGAAGTTAGGCGCAAGCAATTGATTAACAATATTAAACTCGGCGCTGGCGGTATTCGCGAAATTGAATTTATTGTACAAGTATTTCAATTAATACGCGGTGGGCAAGTTAAAGCCTTACAACACAGAAACTTGCTAACTGTTTTGCCTTTGTTGGTTAAAGAAGGTGAAATTCCTTTGCAAAGTATGCAGATCCTTGAAAATGCATACTGCTTTTTAAGGCGTGTTGAAAATATTATTCAAGCCCTTAACGACCAACAAACTCAAACACTGCCTGAAACTGAATTAGACAAAATGCGAATTTTAGCCGCATTAGAACAAAATAATTTAACGACATGGTCGCTGTTTTTAGCACATCTTAACTTTCATATGGAAGGTGTTCATAAAGAATTTATTGCTTTAATCGGTGAAGAAAGTTCGCATCATCACATTAAAGACGCGCATTGGGTAACGTTATGGGATAGTGACTGGAACCATGAAGAAAGTTGTGCGTGGATCTCGCAAGTTAATCAAACGTGGCAAGTCGATAATATTTGGCGTCAAATACAAGATTTTCGAACCGAACTGACAAAAAAATCTATAGGTAGCCGTGGTAGGCAAACTTTAGATAAGTTAATGCCATTACTATTGTTTTTTTTAAATGAAGCCAATGAGCAAGATGATACCTTAGAGCGTGTGTTTACTATTTTTAATAAAATAATTACTCGTACCGCCTACCTAGAATTACTCAATGAGAATGAGGGAGCACTCAAACATTTAATTAAACTTTGTCGTTCAAGCTTATGGGTGACTGAGCACATAGCTAAGTTTCCAATTTTACTTGATGAGCTTATTGATCCCAAACTATTTAGTAATCCGCCCTCTGTGAGTAGCTACCGCACTGAATTACGTGAAGATATGTTACGTATTCCAGAAGAAGACCTTGAAGCGCAAATGAATATGCTTCGACAATTCAAGCAAGTGCAGCATTTGCGTCTAGCCGCGGCAGATATCTCAGGCGTATTGCCTATTACTAAAGTTAGTGATCATTTGACCGCAATTGCTGAATGTATTATTACCGAAGCTATTAATCTAGCATGGTTAAATGTAATACAACGATTTGGACAACCTCTTTCCACCGTAGGAACTAATGATAAAGGTTTAGCGGTTATTGGCTACGGAAAAGTAGGTGGTCTTGAGTTAGGTTATGGTTCTGATCTGGATTTGGTGTTTTTACATAATAGTGTAGCGACCGATATGACAAATGGCGTTAATAAAGTGCCAGCCAGCCAATTTTACGCAAAGTTAGCACAACGAATTATGCATATTTTTAACACTAATATGACTGGCGGTATTTTGTATGAGCTAGACATGCGCTTAAGACCTTCAGGTAACTCAGGTTTATTAGCCGTTCACATCAATACATTTGAACAATATCAACAAGAAGAAGCTTGGACATGGGAACATCAAGCATTGGTAAGAACCCGTTGTATTTACGGTACAGAATTTTTTATAAAGCGATATAACGAAATCAAACGCAGTATTATTTCAATGCCACGCGATATAAGTCAGTTAAAAAAAGATGTGATCAAAATGCGTGAAAAAATGAAAGCGCACCTAGATAAATCAACCTCAGAAATGGTTGATATTAAACAAGGGCAGGGTGGTTTAGTTGATATTGAGTTTTTAGCGCAATACCTAGTGCTTAAGAATGGTAGTACACATCCTGACTTGGGTGAATACTCTGATAACATCAATATTTTTAATGCTTTAAGTAACCTAAATATAATTACTGAGAAAGATAAAAACACATTGATTTCTTCATATTGTCATTTACGTGATTATGGTCATAAAGCTACCTTACAGGGTGATAAAGCACTTATTTCAACAAAAGATTTTACCGTTGTTACACAAGCTATTGCATTAATTAAAAATAAATACTTTTCTTGAGGCTTCATTATTTTAAAAACTTTAAATTTCATGCATTTAAGTTTTCTTTAAAAAACAGGTTAATTAGTGAACTATTTTGACTTTTCCTCGTATTACACAGAGAAACTAATATTGGGAGATTGAAATGAGATATATAAAAGTATTAACAATAGCTTTAGTCAGTATTTTATTTTTACAGGCGTGTAACAACAACGATAACCACAAAGAAGAAGTAAAAGAGGTTAACGAACCAATAACCATTGTCGATGCCGCAGCAAGTAACGGTAATTTCACAACCTTAGTCGCTGCTTTAAAAGCGACGGGTTTAGATGGAACTTTATCTAATATTAATAATAAATATACTGTATTTGCACCCACTGATAGTGCTTTTGCCTTATTAGGGCAAAATACAATTGACGGACTATTGGCGGATACAGATACTCTTTCAGACATACTTACCTACCACGTAATCCAGGGTGAAGTAAATTCCGCTAGCGCAATTGCATTAGCAGGTACTACTGTAAAAATGGTAAACGGAGACTCTGTAGGTCTATCTGTAAAGGATGGCAAATTGCTGGTTAATACTGTAACGGTAACCCAAACTGACATTCAAACCGATAATGGTATTATTCATGTAATTGATGCGGTATTGATGCCACCGAATGACTTAGGCGAACCAACAATGAATATTGTTGAAACAGCCTTGGCGAATGGAAACTTTACAACACTAGTTGCTGCGTTAAAAGCGACTGACCTAGACGTTGTTTTAGCCGATGAAACTAAAAAATTCACCGTGTTTGCTCCAACTGATGATGCATTTGCACTTATTGGCGCTGACACCATAAACACCTTACTTGATAATACAGATGTGCTTTCAAAAATTTTACTTCAACACGTTATTGCAGACTTAACCGTTGACTCTGTAACCGCCTACTCCTTGAGTGGTACATCAGTTTTAACAGCATCACAAGTCGAGATACCTTTAGATATTAACACATCAACTGATATGCTTACCTTTGGGGGCGCTAATATCGTCATTAAAGATTTGTATACAACCAATGGAGTTATACACGTTATTGATGCTGTAATTGTTGGTGATGTTGCCGTACCTGCTCCAACAATGAGCTTGGTAGATGTTGCAATAGCAAATGGTAGTTTTACAACTTTAGTAGGTGCGCTTACCTCAACAGGCTTAGACGTTACCTTAGGTGATTTAGACAACGACTTTACAGTGTTTGCACCGTCAGATGCAGCATTTGGCAAATTACCAGCAGGCACAATTGAAGGTTTAACCACTGAGCAATTAAAAGATATTTTACTTTATCATGTAATACCTGGAAAAATTAAATCAGACGCAGCTATTACCTTGGCACAGAGCGCAACTAACATGACTGAAACCGTTCAAGGCAGCAAAGTCTCGCTATCTTTTGTTGATTCAACCTTATTTGTAAATGGTGCTAAAGTGAGTACGGCAGACGTAATGGCTGATAATGGTATTATTCACGTAATTGACCACGTTATTATGCCACCTGCGATGATGGAAACTCCCACTCAAAATATTGTAGAGGTAGCATTAGCCGATCCTGAAAACTTTTCAACATTAGTATCAGCGTTAACTGCCGCAGATTTGGTTACTACGTTATCTGATGAAGCTGCAACCTTTACCGTATTTGCTCCTACTAATGCTGCATTCGATAAAATTGATGCTACGGCACTAAGTGATTTACTTGCAGATACAGACGCCTTGAAAGAGGTGTTATTGACTCATGTAGTTTCTGGGGCATCGCTGAGTTCATTAGATGCTTTTGCTGCTAACGGAAAAATGTTAACAACCGCTTCAGGTAAAATGATTGAAGTCAAAGTTAATGCTGAAACTGGCATGTTAACCATTGGTGGCGCTAACGTAGTGATTAAAGATATCTACACTACTAATGGTGTAATTCATGTAATTGATACGGTTATTCTCGATTAAGACATACAGAATAAACAATTTTTTGTAGATTATACTCAATTCATCTTAAGTATATTAGGGTGGATTGAGTACTCTTAGAGTAAAGTTACTTTATATCTAATATACTTTATATCTAATACATAGAACGAGATTTTTGAAGAATACAGCTTTCGTCTAAATAGGATTTTACCCCCTCAATAACGACAATAGCGCGAGATTGATAACAAAAATAAATTGATACGCCATTTTGAAAATGACCATTAATACCATTCCCTAACTGTAAAGCCGTTTTTAAAATACTCTTATCAATTCTAAAAGCATCTTTAACAACATAATCACGATTAAGCCACCAATATACTTCAAGTTTATCTTGTTTAGCGTATTCTGATAACTTTTGAAAAATGGTTTCTCCTAATCTAAATGGGCGCGACTCTTTAGAGCCTTGCCAGCTTTTTGGGTAGGCTCTAACAACCTTACTTCGGGCATCAAGCAGAAGTTCTAAATCGCCTGTAGGCTCAGGTAAGTAAACAATGTTATTACGAATGGTCGGTTTATCAACATCAGAAGTGCCATTTATATTAGCATAAAATTTAGATAGTCCGGAAGCTGCTTTATTTTGAGCTTTTTCATTAACAACGGGTTTTGGTTTGCTGTGCACGGTAGTAATATTGCTAATTTTTTCGGGTGTTTCTAGTATTTCAGCGGAAACTGGCTCGGCTTCACTACCGAGCGACATGAGTAAGTCTTTATTAGTAAAAAATAAAAAACCAAGGATTACGAGTATACATCCAAAAATAATATTTCGTATCCAAAAGCCCATTAATTTGTACCCAATAAAAACAATATGTATATCTATACTTTAGTTAACAAATTCTATTTATACAAACTTGAGTCAGTTTCGTTAGGTCGGGTTTTAAAACGTCTGTGTAACCACATGTATTGTTCTGGTTTACGCAATATGGCCTTTTCAACTTCATGATTTATGCGTGTTACATCGGTAATATCGTCATCGGTTGGAAAATTATCAAGCGCTGGAGTAATTTCAATCGTATAACCACTGCCGTCATCTTTTCGTTGAGGTATTAACATAAAGGTTTTAGTGTTTGCTTGGCGCGCAAAAATTAAGGTGCCGGTTGTGCTTGCCGTTTCTTTTACTTCAAAAAACGGTACAAATACACTGCGATTTCGACCATAATCTTGATCCGGTAAATACAAACTTGATTCACCGGTTCTAATTGCTTTAATTAGCCCTTTAACGTCTCGTTTTCCTAACATGTATTTATTTGATCTACCTCGACCTCTAAACTGAAAAAATTCCATTAATTGGTTGTTATGGGGTCGATAAAATATTACTAATGGGTGGCTATGGCCAAAACCTCTACCTATTATTTCGGCGCATAAATAGTGCATCGCCAAAATAAATACACCGTGCCCGTCTTGCTTAGCTTTTTCTAAATGTTCTAAACCTGTGACTGTAAATTTTTGTTTAATACGCCAATCAGGCCACCACCAACCCATACCCGTTTCAAATAAAGCGATGCCGGTACTTTCGAAGTTTTTACGGAGTAGTTGATCACGTTCTTGTTCACTCATCTGTGGAAAACATAAGGCTAAATTACTTGCGGCTACACGTTTTCGGCTTGAGCCAATTTTATATAATAACTTACCAACCAGACGCCCCAAAAAAAGTTGAAATTTATAAGGTAGCCATGAAATAGTATACATAATAAGTACGCCAAGCCACGTTAACCAGTATTTTGGTAATAAAAAAGATAGCTTAAAATTTGGCTGTAATACTTTATTTTTACTCACGAATAAATTCAACTTATTGTTATGCTAAATAGACTGATGGTTTGTGGTTGACTTAACAACAAAGTAGTCTAATTGATATAATTGGTATGGTACACTATCGCACATTATATCTGGTATAGGGTAAAGGATGAAAGTAGATATTCCAGCTTTTAACAAAGCACGAGTTTTAGTGGTAGGCGATGTTATGTTAGATCGCTATTGGCATGGACCAACCCAGCGTATTTCTCCTGAGGCTCCTGTTCCTATCGTCAATGTAAATCATAATGAAGACCGACCTGGCGGCGCAGCTAATGTTGCCCTTAATATTGCTTCGTTAGGTGGAAAAGCAACGTTAGTGGGAATGTGCGGTACAGATGAAGCTGCTAATGTTTTAGAAACACACCTAGCGTCAATGGGTATTGATTGTGAGTTTGATCAGCAACAAACCATCCCTACTATCACAAAGCTTAGAGTGCTCAGCCGTAATCAACAATTAATTCGTTTAGATTTTGAAGAATCTTTTGCCAATATAGATAAATCAACCCTTGAACAGTCGGTTAACCGTTTGTTAGCTGATCACAATGTTCTACTATTGTCTGATTACAATAAAGGGACTTTATCAGAAGTGCAGTCACTTATTGTTGCCGCAAAAAAAAATAACAAAATTGTAGTTGTAGACCCTAAAGGTACAGATTTTACTAAATATCGTGGAGCCACGTTATTAACGCCTAACTTGTCTGAATTTGAAGCGGTTGTCGGTGCCTGTAAAACTGAAAAAGAGATGGTTACTAAAGGGCATAAATTACTACAAGACTTAGACCTTGATGCCTTACTAGTTACTCGTAGTGAACAAGGTATGACCTTATTACGTAAAAATGAAGAAGAATTTCATTTACCGACTCAAGCAAAAGAAGTTTACGACGTAACCGGCGCTGGCGATACGGTAATTGCTACGCTAGCATTGGCTATTGGCGCTGGCTCAAAATACGATCAAGCGAGTGCATTAGCAAACATAGCTGCAGGCATAGTGGTTGGCAAAATTGGAACATCTACAGTAAGCGAAGCTGAAATAGTTAATGCTTTAGCAACCGGTCAAGAAAGTGGCTTTGGTATGTTAACTGAAGATCAATTAAAGATTGCGGTTGGCTTAGCACAAGCCCGAGGTGAAAAAATAGTCATGACCAATGGTTGTTTTGATATTTTGCACGCTGGGCATGTCTCTTATTTAACAAATGCTAAAAAGCTCGGTACACGTTTAATTGTAGCAGTGAACAGCGATGCCTCAGTGACTCGTTTAAAAGGTTCTGGTAGGCCGTTAAACCCAGAAGATAGGCGCATGGCAGTATTAGCTGGATTAGGTGCTGTAGATTGGGTAGTGCCATTTATCGAAGATACCCCACAGCGGTTAATTGCTAACATTTTACCTAATGTTTTAGTTAAAGGCGGCGATTATAAAATAGAAGAAATAGCGGGTGGAACTGAAGTAATAGCTGCAGGCGGTGAAGTTAAAGTACTTAATTTTGAAGCAGGTATCTCTACCACGGCTATTATTAATGCAATTAAAGAAAAAGAGTAGTGCGGTTATTAGGTGTGGTTATTAGGCCTCGTTTTAAGGCGAGTATACCTTTTAAACTACGCCAAATAGGTATAATCTACACTGTTATAAAACCAAAAGGCTGCGATTAAGCAGCCTTTTATTCAAATTATTTTAGTTAACTAAGTAATACATTCAACAACCCCACTAGCGCGGCATTAAACCTTTATTAACATCAACTAAATCTTGTTCTGTTATCGTACCGGCTGATTGTTTTAACGATAATATTGCTTGAATATAATTATATCGAGTAGAAGAAAGGTTACGTTTAGCATTGTACAAATTACGCGTACTGTCCAACACATCAACGATTGTACGTATACCTACATCCATACCCGCTTCAGTTGCACGTAAAGCACTTTCAGCACTTATAACGGATTGCTCTAACGATTTTATGGCAGAAACCGCAGCAATAACTGTGTTGTAAGCATTACGTGTACTTCTAACAATATTACGATGTGTTCGTTCTAAATCTTGGCTAGCAACAACATAATTACTTTGTGCTTTACGTACTGCACTCGAAATAGCGCCACCTGAATAAAGCGGCACATTAACTTCAATACCAATAGATTGGCTATTAAAATCAACCGTTGGAGACGATGATACTAATTGGTTTTCACTATTCGATTTAGAATATCGACCTTTTAAATCAATCGTTGGGTAATGACCTGCGCGTGCAGTATTAATAGTATCTTTGGCAATATCAACATTGATTTTTTGCGCAATTAAATTCAAATTATTCGCTTCAGCCTTATATTGCCATTCATTGGCACTTTCAGGAGTAGGACGTGAGGCGCTAAAACGTTCGGTGTTTAATACATCTAAATTACGTGGATAAATATTAGTTATTTCTCGTAATGCTTCTTCGGCATTGTACACTCTATTTTGAGCTCTGATTTCTGCGGTTACGGTATTATCGTATTGTGCTTGTGCTTCATGCACATCAGTAATTGCGGTTAAGCCCACTTTAAAACGCTGCTTAGTTTGGTCTAGTTGACGTTCAATCGCAGCTTTTTCTGCTTTAGCAAATTCAAGATCGTCTTTTGCACCTAATACATCAAAGTAAGCTTTAGTTACTCTTACAATTAACTCTTCTTGAGCTACTTGAAAAGCAATATCGCTTTGATGAGCAATTTTCTTAGCCGTGCCCAATCTTAACCAAGTATCGTGGTGATATAACTCCATCGACAACAACGCGCCAATGGTTGAAATTTCATTATCTTCAGACTTTACATCATTAACTTCTTGCTCAGTAAGTTCAAACTTTCCAAAGGCATATAATTGAGGTAAAAGCGCAGAACGTGCTTGAATAATATTTTCTTTAGATGCCATAAATTGAGCATGTGCTTTTAATACCACAGGATCGTTGGTTTGAGCTTGTTGGTATACGTCAACTAAATCTTCAGCACTTGAAAAATGGCTTGTTGCCATCGCTGTAAAGCCAACAAGGAGAGAAATAATGTTTTTTTGCATGGGTTAGCAATCCCTTAAGGTATAATCCATTCATGAATAATAGATTCACAAACATCAATGTAATGTATTAACTTAATTCTACCTAGCTTCATTCTCAAGCTAAACGAATTAAGTGTTTAGATAGCTATTCTAGTGTAACAAAATATATAGCACCAGAATATTTTAAATAGAAGTGATTAAATTAACTGTAAAAGTAGATCGTCAATAAATACTGGAGCAACAAATAAAATGACTACCCAAAAATTAGCACCAAATATTTTAAGATTCAGTCATAAAGACATGGCTATTGCAAAAATAGAAACTAAATTTAAAGGTTTTTTTGCCATTAACGAACTTCATGTAACTCATGCGCTATATGAAGGTGGAACCAGTATTACCTTAAAAAGAGAAATATTTGAAAGAGGTGATGCCGTTGTTTTATTACCTTATAATCCTGTTACCGACGAAGTCGTTATTATTGAGCAATTTAGATTGGGGGCAATAAGAGGCGATACACCTTGGCAACTAGAATTTATTGCCGGAATGTTCAAAGAAGATGAAAACCCCATTGATGTTGCTATTCGTGAAGCTGAAGAAGAAGCCAACTTAATAGTGAAACACGAAGATATTATTGAAATAACACGATTTTTCCCTAGCCCCGGCGGAACCAGTGAATGTATTTATATGTTTGCTGCAAAAGTTGATACCGCTAATGTTGGTGGCGTGTACGGATTAGAAGAAGAGGGTGAAGATATTTTAGTGCATGTCATGGCACGAAAAGAAGCGATGAATTTATTAGCTCAAGGCAAAATTAGCAATGCATCTACTATAATTGGGTTACAATGGCTCGAACTTAATTACGACAAACTACAAAATTCTTGGTCAACTTTATGATTGCAAAAGCAAAAAAATATAAACCACAATTAGCAACATTAATGAACCTATGTGATGTTAACTATATGTTGTTAATTAAATTGCTTGCAAATAAAGAAGAGGTTGGTGAACAGCGTGAATTTTTCATTTCAGATTTTTTATCTTATAAAGTTTGTGTCAATGAAGTAACACGCTACACCACCCTTATAACCATTAGCCAAAATACGGTAGAAATGGCTGAACAATTAGCCCAACTTTTTAAGCCAAAAATGGTTATTCGTTTATATCATGATGCACGTATGGCCGAAGTTATAACGTCACAAAATATTCGTCAAGTGAAACCAAGGTACGATTACCCCAATAAAAAAATGCACTTACCCGATGAAAAACAACAAATTAATATGTTTTTAAAAGAATGGTTACAGCTCTGTCACGAGTTAGGACAAGCTGAACTTGTGCTTAACTTTAAGTAGTTTAAATAACTTTAAAGCTAGCTAATCTAACCTATAAGTAAGCCACATTTAACCATTCAATAAACAGAATAATTTATATGAACAACACCTTAAAAATTGCCCAAATTAGTGATACCCACTTATTTTCTGATAAAAATAGCTTACATTGTGGTGCTAATGTTTATAATAATTTAGTGAGTGTATTACAACATATTAATCAGGTAGAAATGCCTGATGCTATTATTTTTACTGGCGATCTAACGCAAGATCACACCCGTGGTTCATACCAACAATTTGTAAATGCTTTTCAGCAAGTAAATATTCAAATACCTGTTTATTTTACTGCTGGTAATCACGACGAATATGCCGAGCTCAATCATTATTTATCAAAAACGCCATTTAATAAGGCAAAAAATATTATTCATCAAGGTAGTGAATGGCAAATATTGCTAGTTAATAGTAAAAGCGAAAACCCGTCAGGCTATATAAATAAATCAGCCTTAAAAGAGCTTGAAGAAGATATAGATCCTGATAAAAAACAGCTGATTTTTATGCATCATCATCCTATCGATGTAGGATATTTTATTGATACACATGGTTTAAAAAATAAAAACGACTTTTGGCAATATATTCAACCATTTAAAACAATAAAAGCTTTAGCATGTGGGCATGTGCATAATGCTCTATCTTTATTGCCGGCATCGATAAACGAACCTATTTATAGAGCTAATAATAAAGCTCAACAAACCGATTATCCATTACCTTTATACACTTGCCCAGCAACTTCAATTCAATTTGATACTTCAGCGAATACCTCAAAATGCAATGGGCAAGGTGCAGGCTACAGAATATTTGAACTATGTAATGATGAGGTACATAACCATCGAACATTGGTTACGCGCACGTATTTTTTAGGGATTAATAGAGAGGGGATTCAATGAAAAATGTGTTGTTTTTACATGGCTTTAACTCATCGCCGCAGTCTTTAAAGGCGCAACAAACCCAACAATACCTTAAACAATATTTTCCTCAAGTTAAGTTTCATTGCCCACAATTGGCATTAACACCTGACAAAGTCATTAAACAGTTAATTCCTTACTTTGCTGAAATTAAAGAGGGATCTAAGGTGCAAACGTGGGGGGTTATTGGTTCATCACTTGGCGGATATTTTGCCACGTATTTAAGTGAAACTTACGCAGTTAAAGCGGTATTAATTAACCCGTCAATCAAACCTTATGAGCTCTTAGCTAATTATATAGGTGAACAAATTAATCCCTATACGCAAGAGGTTTATAGGGTAAAACCGTGTTACCTTGAAGATTTAATTGCCCTTGAACAACACCACATCACAAAAAATAATTATATGGTCATGGTACAAACAGGCGATGAAGTGTTAAATTACCAACAAGCCGTAGAAAAATTTCATGCCAGCACTTTAATTGTACAACCTAACGGTGATCACAGCTTTGTAAATTACAAGGCAATGTTACCTAAAGTTGTAGAATTTCTTCAGCTAAATGCGTAATTTTTTAAAAGCACAATAATAATATTTTTTATTGAATACAACGAATAGATGACTCAAATGAACGAACAATATAATTCTGATTCTATCGAAGTTCTTAGTGGTTTAGACCCAGTAAGACATCGTCCCGGTATGTATACCGATACTTCACGCCCTAACCATTTAGGTCAAGAAGTTATCGATAACTCTGTAGACGAAGCCCTAGCAGGGCATGCACAAAACATTACCGTAATATTAGACAAAGACCAATCGTTAGAAGTTATTGACGACGGCAGAGGCATGCCGATTGATATTCACCCCGAAGAAGGGGTAACTGGTATCGAGCTTATTTTTTGTAAATTGCATGCTGGCGGTAAGTTTTCAAATAAAAATTACCAATTTTCAGGGGGCTTGCACGGTGTAGGTATCTCGGTAGTAAACGCACTATCAAGCCGAGTTGATGTAGCGGTAAGGCGCGACAGCAAAATTTATGAAATGGCTTTTGAAAACGGAGAAAAAGTTGAAGAGCTTCACGAAACTGGCACCGTAGGTAGGCGAAATACCGGAAGTCGCGTTAAGTTTTGGCCTGATCCTAATTATTTTGACTCACCTAAATTTTCAGCTCGACGGTTAGCGCATTTATTAAAAGCTAAAGCAGTTTTATGCCCTGGGTTAACTATAAAGTTTCATGATAAAAATGAAGATAACAAATACGAATGGTGCTACCAAGACGGATTAGTTGATTACTTAAAAGACTCAGTAAAAGATTATGAATCACTGCCTAAAGAACCTTTTGTTGGTACATTTACCTCGCAGCAAGAAGCGGCTGATTGGGCAATAACATGGTTACCTGAAGGTGGAGAAGGAGTAGGCGAAAGCTACGTAAACCTTATACCAACCGTACAAGGTGGTACACATGTTAACGGTTTAAGGCAAGGCTTGCTTGAAGCTATGAGAGAGTTTTGCGAATTTAGAAATCTTACACCACGCGGTGTTAAATTAACCCCAGACGATATTTGGGATAAATGCTCATATATATTGTCAGTAAAAATGCAAGATCCACAATTTGCCGGTCAAACTAAAGAGCGTTTATCATCACGCCAATGCGCAGCATTTGTAACAGGCGTAGTAAAAGACTCCTTTAGCTTATGGTTAAACGAGCACACAGAAATAGCCGAAAGCCTCGCTGAATTTTGTATCTCAAACGCCCAGCGCCGACTACGCGCCAGTAAAAAAATCATTCGTAAAAAAGTCACCCAAGGCCCAGCACTGCCCGGAAAATTAACCGACTGCGGTAGCCAAGATATTACCCGAACGGAACTGTTCTTAGTAGAAGGTGACTCAGCTGGCGGTAGTGCTAAACAAGCCAGAGATCGCGAAATTCAAGCAATAATGCCACTTCGAGGAAAAATCCTAAACACATGGGAAGTTGATTCAGGGCAAATACTTGCTTCACAAGAAGTACACGACATCTCAGTAGCATTAGGTATAGACCCAGACTCTGAAGACTTATCAGAACTGCGTTACGGAAAAATATGTATTTTAGCTGATGCTGACTCCGATGGGCTGCATATAGCCACATTGCTTTGTGCCTTATTTACCCAACATTTTTTACCTTTAGTACAGGCAGGGCATGTTTATGTAGCAATGCCCCCGCTGTACAGAATAGACGTGGGTAAAGAAGTGTTTTACGCGCTTGATGAAAGTGAAAAAGATAGCATTATAGCTCGTATCGAAGCCGAGAAAAAACGAGGAAAAGTTAACGTACAACGCTTTAAAGGCTTGGGTGAAATGAACCCATTACAACTGCGCGAAACCACCATGGATCCAAATACCCGACGCTTAGTACAACTTACCATTGACGAGTTCGACACCACCATGGAATTAATGGATATGCTACTTTCTAAAAAGCGCAGTGGCGATCGTAAAACATGGCTACAAGATAAAGGGAATATGGTAGAGCTTTAAGTAGTTCCTCCTTTTTTTTAACTTCTATTGGTGGTAGGTAAGGCATCAAATAGACCTACTTACCACTCAAATATCTAACCCTAAAAAACCTAAATAATTCTATTGGTTGCATTACTTTTAGTAATTGTCACTGCAATTGATTTTGATGCCGGTGTATCACTGCCATCGCCTCTGTTTTTTAGTGCTACTAAAGGGTTTGCCTCTGGAAAGTAAGCAGCAATATTACCTTTTGGAATGTCGTAACTTACCAGTTTAAAACCATAAATTTTACGTTCAACGTCGTCAGGCCACAAGCTTTCTACATCAACTAATTCTTCATTTTTTAAGCCTAAGTCGTTAATGTCATTTTGGTTCATGAATATGATCTCTCGTTCACCACTAATGCCACGATAGCGATCTTCAAGTCCATAAATAGTGGTGTTGTATTGGTCATGCGAACGTAAGGTTTGTAGTACAAAAACACGGTTTTTTGTTAAAGCACGAATTGATGCGGGGACAATATTCTCGGGTAACTTGTTAACACTTAGTTGTGCTTTTTTTGAAGTGGTATTCCATATAAACTCTGCGGCGCTGTTCCCTAAATAAAAACCACCGGGTTGTAATAATCGGGTGTTCATATCGGTAAATTCAGGAATTGTTTTACCAATATAATCACGTATTAAATCGTAGTTACTGGCTAGTTCTAGCCAGTTAACTGGGGTGTTGCCTAAGGTTGCATGTGCTATGCCGGCTATAATTGCAGGTTCAGAGCGCATGTTTTGCGTATTTGATTTAACCACACCTTTAGATTTATGCACCATTGAGAAAGAGTCTTCAACGGTTACTGATTGTTCTCCCGAGCCTTGTAAATCAATATCGGTTCTACCAAGGCAGGGCAGAACTATAGATATTTCTCCCGGAAATAAGTGAGTTTGATTAAGTTTAGTAGCAATGTTTACGGTAAGTTTACAACGTGAAAGCGCTTGTTGGGTAAATTCAGTATCGGGTGTTGCTGATACAAAGTTACCACCAAGAGCAATAAAAATTTTGCTCTCGCCCGAAAGCATTGCCTCAATAGCCTCAACAACATTATGACCATGCTCTTTAGGTGGAGTAAATGAAAATACACGAGCTAAATTATCTAAAAATTTACCATCAGGTTTTTCATTAATTCCCATGGTGCGATCGCCTTGTACATTAGAATGCCCTCTAACCGGACATAAACCAGCGCCAATTTTGCCTATATTGCCAAACAATAATTGTAAATTGGTAATTTCTTGAATAGTGGCAACCGAATGTTTGTGCTGAGTAATACCCATTGCCCAAGTTACAATAACTTTGTTGGCTTGTTGGTAAATAGTGGCTGCTTGGGTTATTTCGTTGATACTTAAGCCTGATTGTTCAGTAATATGTTGCCAAGGTGTTTCATTAACTATTTGTAAATAATCGTTTAAACCTTCAGTGTGTTCGTTAATAAAGTTAACATCGAAAACACTGTCATTATTCATTTGGGCGGTGTTATGCCGCTCCAGCAATACTTTAACCATGCCGCGTACACAGGCCATATCGCCACCTAAATTTGGGGTGAAGTAATGCTGGGAAATTTCGGTAGCGGTGCCAGATAACATTTCAATCGGAGATTGCGGATTAGCAAACCGCTCTAGCCCTCTTTCTTTAAGCGGATTAAAGGTAACTATTTTTGTGCCACTGCGTGAAGCGTGGCTTAAAGAATCGAGCATTCTAGGGTGGTTAGTGCCGGGGTTTTGACCAAAAACAAAAATAGCGTCAGCGTGTTCAAAATCATCAATTTTGATGGTGCCTTTGCCAATACCAATCGCTTGTTTAAGAGCAATGCCACTCGCTTCATGGCACATATTTGAACAATCAGGAAAGTTGTTTGTACCGTATTTTCGAACAAAAAGTTGATATAAAAAAGCGGCTTCGTTACTTGCTCTGCCTGAAGTATAAAATTCGGCTTGATTGGGGTTTTCTAAATTATTAAGTTGCTGTGCAATAACGGCAAAAGCGTTATCCCAAGAGATGGCTTGATAATGATCTGTTTCAGCATTATAAATAAGAGGTTCAGCTAACCTGCCTTGGTATTCTAAAAAATAACCGCTTTGTTTTCTTAACCAGCTTACAGAATGTTCTTTAAAAAAATCTACGCCAATACGACGTGAAGTTGCCTCCCAATTTACCGCTTTGGCGCCATTTTCACAAAAACGGAATCGTCCGGGTTCGTCTTTTTCTCCCCAAGCACATCCGGGGCAATCAAAGCCGTGGTCTTGATTAGTTTTTAGCAGGTTTTTAATGTTTTTAGCAATATTGTCGCTTTTAATTAAATGCGTTGCCGTACTTTTTAAAGCGCCCCAACCACCTGCGTGACCGTTATATTTTTTTACAGACATTATATTTCCTGCTTATTTTGTTTGTTGTGGCAATTATAATTAATACGCTGGTTGCCATGATAAACGTTAAATTTATTATTTTTTGTAAAACCTATTAAGGTGATATTAAACTGTATTGCGGCAGAAATAGCCAAGCTTGAAGGTGCGCCAATTGCAATAACAACCGGAATAGCAGCGGTAATGGCTTTTTGCATTAACTCAAAGCTTACCCTACCACTTAATACTAAAATAGATTGCGGTGTCATTTTATTGTTAAGAAATACATCGCCTATAACTTTATCAACCGCGTTATGGCGACCTACATCTTCATAAACACACAACCACTGGTTATGGCTAATATAGCCGGCACCATGCACCGCACCTGATGCGGTAAACAAGGGTTGGTGCGAATTAAGGGTGTGTGCAATGGTAATTATATTGTTGCTTGTTAACCATAATTCAGTCTCATCAATGCTGTTTTCTATTTGAATAGCTAAACCATTTAACGATGTTTTACCACAAATGCCACAGCTTGATTGACTAGCAAATGTTCGGGTGATTTTTTGCCAATTTGGCTGAACTGATTTTGCTAACTTTACAATAAGTTGATTATTATTAGTGGCTTCCTCAGGTGCAGTAATGCTGATTATATCGTGTTGTTTTTTTATGATTTGTTCGTTAAATAAAAATCCAGCAACGAGTAACTCGTCATTATCTGGGGTTCGCATTATTACGGTTAAATCAGCTGTTTGATAGCGAGCTAATTTATTATCAAAAAAGCATAAGCTGATCAATAAAGGCTCTTCAATAATCACAATGTCTTCAACAGCATTATGCGTATTATTGGCAAATTGACGTTGATTAATTTTTTTTAAACCGCTGTGCATTATTTGTTAGCTTTGTGAATAGGTATTATTGCAAACAGTATACAGGGCTTAGTTAAAACGAATAAAGCTTATCGTTAAAATTGATGATTTTTATTGTACTTGTAAATTATTTTTAACGCTTTAATATATATGAAATATCATATATGTAAGGTCGTTTATGGATCCAGTTTTATTTTTTAAAAACTTAGCAGAAGAGACAAGACTCAAAATTTTATTGTTGATCATCAATGAAACTGAGCTATGCGTATGTGAATTAGTGCAAGCTTTAGCATTGTCTCAACCAAAAATATCAAGACATTTAGCCCAGTTACGCAATTATGGTTTGTTGTCAGGCAGAAAATCAGGCAAATGGGTGTTTTATTCCATTGCCGAAGATATGCCTATTTGGCAAAAAGCGTCATTATCGCAATGCGCCGAGCATAATCAGTACTTTATTCAGCCCTTAAGAGAAAAGCTAAAGCAATATGGGGATCGGCCTAACAGACAACTCCAATGCTGTTAAAGCTTAGCCGAAAAAAAGTGGAAGCTATATTTGTATAATTTAGACTCACTTAACGTAATTTTAAAATAAATAAACATTAAAGGTAATAGCATGACGATTAAAGTAGGCATAAACGGTTTTGGAAGAATGGGCAGGTTAGCTTTTAGAGCTGGCTGGAATATGCCAGACATTGAATTTATTCAAATTAACGAACCTGCGGGCGTTCCTGAAACGTTAGCACATTTAATAAATTTTGACTCGGTTCATGGTCGATGGGAGCATACGGCTGAAGCAGTTAAGCAAACTATGGTTGTTAATGGTAAAAAAATATCTATTACCGCTAATCGTGCTATTGCTGATACTGATTGGTCAAACTGTGATGTAGTGATTGACGCTTCAGGGGTGATGAAGTCAAAACAGAAATTACAAGCGTATTTAGATCAAAACGTTAAACGTGTTGTGGTGACTGCGCCTGTAAAAGAAGAGGGCGTGCTAAATATTGTTATGGGAGTTAACCATCATTTATATAACGCGAACATCCATTCTATTGTTACAGCTGCCTCATGCACCACAAACTGTTTAGCCCCAGTAGTTAAGGTATTGCAAGATAACATCGGCATAAAACACGGCAGTATGACCACTATCCATAATATCACCAATACTCAAACTATTATTGATGCGCCACATGCTGATTTAAGGCGTGCTCGCTCATGTGGGCAAAGTTTAATTCCTACTACTACGGGTTCAGCAACGGCTATTACTCATATTTTTCCTGAATTAGTAGGCAAATTAAATGGTCATGCAGTGCGAGTTCCTTTAACTAACGCCTCAATTACTGATTGCGTATTTGAGTTAAATAAAGGTACAACCGTTGAACAGATTAACAGTTGGATGAAAGAAGCCGCAGAAACCTCTTTAAAAGATATTTTAGGTTTTGAAGAAAAACCTTTAGTGTCGGTAGATTATAAAACTGATCCGCGTTCTTCAATTGTAGATGCACTATCAACTATGGTCGTTAACAATACCCAATTAAAAATGTATTTGTGGTACGACAATGAATGGGGTTACGCCAGTCGTGTTGCGGAGTTGGTGTTAATGGTGGGTAAAAGCGATAAATTAACAGACTAAGTTGATCTAAAAAAGTCTAATTCTTACATATACCCGTTACCAATCAAAATGCTCGTTTCAGAGCGCGTGAGCGATATCAATTCAAGGCAATACTTTGTTGTAATGGTCGTTCCCTTATAAAATGTATTAACGATGAAGTGATTTTGCTCAAGCGCTTCTTCGATGGGTCTAAAAACAATTTATGCGTCGTTATTAAGTTGAGTCAGGGAATAACCATGACATAAACTTAATGCCTTGCCTAAATTGTTTTTAGTTCCCACTGAAACCTGCATTTTGAATGGTAACGGGTATAATATTACTAAGAGTTAATGCTATTTGCTAATGAGTAGTTAGCGGTTAGAACTTAAGTTAAATAAATAATTAAATAAGCAATTAAGAAAAGTATGAATATCGCGTTATTTAGCCAACTGCCAAATGCAACTAAACAATACATATTAATAACCTTTAATTATTGGGCGTTTACCTTAACCGATGGCGCTTTACGCATGTTGGTTGTATTACATTTTTATGCCTTAGGTTATTCACCCTTAAACATCGCGATGCTGTTTTTGTTTTATGAATTTTTTGGCGTTATTACTAACTTAATTGGAGGTTGGTTAGGCGCAAAAATAGGGCTTAATCATACCATGAATATTGGATTGATAACGCAAGTTTTAGCGTTATTGATGCTAACCGTACCCGAACCTTATCTAATGGTTTGGTGGGTTATGTTGGCACAGGCATTATCCGGTATTGCCAAAGATTTAAATAAAATGTCGGCAAAAAGTAGTATAAAAATGTTGGTGCCGGCAGGAGAAAACTCAGGGCTTTATAAATGGGTAGCGTTACTTACAGGCTCTAAAAATGCACTTAAAGGAATAGGTTTTTTTATAGGAGCTGTTTTACTTAGCACTATAGGCTTTAAAGGGGCTATGATATTGATGGCCGCTATATTATTGGTAGTCGCATTATTTAGTGCCAATTTTTTACAACAAGATTTAGGGAGAACTTCATATAAACCTAAATTCTCGCAATTATTCTCTCATTCTTCTTCATTGAATTACTTGGCTTTAGCGCGATTGACCTTATTTGCTGCAAGAGATGTGTGGTTTGTGGTGGCTTTACCTGTTTTTTTAGCGCAACAGTTGCATTGGAGTCATCAATTTATTGGTGCTTTTATGGCATTTTGGGTGATTTTTTACGGGATTATTCAAACGTTATCGCCCAAAATAACAGGTAAATCTCATGGTAAATTACCGAGCGGTAGCATGTTATCGTTTTGGGCTTTTTTATTGGTAGCCGTTACGCTGTTACTTATTATATTTTTACAAATAAGCTCATCTATTAGTATTGCCATCATTATTGGGTTATTAGTATTTGCCGCGGTTTTTGCCGTTAACTCTTCATTGCATAGTTATGTAATTATAGCGCTTGCTAAAGCCGATGGCGTGTCGATGGACGTAGGGTTTTATTATATGGCGAATGCAATGGGGCGCTTAATTGGTACGGTATTATCGGGTGTTATCTTTCAATTTTATGGCTTAATACCTTGCTTAGTTATATCGGCTATTTTAGCGTTATTATCGGGTATATTTATAAAAAAAATAACAGTGTAATTAGGTATTCATAAATAAGCTCTTTGTACTGGTAATAATTAGTTTTATACTTACCAACCTAATTGATATTGCATAGACAAGTTATTGCTTCATTCTTTGATCAAAAATATAAATAATCGCATGATAAAAACGTTTGTTGTAGCAATACTAAGCTTGTTATTTATGATGTCTTTTACCAGTATGTCAGGCGAGTTAACGCTTGTTTCTGAAACTGACACTGAATTTCAAAAAAAAATTTTACCTTCTCCAAAAAACAGCTCTCAACCAATTTTTAACTCAGACCTTAAATCAAACCTCCAAGAAAGCACTCAACAAAGGTCTAAAGCAATTCTTAAAAAAAGTGGCAAAAAATCGGCTCAAACCTTGTTCAGCATAATACAGCAGATAGAATCATTAAAAAATAAAGAGCTACTAACAGCTATTGAGCTCGCTTCAATTTTTGATGAAAGCATTGATCAATATAGTTTGACCGAACAAATTCGTTTTAAAGTACTACAAGCAGAGCTTTATCATTATAAAGCTACTTATTCTTTGGCAGATCAAGCAGCAAACAAAGGTTTAGTACTTACAAAAAAACTAACACATCCTTCTATTAATATGGCTAAATTACTTAATTTAAGAGGTAGGGCCGTTGAAAATATAGGGGAATATCAATCTGCGTTACGAGATTATATAGCCGCGTTAGAAATAGCTGAGTCGTTGGGTGATCGTAAAACCGTGATTGAAACCTTACTTAATATAGGTTCGGTTTATTGCAATACAGAACAATTAGAGCGTTCACTTATTATTTTAAATGATGCATTAGCGCAAGCTCAGGCGTTGGATGATAATAAGTTACTTGGTTTAGCTTATTTAAAAATGGGCAGCCTATACAAGTACTTGCAGCAAAACGATAAAGTAAAAGAGTTTAATGATGCTGCACTTTTACATTTAACAAAGGCTAACGAACCACATTGGGTTCTTATGGTTTTACAACAAATTGCACAAGATCATGCCAATAAAAAAGCGTATCCAAAAGCGATTCAACTTTATAAAAAAATAACAGAGCAAGCCAAAAGTGCAGGTAACACTGTTTTGTTAGCCAACACTTATACCGAGATGGCAAAGGTATATTTAAAGCAACAACCGAGTGATCCTCAAACCGCTTATCGTTACCTAACAATAGCTAATAGATATTTACCGCCTTTAACCCAAGTTAACGAAAACATTATATTTTTAGTGAATAAAGCTGAAATATTAACTCATTTATCAAGGTATCATGAAGCCCAAAGTACTATTAAACAGTCTGAAGAGCTTATTTTGTTGCAACTCCAACCTAAACAAACTTATTCTGGTTTGGAGCTTTTACGGATCAAGTCAGAACTTTATTATGCACAAGGCCTATATGAACAAGCCTACTTAACCCAAAATCAGCATCATGAAGGTATAAAAACACAACATTCGCAAAATAATTTACAAGCGTTTGAGGCGATTAGAATCAAACACGAAAGCAAACAGCACTTAAATAAAACAAAAATATTAGAAAAAAAACAAGCTGAGCAATCTTTTGCTTTATTAGCCGCTAATAAAGCGTATCGAAATAATACCCTTTATATTTCGGGCGGTATTTTAGTAGTCGTTATACTTGCTTGGTTTTATGTCGTTAATTTGAAAAACCAACAAAGGTTATTAAATAGCAGAGAAATTGATTATTTAACGCGCTTACCTAATAGGCAAAAAATATTATTATTAGGAAACACACTTTTCAATCAATCGAATGCGACTAAAGCTAAGTTATTTAGCAGCCACAATGGTTATAGCACGTTGCTTATTAAAATTGATAATTTGGCTAATATTAACCAAATTAAAGGTTATGATGTTGGTAGCCAAATATTGATTGAAATTTCTTTGATCATAAAAAATAGTATTATTGAACATGGTAGCCAACATTCACTTTGCGGTAGGTATTCAAAGAATGAATTTATTGTGTTTTTGCCAAACACCACCACCGATCATGCGAAAGAAATCGCGAATAAAATTCACCACAATATTTATAAAAATGCTTGGCACACCTTAGGTGTAAAAGTAGTTTCAGTGAGCATTGGTATAAGTAATAGTACATCTGGTGATGTTGATTCATTTGAGTCTTTAGTAAAAAAAGCGCGGATTTTAGAAAACAAAGCGATAGATTTAGGTGGAAATAACGTATGCGTTTAACATCTTATATTACTCTGCTTTTACTTAATGTATTTATGTCGATTAGCAGTTTTGCCTACCAAGGCATTAACCCTACTTATATCCCCATTTTTTCGATTAATAAGCAGCTATATCAATTAATTGAACTAAGTGAAACTTCACCTGCTCAAGCCCAAAAACAATTAAATCAAAGTGATATAATATTTGAAAAACTGAACCCAGCTGAACAATTTTTATATTTTATTATTAAATCTAATAACCAGCGAGCAAATAAATTTACTGATAATATCAATCAGCAAATTGAACAAAGTCATAAAAGTATTTCTTATTTATTACAGGCTAAATTATTAGTGCCTTTAATAAACTATGATCAGTTAAACGATTTACCCTTTTTAAACTTATATAAAAAATTAGCGATAAATTACGCACAAACAGCGCAATTTAAAAATGCTTACAATGCTAATAAAAATTTTATTACTAAGTACGATGTTTATATTAAAAATAAGCGTGACAGACATATTTTTGAACTGGAAAACCAATACGAAACAAAAAGAATAAAGGAGGTAAGCACCTTATTAAATAACCAAACCGCTTTAAAAGCACTCGAAATAGATAAGTCCTTACAAAACGATATTGTGCAACGGCGTAACCTATACATTGTTATATTTTTTATGGTGTTATTTTTATCGTTAATCATACGTTTGTTATTAACCAATAAACGTATAAACGAGTTGGCAAAAAAGGATATGTTAACCGGTGCCATTAATAGCGAAACTTTATTTAAGCAAGGCGCTACAGTTATTACTCGTTGCATTGAACAACGCCAAGGTTTGTGTTTATTAGCCATAAAAATAAAAGATTTTAAAACACTAAACGACCTAAATGGCGATTACATTGGTGACGAAGTATTAAAGCAGTTTGTCGCGCTAAGTATTGAAACCATGAGAACCCGAGATATATTTGCACGTTTAGAGGGAGCTACCTTTATTGCACTATTACCTGAAGCTCCAGTTGGCGAAGCCAAGGCAATAGCGCAACATTTAAAAGATAAAATTTCTGCATTTAATTTTAAATACATTGGCATACATCAAAAATTAACCATTAATGTAAGTATTGTCGAGTTAAGTGAATCATTAAATAATGTTGAGCAGTTGATAAATTCTGCAATAAAAGGTTTATATGAAATTAGCGATAATGATGAAAACGACATTCAAATTTATCAGTAATAATTTAAACGCCTATTTTCCCTCTGGTGATAATCATATAAGCTTACTTGGGTAATAAACTTTACTAAGTTGAACTTTTCGCTTTAATTAATACAAATAAGCAAATTATATTTAATAGCTGCATAGCTAACGTTATAAACTTTTAGGAAATTTAAATCATGTCCGATATGCTCGATTATAGTCTTGACGGAGTAGAACAAAAACCGTTAAGAGAATTTACCGAAGAAGCTTATTTAAACTATTCAATGTACGTAATTATGGATCGTGCCTTACCACATATTGGAGATGGACTAAAACCGGTTCAGCGCCGAATAGTTTATGCCATGTCTGAACTGGGTTTATCATCGTTAGCTAAATACAAAAAATCTGCACGAACCGTAGGTGATGTTTTAGGTAAATTTCATCCCCATGGCGATTCTGCTTGTTACGAAGCAATGGTACTCATGGCGCAGCCATTCTCATATCGTTACCCATTGGTTGATGGGCAAGGAAACTGGGGCGCACCGGATGATCCTAAATCGTTTGCTGCCATGCGTTATACCGAAGCTAGATTGTCTAAATTTAGTGAAGTATTACTAAGCGAATTAGGTCAAGGCACCGTTGATTGGGCGCCAAACTTTGATGGCACCATGAAAGAGCCTAAAACACTGCCAGCTCGACTGCCGCATATTTTGTTAAATGGTATTACCGGTATTGCTGTGGGTATGGCAACCGATATTCCTCCACACAACGTGAGAGAAATAGCCGCCGCTTGTATTCATTTAATTGATACACCTAAAGCTGAAACGACTGATTTATTACACTATGTAAAAGGTCCTGATTACCCGACGGACGCTGAAATAATAACCCCGCAAGCCGATATTGCTAAAATTTATGAGACCGGTCGCGGTAGCATAAAAATGAGAGCAGTTTACGACATTGAACATGGCGATATTGTTATTACGTCACTGCCGCATCAGGCATCAGGCGGTAAAATACTCGAACAAATTGCTAGCCAAATGCAAGCTAAAAAATTACCCATGGTTGTAGATTTACGAGACGAGGCTGACCACGAAAACCCAACCCGCTTAGTGGTTGTACCACGTTCCAATCGGGTTGATGTTGAACAGCTAATGCAGCATTTATTTGCAACCACCGATCTTGAAAAAAACTACCGTGTAAATTTAAATATGATTGGATTAGACAATAATCCAGCAGTTAAAAATTTAGCGACTATTTTAAAAGAATGGATTGAATATCGTCGTGAAACCATCAGACGAAAACTTCAATTTAGGCTAGATAAAGTACTCGCTCGTTTACACCTTCTTGATGGTTTATTAGTCGCGTATTTAAATATTGATGAAGTTATTGAGATCATTCGAACCTTTGATAATCCAAAAGCAGAATTAATATCTCGATTTAATTTATCAGAGCGCCAAGCAGAAGCTATTCTTGAAATTAAATTACGTCAGTTAGCTAAGCTAGAAGAAATAAAAATAAGAGCAGAGCAAGACGAACTTAATATCGAACGTGAATATTTAGAAAAAACACTTAATTCTAAAGCGCGTATGAACACCTTAATGAAAAAAGAAATTCTAGAAGTTGCTGAAAAATTTGGCGACGACCGCCGTTCAGTATTAGTTGAACGAGAAGAGTCAAAAGCATTAACCGAAAAAGATTTAGTTCCTAGTGAGCCAGTAACCGTTGTTGTATCAGAAAAAGGTTGGGCACGTTGCGGTAAAGGTCACGATATAGATCCATTAAGCTTAAGCTATAAATCTGGTGATGAATATTTATGCTCGGCCAAGGGGCGTAGCAATCGCCCAGCGGTATTTATTGACTCGTCGGGTAGAGCTTATGCTACTGATGCCCATAGCTTACCTACGGCAAGGAGCCAAGGGGAGCCATTAACGGGTCGCTTTAATTTATCAACCGGTGATACTTTTGAACATATTTTAATGGCAGACGATAAATGCCAATACCTATTAAGTAATGATGCAGGTTATGGTTTTGTTGGGTCGTTTGAAGACATGGTGAGCAGAAATAAAAACGGTAAAGCCTTACTTACCTTGCCGGTTGCCGCCAAAGTTATGCTGCCTAAAGTTATTAATAATTTAGACACCGCTTTAGTACTTGCTATAACTAGCGAAGGTCGGATGTTGATATTTCCGGTTAAAGGGTTGCCCGTACTCAGTAAAGGTAAAGGCAACAAAGTTATTAATATTCCTTCAGCTCGCGCTAAAGCAAGAGAAGAATTTGTCACAATAATTGATGTTATTGAGCCAACTAGTTCAATAACCTTACACGCAGGTAAGCGTAAATTAACCCTCAAACCAAGTGATGTTGAACATTATAAAGGTGAGCGAGGTCGTCGTGGAAGTAAGTTGCCTAGAGGCTTGCAACGCGTAGATCGTATTGATATTGAAACACCAATAGTCCAAGCTGATAACCCCAACACTGAACAACTTGGTACTGACAACACCGATTTAAATAATGCTGGCTCAGATATTGTTGATATAGATAATAACGATACAGAGTAATTTGATAGATAAAACCTGATATGAGTCAGGTTTTTACGTTAATAACTCATGTTAAAGTTGAGTGTTAACGTTTAGCTATTTTAAAGCGTAGCTATTGTAAAATTTATTAAATTTAAGGCAATAAAAAACTCGGTAAGCCAAGTTTTTTAATTCCCACTAAAGCATGCATCTTAAATGGTAACGACTATAAATATCGCACCAAGTTGTTGATATAACATAGCTCTTAACATAACTATAAACTTACGTTAAGAGCTATGTTATAGTGATAAAACTCTTATTTTAAATGATTTAAAGCATTTAATAACCATTTATAACAAGGTATTAGCATGTTAATTGTTGTTTCTCCTGCAAAAAAATTAGATTATGAAACACCGTCACCAACACAAAAATTTACCCAATCCACTTTGCTCGATCATAGCCAAGAATTGATCAATTGCTGTGTGAAATTAAGCCCAGCCGATCTTTCATCATTAATGGGAATTAGCGATCAGCTTGCTGGTTTAAATGCTGCCCGTTTTGGCGAATGGTCGCTTCCTTTTACCACTGATAATGCTAAACAAGCGGTACTCGCTTTTAGTGGCGATGTTTATACTGGACTCCAAGCATATAAGTTTGACGATGCATCTTTTGATTTTGCACAGCAACATTTGCGGATATTATCGGGCTTATATGGCTTATTGAAACCCTTAGATTTGGTGCAGGCTTATCGTTTAGAAATGGGTACAAAATTAGATAATGACAGAGGCGCTAATCTTTATCAGTTTTGGGGCGATATTATTACTGACCATTTAAATAAAGCGCTGGCAGAACAAGGCGACGATATATTAATTAACCTAGCTTCAAACGAGTATTTTAAGTCGGTAAAGAAAAAATCTTTGCAGGCAAATATTATTACTCCGGCATTTAAAGACTGGAAAAATGGGCAATATAAAATGATCAGTTTTTATGCAAAAAAAGCTAGAGGCTTAATGGCTAACTATATTATTGAAAATAAAATTAGCCAAATAAACGATTTAAAGCAGTTTAATAGTGCGGGTTATGAATATAGCGAGTCGCTATCAAAAGTTAACGATTGGGTTTTTACACGCAAAGAGGCTGAATAAAAATCTTTTTAGACCCATCGAAGAAGCGCTTGAGCGCTTATTCCTTTAAAAAATCACTTCGTCGTTAATATTTTTTATAAGGGAACAACCATTACAATAAAGTATTGCCTTGAATTGATGTCGCTCACGCGCTCTGAAACGAGCACTTTGAATGATAACGGGTATAGTTATAAAGTTAGATAATCTTATTTCGATTTTTTAACTTTTCTTTTAGCTACTTTTTTTGCTTTTGCCTTTTTCTGAGCTGCTGATCTTTTAACTTTAGGTTTTTTAATCGCGACCCGAGATTCTTTATGCTTAGGGCGTAATTCGTTTATAACGCGGCGCTGTAGTCTTTCATCGGCGTATCGTTCTATCTTACCAATAACTAACATGTCGTGCGCTTCAACTAAAGATATAGCCGTGCCTTTGTTTCCAGCTCTACCCGTACGACCAATTCTGTGGATATAAATATCAGCTTTTCTTGGCATATCAAAGTTAATTACATGGGTAATATCATCAATATCTAAACCACGGGCAGCAACATCAGTAGCGACTAAAATATTTACTTTACCCGTTCGTAAACGTTCAACTGAACTATTACGCTTGTCTTGAGGCATGGTACCTTCAAGCCATGCACAAGGTAATTTGTCAGCGTATAATTTACCCGACAAATACTGCACAGTTTCTCTTTTATTAGCAAATACAACAGCGCGTTTTACATCTTCTTGTTTAAGAATATTTTCTAATAGCGCATATTTATGTTGGGTGTCATCAGCAATATGGATCCATTGATGAATTTTAGCTTTTTCTTTGCGAGAGGGGTTAGACTCTAAAAATACAGGTTCTGTTAATACTTCTTTTGCACACCGGATCACACCAGCACCTTCAAGAGTGGCAGAAAATAGCATGGTTTGTTTGCGCCATCGGGCTTCGGCAATAATTCTATTTATTACGTCTGAAAAACCCATGTCTAACATACGATCGGCTTCATCAAGAATTAATATTTCTATGTCGCGGGCATCAAATTGCTCACTTTCAATGTACTCCATTAAACGCCCCGGAGTGGCAATTAGCATATCGGTATTGGTGGTTAATAATTCTTTATGGCTACCGTAATTTACCCCACCGGTAATAACACCCGATTTAATTTGAGTAAGTGAGGTGAGTAGCTCGCTTTGTTCGTGAGTTTGCAAAGCAAGCTCACGCGTAGGTGAAAGTACCAATACACGAGGAAAGCCCGGATTTTTTCTAGGGTAGTCAAGTAAGTGCTGTGCAGCAGGAAGTAAAAATGCAGCGGTTTTTCCGGTTCCGGTTGGGGCCGAGGCTAAAATATCTTTGCCTTTCATTGCCTCTGGGATAACAAGCTCTTGAATTGATGTTGGTTTTTTAAAGCCTGCTTTTTTAATACCGCCTAGAAGTTCTGAATCTAGGTCAAACTGCTCAAACATAGTCACTCTTACTATTGAATTTATATGGCAGCATTATAAAGCTAAATGGCTTTAAATCCTAAAGACTATTGAAAATTTCTTGTAATTCTTTTTCTAAGTTTTGACACCATTGATTGATCCTTTCATCTGATAAATTGTATTGATTATCTTCGTCAAGTGCTAAACCTACAAAGGCGGTTTTATCTTCACTTAGTGCTTTAGATTGCTCAAATTCGTATCCTTGATTTGACCAATATCCAATCACATAAGCGCCAACTGCTTGTACTTGCTCGTGCAACATACCTAAAGCGTCTTGAAACCATTCGCTATAACCTATTTGGTCTCCCATGCCATATAAAGCAACAATTTTATCTTCTAGATTTAGATTGGCAATATCATTCCATTTGGCTTCCCAATCTTCCTGTAACTCGCCATAATCCCACGTAGAAATGCCTAAAATTATAATGTCAAAATTTGCCAGCTCAGTTAGTGCTGTATCTTTAATGTTGTATAATTCAACTGAATAATTGTTTAATGTCGATTGAATTTTTTCTGCCGCAATTTCGGTATAACATGTGGTGGAGCCATAAAATAAGCCGATTTTCATTTGTAAGCCTTATCATTTACTCAAGGGTGGTATTATAAAAAATTTGCGATAGCTTAGCAGATTTTGAGTAGAGTTAACTAACCTTGGATCGAGTCAGCCTTAACTTTAATTTTAACTGCTTTAATGATTAGCTTTGATACATCTAATATTGCCTTTAAAAATATTTGTAAGCATATCGTTTGTTGAGCTATTTATAAAAAGTGTGTAATTTTACTGGTAAGTTCATGGTCTTTACTTGTTAGACTCATTAATAAATATTTTATTTAATGGCTTATTTCAGTATATTTTAGCGGATTGCTAAAGACACAGCTTATGAATAAAAGGTAAACTTGAATTCATAATGCTTAAGTAATTAGGTAAATACGCGTGGTTTCTTTTTTTGGATATGATAAATGAAAATATTTAAACTTTTTTTAATAGTAATAACTACCTTCGCTTTAAATAACCTTGCTTTAGCTGCAAGTAATGATAAACAGACAAAAAACTTGGCTAATTCCAAGTATGATGAAAAAGCATTAATACTTAAACTATCAAGCACATTGGGCTTAAAAGCAGACAAAATTAATGCCTCGCCTTTACCGGGTATGGCTGAAGTTGTTACTAAACAAGGTATTTTTTATATCAGTTACGATGGTAATTATATTTTACAAGGTAAATTATTTGGTATTGATAACGAAGTAACCGATCTTACGGAATTAAGCTTAGCCAAAGTAAGAGCTGAAGGGGTAAAGCAATTTGAGAATGCGATGATCACCTATCCGGCTAAAAATGAAAAGCATGTAGTCACTATTTTTACCGATATCACTTGTGGTTATTGTCGTAAATTACATGAACAAATGGACGACTATAACAACTTAGGTATTACCGTAAGATACTTAGCTTATCCGCGCTCAGGTATTAGAGATCAGATGGGTAATTATTCTCAAGGTTTTAAAGATTTACGTTCAATTTGGTGTCATGAAAACCCTGAAGAGGCGCTAACTAAAGCGAAAAGTGGTTCACCTGTAGCGCAACGTATTTGTGAAAAACCTATTGAAGACGAATTTAATTTTGGTCGTCAAATTGGTGTAGGTGGTACACCCGCCATTATATTTGAAAATGGTACAATGGTTCCTGGTTATCAACCACCAGAAAAATTGGCACAAATTTTAGAAAGTTTATAGATTTGTAAGTTGATAGTTTTGTAAGTTGATAGTTTTGTAAGTTGATAGTTTTTTAACCTCGTAAAAACTATAAATTACAATCATATAGAAATAGAACGCAAAATAAAGAGCTGTTAATTCAGCTCTTTTACATTCCCACTGAAACTCCATATTGATTGGTAACGGGTACATACCCGTTTAATGCAAACCCGTATTTCAACTTACACATATTCACTAACAGGCAGCGTGATGCAAAAACAAATTAAGCGTAGGCCAACTCATATAATTAACAATTTACCTAGTGTTATTCACCCCATTGTAAAACAAATATATGCGAGTCGTGGGATCACTAATCAATCTGAATTATTACTTAATGTTGCTCAATTAGCGCCTATCGATTCTTTAAAAGATATTACTTTAGCTGCAAAAATATTACACCAAGCATTTATTGATGACCTTAACATTTGCATCATCGGTGACTTTGATGCTGATGGTGCAACCAGTACCGCTTTAATGACAGAAGCATTTACACTGCTGGGTTACCAAAACCACCAATTTATTGTGCCTAACCGTTTTGAATTTGGTTATGGTTTAACCCCTGAAATTGTAGATATGGCGGTTGCGCAGGGCGCGCAATTATTAGTAACTGTTGATAACGGTATTAGCTGTTTAGCTGGCGTAAAGCATGCAAAATCGTTAGGTTTAGTGGTTATTATTACCGACCACCATCTTCCGGGTAAAGTGTTACCCATTGCTGATGCGATTGTTAACCCTAATCAACCCGATTGTGCTTTTGTGAGTAAATCTATAGCTGGTGTTGGTGTGGCTTTTTACCTGATGTTGGCGCTGCGTAAATATTTACGAGAGCAACAATGGTTTATAACAAAACAACTTAATGAACCTAATTTAGCGAGTTTACTTGATTTAGTCGCTTTAGGTACGGTTGCCGATGTGGTTTCACTTGATCCCAATAATCGCATTTTAGTATCGCAAGGTTTAAAGCGCATTAGAGCCGGACAAACTCGCCCTGGCATACAAGCATTACTCGAAATTGCTGGTAAAAATCAGCAGCGTATTGTAGCAAGCGATTTTGGTTTTGCCTTAGGTCCACGAATTAACGCCGCAGGACGTTTAGATGATATGTCGTTTGGTATTAACTGCTTATTAGCTAAAGATTTAACTACCGCACGTACTATGGCTGCAGAGTTAGACGATTTAAATAAAGCTAGACGCTCCATTGAACAAGGTATGCAATTTGAAGCAGAAAAAATAATCACCTCACTTAACTATCAAGCAAGCCAATTACCTAATGCAATTTCTTTGTTTCAGCAAGATTGGCATCAAGGTGTTATTGGAATTGTTGCCGGTCGTTTAAAAGAAAAATACCACCGTCCTAGTATTGTTTTTGCCGCTGCCGATATTGATAACCCGCAAAGTGATATTAAAGGCTCAGCACGTTCAATCCCCGGTTTGCATATTAGGGATTTGCTTGAGCACATTGATAGCCAACACCCCCAACTTATTAAAAAATTTGGTGGTCATGCTATGGCGGCAGGGCTTTCTATTGCGGTTAATAACTTTGATACTTTTCAACAGTTATTTAACCAATATGCAGGGCAGTGGATCGCTAAAGAAGATTTACAAGGCACACTATTGTCTGATGGTGAATTAGCTTTATCAGAACTAACTTTATCATTTGCTGAACTATTACGTGAGTCAGGGCCGTGGGGGCAAAACTTTGCCGAACCGATGTTTGATGATGAATTTACCCTTATTCAACAGCGTATCGTTGGTGAAAAACACCTTAAAGTCGTACTACAAAAAAACAACCAAGTCTTTGATGGTATAGCTTTTAATATTGATACCACTCAATGGCCTAATCATAATATTAAACAAGTACACGTTGCTTACAAATTAGATATTAATGAGTTTAGAGGCAAACAAACGCTGCAATTTTTGATTGAAGATATTCAGGTATGTAAAAAATTAAAAAATGTTTAAATTAATCAGTATTACTCCCTTGGTATTGAATAATTACGTACTATACCCGTTACCATTCAAAATGCTGGTTTCAGTGGGAACTAAAAACAATTTAGGCACAGATTTCAAGTTCCAGACGAAATCTAAGTACAGACATCCATGTATGCAAGGCATTAAGTTTATGTCATGGTTACTCTCGGTAACTGCTCCTGCGTTACCCTAATATCCTACATCCGTGTAGGAACCTGACTAAACTTAATAACGACGCATAAATTGTTTTTAGACCCATCGAAGAAGTGCTTGAGCGTTTATTCCTTTAAAAAATCACTTCATCGTTAATACTTTTTATAAGGAACGACCATTACAACAAAGTATTGCCTTGAATTACTTATTATAGATATTGACGCTCACGTGCTCAAAAACGAGCATTTTGATTGGTAACGGGTATAAACAGTTAACAATTTTTTTAACCTCTTGTAAAAATAGTAACGTTTATTTACCCCTAAATTTACGTTACAATGCGCGACTATTTTTTATCTTTAAATTTTTTAAAAAGTGCTAAATAACTCATGTTAGAAGTAAACCCTGTATTAAATAAAATTAAAGAAATGCGTGAACGTACAAATCTCTTACGGGGGTACCTTTGACTACGATCTTAAATTTGAGCGATTAGTTGAAGTTACGCGTGAATTAGAGTCTCCAGATGTGTGGAATGATGCCGATCGCGCCCAAGCATTAGGTAAAGAGAGAGCCTCGCTTGAAATGGTAGTTGAAACCATTAATGATTTAGATAGTGGTTGCGAAGACATTGAAGGGCTTATTGAGTTAGCTGTTGAAGAAGAAGATCAAGACACCTTTAACGACGCTGAAACTGAAGCTAACGAACTAGACAAAAAATTAGCTAAACTAGAATTTCGTCGCATGTTCTCTGGTGATCACGACGAAAATGGTTGCTATCTAGACATTCAATCAGGTTCAGGCGGCACTGAAGCTCAGGACTGGGCTGAAATGCTAATGAGAATGTACTTACGTTGGGGCGAAGCTAAAGGATTTAAAACCGAATTAATTGAAGTCACCGATGGTGACGTTGCCGGTATTAAAGGTTGTACCATTAAGTACTCAGGTGAATATGCTTTTGGTTGGTTAAGAACTGAAACTGGCGTGCATCGTTTAGTACGTAAATCGCCATTTGATTCGAGTGGTCGTCGTCATACCTCATTCGCTTCTGCTTTTATTTACCCCGAAATAGACGACAATATTGATATTGATATTAATCCAGCGGATCTTCGTATAGATACTTTTCGTGCATCAGGCGCGGGTGGTCAGCACGTCAATAAAACCGATTCAGCTATTCGTATTACCCATGAACCAACAGGTGCAGTAGTGGCTTGTCAGGCTGACCGTTCTCAGCATAAAAACCGTGCAACAGCCATGAAATTGCTAAAAGCTAAGCTGTATGAGATGGAAATTCAAAAGCAAAATGAAGATAAACAAGTACTAGAAGACGGTAAGTCAGATATTGGTTGGGGCAGTCAAATTCGCTCTTATGTATTAGACGACAGCCGCATTAAAGATTTAAGAACAGGTGTTGAGAACCGCAATACCCAAGCCGTTTTAGATGGTGATTTAGACAAGTTTTTAGAAGCGAGTTTAAAATCTGGTTTGTAGTTATTTTTATAAACATTGAAATAGAAATAATTTTAACCAAGCCTCATTATATGGAAATTTAGATAAGTGTTTAGAAGCCAACATAAACTCAGGCTTGTAAAACTTTATTAACTCTTTCAACCCATTGCAAAATTAAAGATAACGTTGAGAAATAAAATGACAGATAAAGCCGATAACACCGCCGTCGCACAAGATGAAAATAAACTCATTGCTGAGCGCCGCGTAAAACTTGAAAAAATTCGCTCTAATTGTTCCGCGAATGGTTTTCCAAATGATTTTAATCGTGAACATTTAGCTGCTGATATTCAAGCTGAACATGGCGAAAAAACTAAAGAAGAACTTGAAGCATTACAAGTTACTTATGCTATTGCTGGTCGTGTTATGGCAAAGCGTGGACCATTTCTAGTAATACAAGACTCATCAGGTCGCATTCAAGGTTATGCTGAAAAAACAGTTCAAAAAGAAATACGTGCTAAATGGGGTTCGTTAGATATTGGTGATATTGTTGGAATTAAAGGTATTTTACATAAATCAGGTAAGGGTGATCTTTATGTGAATATGGATCAATATTCATTACTAACAAAGTCATTACGCCCGTTACCTGAAAAATTTCATGGTTTATCAGATCAAGAAACTAAGTACCGCCAACGTTATGTTGATTTAATTATTAATGAAGAAACGCGTAATACTTTTAAAGTTCGTTCAAAAATTGTTGCCGGCATTCGTCACTTTTTAGTTCAACGTGATTTTATGGAAGTTGAAACACCGATGCTACAAATCATACCTGGTGGCGCTACGGCAAAACCTTTTATGACTCATCATAATACTTTTGATCTTGATATGTATTTACGTATAGCACCTGAACTTAATTTAAAGCGTTTAGTGGTGGGCGGTTTTGATCGTGTATTTGAAATTAACCGGAGCTTTCGTAACGAAGGTATTTCAACACGTCATAATCCAGAATTCACCATGATTGAGTTTTATCAAGCTTACGCTGATTACCACGACTTAATGAACACCACTGAAGAAATGTTACGCACAATCGCACAAGATGTTTTAGGTACTACCACTATTCGTAATACCGTAAAAAACAGCGATGGCGAAGTAGTAGAGGAAAAATTTTATGATTTTGGTCAGCCGTTTGCCCGTTTATCAATGGTTGATGCCATTTTAACTTATGGTAAAGATCATCGTGGTGCTGACCAGTTTAATGAAGCTGCTCTACGTGACCCAGAAAATAATTTTGATGCAATTAAAGCCATGGCGAAAGCAGTGGGTGTAAAAGAAGGCGAAGCCGCTAAAGTTTGGGGCCCCGGCAAATACATTTGTGAAATATTTGAAGAAGTAGCTGAGCATTTATTAGATCAACCTACCTTTATTACCGAATACCCATGGGAAGTTTCACCACTTGCTCGTCGTAATGACGATAATCCCTTTATTACTGACCGTTTTGAGTTTTTTGTTGGTGGTCGAGAATTAGCAAATGGTTTCTCTGAGCTTAATGACGCAGAAGATCAAGCAGAGCGTTTCCAAAAACAAGTAGCAGAAAAAGATGCCGGTGATGATGAAGCAATGCATTACGATGCTGATTATATCAATGCACTAGAATATGGTATGCCTCCAACCGCTGGTGAAGGTATTGGTATTGATAGGCTAGTTATGTTATTTACTGACTCCCCAACGATTAAAGACGTTATTTTGTTCCCGCATATGCGTCCTGAGAGTGATTAATAAAAACCTTACTAATAAAAAACGCCGCTAAATTAGCGGCGTTTTTTGTTTCAATATTATTATTTTATATATACCCGTTACCAATCAAAATGCTCGTTTCAGAGCGCGTGAGCATCAATTTTTATAGGAAGTAATTCAAGGCAATACTTTATTGTAATAGTTGTTCCCTTATAAAAAACATTAACGATGAAGTCATATCTAAAAGGAATAAACGCTCAAGCGCTTCTTCTATGGGTCTAAAAACAATTTATGCGTCGTTATTAAGTTTAGTCATGTTTCTACAGGGATGTAGAGCATTAGGGTAACGCAGGAGCAGTTACCGAGAATAATCATGACATAAACTTAATGCCTTGCATACAGGGATAGATTTCGTCTGGAACTTGAAGTCTGTGCCTAAATTGTTTTTAGCTCCTACTGAAACCTGCATTTTGAATGGTAACGGGTATAGCTAAAATATTTAATGAATACGTTTACTATTTATCGAATTTGCAAAATAGTTTGGTTTAGCTGGTTATCTACTTCTAACGATCTTGAGTTAGCTTGGAAGTTACGTTGAGCTGATATCAAATCAATAAGCTCGGTCGTTAAATTAACATTTGACTGCTCGAGCGCAGAAGAGTTTATTGTTCCGTAAGTTCCTGCACCTGCTTCACCGGCTAATGCTTCGCCCGACAAAATACTTTCTTTCCAGTTAGTATTACCTTCTTGTGTTAACCCTTGGTTATTTGCAAAGCTTACTAAAGCAACACGTGACAATGCTTGAGATGTCCCGTTACTATAGGTTGCCTGTACTAAACCATCTGGACCAATATCTAAACCAGTTAATCGACCAACCGGCAAACCATTTTGTTCTAATGAGGTTACCTCAAAGCTTGAAGCAAACTGTGTTGGTTCATTAGTACCTGGCCCACTTGGGTCTAAATTAAAATCAATCACAATAGTTTGGGCACTGTCTGAACCATTAGTTAAAATACCTGGTCCCAATGCCGCTGTTTGAAAGCCCGTCGCCGGTACTTGAGAAACAAAATCCCCCCCTGAGTTAAAATTTAATCTGGCACCAGAGATTGGGTTTCCTAGGTCATCTGAACCGGCAGCTACGCCAGTTCCTGCTCCGGTGGGGTCGGTTAAATCAACTCTTTTGTTATCAACTGCCGCGGTAACAATCCAAGGGTTTGATGCTACAACAGGAGGTACAGCAAGTGGATTAGCAGCCACTGGAGGCTCTTTTATAAAGAAATAGGTCATAATGTGACTATCACCTAACGAATCAAATACAGTAACGGAGGTTGCATGGTTGTATGTTTTTGGATCTTCTAAATCAAAATTAGCAGGAGAACCTGTTATAACAGAATCACCGGCGGGTAAGTTCATTCTTACATCAACTTCAGAGGTTAATTGTGGCGCGCCTGAAGCCGTAGGGATCCTAATCGGCTCTGAGGTACTTAAACTTACCGAAGATGAGCTTCCGTCAGGGTTTACAGGGAAACCTAATAAATGCTGACCAGCAGAGTTAACAATAAAGTTATCTGAATTTAATTTAAATTGACCTGCTCGTGTATACGAAAATTCTAAACTATCAAGCTCAGGCACAACGGCAAAAAAACCGTTACCTGTTATCGCTAAATCTAATGAATTTTGCGTAAATTGAATACTGCCTTGTTGAAATTGCTGAGCAACATCAGAAGTTAATACACCATCACCCACTTTGGTATTACCAGCAGCAAGTAAAGATGCAGCGTAAACATCAACAAACTCTGCTCGCGATTCTTTAAAACCAACGGTGCTTACGTTGGCGATGTTATTAGAAGTAACATCAAGATCTTTCTGTGCCGCATTTAAGCCGCTTAGTGCTATATTGAATGACATAAGTCCACCTTATAAAAAATTTGTTAAGTGATTAACCTTCAGATACTTCTACAACATCTTTCAATGCCATGGAGCTACCACCATTAAGATTTAAAACGATATTACCGCCTGCGCCAGCTAATGTTACGCTGTCTACTTTTCTAAAAGTCATCGCTTGAAGTTCTGATGCTTGTCCATCGACTAAACCAGCAACTCTAAAGCGGTAGGCACCTGTTGGAGCAGGCTCACCTGTTTTATCTAACCCGTTCCATGTAAAGCTAGACTCACCAGCTTTCATTTTACCTACAGGTACTTTTTGTATAATTTCACCTTTGATGTTTTCAACGTAAATATTCACGTTACTAGCATCTTTGTCAGAAATGATTTTTCCGGTAACATCTTCACCTTTAGTGGTACCAAAAACGTTATCGTCTACCAGTACACTTCTACCGACTAACGATGAAGCTTGTAGCGCTTGGCTTGACGACATTGAACTTGCAAATGAGGTAAATTGTTCATTTAACTCAGCAACACCATCGGTTGTTGAGAAAGCCGTCATTTGAGAGATCATCTCGTTGTTGTCTGTTGGCTTAGTTGGGTCTTGATGCGCTAGTTCAGCAGTAAGTAATGAAAAAAAGTCTTCTTGCGTTAACATGCCGTCTTTTTTATCAGCAGCTTTATATTCTTCTTTTTTCCAGCGAAGGGACTCTAACGCTGTACCACCATTAACTGTTTCCATTTATTACTCCTAATCAGTAATTAACGCTGACCTAACATTAAGGTCTTGTTCAACATGTTTTTAGCTGATTCAGCTAATTGAACATTTGTTTGATATGAACGAGACGCTGAAATCATATTGGTCATTTCTTCTATTACATTCACATTGGGTTTGTATATATAACCCTCTTTATCTGCCATAGGATGATCTGGAGAGTATTCAATATTTAAAGGTTTGTTACTTTCAACAACTCCTAATACTTGAACACCTACCGAACTATCTTGTCCTGCGGCAGCCTTTTGCATCTCGGCGGCAAAAACTGGGTGTCTGGCTCTATACGTTTCATCAATACTGCTACTTACACTATCAGCATTTGCAATGTTACTTGCTGTAGTATTTAAGCGTACCGATTGTGCGCTCATGCCCGTGGCGCTTATGTTAAAGACATTAAATAAACTCATTTTTATTGCGCTCCAGTAATTGCTTTTTTCAAGCCTTTAATTTTTCCGGTAAGGAATTGTAAGCTGGCTTGATAATGCATTGAATTATCTAAATACAAGTTTCGTTCCACTTGTACATCAACGGTATTGCCATCACCTGTATCTGGTTGATTTGGAATACGAAATTCAAGTCCATCGTTGGACTCTATTCTCACGTCGAAGTGTTTTTCGTGGGTACGAGACATGCCGCTTTGCTGATTTTTTGCCGCTTGAGATAACATTTTTTGAAAATCCATCCCTTTAGCTTTGTATCCTGGTGTATCTGCATTAGCAATATTGCCAGCAATAACTTCAGCTTGTTTAGAACGAACCTCTAAACTTTGTGGGTGTAAACCAAATGCTTTGTCAAAACCAATAGCCATAACATCACCTTTTTTGTAAGTAATGTGACCTATTCAAGTATTATGCCAAGTAAAAGTGTCAATATTATGGGGGTAGAGTGAAAGGTTAAATTATATTTATTTTACATAGGGTTAGGAGGTTTTATTTTTGGGTTTTAAAGCTTTTGATAAATGATGCCGGGGTTACATCGGATCATACCGAAATCTTTATTGAGACCTGATAAAGATTCTGAAGCACCTAAAAATAAGTAACTTTTTGGTGATAATGAGCCATGAATTTGAGCGATAATTTTAGATTTTATTTCGGGTGAAAAATAAATAAGTACGTTGCGGCAAAAAACCAAGTCAAACCGCCCCATTAAGCTATAGCTGTTAAGTAAATTAAGTTGTCTAAAATTAACCAGCTTTTTAACTGAATCTTTTACTTTCCACATACCTCGATCACTCGCTTCAAAAAAACGTTGTTTACGTTCTTCAGAAAGCCCTCTGGATAAGGCTAAGTTGTCGTAGTGACCGTATTTACAATGATCCAGCATAGTGGTGGATATATCTGTACCGGTAATTTGAACCCCAGAAGAAAAAGCTCTACCGTTAAGTTGTTGAAACTCTTTAATTGCCATCGCAATTGAGTATGGTTCTTGCCCAGAAGAACTAGCAGCTGACCAAATTTTAAGTGATGAAGAACGTTCAGCCAATTCAGGTAATAATTTATTTTTAAGTAATTTAAAGGGGTAATCATCTCGAAACCATAAGGTTTCATTAGTCGTCATTGCATCGATTACCGCAGCTCTAAGTTGTCGCTCTACTGGGCTTAGTGTTTTTTTAACTAATGTAGCTAAAGAATCAATGTCAAAGGTTGTCATAAGCGGAGCTAAACGACTTTTAACTAAATATTGTTTATTTTCACCTAAAACAATACCGCACTGTTGCTCTAAAAATTTTCTAAAGTCGTTATAACTCCCTTCATTAAGCTCTCTATCGTGCACGTAATAAATCCTTTTTAAAAAACTTTAACATGTTACTCATCAATTTTTAGCCATTTTTTTACAGAAGTCGCTAGTTCGTCAGGATGAAATTTAGGGATAAAATCGTCAGCACCTACTTTTTGAACCATCGCATTATTAAATACGCCACTTAACGAAGTATGTAGAATAATAGGTAATTCACGCATTGTCTCAGAAGCTTTAACCTCTGCGGTAAGTGTGTAACCATCCATTTCAGGCATTTCTATATCTGAAATCATTAAAGCGACTTTTTCAGTAATACATTTATCACAAGTCTCAGCAATTGCTGTTAATTGATCAAGCGCGTCTTGACCATTTTTGGCTAAAATTAAATTCAAATTTAAAGGTTCAAGCGCACGCTTAACTTGATTTCGTGCAACAGTAGAATCATCTGCGATCATTACAATCCGATCACCTACCTGTTTACCCATCGATTCGTTTGCAATGCCTTCACTTAACTCTGTTGATACGGGGCTTATTTCGTTCAATATTTTTTCTACATCTAAAATAGAGACCATTTCGTTATCTATTTCAGTAACTGCGGTTAAATAACTTGCTTTACCACCACCTTCTGGCGGCGGCATAACATCTTTCCAGCTTAATGTTGTTATTCTTTCTACACTAGAAACTAAAAAACCCTGAACACTTCGGTTATATTCAGCAATTATAATAAAAGAATTTTCCGTTTGTGTAATAGCAGGGCCGCCAGTTGCTTTACTTAAGTCAATCACAGAAATTGTTTGCCCACGGATATGGGCAATACCTTTAATAAATTTATCTTGTTGTGGCATAGGCGTTAGCCTAGGGCATTGTAAAACCTCTCTTACCTTGAATACGTTAATTCCAAAACGCTGTCGACCCACTAACTTAAAAAGTAATAATTCAAGTCTATTTTGTCCTACTAATTGAGTGCGTTGGTTAACTGAATCTAAGATACTTGCCATAAAAGCCTCGTTAAAGTAATGCCAACTTAGTTAGGCATACTTCTTGATTGTAATTATTAAAAGAAACGTAGTGTCTATTTATTGACAGTAGGTTTAATTCTTTCTCGTGTACAATAAGCATAGACGAGTATTCTTATTTACTAAAAAAAGAAAACAATATTTATGAGTTATTTTAGAATATTGAGTACTTTACTCTTTATCACCGCATTAATACCACTTCAAAGTTATGCAAACTCAACGACTGAAAGCCAATTAGTTGAGTTTGTAGAAACTTTTGTAAAAAATAATATAGATTTACCCGTTGAGGGAAAAATTGAAATTAATGTTGCTGCAATAGATCCCCGTATTACTATAAGCCCATGTTTAACAAAACTTAAAGCTAATATGCCTGAAAATCACCATGCTAGAAGTGTAAATGTTAAAGTATATTGTAAAGATAACACGCCATGGCAACTTTACATTCCTGTACGTATTAGCCAAAAAATTCCTGTGGTGGTAACCAATAATATTTTAGCTAAAGGTAGCGTGGTTGATGCTAGTAATACTCAACTTGAATATATTAATGTTCATAATATTCGTGGAGAAAGTATTAATAATATAAAAATGGTCAGTGGTGGTCGGCTTAAACGCCGATTGTCAAAAGGTGCTGTAGTATCTCCGCGCAATATTTGTTTAGTGTGTAAAGGTGAAACTGTTACTATTATTGCTAAATCAAACGATTTTATGGTTAAAACGATTGGTATAGCGTTGTCCGACGGCAGTAAAGGTGAACAAGTAAGGGTTAAAAATAATAAGTCAGGTCGAAAGATTAATGCTAGAGTTGAGGCTGTAAATAAAGTTGTTATTAATTTATAATTTATCCTAAAGAAAAACTAAGCTAAGCCGATAGCAAGGTTGAGATTATAACATATTGTTATTAGGAGTTTATAATGGCCTTAAATATCAATAACTTGAACAATACTAGTCAGGTTAAACAAAAATTAGATCAACAATCACAGGTTAAACAGCAGGGTGTTCAACAAACAAATACTGAACAAACTAAAACTGCTAGACAAGATTCTTTATCATTAACTCCTCAAGCGCAACAAATGAGTGAGTTACAAAAGAAAGCGGCGGATGCTCCAGTGGTTGATCAAAAGAAAATAGATGAATTAAAAAAAGCTATTTCTTCAGGTGAATACAAAGTAAACCCTGAAAAGCTAGCAGCAAATATTGCAAATTTTGAATTTAGTATTGATTGATCAACACTCAATTATATCGGCTCTACTACTTCCAAGCCATCAAGCTTTAGATATAAAACTTGTCGTTAAAGGAACGTTGTATATTAACTTTTAAGTTAACCGTAAAGGTTGTCTTAAAAATCAGTCGAACAGGCTACAAATAAATCCCAGCTTATTAAGCTTACTTTATTTGCCTTATATAAATGTCTCAACAATCATCAATACAAATTCCTGTTAAAATAGGAGTAGATTGTGGCAGACACTATCAGCGGTTTAGAATTACTACAGCAACAAAATTACCAACTAAGTCAGCTAGAGCAATTATTGAAAGATGAATATGATGTATTACAACTCCATGATCCAGAAAAATTAGTTGATATAAATCAGCTTAAAAATGTCATTCTTAAACAAATTGATGAAACTGATCAAGTTCTAGGAAATGATGCTCAATTTCTTGAAGATAAAAGCAATGGGGTTTTTACTCAAGAGCTGCAAGCCATTGAAACTATTTTACTCAATTGTAAAAAATTGAATCTTGTCAATGGTGAGATTGTTCATAAATCACAAGTATCAATTGAACGAATGAGAACAACACTATTAGAGAATCATACTAAATCAACTCTAACGTATGATAAAAAAGGTAAAACAAGCGGTGGGCTAAGTAGCTTGGGTTTGAAAGCATAGGTTTGAAAACTTAGGTTTGAAGGCAAAGACTTAAAAGCAAAGATTTACAGGTATAGATTTGAGGCTTAGGCGTGAAAGTTTAGGTACTCTTCATACAAATGTATAAATAGGTAAAAATGAGTATGCACTTTATTTTTACTAAATAAAAATATCATTCCCACTTTAAAAAATATTAAATAAAAAGATTAAGTAAACGTATAAATTTACATAATCTTAAAAACCCCTTGCCCAAGCTGAATAAACAAAGATAATCCAATACCAATACCAATACCAATACCAATACTAATACTCCATTGAATCATTATTCATTTAATCACTAGAACAACTCATTATTAAAATAAATGTTCAGTCTAGAACGATGAACCTGTGCATTTGACCATTTTTCTTCATATAAAATAAGTCAATTTATTAATGGACTTGGTATAACAACTAAATTAATAATATTGAATTTGTTTAATCTTTTTATTTTTTACTGAGGCAGTATATAAGTCGTAAACATCTTTAAAATCTAAACTCAGTTCAGTTGTGTAGCTGTCTCCCACCGGATAACTTTTTACTACTCTAGCCCCACGAATAATACCTTTAACAGAAGCATCTAATTTTTGATTATTAATCAGTAAATTAGACATGCTCGTTTTACCATCTATTTGTTGTCCATAAACTTGTTCAGCTAACTCTGCGTAAGCGGCAAGTTTAGACGCATTCATTGCCATTAACATTTGTTGAGTTTTATGCTGCGATTTTTGTAAACTAATAGGTGCTTGCCCAATAGCATATAATACAGGAAAACTTTCGGGTTTAGGTGTTTCCCATTGAACATGTTTATCGTACACCATTGAACACCCACTTGAACCGAGCGTCATGAATGTAATAAAAAGCGAAATAAAAAAGTTTTTATAATATTTAGTCATATTAATTACCATCATCTTTACCGATCAAATGTATTTTAATAACTTATCAAGAACATTATCAAAGCACATTTCACGCCAATTAATTTCAATAAACGTCAAAAAAATAGCACTCTTCGCTGCCAACACTTTATTTAGTTATATTGCTCAAGCGCTCTGAAACGAGCATTTTTGATTGGTAACGGGTATAAATATGCACATTTCAGCTTAAATTCTATTAACTATCTTCCTTTTCGGTATGACTTTTTTCAGTGCCTTTTCTTAACTTACTAGGTTAGGCATAAAACGTGCTTATTAAAATTATCTAAAATTCGTTTCGATTTACTATTCGATTTACTATGCCATTTGAATCAGTTTAAAAATGGTGATAGTGACGCGCCGCGTTTCTCATGGGCAACAAGGAACATAAATGAAAAAATTGTTGATATTGCTAAGCTTAATAATTATAAATTTTTCAGCTCACGCACAGTGGTATGAAACGCAGGGTAAAGCTTACGTCACTAATGGTGATAATCAAAAAGCGCGTGTTACAGCAATGGAAAATGCACTTAAGCGAGCTTTACTTGTTGCCGGAGCCTCAGTTTCCAGTGTTCAGCAGGTTATTAACGGCATTTTAACCCAAGATCAAATTAGCATTAGAGCCTCAGGTACGGTTAACTCACTTGAATTAATAGAAGAAACTTATGAAAATAATTTACTGACAGTTAAAATTAGAGCTGACATCTTCCCTCAAGAAAAACAATGCTTTTCAGCAGATTATCGAAAAACTGTATTATTAACTCGCGCCAATATTTTATACCGTGAGCAAGCGAGCATTGGAAATATTTATGCTTTAGATACCGAAGTTATGCGTAAACTTTCAGCTAAAATTAATCAAGAAGGTCTTTATTTAGACACTAAACTCGCTATTAAAAATAAATCAAAATTTTCTCGTTTAAACGAAAGCATGCAATACGAAAAAATTAAAAACTTAACCATGTCACTGTCTGATCATACCGATACCCAGTTTGTTATGTTTGTTGAAATTCCGGACTTATCTTTAACCGAACGCACTAACAGCGAATTTAAATTTTGGCAAACTGATCGTTTGGATCGCAATTTTAAAATGAACTTATATGTTTATAATGGCAGTAATGGTGAGTTGGTTCTTGATAAGCAGTATCAAAATATTGCCGCTTGGACGTTTGCTAAAAGAGAAAGGGTTGATTTAACTAGCCATAATTTTTGGTTAAGTGAGTACGGTAATAGTATTGACCAAACACTCGATATGATGATCGCAGACATTGATGAAAAAATGATGTGTCAACCCACTAAAGGTAAAATAGTCAAAGTTGCTGGTAACACCATCATGTTTAATTTAGGCGAAAACCAAGGAGTTAAAGTAGGCGACGAATTTTCACTGTTACACGCCAATAACTTTATTAACGACTCAGGTAAAACCTATTCAAGTTTTAATGTAAGCTCATATAAAGTAAAAGTAACTAATACATCAAAAGAGAGCGCTACAGCTGTTACACCTGATAATCAACTGTTAGGTAACATCCAAATTAATGATATTGCGGTTAGGTATTAGTAGTTTTACTGGTTAACAATCAAAATGTTTAAAATGCTTAGTGACGGGTATAGTTTAACCAATGTAAATTTTTCGAGGTGACGATTCATTAACTGAAAAATTATGTAGCCGCTTAATTATTTAAAAAAACAGCTATTAAAGTTTTATTTAATTGTTAAAACTACTTTTACATTTTTAGTAGTTATATATTGTGAATCTATATAGCCTATCATATTAGGGTTATTAGCAATTAACTCAATTACTTCAGTCGCTGTTTTTTCACTAGGAGGAGTACCTGTGTTTGTAAACTCTATTTTTGACCAAGCCCTAGCAACCTGACTATTTGTTCTGCTAAGTATTTTCATATTAAAAATTGTCCGAATGTCTATCTCATCTGATAAATTAATAGGTATAGCAAGTTTTCCATTTTTAAAGTTTGTTGTTTTCCCCAAGAAAATCTTTTTTACGTCAAGTTTTTTAATTATCGCATCATTGGAGGGGTGTACTATCACATGTACGTCTGCTATAGAATAGAAAGACACAAATGGAATAATAATTAGAAAGAATTTAAATATATTTTTCATTGCAGTGTCTCCTTAAAAGATAAAGTTAATACCAACAGATAAAATTGTTGATTCTATTTTCTTGTCACCATCTTGATCTGTGACAATTAAAGAACCGTCATTTTCAAAGTAAACTAGTTCAGTTTTTAGAGCAATACTAGGAGCAATATCATAACGCACACTGGCTGTTAAAGTGTCTGAAAATTCTTGTCCACTATTAGGTGGTTTAAAGCCATTTGCTAATACTACTTCACCATCAAAGTTACCTTTAGTTAACAAAAATTGCCAATCATCCAGGTATTTTCCAATGGTAAGATAAGAAGATGAGTATACCTCAACATATTGGTTCCACTCTGCGATAAACATCCAATTTCCATCGTCATAACGGATAGCAACGTCGTAAAAATCTCTATTGTCATAAATTTCATCAAAAGTACTGCCATTGCTATAAGTTTTTACATCATGTTCTCCACCTGCTTCCATAAATGCAAGATGTAATGTCCAATCGTCTATATAAAATTCCGTTGAAATACCAAAAGCATCTTTGATGTCATTTTTATGTTTTATCAACGGATAATATTCACCAGTGCTTGGATCTTTTTCTCCATTACCAAACTTCGAGGTAAAATTTCTTCTAGTAAATAATTCTGTTAAAAATGGGTCTGGGTCTTTATTGGCGCGACCATATGAAAAAATGGTTCGATTTGAGATACCTAAAATATCTCCTTGATACATTGCTGACAAACCTTCTATAAAACTTGCAGACAAAGAATATGAAGTACTCGGTGTGCGTAACCAGCCAAAAGAATAGTGTACATCCATCGAATCAGAAAAAAGGTAAATAGGATTTCGGATTTTACCTAACTTAAGATTCCAATTATTAGTCGCGTTATAACTGACAAAAAATTGTTCTATATCAGGATTATAGTCATCTTGACCGCGGGAAATAATTTGAGCAGTAACCGATAATTTATTGTTAAATTTAATTGCTCCTTGAATTCCTAATAGCGACTCCTCTTTTATATCAAAGCCAACATCTTCATCATATAGTCCAGCTCCACTAGGGTGCTTAACCCAATATCCTTCATCACTTAGTAATGTAGTACCAATAATACTGCCAAAACCAGTAATTTTAGTTTCTACTGCGTGAGCGCCTTGAAATGGTATAAGTAAACTTACAGCTAGCGCCACTGTCGATAATTTTATTTCCATATATGCCTCAATAAATTGTTTTTGAAATAGATTTTGTACAAGATTAAATTTAGTTTATAAATTTAAATATTTCAAAAATAAATTTTAAGAGAGTCATTAAATTGAGACAAACATACTCGGTGCAAAATTAAATTATAAAGTATACTTTTTAAAACATACCGTTAAAGAAAAAAGCATAAGGCAAATCATGAAGCTTCTTCCTACTTTATTAATAATGAGTCTTTTCTGCATTACCCATACAACTAACATAAGTTTCGCCTCAACATTAATTACCTCAAAAGAAGCCAGTAAGTTACTTATGTTTCCTACGCACAGCTCGCCGGCACAGGTGGTTGCCTTAAATCAAAGTTTGATCCCTGCTCAAACGTCAGGCGTGTTAATTAAGTTAATGGTAAATGTTGGCGATAAAGTAGTAAAAGGTGAGGTGTTAGCCTCGCTAGACTGCGACATCAATATTTTGAATCATCGTGCTCAATCAGCTACTTACGAACAAATTTATTCTCAATTATTATTTAATAAACGTGAATTAGTGAGAGGACGCACTTTATTAACTCAAAAAAATATTGGCGAAGCGACGTTAGATCGATTAAAAAATGCGGTTGAAAACAGCAGAGCGTTAATTCAAAGTCAAAAAGCAGCGGTCGAAACAGCCTCTTTAAATGTAGAACGTTGTAATACAAAAGCACCTTATAACGGAGTTATTACTAAGCGTATTGCAAGTTTAGGAGAAATGCTTAGTGTAGGAAAACCTATTGTTGAAATAATTGAGGATAACCGCCTTGAAGTATCTGCAAAAATAGCATTGAGTGATGAAGTAAGTTTTAACCAAGCAAAAAACTATACTGTAGAAATTGCCCAAACTAACTACCCTGTTACCTTACGTGCTTTTTTACCGTTTATTGAAAGTAATACTCGAAGTCGTGAGGCTCGTTTCATATTTATTGAGCAACAACCTATGGCGGGTAGCTCAGGACGGTTACGCTGGCAAAGCCCTATTGCTTATTTACCTGCTCATTTATTACAAAAACGAAACGGTGAAAATGGCTACTTTATTACCGAAAATAATAAAGCAAAATTTGTAATCGTTGAGTTAGCAGAAGAAGGTAGACCAATTAGTTTTAACCTACCCCATAACACGCAAATTATTACCGAAGGGCGACACGGCTTAACTGATGGAGACATAGTCTCTACAGGAGATAAAACGTAATGTGGTTACGTAGCCTTATTCAAAATCATGTATTAACCAACCTAGTTTTTGTACTTATTCTATTTATGGGTATTGTGGTTTACCAACAATTACCACGAGAACAAGACCCTTCAGTAAATTTTAATTGGGTTCAAATTACCACCTTTTTACCCGGTGCCTCGGCGCAAGATGTCGAGCAAAAAATTACTGACATTATTGAAGAGTCGGTTGAAAAAGTGCAAGACATAAAGTTTGTATCAAGTACCAGTAGAGAGGCTATTTCAAGTGTTTTAGTGCGTTTTCATGATATGGACGAACGCCAATTTGATAAACGAGTAGCTGATCTACGCCGAGAAATAAATAACGTAGAAGATCAAATGCCTAAAGAGGCAGAACGACCCACTATATTTGAAGTAACCTCTGCAAATGCCTTTCCAACCGCAACGGTGGTGGTATCAAGTATTGCAGACGACGAAAACCTAAGGCGACAAGCCCGTGCCTTAGAAAAAGATTTAGCTCGTATTTCAGGTGTAGATCGCGTGCAAGACACCGGTTTACGCGAACCTGAAATTCAAGTGCGCTTTGATAGCGATAAAATTCAACAATTAGGCCTTTCACCGGTTACCATCGCCAATTCAATCAGTACCTTTTTTAAAGATATTTCTGCGGGCACAGCTCGTATTGCAAAAGATCAGTGGTTAGTGCGCATTCAAGGTACTACTACCGATCCAGAAGTATTAGCGCAGTTACCTATTTTAGCCGTAAATGGTCTCGCTACGGAGATCCGTTTAAAAGATATTGCCCAAGTGGTTCGTGCACGCGCTAAAGCTAGTCGTATTGTAAGTTTTCAGGGGCGTCCAGCTGTGTTATTCGCCATAATGAAACAAGAAAGTGCAAACACACTAGAGTTAGTAGAACGAGTAGACCAATTTATTAAAGACAGAAGTCTTATTAGTAAAGCGCTCGGGGTTGAAATTAATTTAGTAGACGACCAAACACTTATCACTAAAAATGCCTTAAATATAATGCAAACAAACGCAATTTATGGATTGTTGTTTGTACTTATTGTGACTTGGTTTTTTTTAGGCAGCAAAGTAAGTTTATTGGTTACTATTGGAATACCTTTTACCTTAGCGGGTACTTTTATTGTTTTGCAATTTTTAGATCAAACCCTTAATACTTCTGTGTTATTAGCCATAGTGATTGCCTTAGGTATGTTGGTAGATGATGCAGTGGTTGTGGTTGAGTCTATTTATTATAAACTGCGCCAAGGTGTTAAAGGTATTGATGCCGCGTGGAGCGGTTTACAAGAAGTTATTCGACCAGTAACTGCCTCGGTATTAACTACCATGGCAGCATTTTTACCCCTTATGTTACTTCCTGGCATATTAGGTAAATTTATGATGGTAATTCCTTTAGTGGTTACTGTTGCTTTAGCCTTTAGTTTAGTGGAAGCCTATTGGATGTTACCGGGGCATATTTTAGCGGCAAAAGTTAATTTTGATAAACCCAGTAAAATGGATGTTTTTCGTCAAAAAGTATTGCGACGTCTTAAAGTTAAGTATGGTTTTGGTTTAATTAAAGTAATGCGTAATCCTAAAAAAACCTTATCAGGCATATTATTGCTACTAGTTTTAGCTGTTGGAGCAATATTTGCCGGATTTGTACGAACCGATTTTTTTGCTGCTGACACCATTCGATTATTTTATATTAATGTAGAAATGCCACCAACCAGTTCACTACAAGACACCATGAAAAAAGTGCAAGAAATTGAATTGCTTGCAAAAGAAGAGCTCAAAGAAAACGAAACACGTTCAGTCGTTAGTTACGCTGGGCAAATGTTTACCGAAATGGCGCCTTTGTTTGGCGATCAACTGGGGCAGGTATTAATTTCTTTAAAGCCTAAACAGGGTGATATGAGAACGGTAGAGCAACTTATTGAAGTAACGCGCGAACGATTATCAGGCGTTGTTGGCCCTACCAATATTGCATTTTTAAAACTCTCTGGCGGTCCACCTACGAGTAAACCCATTAGCGTTAAAGTCAGGGGTGATAATTATAAAGAGCTTAGAGCTGCAACAGATGTACTTACTCGGTTTGTTAAAAGTGATGCGCGTTATCAAGACATTACCGACGATGACTCAAAAGGGCGCTTTGGGTTACAACTTACTTTAAACAACGATGCGATTAATCGATTTGGGGTATCTCCAAATGATGTGCAACGCTCAGTTAAAATGTTAATTGATGGCGAAATTGTCAGTTACATTCAACGTTCAGGCGACAGAATAGCCTTACGTGTTAAATCGTCTGCGGCGGCTGACAATCAATTTGAAAATATAGATGCTTTACTACAACTCACCGTTCCTAATGCGTTAGGTGGACAAGTAGAGCTAAGAGATTTAGTCCATATTGAAACCGTACAAGTCAAAGGAAATTTACGACACTACAATTTTAAGCGTGCTATTACTTTAGAGGCCGACATTGATAAAAACTTAATTGATACCCTAGCGGCCAATAATTTAATTAAAGCACATTGGCAAACAGTAGCAAAAGATCACCCAAATACGTCATTGGATTTTTCAGGTGAGTTAGACGACATTCAAGAAAGTATTGATGCCATGGGAGTGCTTTTTCTATTTGGTATTGGCTTAATGTACTTAATTTTAAGTACTCAATTTCAAAGTTATTTTCAGCCACTAATGATTTTACTCACCGTACCTTTAGCTTTTGTTGGTGTTGTGTTGGGTTTATTAATATCAAGAGATCCATTAAGTTTGTTTACCATGTATGGTGTTGTAGCATTAGCTGGCATAGCGGTTAATTCGTCTATCGTATTGATTTCAACCGCGAATGAAAACATAAAAAAAGGCATGACACTAACTCATTCTACTTTTTATGCCGCTAGGCGACGTATGTTACCCATACTTATAACGACTTTAACAACAGTGGCAGGATTATTTTCATTAGCGTCGGGTTTAGGTGGTCACTCACTTATATGGTCGCCGGTGGCAACGTCAATAGTTTGGGGATTGATTTTTTCATCATCTTTAACTATGTTTGCTATTCCTACCTTGTACCAAGTAGCAATGCGTCGTTCATATTTACGAAATAAAAACGCCCAGTTAAACTACAACTAATAACAATAAGTTGAGTGTGAACTCAATGCACCTCTGTTATGCCCGTTACCATTCAAAATGCAGGTTTCAGTGGGAACTAAAAACAATTTAGGCCAGGCATTAAGTTTATGTCATGGTTATTCCATGACTACACTTAATAACGCCGCATAAATTGTTTTTAGACCCATCGAAGAAGCGCTTGAGCAAAATCACTTCATCGTTAATACTTTTTATAAGGGAACAACCATTACAATAAAGTATTGCCTTGAATTGATATCGCTCACGCGCTCTGAAACGAGAATTTTGATTGGTAACGGGTATATACCCGTTACCAATCAAAGTGCTCTGAAACGATCATACTGAATGGTAACGGGGATACTATCTGCTCACGATTAAGTCTCTCCAATTAATAACTCTCAGCTTATGGCACCTTAATTGCATTTCTAATATCAAATTAATTAAATAGAGATTCGTTATGGATAAAATGCTGTATATCGCTATGAGTGGAGCGAAGCAAAACATGCAGGCTTTGGCGGTAAATGCTAACAACCTGGCGAATGCTAAAACCACTGGCTTTAGGGCAGATCTAGCGCAAGCTCGTTCTATGCAGGCATTTGGCGAAGGTTTACCTACACGGGTATTTTCAATGACTGAGGTTGCCAGCCAAAACTTTGACAGTGGCGCATTATCTTCAACCGGACGAGATCTTGATATTGCGATTGAAGGTGCTGGTTGGATAGCCGTTCAAGCAAAAGACGGCACCGAAGCTTACACCCGTGATGGACACTTACGAGTTGCTGAAACTGGCGCACTCGAAACCACCGACGGCGAGTTAGTGATTGGCGAAGCCGGACCTATCTTTTTACCTTTACCGGTAAACAACATTCAAATAAGTCGAGACGGAACCATTATGGTTCAGCCTGAAGGCGCTCCGGTAACAGCCCAAGAAGAAGCAGGGCGTATTAAATTTGTTAACCCAAGCCATCGTGAACTTGAAAAAGGTAACGATGGTTTGTTTAGACGCAAAGACGGCAACATCGAAGGCGCTGATATCAATGTGAAAGTTATGGGCGGTATGCTTGAATCAAGTAACGTAAACCCCGTAAGTGAAATGACAGAAATGATCGCATTACAAAGACAATTTGAAATGCAGTTAAAACTTATAAAAACCGCTGAAGAAGTAGATTCAAGTGCATCTGCCTTACTTCGCGCTTTTTAAATAAATTTATAGGTGATTTATGAACCCAGCATTATGGATAAGTAAAACCGGATTAGATGCGCAAACAAAAGAAATTGCGGTTATATCTAATAATTTAGCTAACGCCAGTACGGTTGGTTTTAAAAAGAGTCGGGCGGTTTTTGAAGATTTGTTATATCAAACCATTAATCAACCCGGCGGTAAGTCAGCACAAGATACTGAAATGCCATCAGGCTTAATGCTTGGCGCAGGAACAAAAGTAGTTGCCACACAAAAAGTACATACCCAAGGCGACATGCTTAACACCGATAACTCATTAGATTTAATGATCCAAGGTGAAGGTTTTTTTGAAATACTAATGCCTGACGGTAGCTCTGGTTATTCGCGTAATGGTCAATTCACTATGGACGATGAAGGTAATGTTGTAACACCTGGGGCTGGCTATTTAATGCAACCGCAAATAACGATACCACCCGATGCGTTAGCTATTACCGTTTCGCAAGACGGAGAAGTATCAGTTAAGTTACAAGGCCAACCTGAACCGGCTGTTATTGGCCAAATCAACACGGTTAATTTTATAAACCCAACGGGTTTAGAGCCTATAGGACAAAATTTATACGTTGAAACTGCGGTTAGTGGCGCGCCTCAACAAGGTGTTCCAGGTTTGGAAGGTTTCGGCATGATTGTGCAAGGGGCACTAGAAACCTCTAACGTAAACACCACTGAAGAATTAGTTAACTTAATTGAAAGCCAACGGGTATATGAAATGAACTCAAAAGTTATTTCGGCCGTTGACGAAATGCTCAGTTACATTAATCAACAGCTGTAACTATTTACTTATTTAGCTCATACGTTATTTAAATTTACGTAACGCAACAAGCCATCATTACCATGAAAACAAGGACAAGCATGATGAAATATTTAATCCTAACGAGTGTTTTACTTATGCAGTTATCAGGCTGTGCCAGCATTGAAAATGCCAGAGTACTACCTAATGATCCTGACTTTGCTCCTATTTTACCTGAAATGGAAGAAGAATCGATTATTCCAACTGGCTCACTGTTTAAAGAAAACTACGTTAATAACCTTTATTCAGACTCGAAAGCGCATCGTGTTGGCGACATTATTTCGGTGGTACTAAGTGAAAATACTCAAGCACAGAAAAAAGCTAAAACTGAACTTAAAAAAGATAATAGCGCATTACTCGGTTCAGTTATTGGTTTAGGAGGCGCGCCAATAACCTTTAAAGGTGATTCGTTGGAGTTGGGTTATAACCAAAACTCTGCTTTTAAAGGCGATTCTAAATCAGACCAAAGTAACAGTTTATCAGGCAATATTTCGGTTCATGTATTACGGGTTTTACCCAACGGTAATTTAATGATCCGTGGTGAAAAATGGATGTCATTAAACAATGGCGATGAATACGTAAGACTAACTGGCATTATTCGCGCACAAGATATTAGCTCTGGCAATACCATTATGTCGAGTAAAGTTGCCAATGCTCGTATTCAATATGCCGGTACAGGATCTTTTGCTGATGCTCAAGAGCAAGGTTGGTTAGCTCAATTTTTTGGTAGCTCTTGGTGGCCTCTATAATGCTTGTCTGTGTAAATGTAATTAATAAGGTATTGCGATGAAATATTTATCAACATTCATAACTAAAACATTTTTTAAAGCGTTGCTTGAAACATTAGTGAGTAAATCACTTCAAAAGTTAATGCTGCTGAGTCTTTTGCTATGTTTACAGGTTTTTCAATCAGTAAATGCACAGCGTATTAAAGATTTAGCCGATGTTGCTGGCGTAAGATCTAACCAACTTTTAGGTTATGGCTTAGTGGTAGGTTTGCCAGGTACTGGCGAACAAAGCCCATTTACCGAACAAAGCTTTAAAACAATGTTAAGCAACTTTGGCATTACCATGCCGCAAAAGTTAAAACCTAAAATTAAAAACGTTGCCGCGGTTGCGGTGCACGCTGAGCTTGAAGCCTTCGCCAAAGCTGGACAGAAAATAGATGTTACGGTTTCTTCCATGGGATCTGCACAAAGCCTACGTGGTGGTACGTTATTACAAACTATTTTAATGGGTGTGGACGGTAAAGCTTACGCAATTGCACAAGGTAGTTTAATTGTAAGTGGTTTAGGTGCTGACGGCTTGGACGGTTCTAAAATTTTAGTAAATACCCCAACGGTGGGGAGAATATCTAATGGTGCAATGGTGGAGCGTGAAGTTGTTTCGCCGTTCGCTAATGGCGACCATATTACCTTTAATTTACATAAATCAGATTTTACTACCGCTAAGCGTTTATCCGACACGATAAACGATCTTATTGCCGGATCTGCTCGTGCTATTGATGCAACCTCGGTAACAGTAACAGCACCAAGAGATTTAGCTGACAGAGTAAGCTTTTTATCTACCCTTGAAAATTTACAATTTGAACCTGACAGAGCTTCGGCAAAAATTATTGTTAATTCAAGAACCGGTACTATTGTTATTGGTTCTGATGTACGATTATTACCAGCGGCGATAACGCATGGTGGTATCACGGTAACGATTAATGAAGTACAAGATGTTTCACAACCCAACGCCTTTGCTGAGGGCGAAACTGTTGTTACTACAGAGTCTTCGGTTAACGTTAACGAAAGTGATAACCGTATGTTTGTATTTAAACCGGGAGTTACTTTAAATACCTTAGTACGTGCAATCAACGAAGTAGGCGCTGGACCTGGTGATGTAATGGCAATACTTGAAGCATTAGATCAAGCTGGTGCTTTACGTGGGGAGTTGGTTGTTATTTAATTAACAGCCATAAATACTATGACTAGACTTACCGATGCGCAAAACTTTCTTGATGTAAATGGCTTAAACTCCGTTAGACAGCAGTCTAAATCAACGGATAAGTCTGAAAAAGAAGCCGCATTAAATACTGCCGCAAAACAGTTTGAAGCTATTTTTATGCAAATGCTGCTTAAAAGTATGCGTAGCGCGCAAGACGTATTGGAGTCTGATAGCCCATTTAATTCAGAAAGTACTAAGTTTTATCGTGATATGCACGATCAACAAATGTCATTAGAGTTATCGAATAACGGATCGTTAGGTTTATCAGAACTTATTGTTCGTCAGTTAGGTGGCGATAGTGAGAACTTTACTCCACACACTGTATTACGGGGCAATGGAAATCTTGATTCGCGTGGAAAAAACGTCTTTGATCTTCATAATAAGCGTGATCCTTTACCTAAAACGATCGAATTGGATCGTCAAACAAATGACCATAATACAGAGCATAGTGCAAACAAAATTCCTAAATACTTATCAAGTGACGTAACCGCAAATAGTCAATCGCTACCCGAATTTAAAAATCCACAAGAATTTGTTACCGCACTTACCAACTCAGCTAAACAAGTAGAAGCTCGACTTAATATCCCTTTTGAAGTGGTGATTGCTCAAGCTGCGTTAGAGACGGGTTGGGGTCAAAAAATAATTAAAACTAGTGAGGGTGAAAGCTCTAATAATCTCTTTAATATCAAGGCTAACTCACGCTGGGCAGGTGAAAAAACATCTACCGACACGTTGGAGTTTCAAGACGGGGCTATGGTGAAAAAACGTGAGCCGTTTAGAGTGTATTCATCGCTACAAGAAAGCGTTAACGATTATATCAATTTCTTATCTACCAACGAAAGATATCAACCTGCTTTAAAACAATCCTCAAATGTGGAACAGTTTCTGCATAAGTTACAAGGTGCTGGCTATGCTACTGACCCAAACTACGCAAAGAAAATAATGGGTACCTTACGTACCGTTTCCGGCCTTTTAAATAACAAGTAACTTTTAAACCCTTAACGTACAAGTAGCAAGCTTAGATTTAGTGAGCTGTTTAGCTAAGGTAATGGGTTAAATGGTTATACCTTTAAAATTTTTTACCGCTGCTTTGTTGAGGAGGGCTTATGAGTGTTAATTTATTCAATACCGGTGTGAGTGCTTTATTAGCCTCTCAGCAACAACTTGCTACTACCGGTAATAATATTGCCAATGTTAATACCGACGGTTATACCCGCCAACGAGCCGAGCAGAATGCTGCAAGCGGTTTACGTTACGGTGGTAACTTTATTGGTGGCGGTACTTATATTGAAGATATTCGTCGGGTATACGACCAATTTTCATATAAAGAGCAATTACTGAGTCAAACTAATTTAAGCCATTCAGATTCGTTACATGTTGACTTAAGTCAATTAGACGAAGTTATGACGTTTTCAGGTGGCGCCATTAATACCTCTATCGACAGTTTTTATAAGGCGATAAATAGTATTTCTGATAATCCAAGTGACGTAGGTTTAAGAAATATGGCGATCAGCCAAGCCAATATTTTAAGTAATGACTTTAATTCGCTGAATGAAAATTTTAATCAAATCACTAAATCTATTAACGGCGAAATAGCGCAAATAGCTGAGCATATTTCGGGTATATCAACCGAGATTAGTAAAATAAACGCCCAAATTATATCGAGTAAGCAAACGGTTCAAGGGCAATCAAATGATTTACTCGATACTCGAGATAAATTGATTAACGACCTGAGTCAATATACCAGTGTAAACACGGTGGTTGATCATTTAGGTGTAATGACGGTAATGATAGGAAATGGCGCAACCTTAGTTGCAGGCATAACACCTTTATCCGTTGGGGTTAAAGCTGGCGATCCTGATCCTCAAAAAACTGTTTTAAACATACAAGGGCCCAATAGTATAGTTAACTTAAATGGTGCTGTTGTTGGTGGTGTATTAGCCGCTAAATATGAATTTAGAGATGAACATTTAGAACAAGCTAAAACTGAAATTAATCGCCTTGCAATGGCAATATCAAGCACGATTAATGATGCCCAACATTCAGGTTTAGATTTAAATGAAGCTGAAGGGCTTAACGTTTTTTCTGATATAAACACCGCTATTTTAGAACAGTCTCGGGTACTAACTCCCACACAAAATAGCGGTAATTTACAAGCCAGAATAAGTATCACCGACGTAAGTAAATTACCAACCGATGAATTTAAAATAGCGTTTGACGGTGCTAATTACACCATGACTAACCTATCTAATAACTCAACACTCAACCTTGGTAGTCCAGGAGCAATTAATAATAATGCCATGGATACCTACGGGTTCCAATTTATTGAAGATGTTGGAACACCCAATGCCGATGATTTTTTTATTATAAAGCCTACTGAAAAAAGTGCGGCCTTTATGGATGTAACGCTAACCGACGGTGCCGGTATTGCTGCAAGCTCAGCCGTTGAAGTAACCCCTTCAGTTAATAATATAGGTGGCGGTTCAGTCGAGATAACGAGCGTTAGCGACCCTTTATCTGCACAGGCTTATGCCAAGGCAAACAATTTAGCTATCGATGTTTATGATAATGGAACCGGTGCTTTTGAATATCGCGTTTATAATTCTGTAACCTCAGCAAACCTAATACCACCAGGGACTTACATACCCGGTAGTAGTTCTTTAGTCGATTTACCTCCATCACCGGCATCCGTGGCTTTTCAAATTGAAATTAAAGGCAGCCCTACGGGTTCAACCTCAGCAGCTCCTGAAATTTTTGCAATTGCAGATGCTTTTGGAGTGGGTAATAACAAAAACTCTTCATTTATAGGGCTAACTCAAGAAAAAGGCATTATTAATGGGGGTAAAGATACTTTTAATCAAAGTTTGGGCATTACCACGTCAGTGGTGGGTTCAAAGGCAAAATCGGCAGAATTAACTGAAAGCACAGCGCAAGCGCTGTATACACAAGCATATAACCGTAACCAATCTACTTCGGGCGTAAACTTGGATGAAGAAGCAGCTAACTTATTAAAATACCAACAAGCCTATCAAGCTTCATCACAAATTATTTCAGTTGCCAATACTATTTTTGATACCTTACTCGCAGCAGTTAGGTAGGAGGATTTATGAGAGTTTCTACAGCACAGTTTTACTTTCAAAATGGTTTACAAATGTCGAATAAACAATCGGCGGTTAGTGAACAATCTGGATACATTTCAAGTGGAAAACGTGTGCTAACTGCAAAAGATGATGCTGTTTCTTTTGGTGCTTTAACTGGCTATAAAGAAGAATTAGCTTCTATTGATCGTTACAAACGAAATATTACACAAGCAGAAAGTCGTAACGGTCTTCAAGACACCTTATTAGGTAGTAGCACCGAATTACTTAACCAAGTACGCGATTTAATGCTACAAGCAAATAATGGCGCACGTAGTGATGAAGACTTAACGTCAATTTCGCAGCAAATTAAGCAAGGTTTAGCTGAAATGTTAGACATCGCCAACGCCAAAGATGAAACCGGCACTTATATTTTCTCAGGCTACAAAGTAGAAACTAAACCGTTCTCATTGGCACCTGACAATAGCGTAAATTATAGTGGTGACCGCGGTGTAAGAGAGTTACAAATAGCCAAAAATATACTTGTGCCTATTAATCAGTCAGGTGACAAAGTATTTGAAAAAGTGGCTAATGCCAGCGGTGATTTCACTGCGAATTACAATACTAACACTTCTGGGGTTTCAATAGACTCAGCTAAGATTACTGATCGTGGCCAATACAATTTAGCCGCTAATAACCCTCAAGATTATAACTTTAGTTTTACTGCCCCCGACTTATTAACCGTTACTGATTCAGCTTTACCAACGGCTAATATTGTTTATCCAACTGCACCTTATGTTGCAGGGCAAACAATTGCCTTTGACGGGGTTGAAGTTAAATTAAACGGCAATCCTTTACCGGGTGACAATTTTGACCTTACACCCGAAAGCGAAATCAGCTTATTTGATACCATTAAAAACGCTATTGATTGGTTAGATGCTGGTACTACTGCCGCCTCTACAGAGCAAGGCCAAGTTGATTTTAGCGCCATACTCAATCAATTCAATAATGTATTAGATCATATTTCCACTCAACGTGCTGAAGCGGGTATTAATCTTCAACAAATTGAACGTCAAAAAAATATCCATTTAGATACTGAGCTTTATTTACATGAAGGTAGAAGCCGAATTGAAGACTTAGATTTTGCACAAGCAATATCAGGGTTTGAACAATCTAAAATGGCTCTACAAGCCGCCCAACAAACCTTTACACAAATTCAAGGCATGAATTTATTCAATTATATTTAATATTTTTTAAACTTTTAATTATTAGGTTGGCAAGTAATTTGCATTTTAAAAGTTAATTCTACCTAAACGTAGAGTGTAAGAGGCTTTATTACTATTCAATACAATTAGTGAGCTTCTAATTACATAAAATGAATTTAAAACATTAGGAGTTTATATTATGGCTTTATCCGTAGTAACAAATACATCATCATTGAATGCTCAACGTAACTTAACTAAGTCAGGTGAAGGTTTAGCTACTTCAATGCAACGTTTATCATCTGGTATGCGTATTAACAGCGCTAAAGATGATGCCGCAGGTCTACAAATCTCAAATCGCTTAACTTCTCAAGTAAATGGTTTAGGTGTAGCACAACGAAATGCCAACGATGGTATTTCAATGGCGCAAACCGCTGAAGGGGCAATGCAAGCCTCTACTGATATATTACAACGTATGCGTGAATTAGCACTTCAATCAGCTAACGGATCAAACTCTGATTCAGATCGAGACGCGTTACAAAAAGAGGTTACCGCACTGCAAACAGAATTAACACGTATTGCAGATACTACTTCTTTTGGTGGTCAACAATTACTAGACGGTTCATTTGGAGCTAAAAAATTCCAAGTGGGCGCTAATGCTAACGAAACCATTACAATGAGTCTTGGCAATGCCTCTGCAAATGCAATTGGTAACAACGAAATTAGTGGCGCAGGTACAAGTTATGGTGTTTCAACTAATACAGACTTAGCAACGAATGGTGTGGCAGGTGGTACTTTAGGTGTAGTTGGGTTTGGTACAGCTACCGATCTTACCATTGCAGCTGGTGCTGGCGCACAAGAAGTTGCTGATCAAATTAACGCGGCAGGTTTTGGGCTTGAAGCGGAAGCAACTTTAAAAACCTCTATAGCCACTTTAGGTGCTACTGATGCTGGAACCTTAGTTATTGGCGACAACAGTTTTGTCTTGTCATCTTACGGTGGAGATCCAGCTAAACTTGCTGAAGATATGAATAAAGTAGGTATCGAAGCAAGTGTTGATGGTACTACTATTAATTTTACAGCCAAAGATGTTGATGGAGCCGAAATTACAGGTTCAGGTGCTGGAGATACAGCAAGTTTAGGTGGTGGTACGGCGACCGGAGCTCATTCAGTAACCTCTGAATTAAAAATTAAGTCAGGCGATGATTTTGTTATACGTGGGACTGACTTAGACGATATTTTAAATACTACAGCTACCGGCGGGTCTTCTACACTTAGCGCGGTTTCTGACTCAGATATATCAACACAAGATGGTGCTCAAAATGCTTTAGATGCTATTGACGGTGCACTTTCTTTTATTGATAACCAAAGAGCAGGGTTAGGTGCTATTCAAAACCGATTTAGCCATACCATTAGTAACTTAGCTAATATACAAGAAAACGTATCAGCCTCGCGAAGCCGTATTCAAGATACAGACTTTGCCGTTGAAACTGCCATGATGACCAAAAACCAAATACTGCAACAAGCAGGAACGTCGATTTTAGCGCAAGCAAATCAAATACCGCAGGCAGCAATTAGCTTAATTGGAGGCTAATGCATTAAGGAAGGTTTCTTCTTAATACATAAATACAATATAAAAAACCGGGCTTTGCTCGGTTTTTTTATATTTAAGTGATTGATATTTTATTTGTTTTATTTATTTAGTACTTTTTTTGTAAAAAAGATTCAAGTTAATTAACTAGCTGCCGTTAAAGTATTTAGAACGGGTGCTACAACAATAAAATATGTTTTAGTTTTAGCTCCTGACTTATGAAAGTTTAACTAACGAATTACATATTGTAATCAGGAGATATAACATGGCTTTATCAGTAATTACTAATACATCATCATTAAATGCACAACGTAACTTAAGTAAATCAGGTGAAGGTTTAGCGACATCAATGCAGCGTTTATCTTCTGGTATGAGAATTAACAGCGCTAAAGATGATGCTGCTGGTTTACAAATTTCAAACCGTTTAACGTCGCAAGTAAATGGTTTAGGTGTAGCTCAACGAAATGCAAACGACGGTATTTCAATGGCGCAAACGGCTGAGGGTGCAATGCAAGCCTCTACCGATATTTTACAACGTATGCGTGAATTAGCATTACAATCTGCTAACGGTTCAAATGCTGATTCAGACCGTGATGCACTTCAAAAAGAAGTGACTGCTCTTCAAACAGAGTTAACTCGTATCGCAGATACTACTTCGTTTGGTGGACAAACATTGTTAGACGGTTCATTTGGTTCTAAAAAATTCCAAGTAGGTGCCAATGCTAATGAAACCATTACAATGACATTAGGTAATGCTTCTGCAAATGCAATGGGAAGTAACGAGGTTGAAGGTGCTGGTACAGTATTTGGTTCTGCAGGCGACGTATCTTTATCAGCTCAGTTAGGCACAATGACTGCTGATGCTTCATTTGGTGTGGTTGGCTTCCCTACATCATCTGATGTAACTTTAGTTGATGGTGAAGGCGCTCAAACAGCGGCTGAAAAAATTAATGCGGGTGGTTTTGGAGTTAAAGCAGAAGCAACATTAACGACTACACTCACAACCTTGGACTCAGCGTCAGATGGTAATTTAGTTGTAGGAAGTAACAGCTTCGATTTAGCTTCTTACGGTGGAGATATAGATAAACTTGCAGAAGAAATGAATAAGGTAGGTATAGAGTCGTCCGTTCAGGGTGGTGCATTAACCTTTACTGCGAAAAATGTTGATGGTGCTGAAATTGTTGGTGCAACAGCTGGTACTGCAAGCTTAGGCGGTGGAACGGCTGGTGCAGCACATAGTGTTGCAGCGGAACTTAAAGTATCCTCAGGAGATGATTTTATACTTCGAGGCACAACTCTAAACGAAGTACTTAACACGGGTGCTACTGGTGGTGCGTCTTCATTAAGCGCTATTTCAGATGTTGATATTGCCACTCAAGCTGGCTCACAAGATGCGTTAGCTGCTATTGATGGAGCATTAACATTTATTGATAACCAACGTGCTGACTTAGGTGCATTACAAAACCGTTTTAGCCACACCATTAGTAACTTATCTAATATCCAAGAAAACGTATCAGCATCACGCAGTCGTATTCAAGATACTGACTTTGCAGTTGAAACAGCTCAAATGACTAAGAATCAAATATTGCAACAAGCCGGTACGTCAATCTTAGCGCAATCTAACCAATTACCTCAAGCCGCACTAAGTTTGATAGGTTAATAGTTAGTCATTGAAAAATAATGAATAAGTTAAGTTTTTATTCATAATCACAGGAAGATGACTACGTTATGTAGCATCTTCCTTTTTTGGTTTTAGCTTAAGAATAAATTTAATGTTTTATCGAAGGAGTTAATAATGAGTGCTATTAATAGTCCAACTATCGATAATGTATCTATGAATCAAGGCGCGGTAATAAATACAAAAATTGCTACCCAAGAAATCGATACTAATGAAAAAAACACCAACCAACGAGTTTCACCTCAAAGTGAATCAGAGGTTAAAGCTGAAGAAGTAGCGTCAGATACTCGCCAAGACATTGCTGCATCAACGACTCAATTAGAGAAAGTGGCTCAGCAATTGCAGGATTTTGTGGGCGAAATGAATAAAGGCTTAGAATTTTTAGTTGATAAAGACTCTGGCCGTGATGTGATTAAAGTGATTGATAAAAGCAATGGCGATTTAATTAAGCAATACCCTTCAGAAGAAGTATTAAGCTTAGTGGCTAAGCTTTCAGAAGCTGCAGGTAGTTTTGTTAATGAAAAAATTTAATACAAGGTTATTCTTGTATTGGTATATACCCGTTACCAATCAAGATGCTCGTTTCAGAGCGCGTGAGCGTCAATGTTTATAGTAAGTAATTCAAGGCAATACTTTATTGTAATAGTTGCTCCCTTATAAAAAGTATTAACGATGAAGTGATCTTTTAAAGGAATAAACGCTCAAGCGCTTCTTCGATGGGTCTAAAAACAATTTATGTGGCGTTATTAAGTGTAGTCATGTTTCTACAAGGATGTAGAGTATTAGGGTAACGCAGGAGCAGTTACCGAGAACAACCATGACATAAACTTAATGCCTTGCATACATGGATGTTGACCTTAGATTTCGTCTGGAACAAGAAATCTGTGCCTAAATTGTTTTAGTTCCCACACAAACCTGTATTTTGAATGGTAACGGGTATATATATATTTTTTTAAGAACACAATGAGTTAGTATTTACTCATTAGTGTTTAAGCGTATTGGTGTAGATTTTACAAGTTTACACATTTAATTTAAATAATAAGGTGATGTTATGCTTTCGTTTACAGGTATAGGTTCAGGTTTACAAGTTAACGAGATAGTTGATGCTTTGGTAGGCGCAGAAAAAGTCCCTTATGAGTCGCGCTTAAATCGTAAAGAAAGCCAAATCACTACCGATATTTCTGCTGTAGGTGCCTTAAAATCAGCTCTGGAAGCCGTAAAAGAGTCTATGGCTAATTTAGCTGACGTTGATAATTATCAAAAACGTAATGCAAAAGGCTCTGATGACTTTCTCAAACTTACATCAAGTAAAGAAGCCGAAGTTGGCAGCTATTCCGTTCAAGTTAACGCTCTTGCTGAAAAACATAAATTAGTATCACAAAACCTTAGTGCTACGGATCCTGTTGGTGAAGGAACATTAACATTAAATTCAGGCAGTAATTCGTTTGACGTTGTAGTTTCGGACACGGCTACTTTAGCTGATATTAGAGATTCAATTAATGACAGTGAAGATAATGATTCAATTACAGCTACTATTATTACCGATAACACCGGACAACATTTAGTATTTTCAAGTAAAGAAAGCGGTTTAGCTAACGCTATTTCAATAACCGCAAACGATGTAAGTGATGGTGATAATACTGACAATGCGGGTTTGTCTCGGTTAGCTACTCCTAATTTAAATGAAGCAACTGCTGCGGCTGACGCACAGATCACCATTGATAATACAATTGTAGTAACCAGTGATACCAATGCATTTGAAGACGTCATCGATGGTATTGATATTACCGTAAAACAAATACAAGGTGTGGATGATAAAGACAGTAATATTTCTGTTGTTGAAAATAATAGTAACATTTCATCGGGCTTAAATGGTTTAGTTAAAAGTTATAACGAACTAGTTGAACTCGCTAAAAATTTGGGTCAAGCAGGCGAGGGTGGTACAGGTCCTTTAGCAGGCGACTCTTTACTTCGAGGTGTTATGGGTAAGTTAAGACAAGAATTAAGTGCTAGTTTTGACATGGGTAACGGTGAATCTATGTCGTTATCACAATTAGGAGTAAGAGCAGACAGGTATGGTGTGTTAACTGTAGATGAAAAAGCCGTAAACGAAGTAATTAAAAATGATATTGGTGGTTTGCAGCAGTTTTTTGTTGGCACAGATAATAAAGATGGCTTTGCAAGTTCTTTAGATAAATTGGTTGGTTTTTACACTGAATCTGACGGAATCATTCAAGGAAGGATAGATAGTAAGGAAGGTCAATTAGGTAAAATAGATGACGATAGAGTCAGTTTTTCCCGCAAAATGGAGGCGTTAGAGTCTCGCTTGTTAGCACAATACAATGCCATGGATTTATTAGTTGCAAATTTAAATTCTACAAGTAGTTATGTTCAAGCTCAGCTGAGTAATATGCCTGGGGTTGTGCGTCAAAGTAATAATTAATTCTTTAATTATACCCGTTACCAATCAAAATGCTCGTTTCAGAGCGCGTGAGCGATATCAATTCAAGGCAATACTTTATTGTAATGGTTGTTCCCTTATAAAAAGTATTAACGATGAAGTCATCTTTTAAAGGAGTAAACGCTCAAGCGCTTCTGCGATGGGTCTAAAAACAATTTATTCGTCGTTATTAAGTTGAGTCAGTGAATAACCATGACATAAACTTAATGCCTTGCCTAAATTGTTTTTAGTTCCCACTGAAACCTGCATTTTGAATGGTAACGGGTATATGTAGGATCTAAATATTGGTTTTGTAAGTTTTTGTGGCTTTCTTATTTTTTTGTATATTAAGCCGATTGCTTTTTAGCCATTGTTTATTCGTTTCGGCATGTTGCGTTAATTTTTGATCAAGCATAACAATTTTATTAATTAAATTAAGTTGTTGGTTGAAGTGTTCTGCGTTTTGACTGTTGAAAGCTAATTTAGTTAATTTATCTCGCTCAATACTCCATTGAGCTAACTGTTTTATGGCTAACTCGTGGTCGTTTGACAAAATATTTCCTGAAATTTCCGCGTTAGGTTCAGGCGAGAGCTCACCTTGAATACTTTTAAATTCATCATTTAATTTATCCAAAATCTGTTCAGATAAAATAATAATACTATTTAATTGCTGGTAAAAACTTTGTGGCATTAGAAGCTTACATTGCCTTGTTCTGTTGTCGGTATAGCATCCCAACCTGATTTTATAGGCAGAAGAATACTAATTACTTCATCAAGTAACTTTGCGTCATTATTTACATTAGCTTCTAAAAGTTTTTCAGAACAATAATTGTAAAGGGCTGCTAGGTTATTTGATATTTCACCGCCTTGTTTAAAATCAATAGAGCTTTCAAGTACTGATATAATTGTAATAGCTTTTGAAATAAGTGTACCTTTCTTGGCTATATCTTTTTGTTCTATTGCACCTTTAGCTGAGGCTATGTTTCCTAATAATTCTTGAAAAAGCATAGCGACGAGTCGGTATGGAGAGGCTTCTTTAGCAGCACTAACCGTTGTTTGTTTGTATTTTTTTAGAGAAATATGAGTCATATATAAGTCCAGTTATTGCTTTTTAAATTTAAAACCCTATGTGAAAACCATTGCACTTATTAATTTATAGGGGGTTAAATACAATGCTTAAGTTTTAGTATAAGGAGTAACTTTTTATAAATTGCATAAAAGCGACATAAAGGTATGTTAAGTTACTCATACTTTGTTAAGCACATATTATGCCTTATTACTTTTAACCCCGATTAATTTACGATTAACTTATACATCCATTCCCATTCAATATACTCTTATTAGTTGGTTTAAGCGCTATCAAAGCTAATTCACCTGTTACCCAAAGATGGTAAAAAATAAATTAATTTTTAACGTTGAAAATATATTGTAGGTTGATATATGAGTATAGATTCTTTTTAATTCATTGCTTGAAGGATTTTATCTTTCTCTGTCAAAGTTTTGGCATTAACTTTTAGTTAAATACTTCGGCAATGTATTGCCCTTGCGTTATAGCTAACTCTGAAATATTGCTTAAAGTGCCCAAAGGCAACAATGCAGACCCCGTTGGTTCAGCTAAGAGATAAGTTGTACCGTTTTCAGTAATGGTTAGTTCATCATGTTTAGCATTTACGTCAATACCAATGAGTGCGTGATTATCAATGAAAACTAAAGTCATTTTTATTCTCGGCATTAATGTACGTAATAAAGCAGCTGTTAACGTAACCTTACTGTCACAGTCGCCCTGATTTTCCCACAGCAACTTTAACGGTGGATTATAGCCCGCACCAGATGATTCAATTCTGGAGTCTAAAGTAGAATAGGGAATACTTTGTACAAACCCTAAAATATAGTTGGTTACTTGACGAATATTTTGTATAGAAACTGTTTCTAAAATTAATGCTTTAAGAGGCTTTAAATCATCTGCTGACAAGGCGGCAAAAACAACATGATCAGGCTTTAACGCTTGTTTACCATCATAATTAGTAAATGCTTGATAGTGAGTTTTTTTTAAATATTTTTCGGTAAACATCTTTTGTAATGCTAATAGTTCAACTTTTACCTCATTTACTTTAGTTAAATCTGAACCTCTAATTGCTATATGAGCATTTTTTTTATTGTAGTTAATTTGAATATCATTGATAGGGTTTTTACGAAAATAGTTAACGATGTTTCTGCTAACATATCGAGTGGCTAACTTGGGTTTGTAGGTACGAAAATTTCTAAATTTCTCAAATAGGGCTGATTTAGTTAGATTAAAGCGTATCGATTGTGTTTGTTGTTTATGATCAAGCCATTGATAATTAAATTGGTATGAATCTGCTTGTTCTACTTTGTTAAAATACAATTGTTTAGCATTGGCCGAAAACGCAATAGAACAACATACTGCTAAAATAAACAACGGCTTAATTATTCCCATTAACTTGTTTCTACCAAATTAGAGCTTTCATTAAGTTAAGCACTAGTTTTAATGCTAAGCAAGTTAGGGTTAGAGGGTATTTTAATTAAGTATAAACTTGTTTGATAAGTAGTCTTTGGTATTGATGCCTAGTTTATTTTTTAAATTACTATAAAATAATCATTTACTTATTTTTAGGTGTAAATAATGCAACTTGTTGGTTTTCCTGCTTCTCCATTTGTTAGGCGGTTACGTTTATTTTTAAATAAACGTGAATACGAATTTATTAATATCGATATATTCTCACTTGAAGGGCGTAAAATACTCACTAACAACAACCCTGCTCAAAAAGTACCGGCCTTAATTGATGACGGTGTAACGTTGTATGATTCAAGGGTTATCTATCGATACTTAGCTGAAAAATTTAGTAGCACTGAGCTTACTTGGGCTCAAGAAAATTTATTAACGTTAATTGATGCAGCTAATGATTCATTTGTTACGCTTTTATTATTAAAACGCTCTGGTATTGATAGCTCTGTAGACAAATTATTTTTTAATTTACAACACGAGAGAATTACTACTTTACTTAATACATTAAATGAAGAAGTAAAAAACAACGCTTTCCAATCTTGGGATTACCCGAGCATTTGTTTGTATTGTTTAATCGACTGGGTAATATTTCGAGAATTGGCAGACTTACAAGCATACCCTTACTTAGGTTCTTTCCTTGCTGAGTGTGAAAATCAAGATTCAGTAAAGGCTACTGATCCTAGATTTTAGTTGTATACCCGTTACCAATCAAGTTTCCACTAAAACGAGCACTTTGAATGATAACGGGTATAATAGCGCCCATTAATAGTAGGTAGGATACAAATTTGTTAGCTTTTTTTCGAATAATACTTATTACCTTTGCTTTGGTTGTTATTTGTATATTTTCATGTGTTTTTTGTTTATTTCGTCCATTTCATAAAAATAATGCGCACTTAACTTGTCGTTATTTAGGTAAGGTAACCAAATTAATCGGTATTGAAGTTGAGCTAAGGATCCCTGATTCAGTTAAACATTTAGAGTCTGTGGTTTATATTTGTAACCATCAGAATACGTGGGATATGTTTACTTTAGCAAAAGCTGTAAGACCTAATACAGTAAGTGTTGGTAAAAAAAGCCTAATTTGGATACCTTTTTTTGGGCAAATGTATTGGTTAACGGGCAACATATTAATTGACCGTAAAAATAGTAGTAAAGCTAAAAATACTATCGCTCAAACCGCCCATAAAATAAATACTGATGGTTTATCGGTGTGGTTATTTCCAGAAGGAACTAGAAGTAATGGAAAAGGAATTTTACCTTTTAAAACAGGTGCTTTTAGAACCGCTCAACAAGCTGATGTTGCTGTTGTACCAATTTGTGCCAGTACGACTAGCCATATTAAATTGAACCGTTGGGATAATGGCAAAATTATTATTGAATTTTTAGAGCCTATCCAAACCCATCAAAAAAACGTTGAAGATAACGAAACGATTAAATTTATGACCCAAAAAGCACAACAACAAATAACTGAAAAATATAACCAACTCAATCTAGAGTTACAAAATTTGAACGTTCAACCAAGTGATAAAAATGAGACTACATAATGATTGAAGATGAATTACAACAATGGTTAACCCACACTGAGAACTTAATTTCAGACCTTATTGCTGATGAAACTAATGAAGAAGTTGATCATACCATTGAACATCATTTTTCAAGCGCCAATTTTGATTTATTAGAAGCCGCAGCGGTTACTGCGTTTAAAAAAGGCTATGACGTAGAAGAGCCTGAAGAAGCCGAAACCGATAGTGGCGAAAAGGTTTTTGCATTTGATATTATTACCGAGCAACCGCTTGAAGTTGGTATTATTTCTGATGAAACAAAAATTATGTACCAGTTAGCTCAGCAGTGCAAAGTAGACTACGATGGTTGGGGCACCTATTTTGAAGAGTAATCTATCTTTTATTAGTAGGAAAGATTGATAAAAAAAATTAATAGGATAAAGTCGTATAAGCTTTCTAATACTCTTACTGTAAAGAAATACGTTACCATTGAAACGGGTATAACGTTGCTAATTTAATGCAATTTATAATCTAAGCATAAGTATCATTAATGAAAGTCTAGTCTATAATTATGTATTATAAAATAGATATTCACCGATATATTTATAAGTTGTATAACTGAAAAATTCAGTTAGGTAAATTAGGAAAAATAATGACAGCAAGCCCAGAGCTATTACAACGTAAAGTAACCGTGATTTATTATTCAGAAGGTTCACTTGAACTAAAGCATGACGTGAAAACCTTTGAAGAAAATATAAATGGTAGAGTTATTATCCCTAATGAATTTAAAGAAGATAAATCAATTATTGCAGTTTGTGATGGTGAAATTGAAATATTAAATAAAATTGGTGAACGGATTTTATCAGTGAAGTATATCGCCTAGCTTTTAGCAAAATCATGCAAGGCGTGAGCTTGTTGTTTGAGAAAAATCATTCTTTAAATATCAAAGCTAGCTCCCAATCTAGCTGTTAATTTATATCCAGTAACTTCCCTTCGATTCAAGTTAACAACATTTACACCCGTTATCATTCAAAATGCAGGTTCCAGTGGGAACTAAAAACAATTTAGGCACAGATTTCAAGTTCCAGACGAAATCTAAGGACGACATCCATGTATGCAAGGCATTAAGTTTATGTCATGGTTATTCTCGGTAACTGCTCCTGCGTTACCCTAATACTCTACATCCTTGTAGAAACATGACTACACTTAATAACGACGAATAAATTGTTTTTAGACCCACCGAAGAAGCGCTTGAGCGCTTACTCCTCTAAAAGATGACTTCATCGTTAATGCTTTTTACAAGGGAACAACCATTGCAATAAAGCATAGCCTTGAATTACTTCCTATAAACATTGACGCTCACGCGCTCTGAAACGAGCATTTTGATTGGTAACGGGTATAGGTCGCTTTAAACAAATTAATTAACGAACCTCGCTTACCGAGATTATTTACTATAATCTTTGCGAACTTCGGGGCTGGGTTTTGTATAAGAGCTTGGTTTTGTATAAGAGTTAGACTTTGTGTAAGACTTATCATAATTTTGTGAAGTTTCTCCAGCTTCATCCATTTCTAATTCTTTAGGCATATAATTTTCATCATGCTTGGCTAAAACTTCTGTAGCTTCAATAATATACTCATCTAAATTAAGTACGCCATTAGCAACAATACCTTGTCCTTCTCGAAATAAGTCAGGCAATATTCCATCGTATTTAACCGTTATCATCGGATCCTTTTCATTAAAGGTGATCGGCATTTTCATATCAGTTAATTTAAAGGCAATTTTTAGGCTATTTTCATCTCTTTTAACACTACCGGGTACAACTAAACCACCAATTCGAAGGCGTTGACCGTTAATTGCTTTGGCGCCAGAATCTTCTTTGCCATTATAAATTTCGGATGGTTTGTAAAACAAATCAATGTTTTGACTAAGTGCGTACATCACTAATCCTGCAACAACACTGAGGCTGAGTAGAATAGCAATAACGATAGTTAAACGTTTTTTACGGCGCGGATTCATTGTTTACCTCTAGAATAATGGTACTTACGGTAACTTTATTTAACACTGTTAGCTTTTTCTGATACAACTTTTTCAGAAACAACCGATGATAAAGTATTTTCTGTTTTTGGAGTTTGTGCTCTTGTTTTCAACTGAGCAGCCTCTTTGCGTTTTAACTCTCTGTTATAACGCTGAGCAATATGCTGTAAAGTCTGTTTATGTTTTTGTTTGCTCAGTAAGATGAGTAATAGCAAAGCTAAAGTGGTAATGCCGTACGAGATCCATACATAAAAACCGTATCCTCCCATACTAAAAAAAGCATTTATACTATCAAATTGCATCACTTTCCACCTTTACTCAATGCCAACTCTTTTACCCAAGGTCGCATGCTGTTTCTGGATAAAATTTCACTTCTAAAGCGAATGCAGGTAATTACCACAATCAGGAAAATAAAACCCATATAGCAAAAAATAAAAGGCCATAACATATCCATTGTCATGGATGGTTTTCCCATTTTACTAACCGTTGCTCCTTGGTGCAGTGTATTCCACCATTCAACTGAATATTTAATAATTGGAATATTAATAACGCCAACTAAGGTTAAAATTCCTGCCGCTTTACCTGCGAGCGCTTTATCTTCAAAAGCGTTATGTAATGCCATAACACCTAAAAATAAAAATAATAAAATAAGTTGTGAGGTAAGCCTTGCGTCCCAAATCCACCAAGTTCCCCACATAGGTTTGCCCCATGCTGCACCAGTAACTAATGAGATAAAGGTAAACACAGCACCAATAGGTGCAAGTGAGGCAGCTGAGGCATCAGCAAGCCTAAATTGCCAAACAATACTGCACAATGCTGCTATTGCCATACCAACATAAATCCCCATAGATAAGGTTGCTGTAGGTACATGAATATAAAAAATTCGAAAGCTATCGCCTTGTTGGTAATCAGCGGGTGCAAAAAGCAAAGCCCATGTTAGGCCAATGGTTAATAATATTATGGTGAGGTAGCTAAACCAAGGAATGATCCTACCGGTTAAGTGATAGGTTGTTTCAGGGTTAGCGTAAGGGTGTAACCATTTCCACATGTTAATTTATACTCACTTTTAAAGCAGAAGATACAGCGAACGGCGCTAAAATTAGGGTACTAAAAAATAGCGCAGCTATTATAGCAAGTTGACCTGTATAAGGTAAGTTCATTGCAGCGGTGTCTATTGCACTTGTTGCAAAAATTAATACCGGTATATACAAAGGTAAAATTAATAAGCTTAGTAACACGCCGCCTTTTTTAATACCAACTGTTAATGCTACACCTATTGCACCAAGTAAACTAAGTACTGGGGTGCCTAATGATAGCGTTAACATAAGTGCACTATAACCCTGTTCGTTAAAATTTAAAAGCACCGCAAGTAAAGGAGCAATAAAAATAAGCGGTAAGCCGGTTAATAACCAGTGTGCGGTAATTTTAGCTAATACTAAAATAAAAATAGGATGGGGGCTTAATAACATTTGCTCAAGTGAACCATCATTATAATCAGACTTAAATAATCTATCTAACGATAATAAGGTTGCCAATAGGGCCGCTACCCAAATAATACCTGGGGCTATTCTTGATAAGATTTCCATTTCTGGGCCAACACCTAAAGGGAAAAGCGTAATAACAATAATAAAAAATAATAGGGGATTTAATACATCATCATTGTGCCTAAACGCTATAGTAAGATCTCGCTTTAAAACAAGCATAAAAGCTGAACGATAAGACAAGTTATTAAAATGTTGAATATTATTTGTCATGGTTAGTTAATTGCTCAGTGTTGATGAATGTTAGTTATTTAAAAGTGTGTAAATTTATTGTATATCAATAAATAAAAGGGCGACTCATAAAAGGTGATAAAGAAAAAAGGGCAATTAGTAAAAACGATAATCTAAAGTTATTTTCTTTATACGCTCTTTAGGGAGGGCTAGATCTTGATGGGTAGTTAAAATAATACATCCTCCCCGGTCAGCGTGTTCTATAAAACGCGATTCTAGGTTTTTAACACCGGTTTTATCAATGGCGGTAAATGGTTCATCTAAGATCCAAATAGGGGCATGAGTTTGCCATAATTGAGCTAGTGCAATACGTCGGTGCTGTCCAGCACTTAAGTGGGAAGCTAACGCATCTTCAAAACCTACTAAGTTAACCTTTTTTAAGGTTTGTTCTGCTAACGTATGATCAAGCCCTTGTAATGCAAGATTAAATGATAAATTTTCTTGTGCGGTCATCTCATCTTTTACACCAAGTAAGTGACCTAAGTATAATAAATTTTGGTGAAACTCCTCTTTGGCGTTTTTAATATTACTGCCATTAAAAAAAACACTACCTTCATAGGGAGTTGATAAACCAGAAAGTATACGTAATAAGCTAGTTTTCCCTGCCCCGTTTGGTCCTTCAACTTGAATGATATCCCCGTTATAAACTTCAACATGTAAATCATCAAATAAAATACGATCTTCCCTTATGCAGGTAAGCGCTTTTGCTGATAATAACGGTTTTGAACTGAGTTTATGAGGTAAAGGCAAGCTAAGTCCAAATTAATAAAATGTGATAAATGATGAGGTTGAAAATAATGAACATAAGCCCATGTTTTTCAGTCACCCTCAATTATAAATATAATCTTACTATAAAGGTAGGCAATTCAACAGTTGGAAATAATATCGAATATTGATACTAACTTTGCTGATTAATAATATAGGTTGGTGCTAGAATAACCGCAATCTAACATTAAAGCACTTGTCATAAGTTATTACACTTTTGTGTGCACAAATAAAGTTATACTGATAAACAACACGTTAAAATATCCAGATCAGCGTGTAGTTAAATTATTTACACTGACATAATTTTTATCGTTTCTTGAAAGCATATATTCGGAGAAATAAATGATACCTGAGCTAGGGCACTTCGCTCTTATAATTGGTTTAGCCTTTGCTATTTGTTTAAGTATTATCCCTCTAGTAGGTATAGCCACTAAGCAACAGCAGCTTATTACTTATGCTAAACCGTTAACGTTTGGTATGTTCACATTTGTCGCTATTAGTATTATTACTCTAGCTTATAGCTTTGTAACGGACGATTTTTCCGTACTGTATATAGCCGGTCACTCAAATACCCATTTACCCTATTATTTTAAAATAAGTGCTGTATGGGGCGGACATGAAGGTTCGCTATTACTATGGGTATTTTCATTAGCCGCATGGACGGCAGCAGTTGCCAAATTTAGTAACGGTATTGAAGATGCCTTTATAGCCCGAGTTTTAGCGGTATTAGGTATGATTGTTGTAGGGTTTGCAGTATTTACCTTATTAACTTCTAATCCTTTTGATCGTATTTGGCCTAATGTGCCACTTGAAGGTCGAGATTTAAATCCACTCTTGCAAGATGTTGGTTTAATTATTCATCCGCCATTACTTTACATGGGTTATGTAGGGTTTTCAGTTGCCTTTGCCTTTGCTGTAGCCGCATTAATGAGTGGTAAATTAGATGCCGCATGGGCTAGGTGGGCTAGGCCATGGACTGTTGGTGCTTGGGTTTTTCTTACTTGTGGAATTGCTTTAGGTAGTTGGTGGGCATATTACGAACTTGGTTGGGGTGGATGGTGGTTTTGGGATCCGGTTGAAAATGCTTCATTTATGCCTTGGTTAGTAGGTACTGCGCTTATTCATTCATTAGCCGTTACTGAAAAACGTGGCACCTTTAAAAATTGGACGGTGTTGCTGGCTATTTTTGCTTTTAGTTTGAGTCTCTTAGGCACTTTTATTGTTCGTTCGGGCATTATTACTTCAGTTCATTCATTTGCAGCAGACCCAGGCAGAGGAATGTTTATCTTAATGTTATTAGGTATTGCAGTTGGTGGTTCGCTAACACTCTTTGCAATAAGAGCATCCAATGTAGCAAGTTTTAGCCGCTTTGCTTTTTATTCACGGGAAACCGCATTACTTATATGTAATGTTATTTTAGTGATTGCCACTATTACTATTATGTTGGGAACTTTATATCCATTGCTTGTTGATGCATTAGGCTACGGTAAAATATCGGTTGGCCCGCCTTATTTCAATGCGGTATTTGTGCCGATTATGAGTTTATTGTTTATTGTCATGGGGATTGGTCCGCTTATTCGTTGGAAAAAAGCTAAAAAAGGTGAATTACGAAAGCAATTAATTTCTCCCTCAATTTTAAGTATTGTTATCGGTATTGCTTTCCCATTTTTATATGGTGGTGAATTTAACGCATGGGTTACCATGGGTATAACGTTAGCGTGTTGGGTAGAGTTAGTTGTGTTAAAAGAGCTTTATAACCGTGCTAAAACACCCGAAGGTAAATTGAATTTTTCAAGATTAAGCTTAAGCCAAATAGGGATGACACTCGCCCACAAAGGTATTGCTATTACTATTGTAGGAGTAACGCTTGTTTCGGTTTATGAGTCAGAAACCAATGTTAAAATGTCGCAAGGTGAAAGTGCCATTATTTCTGGCTATGAAGTTAAATTTAACGGGGTAAAACAAGTAAAAGGTCCTAACTATTCTGCGATTCAAGGGCAAATTGAAGTTTATAAAGAAGGTGATTTTGTTAGCTTGCTACAACCTGAAAGACGTACATATTTAGTACAAACTATGGGAATGACAGAAGCAGCCATAGACCAAGGCCTATTTAGAGATGTATATGTCGCTTTAGGTGATCCACTTCCTAATAAAGCATGGGCGGTTAGAGTGCATTATAAACCTTTTGTTAGATGGATTTGGCTAGGCGCAATATTTATGTCAATTGGTGGTATATTGACCATGCTAGATAAAAGGTATCGTAGAAAAAAACCAACTAAATTATTAGCCTCAGAAAATACTAAACGCACTGCCAATAGCGACTTTACAACGTCAGCTTCTTTAGAGGGTAATCAGTAATGAATAAGTTAATTAGATTTATACCACTTATTTTATTTATTGTATTAGGTGTCGTTTTATATCGTGGCTTATCGCTAAACCCCACTGAATTACCTTCAGCGATGATCAATAAACCATTTCCTGCATTTTCGTTATATAGCGTTTACGATACCACAACGTTAAAAACTAACGCAGATTTTAAACCGGGTATTAAGCTAGTTAATGTGTGGGGAACTTGGTGTCCGTCGTGTCGGGCAGAGCATCAGTTTTTAAATGAGCTTGCCAAAACAAATCGTTTTAGCATTTATGGGTTAAATTATGATGATGAAAGAGCATTAGCGCAAAAGTGGTTAACCAATTTGGGTAACCCTTATGTATTCTCATTGTTTGATGAAGAAGGTAAGCTAAGCATTGACTTAGGCGTGTACGCTGCCCCTGAAACGTTTATTATTGATCATAATAATAAAATTCGTAAACGCTTTGCTGGTCCATTAGATGCAACTATTTGGGCAAGTGAGTTTGAATCACTAATCAAAAAAATTGAATCTGAACAACAAGCTGAGAATTAACAATGACATTTACTAAATTTTTAGCATTACTATTAGTCAATGCTGCGTTAGCTTTTTCCGTACTTACCACACCTATTACAAATGCAAATGCGGTAGATGCATACGAATTTAAAGACGAAGTTACTAAAATTCGCTTTAATGCTTTAACTAAAGAGTTGAGGTGTCCAAAATGCCAAAATCAAAATTTAGCCGATTCTAACTCACCCATTGCCGCAGACTTACGCAGAGAAGTTTACAACTTATTGCAACAAGGGCAAGCAGATATCGAAATTGTTAACTACATGGTGGCTCGTTACGGTGAATTTGTATTATACCGACCACGTGTTTCAAGCCTTACTTATATTTTATGGTATGGTCCTGCATTCTTATTACTTATTGGTGTTATTGTTGTAGTCATGGTTATTCGTAAAAAGCCACAGGTTTCATCTAAAGAAACTTTATCGACCGAACAACAAAATACGCTTGATAACATACTAAAAGACAAATAGCGCCATGCCTGAACTTATTATAATTACTGTTGCTTTTCTTCTTATTGTACTTATTGCTATTTGGTGGCATTTTATAAAGCAAAACGAGCCCTCAACCATCATTAATAATTCACAACGTGATGATACTAATGTCAGGTTATATCACGAGCATAAAGCTGAAATTGAAAACGACTTTAAGCAAAACCGGATTGATGATGAAAATTATCAGTTTTTAATGGCAGAACTAGATAAAAGCCTGCTACAAGATATTGAAGAAAACAAAAAATTCTCGAAAGATGATGTAACCGAAAGTAAAAATCTTTCAATTATATGGCCAATTACCTTAACTACTTTTGTTTTGGCTTTTAGTTTTTTTATGTACAACTACAATGGCGCTTATCAACAATTGAGCCAACCGTTGAATCAAATGAATCAGCAGGGAAGTGCCCAAGAAATCCAAAAAGAACAAGCAAAACAGATAATTGATGAAATCAAATCTCTTATAGATTTAACCGTTAAAGAGCCTAAAAACACAGACGCTTGGTATAGTTTAGGGCAAGCGTTTGTAAGCATTGGTGAGTTTAACCGAGCCTTAGAATCGTTTGATCAAGTGATTAATATTGAAGGTGAATCTGCTGAATTATATGGCGCTAAAGCACAAGCCTATTATTACAAAGACAAGCAAACAATCACTACTGATGTACAAAAATTTATTGATAAAGCTTTAGTATTAGACTCAAAAGATCCTTCTACCAACATCTTAATTGGTATGCACAATTTTATGAACGAGAACTATCAAGTTGCCATTAAGCACTGGGAAATGGTGATTAATTCGGGTAAATCTAATGTCAATACTGAAGCCCTTAGTGAGGCAGTCACTGAAGCGAAAAATCGTCTATCAAAAACTAATAAAGATGAGGCTATAACGCCAAATTCTGCAACCGATAGCGGACCTCAACTAACCGTAAATGTTGCGGTAAGTGAAAAGATCCAACAACAATTGATCCAAGGTGAAGACAAAGTCGTATTTATTTATGCTGTATCATCTGGTGGTGAGCACGGTAATATGCCAGTGGCGGCAGTTAAAATGAAAGCAAGTGACTTACCCGTTTCTGTTGTTTTAAATAATAGTAAAGCGATGTCACCTCAAGCCAAAATAGGCGATGTTTCTGCGGTAAATCTTTATGCGGTTGTTTCTGCCAGTGGTGCTGTAGGTGTTAAATCTGGCGACTTCAAAGCTGAAATACTTAATGCTGATGTATTATCAGCTAAACCACTATCATTAGTTATTGATACGGTTGTTCCATAACTAGCTAATAAATAGCTAAACAGTTAATTAGGTAAAAATGCATTATGTCTCGATTTTTAGGCCGTACCAAAGCATTACATGATAAAAAAGCTAAAATAGGTGTCCTTGTTACCAATCTAGGTACGCCTAAAGCTCCCACCGCTTCAGCACTAAGAACTTATTTAAGAGAGTTTTTATCTGATCCACGGGTGGTAGAAATTCCTCGCATTGTTTGGATGATGATCCTTCACGGTATAATCTTACGAGTACGACCTAAAAAATCAGCTGCATTATACAAAAGCATTTGGACTGAAGAAGGTTCACCATTATTAGTTATTAGTAAAAAACAAAAAGCTAAAATTGAGCAATCGTTAACTGATAAATATGGTGACCAAGTTACGGTTGCACTTGCTATGCGTTATGGCGAGCCCTCAATTGAACAAGCCTTAAATACCTTTCAAGAATCAGGCGTAAACGACATTATCGTATTACCGTTATATCCCCAATATGCTGGACCTACCGTTGCTTCAACGTTTGATGCCGTAGTTAACACCCTAAAAAAATGGCGTTGGATCCCAAGTTTACGCTTTATTAGTGGTTATTATGACAACCCAAAATATATTGAAGCACTCAAATATCGCGTTACTGAGCATATAAAACAACACGGTAAGCCTGATAAACTGGTACTTTCTTATCACGGAATGCCACAATGTTTTTTAGAGCAGGGTGACCCTTATTATTGTTTTTGCCACATGACAACCCGTTTACTTGTTGAATCGCTTGGCTTTGAGAAAAATGACTATGTCATGACCTTTCAATCACGATTTGGTAAAGCACAATGGTTGCAACCTTACACTGATATAACTCTTGAAAATCTCGCCAAAGAAGGCAATAAGCACATTGCCATAATGAGCCCAGCTTTTAGCGCAGACTGTTTAGAAACACTTGAAGAGTTAGAGCACGAGAACAGAGAGGTATTTATTGAAGCGGGAGGCGAGTCTTATCATTATATTCCTGCACTTAATGATGATGAATTACATATAGAGGCGTTGGTAGATGTAATTAGCGCTTCAATTAAATCTTCCAATTAAGTCTCTATATTTTCTGTGAAAAAACCTTGATTGGTAACGGGTATAAGTGAATTAGCTTCGTTGTTTCAAACGAATTCTACTTATAAAAATATAAAATACCAATGTTATCAATGGAATAGCCCATTCAATAAACTGCCCCCACTTGGTGTAAGGTGTTTCGCCTGCAACTAAGTTTATTTCTGCTTTTAAAACACCTTGTGTAAACTGCGGTATGACTTTTATTACATTACCTTGATGATCAACCACCGCGGTAATACCATTATTGGTCGAACGTAATAAAGGTCGTCCAAATTCAGCTGCGCGCATTCTAGCAATATCTAAATGTTGATGGGGACCATGCGAGTCACCAAACCAAGAATCATTACTTACCGTTAATAGTACGTTGGTTGTTGGCTTAAAGTTAGCTCTTAACTGTGCTGGAAAAGCTATTTCAAAACAAATAAGTGGTAATAGGTTAATATCTTTGGCAATTAAATTAGGCTGTATATATTCGCCTGGTGAGAAAGATGATTGGGGTAAGTTAAATAAAGGGGCAATAGGTCGTAACCATTCTTGAAAGGGAACAAATTCACCTATTGGGAGTAAATGGTATTTAGCGTACCTATTACCATGATTATATTGATAATCGCCTTGAGTATCTTTTTCGTGTTTTTTACCTAAGGTGATCAAGCTATTAAAGTACTTTTTAGTATTAATATCGTAATTTAATATACCTGTGATAATAGCGCTATTTTGTAGGGTAGCTGATTCGTTCGCAAGATCTAAAAAGTCTTGTGCCATGGGTTCAACAGCCGTAATCGCTGATTCTGGCCAGATAATAATATCAGCATCAAAATTGACTGCAGTTAAATCGAAATATTTGAGCATGGTTGGCCATTCTTGCTCTGGCGACCATTTAATTTCTTGTTTTATATTACCTTGGACCAAAGCAACTTTAACAAATTTATCTGTGGGTGAAACCCATGTTTTTTGACTAAGGAAAATAGTACTTATTATCGCTGAAATAATAATTCCAACAGAAAGAGGAAATGAATATTTAGTATAATGGTAAATATTATGGCTAGATTTTTTATCTAGCTCTGTTTTGTAAGGTATGAGCCATAATGGGATAAGCCTATAAGGGATCAATTGAACGATTGAAATACAAATAAGCAGTAAAATTGAATTAAGACCAAACTCTCCTAAAAGTGGAACAAAAGCAGCTAATGGGCTGTCAACTTGAGTGTAACCTAAAGATAACCAAGGAAAACCAGTTAATACTACACCGCGTAAATATTCAGTTATTAACCAAAAGGCGGAGAGTAACCATAAATTAAGACGTTTTGTAGTAGATAATTTAGCGGATAAGTAACAGGCTAAGGCAGGGAATAGCGCCAAATAAAGTGAAAGCAGCGCCATTAATAAAACGGAAACAATTAGCGGTAAGCCGCCAAATTGATCAATAGCAACATGTACCCAACTTATACCGCTAGCAAACCAGCCAAATCCAAAAAAAAAACCCATTTTAGCGGCTTGTTTGGGTGTTTTATTATTAAGGACTATAAACCAAAGTGGAATGCTTATAAACGGAAGCCACCACAACGAGAAGGGCGCATAAGCAAATACCAAGCTCAAGCCAGCAAAAAAGCTTATGACATTTTTAGCTGAGCAAATAAAACTCTTGCTTGATTTGATTAATGTTGAAAACATAAATATTTACACTAACTCGCATTAATCAATATTTTTACCATTAACTTGGTAGTCTTTAGGTACGGCTACTTGTATGGTTTGAATCCTGCGAGTATTTGCCGCAGTAATTTTAAATTCAAGTTCGTCAATTGTTACAACTTCACCTTTTTTAGGCATATGACCGAACTTATTGAGTACTAATCCACTAATGGTATCTGAGCTTTCAACATCAAAATTTGTATTAAAGTACTCATTAAAATCATCTAATTCAGTTAAAGCTTTTACTTGATAAACCTGACCAGCAAGATATTTAATATCTTCTTCAATCGCATCGTCAGTTTCGTCTTCAATTTCACCAACGATAAGTTCTAAAATATCTTCAATAGTAACAACGCCTGAAACGCCACCATATTCATCAACGACAATAGCCATATGATAACGTTGTGATCTAAAATCTTTTAGAAGTGGTTCAACTTTTTTACTTTCGGGTACCATGATCGCCGAGCGTATCACTTTATCAATGGTACATTCTTCATCTTGTTGTTTAAAAGCGTAGGCAAGCAGATCTTTAGCTAAGAGCATACCCTCTATTTTATCAATATCTTCATTAATAACAGGGAAGCGGGAATGCCCAGAGTCAATTATTTTAGACAGTGCTTTTTCAAGAGGATCGTTAATATCAAGAGTTACCATTTGTGATCTAGGTATCATAATATCTCTAACGCGCATGTCAGATACTTCTAAAACCCCTTTAATCATTAATTTGGTTTCAGGTCTTATTAGATCTCGGTCTTCAGCATCATTTAATACATCTACTAGCTCGTCTTTACTTTGCGGTTCTCCGGTAAATACTTGTGTGACTTTTGTCCAAAGAGATTTGTTTGAAGAACCGTTACTAGAGTGTGGGTTGTCATCGCCCATAGGTATTTTTTATTTCCTAAAATAATTAACATGCAAATATGAAATTTATACTGCTTAGTAAGGGTTGTCTATACCAAGCTTCGATAATAACTTTATTTCTATCGATTCCATTTCAGTGGCTTCATCATCTTTTATATGGTCGTAACCTAATAAATGCAAGCACCCATGAATAACTAAGTGTGCCCAATGATGTTGTAAGATTTTATTTTGATCTTTTGCTTCTTGAATAACAATATCAGCACAAATAACCAAGTCGCCTAATAAGTTAATATCAATGCCTTCTGGTACTTCAAAAGGGAAGGATAATACATTAGTGGGTTTGTTTTTTTGCCGATATTGGTGGTTTAATTGTTGGCTTTCAGGTATTTCAACGATCCTAATGGTGAGTTCAGGATCGTTTTTAATAGTGGATAATGCAGTTTCAGCCCAAAGTTGCAATTGTTCAACCGTAGGGTGGTTTAGCTCGTTACACGCTATTTGAACATCTAGTTGAACTGACATTACTCTGTAGGCTTAGCTGAACTTGTTGGTGATGCTGCATTTTCAGCCGCTAAGGCATTTTTTTCAGCTTTAAGACGATTCATTTTTTTTTCATGAGCATCATAAGCTTCAACAATTCTCGCAACAACCGGATGTCGGACAACATCTTTTGAGTCAAAAAGGTTAAAACTTACGCCAGGGATATCTTCTAATACTTCAATGGCGTGTCTCAAACCTGATTTTTGCCCGCGAGGTAAATCAACTTGCGTAATATCTCCAGTAATTACCGCTCTGGCATTAAAACCAATACGTGTTAAAAACATTTTCATTTGTTCAACGGTGGTATTTTGACTTTCATCTAAAATAATAAAGGCATCGTTTAGAGTGCGCCCTCTCATGTAAGCTAAAGGCGCTACTTCGATAACATTGCGTTCTATCAGTTTTTCTACTTTCTCAAAACCTAGCATTTCAAATAAAGCATCGTAAAGTGGACGCAGGTAAGGATCTACTTTTTGTGATAAATCACCAGGTAAAAAACCAAGCTTTTCACCAGCTTCAACCGCAGGACGAGTTAATAATATGCGTCTAACTTCTTGCCTTTCTAAAGCTTCTACAGCACAAGCCACCGCTAAATAAGTTTTACCTGTACCTGCTACACCTACGCCAAAACTAATGTCGTTGGTAATAACGTTTTGCACGTAACTTTGTTGATTTTCGTTTCGTGGTTTAATAACGCCACGTTTAGTTTTAATAGTAATAGATTTGTCAAAATTCACATCAAGGTTGTTATTTTTAGGCTCTTGTTCTAAAACATTTGTGCCAATAATAGCAAGGTGTACCATTTCGTCGGTAATATCTTGATGTTGATTTTTCACCGTGCTGGTTTCAACATAAAGGTCTTTTAATAGGTTACTTACGGCAATGCAGGTTTTTTCATTACCTACTATTTTAATTTGGTTGCCACGATAGCTTATTTCTACACCTAAACGCTTTTCTATTGTTTTTAAATTGTCGTCCATAGGGCCATATAAGGCAGCTTGGCGTGTATTATCTTCAGGTTCTAGTGTTAATATGTGGCTATTGTTTTTACTCAAAGTAACTATCCAAAAGGGTTGGGGGTTATTATTTAGTGAAAGCGTGTTATGAAAAGTTATCTTAACACGTCAATTACAAATTATCGTTAGCTCTTAAAGTTTAAAATTATTTATCGATAAAGCTGTTTACTAATAAAATTAGGGCGTAAAAGTATTAACGCCTATTCCATCTTTATTAGGTACAACCTGTTGATGATGCGTATTAGCAAGAATGTCAGCAGGAGAATGCGCAATACGTAAGCCCATATCTTTTTCTTCTCTAACAAGATCCCCACGTAAGGAGTTTGAATAAACGTCAGTAATTATTACGTCTACAAATTGACCAATAACATGATGCGGTGCTTCAAAGTTTACGATCCTATTATTTTCAGTACGTCCGCGAAGTTCCATTGGATTTTTCTTAGAGGGTCCTTCAACTAAAATGCGTTGTTCAGTGCCTAACATTTGACGAGCAATGCGCAAAGCTTGATTACTAATAGTATCTTGTAATACTTGTAAACGGTCTTTTTTAGTTTGATCTGATACATCATCAGGTAAGTCTGCCGCAGGTGTGCCTGGACGAGCGCTGTAAATAAAACTAAAGCTTAAATCAAAATCAACATCAGTAATTAATTTCATCGTTGCTGCAAAATCATCATCAGTCTCACCAGGGAAACCAATAATAAAATCTGATGACATACAAATTTCAGGGCGCGCTTTTTTTAATTTACGAATTTGAGATTTGTATTCTAACGCCGTATGACCTCGTTTCATTTGTACTAAAATTCTATCACTACCGCTTTGTACGGGTAAATGAAGATGGCTAACTAATTCAGGCACTTCTTTGTACACTTCAATTATATCGTCGGTAAATTCAATCGGGTGAGAGGTGGTATATCTAATTCTATCAATACCATCAATAGTGGCGATTAAGCGTAATAATTCTGAAAAACGACAAACGCTACCATCATGAGATTCACCACGATAACCGTTAACATTTTGCCCTAATAAATTAACTTCTCGTACGCCTTGCTCTGCAAGTTGAGCAACTTCATATAATACATCATCAAGTGGGCGACTTACTTCCTCACCACGGGTATAAGGTACTACGCAAAAAGTACAATACTTACTGCAACCTTCCATTACCGAAACAAAGGCTGAAGCTCCATCGGCTTTAGGCTCTGGTAGGCGGTCAAATTTTTCAATTTCCGGAAAACTTACATCAACAACTGGGCTTCTGTCACCGGTAACTTGTTGGATCATCTCAGGTAAACGGTGCAAAGTCTGAGGTCCAAAAACCATATCTACGTAAGGTGCTCTTTGGCGAATAGCATCACCTTCTTGCGATGCTACACAACCACCTACACCAATAACTAAATCAGGGTTGATGGTTTTAAGGTTTTTCCAACGACCTAGTTGATGAAATACTTTTTCTTGCGCTTTTTCACGTATTGAACAAGTATTTAATAAGATAACATCGGCATCCTCAGCCTCTTCAGCTAATTCGTAGCCATGAGTTGAATCTAAAAGTTCGGCCATTTTCTGCGAGTCATACTCGTTCATTTGGCAGCCCCATGTTTTGATGAAAAGCTTTTTACTCATTAATACGTGCCTAATATTCAATTGTGATTTTAAAAAATGAGTCGTATTTTACTCTTTCTTTAGAGGAGACGCCAGTTTAGTTGGAGACTGGAGTAAAAATTTATTAATGTTAATAAATTTATTTCTTTGAAAGATTAATAATATACTCGTTACCAATCAAAATGCTCGTTTCAGAGTGCTTGAGCGATATCAATTCAAGGCAATGCTTTATTGCAATGGTTGTTCCCTTGTAAAAAGCATTAACGACGAAGTGATTTCGCTCAAGCGCTTCTTCGATGGGTCTAAAAACAATTTATGCGGCGTTATTAAGTTTAGTCAGGGAATAACCATGGCATAAACTTAATGCCTTGCTTAAATTGTTTTTAGCTCCCACTAAAACCTGCATTTTGAATGGTAACGGGTATAAGTTGGCTAATATTTTTTTATGTATCAAAAAATAAAATAAAGCACGGTGTTTACTGACTTTTTACTTGAGGTAATTTATTGGTATATAGTATTTCAGCTAAGTTAAGTTTTTAAAGTTTAATTGTTAAAGTTACGCTGTTATTGCCTTTTATATCAAGTACTTTAACCTTTATCATTCAATACGCTTTGAACCGCCATCTTGATTAATAACGGATATATAATTAACCTCGTATAAATAACTTAGGTTAGTTAAAATAAAATTCTGAAAAGGCAAAAGATATTAATGATGAAAAACTTTGATTGTATTGTTGTTGGCGGTGGGATGATTGGTTCTGCTTGTGCGCTATCGTTAGCAAATTTGGGTTTAAAAATTGCCATTGTTGAAGTTAAACCTTGTAAGCCTTATGAAAAACAAAGCCCGTTTGATTTAAGAGTATCGGCAATTTCTATCGCAACTCAACAATTACTCGAACAATTAGAGGTTTGGGCTTCACTGACGCAAAAACGACTATGCCCATATGCTCGATTAGGCGTGTGGGAAACTGAATTATCTTACACCGAGTTTGATGCCGAATCGATTAAACAACCTGTTTTGGGACATATTGTTGAAAATAGAGCTCTACAACTCTCTTTATGGGAAAGCATAGAGCGCAATCACAATATAACTTCTTTTTGTCCAAATTCATTATTATCTTTTCAGCAAAATGCAGAAAATGTAATTGTTGATCTAGAAAACGAATCCATAACAGCCAAATTATTGATCGCTGCTGACGGAGCTAATAGTAAGGTAAGAGCGTTAGCAAATATTGGAGTAACGGGTTGGGATTACAGTCAATCAGCAATGTTAATAGATGTTGAAACTAAATTGCTACAACAAGATATAACATGGCAACAATTTTATCCTACCGGTCCTGTTGCTATGTTGCCGCTTAGCGGGAGAAGTGGTTTGGGTGGTTATGCTTCGTTAGTTTGGTATCATCAAAAAAGTGAAATAAAACGCTTGTCGTCTCTATCACATGACGATCTATCTGTTGCTATTATGGAACATTTTCCTAAACGTTTAGGAAAAATAAAGGTCGTTGATAAAGCATCATTCCCGTTAAGTCGCAAACATGCCAATACCTATCAGAATAAACGAGTGATATTATTAGGTGATGCAGCCCATACCATTAACCCTATGGCAGGGCAGGGAGTTAACATTGGATTTAAAGATGTTAAAGCATTACAACATATTATTGCAGAAGCTATAGGTAATGGTGAAACGTGGTCAGAGCCTAAAACATTAGCGCGCTACGAGAAACAAAGAAGAACTGATAACTTATTAATGATGACGGCAATGGATGCTCTATATAACTCGTTTAGTCATCCATCTACTCTCGCAAAAATAACCCGTAATGTGGGGCTAATTCTCGCTAATCGTTCAGGGATTATAAAGAGTAAAGCACTTGCGTATGCATGTGGCATCTAAGGTTAATAACAATAAAAAGGTTAATAACAATAAAAAGATTAATAACAATAAAAGCAATACTGGGATAAATATTCAAAGAAATAATTGATTGGTAACGGTATAAATAAAGAAAAGCAGAAATAAATAAGAATAGAAGCACATAATGGTACGGGGTGAGAGACTTGAACTCTCACATCTTGCGATACTGGAACCTAAATCCAGCGCGTCTACCAATTCCGCCAACCCCGCATTGCATAATCTGTGTAGCTCTATATTATTCAGATTATTTTGTGAATATTTTTAGGTAATAATTATTTTGAAACAAGAGAAGTGGCAGGGGTAAGAGGATTTGAACCTCTGAATGACGGGATCAAAACCCGCTGCCTTACCGCTTGGCTATACCCCTGCAGAAAACTCAAATGTAAATTACAATACAACTACGATCTAGAGAATTTTCTATAGCATGAATTTTATAAAGAATCTTAAAGAAAGTGGCAGGGGTAAGAGGATTTGAACCTCTGAATGACGGGATCAAAACCCGCTGCCTTACCGCTTGGCTATACCCCTGCAATGTAACTTACTTTGCAACTAACGTTGCTTTGAAATGGTACGGGGTGAGAGACTTGAACTCTCACATCTTGCGATACTGGAACCTAAATCCAGCGCGTCTACCAATTCCGCCAACCCCGCATTTCAAAATGGTGGCTACACCGGGACTCGAACCTGGGACCCCATCATTATGAGTGATGTGCTCTAACCAACTGAGCTATGTAGCCTTACCAACCTGCCCGTAAGCAAGTGGCGCGTATTATGCAAATCTCGTTGACCTACGTCAACCGTTTTTTAACAAAAAAAGACACTTTTTAACTGTTTGCGCAAACAGTGTGCAATTTGTTGTTTAACTGTCCGCTGTTCATAGAGATAAAAAGAGTAAATCCGTTGTAAATATTTTAACCTTAATGTTTTTTTAACATGGAGATATGAGGAATGTTATCTTCTAAATACATAGCTGAATCGCGAGTAAAACCGTGGGTTTGATAATATTTTTCTAAATGCTCTTGAGCAGATATTTTAATATTTTGCTTAGAGAAATGTTGTTTACATGTTGTTAGTGCTTTCTCCATCAGTAAATGACCCAGTTTAAGCTTTCTAGATGCTGGCGCTACAACAACTCTACCTAAGCTAATATAGTTATTATAACTAGTGCCTTTAGGTAAAATACGTAAATAAGCTGCTATTGTATTATTAGTGTAAGCGAATACATGCAAAGTTTCTGGGTGCTTATCGTGTTCATCAATCTCAGGATAATAGCACTTTTGCTCAACGACAAAAACGTCAATACGCAGCTTTAAAATATCGTATAGCTCGTTGGTTGTCAGCGATGAAAATGATTTAGTGTACCAAGTTAAATGTTGAGACATATTGTTAAATTTTTTTAATGTAGGGATAAGTACCTATATTCCTGTGGGCGAGGCATTTAATTTAAATAGCCAATTGGTTATTGCGATTGGTATCGAAAATAGCCTAAAAAAGGCACTAAAAAGTGCTGTTGTTTAACTTATCTATACCCGTTATCAATCAATATGCTCATTTCAGAGCGCGTGAGCGTCAATGTTTATAGTAAATAATTCAAGGCAATACTTTATTGTAATGGTTATTCCCTTATAAAAAGTATTAACGATGAAGTCATTTTCAAAGAAATAAACGCTCAAGCGCTTCTTCGATGGGTCTAAAAACAATTTATGCGTCGTTATTAAGTTTAGTCATGTTTCTACAAGGATGTAGAGTATTAGAATAACGCAGGAGCAGTTACCGAGAATAACCATGACATAAACTTAATGCCTTGCATACATGGATGTAGTCCTTAGATTTCGTCTGGAACTTGAAATCTGCGCTTAAATTGTTTTTAGCTCCCACTGAAAGCTGCATTTTGAATGGTAACGGGTATATATTTGTGTTATTTATTGTGCCTTGCTTGTAACACGTCCATAACCTCAGAAAGCTCAACCTTTTGATCCTTTAGCAGTACAAGTGTGTGATAAAACAAATCAGCACATTCACCTAAAAACTCTTCCTTAGTTTCAGCAAGTGCTGCAATAACAACTTCAACACCTTCTTCCCCCACTTTTTGCGCGACTTTGTTTGTACCACGAGATAATAATTTAGCAGTATAACTTTCCTCTATGCTGTCTTGGGCGCGTTTATCTACAAAGCGCTCTAAATGGCTTAAAAAGTTTTGTTGGCTTAATTTTTCTTCAGGAAAGCAAGATGTGGTGTTTAAATGGCACGTTGGGCCATTAGGATTTGCAGCAATTAGTAAACAGTCTTTATCGCAGTCAGCCAATACCTGTTTAACGTCTAAAGTATTGTTTGAGCTTTCACCTTTCATCCATAAACGTTGTTTAGAGCGGCTAAAAAATGTTGCTTTACCGGATGTTAATGTTGCATTTAGTGCTTCTTTGTTCATAAATCCTTGCATTAATACTGCACCCGTAGCGGCATCTTGGATAATAGCAGGTAATAAATTATCCATTTTATCCCAAGCAAGCTCTTGGCTATTTTCTAACGTTACTAACATAGTCTTATCTCAACTTTATTTTGTTTAAGCATCTCTTTTAATTCAGAAATAGAAATAATGCCTTTATGAAAAACACTCGCTGCTAATGCGCCGTCAACATCAGCTTGTTGAAATACATCACTAAAATGTATCATTTCACCAGCGCCTCCAGAAGCAATTAATGGCACGTTACACACTGCACGTGCTTGTTTAAGCTGAGTTATATCGTAGCCTGAACGAACACCGTCTTGGTTCATACAGTTTAAAACTATTTCCCCTGCGCCTAGAGTTTGTACTTTTTCAATCCAATCAAAGGTCGACCATGAGGTTTTTTGAGTTCGCTTTTCATCACCGGTAAATTGGTAAACTTGATACTCGCCGGTTTCTTCATTAAAAAAACTATCAATACCGATAACTACACATTGTTGACCAAACTTATCGGCAAGGCGAGATATTAAAGTAGGATCCATTAACGCAGGAGAGTTAATACTAATTTTGTCGGCCCCCATTTTTAATATTTGCTGAGCATCGCTTTCTGTTTTAATGCCACCAGCAACACAAAAAGGGATATCAATGACCTGAGCAATACGAGTTACCCAGCTTTTATCTACCACTCTTGAGTCGGCACTTGCTGTAATATCATAAAAAACTAACTCATCTGCACCAGCCTTGGCGTATTGCTCGGCTAATGGCACAATATCGCCAATAATTTCATGGTTACGAAACTTCACGCCTTTAACCACTTTGCCGTCTTTAACATCAAGGCAAGGTATGATCCTTTTAGCTAACATTTTTAACTCCCCAAAATAATTTTGCTGCTATGACTTGGGTATTGAAATAAAACGGGTAAAATTTAGGCTTGCTGAGTTTATGTTTTATAAATAATGCTGTAAAAAGCGATGTTAATGTAACTTGAACGCAAGAAATAACGGCGTTATTTATTTGTTTGGCCAACATGCGATTGCCTCCTCTAAGGTAAACTTACCCTCAAGTAAAGAACGACCTAAAATAACGCCACTTACTCCTGTTGGGAGCAGTGCTTTAATATCGTTTAACGAGCCAATTCCACCAGAAGCTTGCCATTGCAATGTAGGGTATTGTGTACACAATTCGCTATACATAGTTACATTTGAACCTGAAAGTGTTCCGTCTTTACTTATATCAGTACAAAGAACGTGTTTTAAACCAGCGTCTTGGTAATGTTCCAATAGTTCTTCTAAATTTACGCCGCTATCTTCAATCCAGCCATGAGTAGGTAATGTTTTATTACCGTTTTCATCAATTTTAACATCAAGTGCTAAAACGATTTTTTCGCCGCCAAATTCTAGTAACCACTCTTTTACCAATTTAGGTTGTTTAATGGCTAACGAGCCAATAACAACACGGTCTGCGCCAACGGCAAGAAGTTGCTCTACATCTTCTTTACAACGAACACCACCACCAACTTGAATAATCATGGTTTTATGGTTAACCAATGTTTTAAGTAAGGTTAACTGACGCTTAGTTGAGTCTTTAGCGCCATCTAAATCAACGAAGTGCATCACGGTTGCGCCAGCTTTTGCGTATAAATTTTGGCGTTCTTTTGCGCTGTAAGTGTAATTTGTTTTTTGTTGGTAATCACCTTGATAAAGGCGAACTACTTGGCCATCTATAAGGTCTATTGCGGGGATCATCATGTTGCTATGCCTATTTATGGTCTAAGCCATTTCCAAGAAATTTTTAATTATTTTACTACCAGCATTACCTGAACGTTCAGGATGAAACTGACAACCAACAAAGTTGTCTTTAGCGATAGCTGCTGAAAATTCAGTGCCATATTGGCAAGTTGCTGCGGTGTATTCACCTACGGGTACGGCAAAACTATGCACAAAATAAAAGTATTCACCTTTATTAATGCCGTCAAAAATAGGGTGGTTAATCACTGAGGTTAAGGTGTTCCAACCCATGTGTGGTAACCGTAAGCCATTGCCTTCAAGGGGTTTAACTTGAGTAGGTATTAGGTTTAAGCAATCAATGATGTCTAACTCACCACTGAAGTTACCTTCGTGCGAGCTTTGTGTCATTAATTGCATACCTAAGCAAAAGCCTAAAACTGGCTGCGTTAAACTTTTAATAGTTGGCGCTAACCCTTTTTTATGAATGTTTTCCATTGCATGTTTAGCGTTGCCAACACCCGGTAAAATAACTTTATCGGCTGATTTTATTATATTAACATCGTCAGTAATAAGTGCTTTTAAGCCTATTCGTTCAACGGCAAACATTACTGAAGATAGGTTGGCGCACCCTGTATCAACAATAACATTGAGTTGGCTATTTGCTGTTGATGCCACTACAAGGCTCCTTTTGTGCTTGGTAATACGTCGCCTTTTACTTCAATAGCTTGGCGTAAGGCACGACCAAATACTTTAAATAGGCTTTCAACTTGGTGATGACAATTACCTTCCGTTGTAGATAAATGTAAGGTTATTGCCATTGCATCAGCTAACGAGCGAAAAAAGTGAGAAACCATTTGAGTTGACATTGTACCCACACGATCGTCGGTAAAGTTTGCATCAAAAGCTAACCATGGGCGACCTGATAAATCGATAGAACATTCAGCTCTACATTCGTCCATGGGTAATACAAAACCAAAACGTCCAATACCACGTTTATCGCCTAGCGCATCTTTTAAGGCTTGACCTAAAGCGAGCGCGGTATCTTCAACGCTGTGATGTTCATCAATATGATAATCACCATCAACGCTAACTTGTAAACTAAAGCCACCGTGTGCTGAAATTTGTTCTAACATGTGGTCGAAAAAACCTAAACCTGTTTCAATTTTAGTCCCGCTTGGAGTATCTAAATTAACTGAAATGTTAATGTCAGTTTCTTTTGTAGTACGAGTTACGCTTGCTTTGCGAGGCTTAACTAATAACTGCTCAGCAATGTCATTCCAGTTTAAAGTTTTTGGATTATATTGAATACCGGTAATGCCCATGTTTTGCGCTAACTGAATATCGGTTATTCTATCGCCTATAACGAAAGAGTTTGCAAAGTTAACTTTACCTTGTTGTAAGTACTCGCTTACTAAGCCTAACTTTGGCTTACGACAGGTACAATTATCATCTTCAAAATGTGGGCATAATAAAATGTCATCAAATATAATGCCTTGAGAAGAAAAAATATCCATCATTTTGTTGTGAGGTAGATCAAAATCACTTTGAGGGTAGCTTTTAGTTCCTAACCCATCTTGGTTTGATACCATCACTAAGCGGAAACCTTTGCTTTGCAATTTGAGTAATACAGGAATTACATTGGGTTCAAAAACAAGTTTTTCTAAAGTATCTACTTGCTTGTCGCTGATAGGTTCTTCAATTAAAGTGCCATCGCGATCAATAAATAATATGTTTTGCTGTGCCATTTTATTTCTCTATAGTTATTCAAATAGTTCTTGAAATTTGCTTTGAAATTTTTAAACAATGCTCAAAGATTATCTTTAGTCATGCTTTTGATTAGGTTTTATTTAGCGGTTACACCAGCAAATGCTGTATCAATAACCTGTTTTAATAATGCTAATTCAGACTCACTACCAATACTAATACGTAAACAATCTGCAAGTTGTATTTGTTTAGATTGATCTCTGATTAAAATGTTTTCAGCTAAAAGCGCATCAAAAATAAAAGTTTTATGTGATGTTTTAAATAACACAAAGTTTGCATCAGTTGGAAATACTTGCGTACACCATGGCTGTGCTTGTAGCCAAGCAGATAATTCTTTGGCTAATGCGTTAGTAGTGTTAACTCTGTTGGTCATCACCGATAAATTTTCAGCTTTTAGCGATTTACTGGCTATTTCAGCAACTGGTGCTGAAATAGGATAAGGCGCAATAACTTTACTTAACATCGTAATAACATCGCTATTTGCTAGTGTAAATCCACAGCGTAATCCTGCTAAAGCAAAAGCTTTAGATAGGGTTCTAAGTACAATTAAATTCTTATACTGCGCTAACCAACTTGCAACAGATTTATCGGCGCTAAATTCGATATAAGCTTCGTCAACTACGACCATTGCTGTATTTTTAAATAACTCAAGCGCGGCTTTAATTTGTGCATGAGGTAATAAATTACCGGTTGGATTGCCGGGTGAGCATAAAAATACAACTTTTACTTTACCTACTTGTTGTTGTAACCCGTTAATATCTAATTCATTGATGCCTGTTTCACTTTGTAAAGGCACTCTAACAATACCAGCACCATGATTTTCAGCGCTAATTGCGTACATTCCATAAGTGGGCGGACAAATAAGTATATTATCTTCATATGCTTTACAAAATGTGCGAATAATAAGCTCAATACCTTCATCTGCACCACGCGTTGCTAAAAGGTTACTCTTGGGTTGTTGGTAATACTCACTGTAAGCATTAATTAATGAATCTGGCTGAAAATCAGGGTAACGGTTTATACAATTTGCGCTAATTTCATAATCACCCAAACCCGATGATTCATTAGCATTTAACCAAGTTTTATTATTAAACTCGCCATTACCGGCATGTAAACGCCGAGCCGACTCGTAAGGGATCATATCAACTAGTTCAGCTCTTGCGAGCTTGTTGACTAAAGAGGGTGCCATTGAAGGTACGATTGAGCTAGCTTTACTCATGTTATTTTGTATCCTCTAAACGAATAGTCACGGCACGTTGGTGAGCATCTAACCCTTCGGCATCAGTCAATTCAATAATACATTCAGCTAAACTTGCTAAACCTGCACGAGTAATTTCTTGTACAGTAAAGCGTCGTGAAAAATCAGCTAAAGATAAACTACTCACTACTTTTGAATAACCATAAGTAGGTAAAACATGATTAGTGCCACTGGCGTAATCACCTGCCGATTCTGGCGTATAATCACCTACAAAAATAGAACCTGCATTACGTAATTTACTCACTAGGCTACTTGCATTAGCAGTTTGCACAATTAAATGCTCAGGGCCATATTCATTTGATACTTCAATAGCTTGTTCAATTGATGAAGTTAAAATTAAACGACAATGCTCAAGTGCAGCGGTTGCAATATCACGGCGGCTTAATAAAGCGACTTGTTGTTGTAACTCGCTATTTACAGCACTTATTAGGCTTTCGCTGTTAGATACTAAAACAACTTGACTGTCTGGACCGTGTTCTGCTTGAGATAATAGATCTGAGGCGATAAAAGCAGGGTTGCTTTTTTCATCTCCTATCACTAACACCTCAGACGGGCCAGCGGGCATATCTATCGCGAAACCCGCTACTTGTTGAGAAAGCTGTTTTTTAGCTTCAGTTACAAATTTATTACCGGGGCCAAATACTTTATGCACAGATTTAATGGTTTGAGTACCAAAAGCTAACGCTGCACAAGCTTGCGCGCCACCCACCGTATATATTTCGTTAATACCACATAAACTAGCAGCTGCAAGAATTTCATTTGCTAACTGACCGTTTTTATCAGGTGGGCAAACTAAAACTACGCGCTTACAGCCTGCAATTTGTGACGGAACACCTAACATTAACACCGTTGAAGGCAATGGCGCACTGCCGGCAGGAATATATAAACCAACACTTTCTATCGCTTCAGACTTTAACGTGCAATTTACGCCAGGTGTAGTTTCTACGTGTATGTTTTGATGTTTTTGTGCTTCATGAAAGCGTTTTATTTGACCATAAGCTGTTTCAATAGCTTTAAAACGTTTTGCTGAAAGCGCTTTTTTGGCAGCTAAAACTTGCTCTTGAGTCACTTTTAGAGTGTTTAATTTAATACCGTCAAACTTTTTTGTTAACTCATACAAGGCGTCGTCGCCTTGAGTTTTTACTTGCTCAAGAATTGCTGCTACTTGTGCTGACAACGTTGCGCTATCAGCAATAGCAGGGCGCGCCAACGAATCTCGTTGAGCTTGCTCATTAAGTTGCGACCAATTAATCATAGGGTATTTCATTATCTAGCCCATCATCTTTTCAATCGGCATAACTAAAATTGAGTGACAACCTAAGGCTTTTAAATCTTCCATCGTTTCCCAGAAAAACGTTTCTGTAGCTACAACGTGTACGGCAACCATATCTTCACGACCTGCTAAAGGTAATATTGTTGGGGTTTCAGTACCCGGCATTAGCGTGCTTACTTCAGCAACTTTATCTTTAGGTGCGTGTAGCATAATGTACTTACTTTCTTTCGCTTTCATTACCCCGTGAACGCGTGGTAATAAGGTATCTAAAATCGCTTGTTTTTCAGCACCTAACGTATCAGAACGTTGAATTAATGAGGCTTTTGATCGAAACACTTCAGCAACTTCTTTTAAACCATTTGCCTCTAATGTTGCCCCTGTAGATACTAAATCACATATACCATCTGCTAAACCTACTCGGGGAGCAACTTCAACTGAACCTTTTAATAAACAAAACTCCACATTAATACCGTTTTCTTTAGCAAAACGCTTTAACAATTGTGGATAAGTAGTGGCAAAACGTAAACCGTCTAGGCATTTAAGTCCGGTGTATTCAAATTCTTCAGGCATGGCGATTGAAAAACGACAGCCACCAAAGTCTAATTGAGTCGTTCTAATGTAATTATTATTGCTGCCAATAAGAGCACGCGCTAGCTCTTCTTCTTCAAGTGTGTTGTCACCTACAATACCTAAATCGCAAACTCCGTCCATGATCAACCCCGGAATGTCGCTACTTCTAACACGCATAATATCAATAGGCATATTAGCAACATGAGCGAGAAGTCTTCTATCAGAAACGTTTATTTTTAAACCACAACGTTTAAATAAAGCTTGTGTATCGTCGCTAAGACGACCTGATTTTTGCATTGCTATGCGTAAACGTGTTTCAGTTGTCATGCTTAATGTCCTATTCATTTATATAACTATAATGCTTGTTTTATTTAGCGTTATTATGATTAATAAAGCTAAACGTAAAAACCCCCGAGAGATGACTCTTTCGGGGGTTTTTGAAAATTTATATTTCTATTACCACTGAAAGGTCACAGCCCCTCAGCAAATAAACCTGAGCAGCTAATCTGTAAGATGATGGTGAAGTAAGTTCAGGTGTAAAATCATGTGTTTCTCGTTTTTGAAAACATTGTGTTTTCTGTTTAATAATCATTAGCTAAAAATTCAATACAGAAAGAGAGTTAATCTGTTTAATGCTCGCTACATTACTGTTTATTTTGGTTTGGGGCAAGTATTATCTTGAGTTTGGTTATACGTTATTGAACTAACTTATTGATGATTTTGGCTTTAAAAGTGTTAACTCATAATTTAATAGTAATTCTATACCCGTTACCAATCAATATGCTCGTTTCAGAGCGCTTGAGCGTCCATGTTTTTAGCTCCTGCTGAAACCGGTATTTTGAGTGGTAATGGGTATAAAACGTTTAATTCTCGTTATGGGGTGAACTCACTTCTTTAATGGTATTATTTGTTTTAACCCTTTAGCTTCTAGCTTATAATAGGGTTACTATTCCCTTTACTTCAATTCCTTTTTTAGATGACTCCAGTTGAAAATGCTTTTTCAGAAAATGGCGCTCTAGCTCTTGCTATTTCAGGTTTTTCTCCTCGTCAAGCGCAAACTGATATGGCGATTGAAGTGGCTAAAGCAATCGAAAATAAGTCTTCATTAATTGTTGAGGCGGGTACGGGTACAGGTAAAACTTTTGCCTATTTAATTCCGGCATTAATTGCTAACAAAAAAGCCGCTGAAAATGACGAACAGCAAAAGAAAATCATTGTCTCTACAGGAACTAAAAACCTACAAGAGCAGCTCTTTCATAAAGATCTACCTTTAATTAAAAAATCGCTTGCCACTAAAGCACAAATTGCCTTGTTAAAAGGTCGATCAAATTACCTGTGTATTTATAGACTTGATCAGTATAAAGAATCACGGGGGCAGTTAGATGCCGAAAGCTTAGCTGATTTTGTAAAGGTAAGAGAGTGGGCGAATGCAACTCATAGTGGCGATATTGGTGAATTGGTAAATGTAATTGAAAACTCTCCTGTTTTCCCTTTTGTTACCAGTACTGTGGATAATTGTTTAGCTAAAGATTGCCCAGATTTTCAAGACTGTTATTTAATAAAAGCTCGGCAAAATGCGATTGATGCAGATTTAGTAGTGGTAAATCATCACTTGTTTTTTGCTGATATGGCATTAAAAGATACCGGTTTTGGTGAATTAATTCCTAAAGCTGACGTGATGATTTTTGATGAAGCGCATCAAATAGCGGACATAGCGAGTGAATATTTTGGTGATGCATTTTCAACTCGCCAATTATTAGATTTATGCACCGATGTTATTCAAGTGTACAAAACCAGCTTAACTGATGTTAAGCAATTAGGAAAAGCCGCTGAAAAATTATTAAAAACCAGCCAAGAATTCAGGTTGTTATTTAATTATGATCCCGAACGTGGTAACTGGCGAGAAAAACATCACCAGCAACGTTTTGGTCAAGCCTTCGCATCTTTAAAAGTAGATTTAGATTTTTTGTATCAAGTCATAAAATTGTGTGTGTCGCGTAACGAGGCAATTGACCATTGCTTTGAACGTGCCGTTAATTTATTAGCACAATACGATATTATGGCTGATGTTGATGCATTGGGTATGAGCTTTTGGTATGAAACCACGCCAAGGCATGTTGTATTGCACAAAACACCACTCTCGGTGGCTGATAAATTTAGTGAGTATGTTGAAAGCTCTGAAGCTGGATGGATTTTTACATCAGCCACATTGGCGGTCAATGGAAAATTTGAGCATTTTGCCCAGCACTTAGGCTTGTACAAAGCTCATCACTTATTGCTTGATAGCCCCTTTGATTACCAACAACAATCTCAACTTGTTGTACCGCGTTATTTACCAGAAGCGAATGATAAAAATCGCGCCAAGGAGTTAGCTCGTATTGCTTTACCTTTAATTGAAGCTAGCGAGGGTGCGTGTTTTATGTTGTTTACTAGTTATCGGGTTATGCACCAAGTTGCACAATTATTGTCTGAACAAATTGAAAACCCCTTATTAGTTCAAGGGCAAATGGGTAAACGAAAATTGCTAGAAGAATTTATCGAACAAAAATATGCCGTTTTATTAGCAACGGCTAGTTTTTGGGAAGGTATAGATGTAAGAGGTAGCAATTTAACCTGTGTTATTATAGATAAATTGCCTTTTGCCTCACCAGACGATCCGCTTTTACAAGCTAGAAGTGAAGATGTTAAACGACGTGGCGGTGAGCCTTTTTCACAAATACAATTACCGCAAGCGGTTATCGCATTAAAACAGGGCGTAGGTCGTTTAATAAGAGATGTAAGTGACCAAGGTATTTTAGTTATTTGCGATAATAGGTTGGTAAATAAACCGTATGGTGAAGTGTTTTTAAATAGTTTACCTGCCATGAAGCGCACCCGTGATATAGAGCAGGCAGCTAATTTTTTAAAAAATCTAAATGGTTCAAATAAAGTAAGCTCAGCCAAAACTGTAGACAATAACCATTTGAATGAAACGTAAATATAGAGACAATTTTAAATGAGCAAAGCAAATTATTTAGTTATAGATGCCTCAACTGAAGCGTGTTCGGTCGCTTTACAATATCAAGGTAATATCAGTAGTTTATATGAATTGTGCCCACAATCTCATAGTTTACGTTTACTCCCAATGATTGATGAATTGTTAAAAGCGGCACAATGTTCATTACAGCAACTTGACGGTATTATTTATGGGCAAGGGCCTGGAAGCTTTACCGGTGTGCGAATAGGAATAGGTGTAACACAAGGGTTAGCTTTTTCAGCCAATTTACCTGTGGTGGGAGTTTCAACACTACAAGCCATGGCGCAGCAAGCTTATAATCAATATGGAGAAACACGTGTTATTTCGGCTATTGATGCTCGTATGAGTGAGGTTTACACCGGGTTTTATGAATTAGACGAACACAATGTTATGCAAGCCAAAACAGCTGAATGTGTATTACCACCTGCTGCGGTTAAACAGCACTATCTCGATAAATTAAACATTGATAAATTAACTGTTGATATAGATAAAAATACAGTAAATCTTGATATAAATAATTTACCTTATGGTGTAGGTACAGGTTGGCAAGCTTACCAAACCGAACTTAACGAATTAAGGCATAACACCGGTGAACCCGATATTTTATTTCCGCATGCAAAAGCCATGTTAGCTATAGGAGAGGCTGCGTTTAATCAAAATAAAGCAGTATCAGCTGAAAATGCTCAACCTGTTTACGTACGAGATACGGTTTCATGGAAGAAGTTACCGGGTAAATAGTCTATAATTTATATTTTGCGCTATTCGCCAACAACCATTATAAATTTTGTTGCGATGAGGCTTTAGTATGCTTTGTAAAGTAGGCTAGATTAAATTTAGTTTTAACCTCTAACATTTTTTGTTAAATTACATCTATGAACATAAATGACTCAACATATTTAAACCAAGTTTTACGTGCTGCACAAGGTACGCAAAATATTGGTAAAGTTAATCAACAGACTAATGTTAGGCCTGTTGTAGCAACTGTTGACGAAAATAATCAAAGTAATAAAAGCAAAAGTTTAGAAAAAAACAATTCACGGTTTGATGTTAGTGACAAAGCCATTGCACTGCTTGAACAACAAACCGAGCTAAATTCAGCTCAATCTGGTACAGGTATTGTACCTCGAGAAGAAAACTCCTCAATTAATGTTCAAGCAAGTGTTCAACAACAAGCTAAAACATCTCAATACGACCAACCCTCACCACAAAACCTTTCAGCGCTTGCGGCATATCAATCTGTTGATAATATTGCCGAGCGTGAAAACATCAAACAAATTTTTGGCGTTAATTTATTTGCCTAACATTCAAAAAAATACGGTTAGCTTTTTAAAAAAACATCAATTTTGGCTGTTTATTTTAACTGCGATTATTTTTATTCAAATCCCACTTATTTCAGTGCCATTTAAATGGTTAGAAAGTTATTTTCATGAAATTAGCCATGGGCTTGCTGCGTTGATTACCGGCGGAACAATTGTTCAAATACAGCTATTTAGTAATGGCGCCGGCTTATGCACTACCCGAGGTGGGTTAACGTTATTAATTAGCTTTATGGGATATGCTGGCGCTATTTTTTGGGGATATTTAATTTATATAATTGCTTCATTAAATAAAAAGGCTGCACGAATATTTTCATTCGTTATTATTGTGCTTATTAGCATTTCGCTTTTATTTTGGGTACGTGATTTACTTACTTTATTTATATTGGTTGTGGTACTGGGTATCTTTTTCTTACAAATTAAGTTGCCAAATTTAGGTCATTTACAAAAATTATTAAAATTTACCGGTATTATGGTACTTATAAATAGTTTGTTAAGTCCACTTTATTTATTGGATGGTCAATCAGTTGGTGATGGTGCTAGATTATCTGAAATAACTTTTATTCCTGAACTTGTTTGGATAATAATCTGGTCTGCTTTAGCTCTATGGGTGTTATTTAGTTTACGAAAACGCATTTAATCAATAACGTTTTAACGCCTGAAATTTTTATGCATTTATTTTCTATATAAAAGAAAGTAATCACAAATAATTTAGAAAACTAAACTTATACCCTTTACCAATCAAGCGCTCTGAAACGAGCATCTTGATTGGTAAAGGGTATATATAGCAAACAAAAGTTTATAAACAAATATTGGAGATCTCATCATGAAAAAATATTGGCTCATTTTATGTGTTTTATTTTGTACAGCATGTGTATCTGTACCAGAAAAAATAGCCTTACCTAAAGATACTCGTTCGGTTGAGTTTTCAAGCGCTAAAGCTCCAACCACCAGTATTATTGGTCAAAAGGCGCGTTGGGGTGGTGTTATTGCTTCAGTAAAAAATTATGCAGATAGCACGTTATTAGAAATTGTTAATTTTCCGCTAACTTCAAGTTTACGACCTAAACAAGGAGATGAAACTCCAGGGCGTTTTAGGCTTTATTTTAACGGCTTACTCGATCCTATTATCTATAAAGAAGGCCGAAGTATTACCGCAGTAGGGACTGTATCAGATCTTGAGAAAGGAAAAATAGGTGAGCACGAATATAATTTTCCGGTTTTAAAAGACGCTAGCGTACACTTATGGAAAAATGTTCAGCGTATTGATATAAACTTAATGCAACAACCTTATAGGCAATATAACGACCCATTCTATTGGTCTAGAGCGCATTTAAATTATAATCGACCTATTATAATTCGTAATACAACGCCAAAATCTAATACTAGGTCGTCTAATAAAACAATTTTGCCACCGTTAAAAAAAGAACGGTAACAACCTAACTAGATGATAACACCTAAACAAAATATTAAAGAGGTTGCTTTTACAGCAGCCTCTTTTCAATTAAGTGGTCTTGCGCTTAATTGCCAATCTACACATATAATTCTTTGTTTACATGGCTGGTTAGATAATGCCGCGAGCTTTATACCTATATTACAATCTTTTGAGTCACAGCCTAATTTTAACCACAAAATAATTGCCATTGATTTACCCGGACATGGTGCATCAACTCATAAAAGTATTGATGCGCATTACCATTTTATTGATTGGGTATATGATGTGTTATCACTCTTTGAATCAAACCAATGGGGGAGTGTGCATTTGGTAGGGCACTCAATGGGCGGTATGATCGCTTCAGCTTTTAGTGCCGCTTTTCCAGAGAAAGTTAAATCGCTAACCTTACTCGATTCTGCTGGTTTTATTTATAGTGAGGAGCATGAAAGTACTCAAGTGTTACGAAAAGGGCTATTAAGTCGTATCAAAGCCAACAAATCTGCTTCTAATCATAATAGTAAGCAACTGTCTTTAGATCTTGTAACTAAAGCAAGGGTATTTGTGTCAGATCTTGATTATCATCATGCAGAGTTAATTATGGCACGCAATTTATTATTTTCTAATAACCAATGGCATTGGCGATCTGATCGTAAATTAAATACAGTATCGCCATATCGTTTTAGTTTTAATCAATGCCAACAAATAGTGTCTGATATAAAAGTGCCGGTGCAAATTATATATGGTAGCAAAGGTGTAGACTTTGTTAAAAACGGTATTAAGTATTTTGCTTCACTAATGCCATGTAAAAAAATAGTTGAGCTTGAGGGGGGTCATCATGTCCACATGGAAAAACCAGCTCAAACAGCTAAACTGATTAATGAGTTTATATCATTATATTAAATGTTGTATATAATCGGTAGATAAAAATAAACTTGAATTAATTTTATTTAAGTTAATGCTTTCAATGATAACTAAAAAATTACAGCTCGATTGAGTTTGCTCTTATTCCTTAATCTATCAGTAATAATTGGTTAACAGACGAATATACTGGCATGACCAGTCTAAATTTGATAAAACTTATTTTCACAAAACCTACATAATAATATGACATAAATAGGGTGCACATCGTGAGCAAAATCTGGCTTGAAAAAAGTTATCCTCCTAAATTACCTTTTGAAATTGACGCTGATAAATATTCATCGTTAGTTCAAATGTTTCATAAATCATGTAACGCTTATTCAGATCGTACTTCTTTTATTAATATGGGAGCGAAAATCACTTACACTGAATTAGCCTCTCAAGCAGAAGCTTTTGCAACCTATTTACAACAAGATTTAGGGTTAGTTAAAGGTGATAAATTTGCCATCATGACGCCTAATTGTTTGCAATATCCAATCGCTTTGTTTGGCGCTTTAATGGCAGGCTTAGCCGTTGTAAATATTAATCCTTTATACACACCTCGCGAATTAGAGCATCAATTAAAAGACTCTGATACTAAAGCTATTCTCATTATTGAAAACTTTGCAAATACACTTGCTAAGGTTATAGATAAAACAGACGTACAACATGTTATTTTAACATCGTTGGGTGATCGCCTTGGTTTTGTTAAAGGTGCGGTAGTTAATTTTGCCGTTAAATACGTTAAAAAAATGGTGCCAGCATTTGCGTTGTCAAATACACTTCGTTTTAATGATGTGCTCAATCAGGGCGCAAAAAAAACCTTTCAGCCCGTTGATATTAATGGAAAAGATCTCGCTTTTTTACAATATACTGGTGGTACTACCGGTGTTTCAAAGGGAGCTATGTTAACGCACCGTAATATGGTGGCAAACTTAGAACAAGCTAAATCAGCGATTAAACCTTTGTTTAACGAAAACAATGAAATTGTTGTTACCGCTTTACCGCTTTATCATATATTTGCATTAACCGCTAACTGCCTAACTTTTGTTACGCTTGGCGGAGCTAATTTACTCATTACCAACCCAAGAGATATGCCTGCTTTTGTTAAAGAGCTATCAAAGCATGCCTTTAGTGCCATTAGCGGCGTAAATACTTTATTTAATGGCTTGCTAAACACTCCGGGGTTTGAGTCTTTAGATTTTAGCCATTTAAAAATGGCACTTGGCGGTGGAATGGCTGTGCAACGTCCGGTTGCTGAAAAATGGCAAAAAGTAACATCGGTTATGTTACTTGAAGGTTATGGCTTAACTGAATGCTCACCTATGGTAACGCTCAGCCCATATACTCAAAAAGCCTACGATGGCACTATAGGTTTACCTGCACCATCAACCGATATAAAAATTATTGGTGATGACGGTGAAGAAGTCGATGTTGGCGAACCCGGTGAAATGTGGGTTAAAGGCCCACAAGTTATGGCTGGATATTACAAGCGACAAGAGGCTACTGACGAAATACTGAAAGACGGTTGGTTAGCTACAGGTGATGTAGCCTCAATGGATGAAAACGGTTACTTTAAAATTGTTGATCGTAAAAAAGACATGATTATTGTATCTGGCTTTAACGTATACCCTAATGAAATTGAAGAAGTCGTTATGATGCATAAAGGGGTTTTAGAAGTAGCTGCTATTGGAGTACCTAACGAATCGGGTAGCGAAAGTGTAAAAATATTTGTGGTACTAAAAGACAAAACCGTGGGTGAAGAAGAGTTAATTACCCACTGCCATGAAAATTTAACTAATTATAAAGTGCCCAAACTCGTTGAATTTAGAGATGAACTGCCAAAAACTAATGTGGGTAAAATTTTACGACGAGAGTTACGTTAATATACTTGGTCGTTCCAGCATTGAATAAAGCTTAATACATTAACGTTAAGTTTATTACTTCAGCTAAGGCCGAAACGAAACCTCTTATCTGTTACTAACATGAGTTCGAAAAAACTCAAGCTAGCCCAGATAAGAGGTTTTTTTATTTTTCATCAAAAAGTGGTTTACTAGCTAATTACTTAGCTAATAACTAAAAGCCACACTGTTTGCCTTGATTTTGCTCTTTCAACCATGCTTGTAATGGTGAAAAGTAATCTAAAACGGCAGTAGCATCCATTTCTTCTTTACCGGTTAAAACCTTGTAAGCTTCTTGCCATGGTTTACTAGAACCCATTTCTAACACTGTATTTAAAGCAGCTCCGGCCTCTTTACTGTTATAAATTGAACAACGATGAATAGCATCGGTGTTACCTGATATTTCACATAACGCTTTATGAAATTCAAATTGTTGAATATGTGCTAAAAAGTAGCGAGAATAAGGCGTACCGCCTGGAACATGGTACTTAGCTCCCGGATCAAAAGCGTTTTTATCACGTTCCACAGGAGCTGCTACACCTTGATATTTTTCACGTAATTCCCACCATGCCGTATTGTAGTTTTCAGGAGTTATTTCACCTGAGTAAACTTTCCATCGCCATTGGTCTACTAATAACCCAAATGGAATAAAGGCAATTTTATTTAATGCCATTTTAAGCAGCAAGCCAATGTCTTTAGACTCATCGGGTATTGAGTCTATTAAGCCAATTTGCTTTAAATACTTTGGGGTAACCGATAAAGCGATAGTATCGCCAATGGCTTCATGAAAACCATCGTTGGCACTACCTTGGTAGTATGTAGATTGATTTTTATAAGCACGTTGGTAAAAATTATGCCCAAGTTCATGATGAATTACAGCAAAATCTTCACCTGTTTTTTGAATACACATTTTTATGCGCACATCATCTTTAGCATCAAGATTCCATGCCGAGGCATGACAAACTACGTCTCGATCTTTAGGTTTAGTGAATAATGACCGCGTCCAAAATGTTTCAGGTAGGGGATCAAAACCTAGAGAAGTAAAAAATGCCTCAGCACCTTCTACCATTTTAATTTCATCGTAGTTATTTTTGGCAAGTTGTTTAGTTAAATCGTAACCGGGATCAGCATTGTCAGGTGCTACTAAGTCGTAAATATTACCCCATGTTTGTGCCCACATATTTCCCAATAAATGTGCTGGAATAGGTTTGTTTTGCGGTACTTTATCTTCGCCGTATTTTTTACCTAATTCAGATCTTACATAACAATGTAGGTCGTCGTATAGGGGCTTAACTTGCCCCCAAATACGATCAAGTTCTTTAGAAAAATCATCTGCAGGCATATCATATTTAGATCGCCACATTACACCTAAATCTTTATAACCTAAGCTTACAGCGCCTTCATTTCCTAGTTCAGACTGTCTTGCAAATAAAGGCTTCATGTCTGGGCTAATAGTTCGCCAGCCCTCCCAAATCTCTAATAGTTCATCGTAATCGCGAGAAGACGCCATAGTTGAGGTCATTTCACCTAAACTTAGCGTAACTCCTGCTTTATTTGTGTAAGTACCTTTACCATACATACCATTTAATTTTGAACCTAGCTGGGCTAATTCTTCAGATTTTTTAGCATCTAGCGGCGAAGGCATAACTAAGCTTAATTTTAACATGTTTAACTTGCGTCTTTGATCCGCAGATACATCAATATCGTCAAAATTAGATGCTTCAATGGCATATTTAACTGCAGCCTCAGTAATTTTTTGACTTGATTTAGCATTTAAATAAGCGGTATCTTCAGTAATAAAATTATTATAAATCCATGCGACTTTACTGCCCTCTAAACCTAATTCAATAAATTGTTGTTCGACCTTATCAAGAAAAATTTCAGCATCTTTAGCTGTTAACGCTTTAACTTTTTCTTCAGCAGAAATTGTGCTCGCTTGCACTGATTTTTTTTCTTGTGTGCAACCCGATAAGGATGTTGCAACAATCAGCGCTATGGTGGACAGTGCAAAAGGTTTTTTTATTTTTAATAACTTCACGGTAGTAGGTTCGCTTTGTTTCTAAATGATGTTTTGAGTATATAAAAATAGTTTACTCAATAAATATAAATGTCATGAAAAGAGGTTTTTTTACGTTAAGTGGGATATGGATTGTTCCATCAGTAATTTTTTTAGACCCATCGAAGAAGCGCTTGAGCGTTTATTTCTTTGAAAAAGACTTCATCGTTAATACTTTTTATAAGGGAATAACCATTACAATAAAGTATTGCCTTGAATTGCTTACTACAAACATTGACGCTCATGCGCTCTGAAACGAGCATTTTGATTGTTAACGGGTATATACCCATTAACAATATCTGTAGGTTTGAGTAATACTGATTATTTATATTGTTTTGTTGATACAGTTATATCCTTTCATTATTAATCATTTATAATTATTGCTATAACTTAATGCCGACAAATTATAAGTAAGTGATAATTGATATGGGTCCAATAATGTTAGATGTGGGTGGCACATCGCTAACACAAGAAGATAAAGAGTTAATGCAACACCCTCTGGTTGGCGGATTAATTTTGTTTTCACGTAACTTTGAATCTGTGGAGCAAGTTACTAACTTAAATATACAAATTCGACAAGCAGCGCAAAAAGATTTCCTCATTGCTGTTGATCACGAAGGTGGGAGGGTGCAACGCTTTAAAGAGGGTTTTACTTTAATTCCTGCGATGGGAACGTTACTTCAAAAAGTCAAACAAAATGCCAATCAAAACCCTTATAAAAGTACGAGCATAAACGCTAATACAACTATCGAAACTGCTAAAACTCTTGCTACTCACTGCGGTTACGTTATGGCTGCAGAAGTGCAAGCTTGTAATATTGACATTAGTTTTGCCCCAGTATTGGATGTAAATGGCATTAGCGAAGTTATTGGTGATCGCGCCTTTGATAGCTTACCCGAGCAAATTATTACACTGGCTGAGGCTTTTATTAAGGGGATGCAATTAGCGGGTATGAAAGCTACAGGTAAGCATTTTCCTGGGCACGGCAGTGTTAAAGCAGACTCGCATATTGATTTACCTATAGATCACAGAAAAAAATTAGAAATTGAAGCTTTTGATATGTTGCCCTTTAAACAACTTATTAAAGCTAATAAACTTGATGCATTAATGCCTGCTCATATCATGTTCCCTGATGTTGATAGCCAACCTGTTGGTTTTTCATCTTATTGGTTGCAAAAAATATTACGACAAGCGTTAGGTTTTAACGGTGTTATTTTTAGTGATGATCTTTCAATGGAAGGAGCTAAAAGTGCAGGAGGATTTATTGAGAGAGCGGAAGCTGCACAGCAAGCTGGTTGCGATATGTTATTGCTATGTAATAACCGAAAGGGCTGCATAGATGTTATTGATAATGCCAACATTGAAGTTAATAAAGTAAGTAGCCAGCGTATGCAAAAATTACTTACAACAAGTAATTTTGACGCTAAGCAACTAAAACAGCGGCAGCAATGGAAAAATTCAGTACAGTTTATTGAAAAATATAGAGATAACTAAAAAGGTTATTTTATAAAATACTAAGGCAAAAACAGCAAACCAGAGAGTACTTTAGAGCTGGTGCCGCTCATACAGCAGGATATTTCATGAGTGAAAATGCTATAAGTAAATTGACAAACTTACCAAATAGTTAAACAAATATAAAGGTCAAACTATGTTAGGCGTTAGATTAGATAATGAGTTAGAAAGTAGGTTGTCTGCATTGGCAGAACGTACACATCGTTCTAAAAGTTATCATACCAAAGAAGCATTAGCTCGTTATATCGAGCAAGAAGAAGTGAAAGAGCAAGCTGATCAAGAATCATTAGCCAGATGGGAAGCTTACAAAGAAAATGGTGAATCTGTAAGTAATCAATCAGTAATGAATTGGTTAGATGGTTAGGGAACTGAGCAAGAAAAATCATGTCCCGAGAAGTAATTGGTTACCTGATGCAATAACCGATTTAATGCGACTCCGAAAATTCATTCAAGACAAAAACCCAAGTGCTGCAAAAAGAGCAGCAAGCAAAATTAAAGAAGGTGCATTAACGCTAATGAGTAACCCTGAGTCAGGACGCCCTGTTGAAAGTTTAAGTTCATTTCGATAAATACTCATTCCTTTTGGCGCAGGGAATTATGTTTTACGTTATAGAGAGGATAACATTACTATCGTTGTTGTAAGGGTGTGTCAAAGCAAAGAAGAGCGTACTTAAGGTTACATTGATGTAGGTGAGTAGCGATGCATTTGGCATTGCCTTGGGGAACTCGATTGTAGGTGGCATACAAAAATCTGCTGCTGAAAAGCGTCAAGAAGAATTAAACAAGTATTCAGTAATGAGTGCCAAGTTAGGCGCTGATGCAAGCATAACTCTGCTAATACCAAAAAAAATAAAACTCATTGGGGAAGCGGAGCCTGACATAACTCTATTTCGGCAAGTGCGGCATCGTATGACGACGGCACTAATAACCTTGCAAAAACTACAGGTATAAATAAATTTCATTCGCTAAAAAGCGAAAACAAAAAAGATATAGGCCCTAGTATAGTCGCTATGTTAACCAAACCCAGTAAAAAATTACGAGTACAAAAAACACTCGATACAACAAGTACAAAATACAACCGCAGTAAAGCAATGCAAATTGAAGAAAAAGGGGGTGTTGCCGGGAATAGTTTATACGCATTATCAAAAGCAGAAACATATTTCTCAAGGCCGCGAGATTTATGGCCTAGGGGCGATAAAATGCGAGAATACGGTAACTTGTACAATCCTTTTTGGCAAACACGCTTAATAGACAACAACGCGAGTGAACAATTACTAGCTGCAGCCCTACAAGCTGTTAAGTAGTTAATTATAGCAATCATGTTACATAACTCTGAATTTAAATCAGCTTTTTTTAATAGATAAACAGGTAGAGGAAATAATAAATGACAATTAATCACGTTAAAAAAACAATGTTCTGGTCAACTACCGGAGCCGTATTGTTTTTATTGCAAAGTTTATTCACGGTGCAAGCAAATACTGTCGTATTAACTAATGCTACGTTACAGCAAATGACACAAGAAGAAATAAAAGCATTTAATATTGAATATCAAATAAAATACAAAGAACACAAAGATAGTTACCTTGCCCTTGCAACTATGTACAACCCATACCGTAAACTTATTGAGTTTTATGAAAGCACTATTAATTTAAGTAACAAAATTACAAATAACCTCCTGGCAAAAGCTGAGCGCTTTGATAAGTGTTCGTATAAGGCAACTGCCTTTATTGCTTTCTCTGGTTCAGCAGAAGCTGTAACAGAAGGTCCTCACGGCATGAGTAAAGAAAAATATATGAAATCGACTAGTGACGAATTTGATATTGATTATCCGTTTACCGAGGAAGAACGCAATGAGTCTTTAGGACGTGTTGCACAGGTGTTTGTTGAATTGGTTTGGAAATATCGAGGTAAAGGAGAAGATAACGTATTTGTTTTTTTTAATGCCTGTATGAATATTCCAATAAAAATTTTTGAAGATGAATACGAAGATGAAGACAACGCTGATGAAGAGTTAAACGACGAAGAAAACTAATATAACGCGATATTGGTGTTAAGGAAAACACAGTGACTAAAAATAGAGTAGTAGCCATTAATTTGTCTAAAAAACCTCTAATTAACATACAAAAAACTTCATACCTTTATAGTTTGCCACAAGTACAACGTGGGACAGTATTAATGGAATTTGTGGTAATTGTGGGGTTGGTACTAGTGCCATTATTTATAGGGTTAACCTTTATAGGTAAATATATTGATAATGCTCAAAAAATTGAAGTTGCTGCACGTTATAGTGCATGGGAGCGCACTGCTTGGTATCAAAACTACCTAAGTCACTCAAAAAAGCGAATAAAAATATTAATACTGAAAAAAGTGCAAAAGAATTAGGTTTCGAATTACAAAATAGAGTAATAAAAAAGGGTCAGAGTCAAATTAAATAATTATTAGTCTCGAATACCTACTTTAATAAAAAATAACAGCTACAACGCCCTTGATTTATCGTGAGCGTCCGGTGATCAGCACCTAGCTTAGCTTTACATTCCAGAAGAAACCTTAAAGACACCCACCGAAGTGAAAATAATTAATGGCTTCAACTAAGGTTAAATAATAACCACTAACGTTAGTTGGAGCAACGCATGGCAGTAGCCAGAAAGCGTCAGATCAGGTCAGGTCAGTTTGATTGACACCCCTTACTACGATTGTGTTTCTCGTTGTGTACGGCGTGACTTTTTGTGTGGTAAAGATAAATCTACGGGTGCTAGTTTTGAACATAGGCGCGGCTGGGTTGAAGGTAAATTACTTAAACTGAGTGCAGTATTTACTATTGATGTTTGTGCTTATACGGTAATGAATAAGCACTATCATGTGGTATTACGCATTGATGAAGCACAAGCCGATTAATGGTCTATGGATGAAGTATTAATGCGTTGGCACATGCTGTATAAAGACACTTTGCTTACGCAACAATATTGCAGAGGTGAAGTGCTGATTGAGCTTTTACTTGATATGGTAAAGGCAAGTGCTGCAATATACTGTAAGCGGTTAATGAGAATCAGTTGGTTTATTGGCCATCTAAATGAGTTATTCTTTATTTCCTTGTTTTTCTCAGTGTTTATTTAAAGATTCTCCCCCCAAAAAAACACCATGACTATTAAAATTGGTATTATGTAAAAGCTACTAATATCTATTTTAATTATAAACAACACACTTTTATTATCCAGCCAAAATTATCCAGCCAAAATTAACTCCCTTTCGTTTTGTTAAGTGGAAATTGAAATTCTAAACTCCTCTAATGCAACAACCTCACTGGTTTATATAAATTATTTTCAATAACAAAATTGTAAATTCACCATTGTCTTCTATTATTAATAAATCAAGCATTTATAACTTAAGGGAGACAGCATTAACGTTTTTTTTAAAACTTTATTAAAGAATTTTAAATACATGCCGATATTGGCTTTAATACCTAAAGAGCAGCAATAAACTTTAAGTTTAGTAATGAATTATACCCCGTAAGTGGTTGATTTATAATATTAAATTCGAGTGTTGTAAGGTAATAATGCAAACCACCTCAAAAATATTAAAATTAGAAGGATATTTATGAAACTAAAATATTTAATTATGTTGCCACTATGTTTCAGTGGAATGGCACATAGTGAACTAAGACATTCCGGATTTTTGTCACTAAATCTAGGTAAGGTAATTAGTACAGACAGTGTAATAGATTACAATGGCGATGAAGTTGATAGGAAGTTTGTTGCAGACTACCCCAATGCAAGTGTTTATGATAAACGGTTATCTATTGAACCAGAAACCCTAGCGGCAATTCAATTTGATTATAATATTTTTTCAGATTTGTCGGCAACGGTTCAACTAGTTTCAAGGGGGGCTAGTGATTTTACTGTAGAGCCGGAATGGGCTTATTTAACTTACGAAATTTCTGACAACTTTTCGATTCAAGCGGGTAAAAAAAGATTACCACTGTTTTACTACTCTGATTTTTTTGATTTAGGTTATGCGTATGTATGGATGAGACCACCATCAGATACATATACGTGGCACATCCTTAACTATAAGGGTGTTAATTTGTCTTACACCGACGAATGGGGTGATTGGTCAGTTAATGCAAATATTTATGGTGGTAAGCGTAAAGAAAAAAACAATAAATTCTTAACCGATGTATATAATTTTGGATGGACTACTCCTGAATTTTGGGACAAGATACGTGGGGCGGTATTTTCAACGTCTTATGAATTTTTAGAAATTCGCGCATCTTACATGCAGTACCAAATTGGTTCGTTTTCTGGTGATAATAGTGAGAATGTTGATAATGATACGCGAAAATTTTACGGCTTAGCCATAAATATGGATTTTGATGAATGGTTTATTTTATCTGAAATTAATCAAATTCGTTATACCGATAGAGAAATTAAAACCTTGATGGGTACCATTGCTAGAAGAATAGGCGATGATTATACTGTTTATTTTGCTTACTCTAGTTTTAACACTACTCCAGAAACTGATTCCTCTGAAGAACACAGTACACATTCAGTAGGGGCGCGTTGGGATTTTAATGATAATGCGGCTTTTAAGGTACAGCTAGACTCAGTTAAGGACGACAAGTATACAATACTTGGTGGCAGTGAAGCGATTACTTTTGGAATAGACTACGTCTTTTAATAAGGAATAACCATGAAAAAAATTTTTATAGCACTTATTGTATTCATGTCTTGTGTTAGTCATGGTGAAGAGATTGCGATTATCGTGCACCCTAATAATAATTCTGAATTTACACCAGATAACATCACTAAAATGTTTCTCGGTAGAGAGAAATCTTTCTCTAATGGAGAAAAAATAGTGCCTGTGACTTTAGATAGCAGCTCAGAATTGACGTCACACTTTGCAAAAGAGGTATTTGATCGTTCACCTAAACAGCTAAAAGCTTATTGGTCTAAATTAACGTTTACTGGTAAGGGAAAGGCTCCTAAAAAATTAGATAATTCTGAAGAAGTTTTAGCGTTAATTTCCTCTGATCAAAATGCTATTGGTTGGGTAGAAAAGAGTAAAGTAAGCGATAAAGTAAAAGTTGTTAACAGTTATTAATAACAAAAAGTAGAATACCCTTAAGCGCTACAGTTACTCGCTATTGTAGTGCTTAAATAAATTTATTTTTTTGTTGACACTTTTTAATCATTTAAATCTGTTTTCAGCTTTAACCTAATACCACAGCTGATTTATAGGCTATGAATAGGCAGGTTGAGAAACACTACTAAAATGCCAGTCAGCTTAGCTGACTGGTTTTTTATTTAGTTTTATGCAGTCGGTTCAAATTTAATTTTATAAAGTACGGTAAATAATACGGGTACAACAATTAAGGTCAGTATTGTAGCAAAACCTAATCCAAACATAATGGTTACTGCCATTGATTCAAAAAACACATCAAACAATAGCGGTATCATTCCTAAAATTGTGGTTATAGCAGCCATTGATACAGGCCTTACACGGCTGACTGCCGAGTCAAATACAGCTGAATAAGCTGCCTTTCCTTCTTTAAGTTCAAGGTTTATTTGATCAACCAACACAATGCCATTTTTAATTAACATGCCTGATAAACTTAGCAAACCTAGTAGCGCCATAAAGCTAAAAGGTGCGCCCATTACTAATAACCCAGTTGATACACCAATTAACGCCAACGGTACAGTTGCCCAAATAACTAACGGTGCTTTTATTGAATTAAAAAGCAGTACAGTAATAACAAACATAACAAGATAGCCTAAAGGTAAGCCGCCAAATAAAGCTGCTTGTGCATTTTTAGCTGACTCATGCTCGCCGCCCCATTCAAATGAATAACCCTGCGCAAGCGATATAGCTTCAATTGGCGCTTTCACTCGGTTAAATAAGCTTGCGGCTGTTTCATCACCTAATACATCATGATCTGCCATAACAGTAATGGTACGTTTTCTGTCTCGGCGCATAATTAACGAATCTTCCCAAATGGTTTCAAAGCCATTAATAACTTGTGTAATTGGCACATGTTGACCGGAAGAGCTACTGTAAACTTGTAGCTCAGGAAGGGTATCAATGTTTAAGCGCTCTTCACTTGGCGCTCGGGCAATAATAGGAAGTAGTTTAGTACCTTCGCGATACAAACCCACTTGTTTACCCGAAAAATTAGTTAGTAAAAGCTCATCAATATCATGTTTACTGACACCAACACGTCTCCCCATTGCTTCATTAAACTGAGGGCGAATAACTTTAGTTCGAGCGCGCCAGTTATTTTTAATATTAAAGGCTTTACCATCGTTTTTTAAAATTTGGCTTGCTTGAACAGCTAAGTTCCTGAGGACGTCTGGGTCAGGGCCTGAAAATCTAGCTTCAATTTTCGCATCTGTTGTTGGGCCTACTTCCATTGCTTTTATTTTAGACTGAGCTTGTGGGTAATTCATATCTACGTAATTTCGTAAATTTCGCATAACCTCATCTAAAGATTCACGATTTTCAACACGAACAATTAATTGCCCAAATGCTGGATATGATTTTTCAGGCGCATAGGTCAACATAAATCGAGGTGCGCCTCGACCTGTGGTTGAGGTAATTTGAGTCACTTTTTCTTGGGTAAGTAAATAGGCTTGTATTGATTCAATATCTTTTTGAGTTTCTCTAATATCAGAACCTTGAAAACGCCAGTAATCTAAATAAAACATAGGAGTATTCGATTTAGGAAAGAAAGATTGTTTTACTTGGCCAAAACCAATAATTGAAACCACAAATAAAAATAGCATAGTAAATAAGGTAATAGCTCGGTGTTTCATACACAAAGTTAACAGGGCTTTATAGCCGGTAAATATAGCGCCTTTGAAAGGGTCGTCATTACCTTTATCATCACCGCTTTCAACATTATCATTATTGTTATTCAGCTGAGCATTTTTATTCACATCAGTTTCTTTAAACATAACATTTGCAAAAAATGGGGTGAGGGTAATAGCGGTTATCCAGCTTAACAATAATGAAATAAGCAATACCCAAAATAAGCTACCGGCGAATTCTCCTGTTGCATCAGCAGACAAACCAATAGGAGCAAATGCGGCAATAGCTATAACGGTTGCACCTAAAAGAGGTAAGTTAGTTTGGCTGGTAATACTTAATGCGGCCTGTAGTTTTGTTTGACCTTTTTTCATGCCAATTAATATGCCTTCGGTAACTACAATGGCATTATCAACTAACATGCCTAAGGCAATAATTAAGGCGCCTAATGAAATTCGTTGTAAATCAATAGCAAATAACTTCATAAAGATAAAAGTGCCTAGTACTGTTAGCAACAATACAATACCAATTAATAAACCGGTTTTTATGCCCATAAATAATAGTAAAACGGCAATTACTATAACAATAGCTTCTACTAAACTTACCATAAAATTTTGCATTGAATGATCAACTTCAGCAGGCTGGTTATATACGTTAGCAACCTCTAAACCAATAGGACGAAAGCTTTCTAATTCGCTGATGCGTTGCTCAATGTGTTGACCTATATCAACAACATTTACACCGGATGAAAATGATACGCCTACCAACAAGGCTTGTTTATTATTGTAATTTGTTATGTGTAATGGCACTTCTGCGTAATCGCGGCTTATGGTGGCAACATCACCTAAATAAACCAGTTCAGACTCTCCGGGGTTTGAAATTATCAGTCCTTCAAGTTCTTTAACCGATTGAAATTCGCCAGTTGGGTGTAAGCGAATATATTCACTACCAATTTTAACTTTTCCTGAATTTGATACTTGGTTTTGGGTTTGCAATAACTGATAAATTCGTTTTGGAGAAATCCCCAATGCCGCGAGTTTGTTTCGGGTTATTTCAACTACTATTTGTTCTTGCTGCTCACCTGAAACTGTTACTTTGCCTACGCCTTTGATAAGAACGAGTTCGCGGCGTAAGTAATCTGAATAGTCTTTTAGTTCTTCATAAGAGTAACCATCACCACTTATGGCAAGCAATACGCCAAATACATCGCCAAAATCATCTATTACATTGGGAGGATAAACTCCTGGAGGTAATTTAGGGGTTAAATCATTAATTTTGTGTCTTAATTCATCCCAAATTTGTTTAAGATCGTTTTTACGATAAATGGGTTTCATTTCAACCACGATTTGAGATAAACCGGCACTTGAAACGGAAGAAATAAATTTTACATAAGGTAATTGTTGTATGGCATTTTCAATAGGATAAGTAACTTCTTCTTCAACTTGGGTAGGTGAAGCTCCCGGGTATGCGGTGGTGACCATTGCCATTTTAATGGTAAATTCCGGATCTTCTAATCGCCCTAAACCATTATAAGAAATAATGCCGCCCAATAATAATATCAAGGCGAACATCCAACTGGTTACACTATTTTTAATTGAGTATTCTGCAAGTTTCATTTATAAACCCTTTTCACGAATCCATGGTCGAATTTGCATATTTTCACTTAAAAAATGACTACCGGCTGCAACCACTTGATCTCCAGCTTTTATACCCGCTAGGATCTCAATACCGGTATTTTTTATTTCTCCAATTTCAACTTCTGTTTTATGAACTTGCATGGTGTCAGGGTTAACCTTCCAAACAAACTTTTTATCACTGCTTAATCGTTGATCTTCATCTGAAAATACCGCACTAATTGGTAAAGTAAAATTTTGTACATTTACATCAATTACTTTAGAAAGATCGAGGCGAATATTGGCAGACATACCCGGCAGAGCGTTGAAGTTTTCAGGTGTTGGTAATGAAAAGACAACTTTATAAGTAAGTGTTGCAGGATCAGCTTGAGTGTCCCATTCTTTGATCGATACTAAAAACTCTTGGTGCGGGTGGGTGTCAAAAATAACAGTAGGTTGGTAGGTAGTTTCTCTATTAATGCGTGAAATAATATTTTCAGGCATGTGTATCGAAATATCAATAATATCGCGTGTTTGTAAATTTATAATAGTTTGCATGGCTTGAATATGATCAAACTTTTTAACAAATACTTTTGAAATACTGCCCGAAAAAGGTGCGTGTAAATAAGTATATTCTAAATTACTTTTAGCCACACTAAGTGATGATAAGGCAACACCTAAATTTGCTTTGGCTTCATCAAAACCCACTTGAGTACCTAGTTTACGCTCCAAAAGTAGCTCAGCTTGATCAAATTTAGATTTAGCTAAATTGTATCTGGCTTGTCGATCGTCAAGCTGTAGCTCAAAATCACTGGGGTCTAACCGTGCTAATACATCACCTTTTTTTACTCTATTTCCTGGCTTTACAGGAAATTCGATAACTTGTCCGCTTACTCTAAACGCTAATTTTGATGCTGCGTTAGCCTCTACTTCGGCTGGAAAATTACGAATTGATTGTTTGGTAGGATCTAACACGGTGTAAACTTTAGCGGGTCGAATTTGTGTTTCATTATCATTAGGAGGTGCTGCTTTATCGCAGGCAGAGGTAAGCAAAACACATAAGCTTAAGATGAAGTAAGAACGCTTCATCACCTTAGGTGACTTAGTTTTAAACCTCTTGACTATAAAGTTTTTGACCATATTCTTAGTTATAAAAGATGTCGTTATAATTTTTTTAGCTTTAAGCGTAATTACCTGAAAAAACATGGGAGCCCCTAAGGTGGTAATAGTTGGGTGTTATTTTTTAATATCTACTAAAGTCATTATAACGTGCAAACTATAATAAAAATATTGATATAAAGTGATTAACTTATTCAATTTAATTTATACTCGTTATCATTCAAGATGCAGGTTTTAGTCCTATCGAAGGTGCACTTGAGCGTTTATTCTTTTAAAAATGACTTCATCAACAATACTTTTTACAAAGGAACAACCATTGAAATAAAGCATTGCCTTGAGAATTGCTTACTATAAACTTTGACGCTCAAGCGCTTTGAAACGAGCATTTTGATTGGTAAGGGGTATATACTGTTGGTCGGTTCAATCTGGTAATAATAATTAAATGACTTTAGATCAAATTAAAACCTTATGCCGAATAATAGAATGCGGCACCCTTCAAAAAGCAGCGATTAGTTTACATAAAACTCAACCAGCTTTATCCATGGCAATAAAAAAGCTTGAAGTTGAGTATGGTTTTCAAATATTAACACGCAATAATTACAGATTAACCCTAACAGAAGAAGGAAGATCTTTTTATTACAAAGCGCAAGAATTACTTCAATCAGCCTCACAGCTTAACTCGTTAGGGCAACATTTAGGAAACGACAATGAAGCTAAAATAAGTATTGCCTACGATGCTATTTGCCCATTGTCACATATTTTAGGTGTTTTAAAACGATGTCAAAGCCAATACCCATACACTGAAATTGAACTTATTGGTAAATCTAGATTTGGTTCGCTTGATGCGCTTAAAAAAGAAGAAATAGATTTAGCATTCAGCCCGTGGTGGCCAACCTTTTATGCCCTGGGTGATTTAGAATCACTACCCATAACACACTTTCGTATTATTTTAGTTGCAACACCTGAACTGTTCCCTAATTACAAAAAAATTGGCGTTAACGATTTAAAAAATGAAGTACATTTAATTATTGAAGAAAGCGATTTAAATTTCGACACCAACGATCTTATTTTACTCAAAGGTTGCAGGCAATGGCGTACAAAAGATGCTTTTACACTCAAAAATATGTTAATAGCAGGCTTAGGCTGGGGATATATCCCAGAATTTATGGTGGCAAAAGAATTAACCACGCATCAGTTAATTAAACTAGAACCTGATGAATTTGAATATTCTATTGGTGGCGAAATTCGTTTAATTAAACGCCAAGAATACACGCTAGGACCTGCTTCAAGTATGATTTGGAATGAGTTTACCCAAAAAAAACTGCTGATGCACCCACCTAAAATTTAAATTAAGACTTAATTTTTTGTGGTTGCGGGTTGCAATAATATTGATAAAGAACGTTGAGTTCATATTTATATTTTTTAAATTCTTTTGCAGTAAACATGGTACTTAATAAAGGCATCATTTTATCAAGATATTTATAGCATGATTCTCGCCAATCTATCGCTATATAAGTATCGCACATGGTGTTTAGCAACGTGTGATATACCCGCAAATGGACACTTTTAGTATCTGCTATATCGCTCATCGCCTTAGCGCGATCTAAACCCATAACGATGTAATAATTTATAACACTTAAACCATAGTGGCTATCAGCATTCCTCACCGCCACTTCCATTGATGAAAACGTCAAACAATACATAAAGCACCTCAATACAAATAAAAACTATTATCATTTATATGTTGGTGGTATTTTTAGATCTGGTCAAGTATTTATAGTAAATAATTTAAATTTTTTATAGATATACCCGTTACCAATCAAAATGCTCGTTTTAGAGCGCGTGAGCGCCAATGTTTATAGGAAGTAATTCAAGGCAATACTTTATTGTAATGGTTGTTCCCTTATAAAAAGTATTAACGATGAAGTCATCTTTTAGAGGAATAAATGCTCAAGCACTTGTTCGATGGGTCTAAAAACAATTTATTCATCGTTATTAAGTTTAGTTAGGTTCCCACAAGGATGTAGGATATTAGGGTAACGCAGGAGCAGTTACCGAGAATAACCATGACATAAACTTAATACCTTGCATACATGGATGTCGTCCTTAGATTTCGTCTGAAACTTGAAATCTGTGCCTAAATTGTTTTTAGTTCCCACACAAACCTGCATTTTGAATGGGAACGGGTATATATTTATATTTAAACTTTAGTTTATATATAAATAGAGTTATTATTAATACAAATAATAACGACTCGTATTTGTTTTTTTTATAATACATTAAGTAAACCTAATAAAAGTTTAGGCTTTACATAGGATAATAGTTTTAATATGTTGGCAATTTCAAGCTTCACCTTGTGGATAGGGTGCCTATTAGTATATGTTTCAAGCCCCAATCAAAAATTACTTAAATCCCCTTTATTTAGTAAAATCTTAGTAAGTAAACCTCTATTTAAAATAATTTTATATTCTCTTTTTAGTGTTTTAGCTACCATTAGTTGGTGGGGAATGGCGCAAGTATATACCTACTTTATAGCTGCCTTAGTGGTACTGAGCTTAATAATGGTGATGTGGACCTGTACTGTTTTTATTTTGGGGCATATCAAAACCTCGTTTATTAGTTATTTTATAAGTGGTGGAATATTTTTTTCAATACTCGCTTTATTGGGGGGTATTTCATGATAGCTAAAACGATTGCAGGTGTTTTTGGCGGCTGTTTGGTTTCTATTTCAGTGATGCTTAATCTTAATTATTTGATACCTGTTAATGTTGATACGCAATTACTTATTGGTTTATTGGTCTCATTCCCAATATGGATTGCAGCAATGGTTTGGGCATATGCTAGTTCGGGTGGTTTACAAGCATGGAAAAAGTATAGCTATGTATTAGCAATATCTATCAGTATTAATGCATTTTTTATATTGAGTTCATCATGAATAAAGAATTTTTAAAGCGTATTACTGAGGCACATAGTTGGCTCGGGTTGATCATTTCTGGTGTATTGTTTGTAGTGTTTTTTGCTGGTTCTATTTCATTATTTAGAGATGAAATTGACCAATGGAGTATGCAACCACATTTAGCTATCTCTGAAAACGCACCATTACCCATTAGTAAAATTATGGCAAGTGCAATTGAAGGGTTACCATTTGATCCTAAAGAGCATTTAACGCTTATTTCGCCTAGTAAAAGCATGCCTTACTACAAGGCGTATATTGATGTAATACATGAACCGGGCGAAAAAGACTACGTTGGTGTATTTATTGATCCCAACACCGGCAAAAAACTGGCCTCCATTGATAGTTTTAGACTAGCCGATTTTATTTACGATTTACATATTGATTTGAATATACCTGCTGGTTCTTATGTGGTAGGTTTTGTTGCCTTATTTTTCTTTTTTGCGCTGGTAACTGGTATTTTAATGCACGCAAGAAAGCTCATCAGCAATTTTTTTTAAATACCGCAGTGAGGATAAGCCTCGCAGTAAATTACTTGATATGCATAACGTAATAGGGGTAATGAGCTTACCTTTGACTTTAATGTATGCTTTTAGTGGTCTTGTTTTTAATTTAGCGATTATTTATCAAATTGCCTTTGCAGTGGTTCTTTACCAAGGCGACCAACAAGCATTACTTGATGATGGAGGGTACAAACAAGTAACGGCTAAATGGACAGGTAAACCATGGCAAAATCCCGAAATAGATAGGTTGTATCAAGAAGCCACCGTAAAGTATGAGAAAATCCCGCGGGTGATAAGAGCTTATAATTATGGCGACGAAAATGCGGTTATTCACTTCTTTATTACTGAACCCATTTCAATGACTAAAAATTATGAAGTAGCTTATAACTTAAAAGACAATACTACTTATTTAAAACGCGACCTCGATAATCCAAATAGTTTGCGCCAAGGTTTATATGTTATTTCTAAACTACATTTTGGTAATTATGCGGGCTTCGATTTAAGAGTATTATATTTTATTTTATCGATGGGTGTATGTGCATTAATTGTGACAGGTAATTTACTCTGGATTGAAAAACGCAGGCGACAACGCAATCATCAACCTAAAACCTTAGCCTTTGTTAGTAACTTTACCTTGTGGTCAACAGGTGGCGTTATCGCCTCAACAGCCGTCGCGTTTTTGATAGAAAGGCTATTACCTTCAAACCTCGAAGCTAGAGCAGACTATATGATAACAAGCTTTATTGTAACCTTAGTTTTGGTTGCTATTTTATTAGTTTTTAATAAAAATAAAATAGCGTTTTTAGGGAGATTACTTAGTGTGTCTGGCTACATTGCCTTTATCGTAATTATGATTGATTGGATCATGTTTACCCCTGAAATAACGCATTTGTGGAGTCAAGGTGTTACTACTATTATTGGCACGCAAATAGGTTTAGCTATAATGGGTACTTTGTTAGTTTTTATAGGGTGTAAACTCACTTATAAAGTTGATGTACAAAGTAAAAATATAGCAGTTTAAAGTTAGGCTAAGTATTAGCGCTTTAATGTAACGGGTATAGTTTGATGTAATCAGATTTTACTTAGAGATAGCTTGAATAAGCTAAAGAATTAACAACCATTAAAAACGGAGTTTACATTTTAATACAAACTCCGTTTTAATATTAGCTTAAGCTATTTAGTATTTAATGCTTAGTTAGCTTCAATAAACGGTTTAAGCATGAGTTTAATTCTTTCACGTCCGGAGGCTGAGTCGTATTGTTCTCCGTCTACAATTGCTTGTGCTTTGGAGAAGAAAGGCATAAACATTGGTGTTTTATTTACCATTCGTTTAACGGTTAAACTATCGTTTTTAGCGATAAGGTCTTTCCACACTAAGCGAACATCTGCCCAAAATGCGCTTGATTTTTTCCAGTATTCGTCTCCAGAAGTAAAGTCGTGCTCTACAATACGTTCGTAGCGAGCCATGCCTAACTCTTTAGCTAAATAAGGTAATTCAGCGGCTATATTGCCGTTAGGTGCTAATACCAGTTTTAGGTTTTCTTCTTCTTGTACCCAACCGTTAGGTAAAATGGTATGTCGATTAGTGCCTGAAAGAATATGGTAATCGTTTCTTACACTGCTTTCTCTGCGAGGCAGTGGGCGTGATGTTTGACCACTGATCCAACTTGAAAAGTTAGTGTTATGTTGCCATTTACCTAAAGATTCGTAACGAGGTGAGTCGTCTACGTGATAAACCGCTTGTGACCAAGTACCTTTAACGTCTTGGCGTTTAAATTTCTTTTTATCCCATTGTTGATGCCCTACATAAACAAAATTAGTGTTTTTTTGGTATTCCCAATCTTGACGCCAGTGTTTCATTACCATAGGAGCAGATATTGTGCCGTCTTCACTTTTAAACAACATAACCATAATGTGCTGTAAACTAATGTATTTTCCGGTGTCTTGTGCAACATATATATATTCTGTTCCCCATGACTGGTAAGGTTTTTCTGGTGTAAACCCGGGTACATATCCTACTGTTTCTAGGAAATCGAAACTGACTCGATAAGGCCCAGCCATGGCTAGAATTGCTCGTCTATCTTTTTCAAAACTACTTAGGCCTTTTTCTTGTAAAGATAACCATCCGGGGTGGACTTTTTTATCTAATATATTTTTTACACCTTTGCTACTTCCACCACGCGGTTTAAAGTCACAGTTATCAGACAGTGCCCAGCTAAATGTAAATTGCGAGGGGGCTTCGCATTCTGCCTTTTTAGTGTTTTTTTCATTATAAGCGATTGCATTGGTAGTAAAAGCTATGGCAAACCCTAAAAATAATAGAGTTTTAAATAATAACGGGTGAATTGCTTGTCGATTTTTTTTCATAAAATATTCCTGCTAATACGTGATTAAAATTTATGGGTAATTTGTTTATCTGTTATTACTGTTCACAAAGTAAAAACTGGTTATCGAAATAGTAAAAACCTTTAGTGGTAGTGCGTATAACCTATTCAATGATAACTTTTTGAAAAAATTAAATAAGTTATACAAAATCCCTTAACTATATGGCACTTAATCGCCATACTTGTTTGTTTAGGCGTTACTTAGAGGGGTGTTATAAACCACTAAATAGCGACTAAAATTTAACGCCCATTTCTAGCCAAAATTGTCGACCAATTTGATACCTTTTAGTGGTTGATCTACCTTTAGCGATATTGGTTTTATCCAACACATTTAATACATCAACTTGTATATAGGTATCGGCGCTACTTAGTATTTTTGGTTCCCAGCGTAATTTCATATCCCAATTAAAGCTGCTGCTGTACTCTACGTCTTCGTAATTTCTTAATATGTCACCACTACTTAGGTCTTCATAAATATCTTCTTCTTTAACAATTAGGTATTTATTAGCCCAAGTTATGTAATTATTTAATGTTAGGTTTTGTTCTTGCCATATAGCACGTAAGTTTATTTGGGCTCTAATTGGCGAGGTAAAGGCATTGGCTGGCAACTGTTCGGTATTGATTACTTCGCCTTTGTAATACACTTTATCTGAACGTGTAATTTCGCCATTTATAACGGGTAAACCTTGGTCGTATACAGCTTCTCCAGCTTGTAATTCTTTAAGTTGGTTAGAGGTTCGTTGCGACCAACTCACTTGCGCGTCAACAAACCATTGAGCTGAGGCAAAGTCGTAGCTATCAATACTTTTAATTTCTAAGGTAACGTTGTCTGTTTCAGAGCGGCCATCATTGTTGAAAGATTTGATGCGGGTTTCAGGATCTAATTTATTACTTATTTGATCACGCCCTTTACGGTGTACCCAATGTAAATTTATGTCCCAAAGGTTAAAGTTATGGGTAAAGCCTAACGCTATTTCATCATCATAAGGGGTGGCTAAATTTACAAATTGGTCACGTTGAGTACTTGGAGGAGTAACTATATTTGCTGTTTCAGGGAAGATGATGGTTGTACGTGCTAAGTCTCTTAAACGTTGTGCTTCTAGTTCAGCAAAGGCTCTACCGTAATATCTATTTAAACCTAAATTAATCGTACTATTACCATCACCAAAAAGGTCATAGCTTATGGCTAAGCGAGGCGCAGTAGTTGATTCTTTTAAATAGTTATTTGCGTCGTACCTTAAGCCAGGGCGTATTTGTGCATTACCTAGGCTTATAGTGTCTTCTAGCCAAAAACCTTTGTTGGTAAAATCGACAGCTAATTCATAAGGTTCAATATTGACTCGAGCAAGGTAGGTTAACTGGTCGATTTTGGTACAGCTGCCAAAACAAGTATATACATGAGTAGAGCTAAAAAGGTTCTTTTGTTCTTCTATATCTTTATTATTATAAGAAAATCCAGCGGCAAATTGGTGCTCAGAACCTCCAATAGTTAATGTTTTTAATTTTAATGTTGATGATAATGTTTTACTTTTCTGTTGACGGTTAAGTGGGCTTACACCGCCAGCTATATCATTTCTACCTATAGACAAACCCGTAATGCTAGCAAAAGTATCATTGGAAGACTCCCTAACATCTTCCATGTTACTTATATCGGCTTTTACCATTAACTCACCCCAATTCAAGGGTTTAATATAAGCAAGGCCAAGGGTTAAATTATTATGATTTAATGTAAAATTAGATCCCGGAGCACCACCAAGTTGGTAGCTTGATTTAGCTTTACCATATAATAATTTTATATCTAAAATTTGACCGTCGCTAGGTTGATAACTGGTTTTGATGGTTGCACCGTCATGTTCACGGTATTGATTAATCATGCCATCTGCCATGGCAACTGTTTCAGTTAGTTGACCTTTATGACTTATACTAAAACCTTGAGTGCCTATATTTGAAAAGGGTATTACCGAGCGTTTACGGCTAAGGTTGAAAACTGTGCCCCAATTTTTACTTAAGCCAATTGCACCGCCTAAGGTATAAAAATTTTTAGTGAAATTAGGTTGTATTAAAGTGCTTGCAGTATGAAGTGGTAATTCGCCATCAGTAAATTTATCTGCGTCTTCTGCAGTATAATGATACTTAGCTAAACTATCATTGCTGTGTCGCCAACTCAGGTTTAGCCCATTTATGTTGTTATAACGTTTAGTTTTAACATCAACCACACCGCCAACAAAGCCGCCATATTCCGCGCTTACACTGTGATCGAGTACGGTCACTGATTCAATTGAATTTAGATCAACATATAAACCTTGTGAATTACTGCCAATACGATTTTGATTGTTAGGATCTGAAAAACCAGGATCTATGTCATTGTTAATTGAAATTCCATCAACCATAAAGCTGTTTTGAAAAAAACGAGCACCATTAATTGAAATATTGTCAGGAGTTAATTCGCCAGCACCTTCACTACCTCGACCTATGTCGGTAGAGTTTACGCCGGGTAAACGCCCGAGTAAATCGCTTAGGTTACCATTACCTTGTGGCATGTGGTTGATGTCTTTTTTATTTAAAAAGCTTGAACCACCAAATTCATCTAAAGGCTTAGCCGTAACATTTAGTTTTTTATTTTTTCGTAATTTAAGTGGCGCTTTCTTATTTGCCATTAATACTAAATAACCATCAGGGTGTTGCTGGAGCGACACTCCCGAGTTTTGCAGTAAAATCCGTAAGGCTTGTTCAGGCTCATAGTTACCTGATAATTTTTGCGATAGCTTACCTGATAGTAAGGTCGAATCTCCGCCAATAGTAATACCTGCTTTTTCAACAAGTTCCATAATAGATTGCGCTAGAGGTTGCTCAGGTAAATTAACCTTGATTGCTTGTGCGTTAGCTGCTGCCGAAAAAGTCAATGCGATACTTGCACTTAAAAGGCGCTTGCGTAGAGTGTTTCTTCCATCAGGAAAGCTTGGCATTTATAACTCCAAAATAATAAAAATTAGTAACGTGTTTATTACAATGACCAAGCAAGGATTAAATCGGGTAACTTTTTTTTAAAAAAAAGTAAATTTATTGCTGATGTTGAGGCTTTGTATCAATTCGAGTTAGCCAAGAACCATTATGTTTTATTGATAAGTTGAACGAATGGGCAACGGTATCAAGTGCTAATTTAATGTTATTAGTAGGCAAAATACCGGTAAAAAGTTGTTGTTGGTCTACTGTGTCGTCAATGTATAAATACCCTTTTTTATAACGTATTAATTGTGAGAAAACGTCGCGTAAAGGTTGCTCGTTAAACATTATTTTATGGTTACGCCAGCTACCGGCACCAAATTTTAAAGGCTTAACAGCTTTAATTCCGTGTTTATTAAATTGGGTTTGCTGGTCGCTATTAAGCACTTTATGTTGCTTGCTTACTCTAAGAGAAACCTTTGACTCTAATACTTGTAAGGTGTCGTAATTATCGCCATTATGAACAATGTATTGAGTACCTAATGCGGTAGATTGTCCATGTTCACTTTTGATAACGAATTTTCTACCCGCAGGATCTTTTGCAACATTAACAAATACCTCACCTTGTAATAAATAAACGGTGCGTTGTTCTTGGTTTACGTCAATACTTACCGCGCTATTGCTATTTAAAGTTAGTGTTGAACCATCGTTTAAGTACACGGTTTTTACATCACCGGTTGAGGTGTAATGATCGGTTTTTAGCCAGGTTGTAATAGGTTGATATATAGACAAGATAAGGCATAAAGCTGCCCAAGGTGCATATTTTGACGTGACACTTGGCTTGTTTTCTTTAATAACGCCAGCTTGCCATAATGCTTGCATTTCTTGGTAAGCTTTTAAGTGTCGAGGATCAGCTTTGCACCATTGATTGAGCTCAGCTTGAAGTATAGGGTTGGTATTAAGTTCATCTTCGCGTACTAACCAATTGGCCGCCGCAAAACTTATTTTTTCAACATGATTACTGTTTTGATCATTCATAAAAGTTAATGAGTTAAAAATATACGCTGATGAAAAAAAACTAATGAAGTTGTAATATAATACTTAACATTGTGTGTGCTTACGCCCATATATTCCGCTATTTCTTGGTAGCTTTTACCTTCAACTCTTGAAAGCATAAACGCTTGGTATTGTTGTTTACTTAACCCTGTTTGCAGCGTGTGCATGATTTCGCTTAAAAGTTTAATACTGGCAGTAATACTTAATGGACATTGATTATCAACATCAGCAAATAGATGCGACATTTGCTGTATTGCTTCAATTTCAATTTTTTGTTTTTTTGAGCGGTTGATTAAAAGGCGAGTAGCGGTAACTAATAAATAAGCCCGTGGCTTGTTCAAGCTTGATAATTCTGCTGAGCTAAGCAGCCTTACAAAAGTATCATGGCTTATATCTTTTGCATCTTCTGGGCAACCTAATTTTTTTCTTAACCAAGAAAACAACCAAAAATGATTGTTATCATATAATTGAATGGCTTGATTATGTTCAAAAGACATGAGGAGGCACTTACTACTTTATTTTGTTAATAATAATACTCGTTTGTATTTGCATTTGCAATTATCATAACTATAATAGCGCCAAATTTTATCAACGTTTTTTACTGTGTTGGCTCACATTTTTTGGATATTATGAAAAATCTATCTGCTTTAATATTGCTAAAATCCTTATATTTATCATTTTGTTTTCCGGTTATCGCCCAGCCTACTATAACGGCTGAACAGCAGTTGATTAACAGCCATAATCAAGCGAGTTTACAACAAGTTATAATTGATAATATTGATACTAACAATCAGTTTGCGGCGCAAGAATATTTAAGTAATATGCGCAGTGCTGATTTGGTTGATGCCTACAACAAGCAACTTAAAAAATTGTTAATCGCACAAGAAAATGAAGTTATTGATTTGCAAAAACAAATAAACTCATTGCAAGAAACCGAGCAAGCAACATTACCAATGGTAGAAAAAATGCTTAATGGCTTAAAAGTATTTATAGCTCAAGACAGCCCATTTTTACTTAACGAACGACAAAGCCGCCTAAAGCGTTTACAAAAAGTTATTGCGCGCGCAGATATCAGCTTAGCGGAAAAATATCGCCAAATTTTACAAGCCTACAATGTTGAAGTGCAATATGGTCGAACTCTAGAGGCTTACCAAGGTGTATTAGAGGAAGATGTTAAGTCGCAAAAAAACTTTTTTCGTTTGGGCCGGTTAGCTTTTTATCAACAAAGTTTAGACAAACAAGTGGGTAAACTTTGGCAACCTGCCACACGTAAATGGCAGGTTTTAAATAATAACGACAACGAAGAACTTTCTAAAGCCATTGCTATTGCTAAACAAATACGAAGCCCTGATTTGTTAAGCCTGCCGGTGGCACAATTTAATGAGAAGCAAAACCAATGAATTCCTTAAACAAATCGAATAAAGCAAGGAAAAGCATTTTGTTAAATGTGTTATTTAAAGTATTTTTTTTAAGTTTTATTTTTTTGCAGGTAAACAGCAACGCACAAGATTCAATACCAATCAGTTTATTAGATAAAGCGAAACAAATTAGTGATCAAGATCAACAATTAAATGCTCAAAGGTTAACTACATTTAAAAAAAATCAAGCAGAACAAATCGCTTTACTACAAAAAAGTAGAGAGCGTTTAAAGCAGTCGCAAGCAGTACAAGCGCAACTTAAAACCTTGTTTGATCAAAATGATAATCAATTGGCTGAATTAGAAAACAGTTTACAAAAACGTTCAGGACAACTCGGTGAAGTTTTTGGTGTTGCTAAAGAAGCCGCTGGCGAGTTACAAATACAATTAAGCGACACAATTACCAGTGCGCAATATAAAGATAGACTAACAAGTTTGGACTTTTCACATTCAAAGCGTATTCCTGAGTTGTCAGATTTGCATCGACTGTGGTATTTACTGCAACAAGAAATGTTAGCCAGTGCACAAATAACCAAATTTAAAGGTGATGTTGTCACCGAAAATGGCAATATTATAGCCACCGACATTGTTAGATTTGGCAGTTTGTCAGCGGCAACAACTGCAGGTGATTTTTTACTCTGGCATGGTGAGTCACAGCAGTTACAACAATTACTTAAACAACCCGATAATCGCTATAAAAATAACCTTTTGGGTTATTTACAGGGTGATGAAACCCCGGTGCTTATTGACCCAAGTCGAGGGCAATTATTAAGTTTATTGGCACAAAAACCCACTATTATTGAAAGAATGCAACAAGGTGGAAATGTTGGTTATGTAATTATAGCGTTAGGTTTTATTGGGCTTATTATTGCTATTTGGAACAGTTTTGGTATTTATTTAACTAAAAAGAGCCTAGATAAACAATTAGCCAACCTTACACAACTACAAAATAATAACCCGCTAGGTCGGGTATTACATAAATTAAAACATACCGACAACATCGAAGAAAATAAAGCGCAAATATTGCACGAGGCTTTACTGCATGAATCGCCCAATTTAGTTAAAGGGCAAAGCAGTTTAAAGCTACTTACTGGTGTTTGCCCATTATTAGGATTGCTCGGTACAGTAATGGGAATGATTGTAACATTTCAAAGTATTACCTTGTATGGCAGCAACGATCCTAAACTTATGGCTGGCGGTATATCGCAAGCACTAACCACAACGGTATTAGGTTTACTTGCGGCGATCCCATTAATGTTTTTTCACAGCTATTTAGTGAATCGTAGCCACAATATAATACAAATTATTCAGCATAAGAGTTTGGCTTTTTTAAATAAGAGTCAGGTTAAGTAGCTGATATGTATTCTATTTATGCGAATTTTTTTTCAATGGGTGGTTGGGTGCTTTATGCGGTGCTAGCCGTATGTTTAATTATGATTTACGCCTTAACCCAATGTTGGTTATTTAGGTATTTTCATTACCAAACATTGAAAAAACAGTTGTTGTTTGCTTATAGCCAGCAGCCAAATGCTGATATTCGACAAAGCTTACTGTACGATTTAGTGGTTAAATTAACGCAGTGGCATTGGCTAATAAAACTGTTAATTGTGGTGTGCCCACTCTTAGGTTTATTGGGTACGGTAAGCGGCATGATACAAGTATTTGAAGGTATGGCACTCCATGGTACAGGCAATCCTAGGTTAATGGCCGCAGGAGTTTCAAGTGCTACTTTACCTACAATGAGCGGTATGGCTGTTGCTGTTTTGGGTTTACTTTTTTTTAATCGTATTCAGCATTGGTCTACTGTTGAACAACAAAAAATATCGTTACTGAGCTAGTGTATGAACAATTATCCAAATGTATTACCCCCACATGAAGACGCTGAAATAAACATGACATCAATGTTGGATGTGGTATTTATAATGTTGATATTTTTTATTGTGTCTACATCTTTTACTCGCGAAGCAGGTATTGATGTAGAGCGACCTAGTGCAAGTAGCGCTACCGATAAAACCAGTACATCGGTTTTAATTGCTATTAATGAGCAAGGTGATATTTGGTTAGATCGTAAAGCAACAGATTTACGCATGGTAAGAGCAACCCTTGAGCGCTTAAAAACTCAACAACAGCTTAGTGTGGTTGTACAAGCTGACATAAATAGTCGAACTGGCGATTTAGTTAATTTAATTGACCAATTACGCTTAGCAAAGGTTAAGTACAGTGTTGCAGCAAAAAAACAGCCATGATATCAAAATTTTATAGCCACATTATTGCTGTATTGGTATCGATTTTACTTACCTTAAGTTTATTTTATTTACTTGCCTTAACTGCCGATGCTGGTAACGAAAAAATAATTAACAGTGAGTCTCTCGATAATTTTAATTTATTTATGGCAAAAGTGGATGAATCAACGCAAGTAAGAAAACGAGAGCGCCCACCAGAGCCTAAACTATTAAAACCACAAACGTTGCAAACGCTTAGCGCTCAATCTTCTGAGCAGGTATCTCCTGAGTTACCCAATATGGATATTGAATTAAGCCATTTAGCCAGCGAGCAGAACATTGCTTTTAGCCCTAAATTTAGTCGGGTAAACGCTTTGTCAGATGCGATGGTGTTTAATCCGATGCCCACTATTCTTAGCCAAGTACCGCCGTATTATCCGCCGCATGCACAGCGTAAAAAAATTGAAGGTAAAGTTACAATCCAGTTCATTGTTACTGCTAAAGGAGAGGTTGATGAAAGCAGTATTAAAATAATATCTTCAACTCCAGAAGGCGTATTCGATGCAGCCGTTATTCATGCCATTATGCGCTGGCGTTTTCATCCTTTGGTGATTGATGGCCAAGCCGTTGACTCTCTTACTGAGCAAGAGTTGGAGTTTAGTCTTGACCCGTAAAATACACACAATATGGATATTTATTATATTTAGTACAAGTTTAAATGTGTTTGCTAAGCAAGCTTTGCCTGAGACTGAATATAAGCAATTGAATCAAGCTTTTCAATTGATGCAAAATGAGCAGTGGGCGCAAGCTAAAGACACGTTATTGCACATTGTAAAAAGTAAGCAATCTAAGTTGGGTTTTTCACTCGCTTTATATAATTTAGGTCAGCTTGAATTACAAGATAAACAACATGAGCTTGCTTTAAAATATTTACAACAGGCTTACGATGTTCAGTATTTGGAGCCTGAACAGCAAAGTTATACACTTTATACTATTGCTCAGTTGCAATGTATGTTGTTGAAGTGGCAAGCCTGTATCAATAAATTCGAATTATGGATGACAACCGCTAGCAATATTAGCGCGGCGGATCACCACGCTATTTCAATCGCTTATGCGCAGCAGAAAGAATGGGGAAGTGTGTTAACCCATATTTCAACCGCTTTACAAAAGGATCCCTCAACTCCTCTTGAGTGGCAGCAATTAAAAGTAGTGGCTCATATTCAATTAAAACAATTTACTCAAGCCATTACACAAAATAAAAAACAAGTTCAACAAGCACCAGCAACCAAAAAGTATTGGCGACAATTAATTAAATTACAAATGCATCAACAGCTTTTTTCAGCTGCGCATGCAAGTTTACGATTGGCAATAAAGAGTAAGGTGTTAGTTAACGAGAAAGACTTTATGAACTTGGCCAGTATGTTTCAATTAGCTAAAGCACCATTTTACGCGGCTAAAACTATTATAGATGGTATTGAACGTGGTTATGTATCTGAGCATAAAAAAACGCTAAAAATACTAATGCAATATCAGTTGCAAGCTAAAGAATATAATGCGGCTATTGATTTACTTAAACAGTTACAGCGTAATGAATACAATAATGACAGGGCGTTGCAGCTAGTTAAATTATTTAGCCGTGCTCACCAATGGTTACAAGTTGAAAAAACATCATTAACGGCTTTATCTCAATCAAATATCCACAGCCAGTCTTTTATTTATTTCCTTGCTCAAGCACAAATACACTTGGGTAAACTTTCGAAAGCAAGAGAGAATTTAAAAAATATTGATGATAAAAACTACCAACAATCTTCTAAAGAATGGCTTAAATATATTTCCGCCATTGAACCATAAGCACTTCAATAATAATGTGTAAAAATAAAATCCAGCCAAATAACCAAAATATTAATACATTACTTTTATTCATTATTTATTGGTTAAGCCTTAATGTGAATGCAGAGCAACTCAATGGTATTAATAACGGGAATGAAACTGAACCTTCTAGCCTTAATGTTACAAGCATAAGACCTTTAAAGGTAGGTACTACCAACACAACCCATTTAAGTAAAAGTTTTTCAAGTACAACTCACTCAAATAAATATGAGCCGATTAAATTTGATTTAATTGAATACGATTTAGCGAATGGTTTACATATTATTTTATATAAAAATATTAACGACCCTAATGTAGTTATTGGTACAAAATATCATGTTGGATCTAAAAATGAAGCACTAGGTAAAACGGGTTATGCTCATTTTTTTGAACACTTACTTTTTCATGGCTCTAAAAACATTCCCCAAGGACAATTCGAAAATATAGTGATGGACGCTGGCGGCTACACCAATGCTTACACCAGTTATGATGTCACCTATTTTTATCAACTATTGCCAGCACACCAATATAAATTGGGTTTATGGTTAGAGTCTGAACGCATGTTGCATCCCATTATTACCCAAGCAGGTATTAATAAAGAGCGTGAAATTGTAAAAGAAGAAAAACGTATGCGCTACGACAATAAACCGCTAGGTAATGCACATTACGACTCAATGGCAGCTATGTATAATGCCTCAACTTATGGGCATTCTATTATTGGTGCAACGGGTGATTTAAATTCTGCTACTGAAGCTGATTTTGAACACTTTTTTCAACGTTTTTATGTGCCCAATAATGCTACTTTAATTGTTGCCGGCAACATTGATATTGCAGATACACAACGTTGGATAGCTTATTACTTTTCAGATATAAGTAAAGGAAAAAAAATAATAAGACCCAAGCAAAGTAAACATACTAAAAACAAGCAATCACATCATGTAACTAAAAGGCTTGCAGGTTTAACGCATTCAAGTCTTTATATAAACTATTATGGCGTAGCAAAAAATCACCCCGACGCTCTTATTTTAGAGTTACTCATTACTTTATTAACGGATAAAAATAACGATAATACTTTTTTAACGGTTAACGATATAAATAAAGATAATGAAATTATTACACATATAAATACCTCAATTGAATTTTGGGAAGATGTTGGGTTTATACGCATTATTGCAAAGCTAAAAGACCATAAAAATGAAGCGGCATTAATCGCTAAAATTGATGAAGAAATAGCACGTTTTAGTGAAACCGTAATTAATGAACAGTTATTACAAAGTATAATTAACCATATTGAGTCAAGACAAGTCGATCATTATTTTCATACCGAAACTCTTGCTGATATTGCTACCAACCTTTATTTATTTGAAGGCAACACGCAGCGTGTTAACTTGGGAGTAGAGCAATATAAAAAAATAACGCCTGCCGATATTAAGCGTGTTGCTAAGCTATACCTGAGGTCAAGTAATCAAACGATTGTGGTTTATAAGCCTTAAAACATTGAAACTAACGAGTAGAATTATATAAACTGGTTTTATAAAAAATAATCTAATGAAAAAACTAATATTCACTATATTCATTATGCTTTGCGTGGCGTGTACTAGCCCTGTAAATAGAAACAAAGCGCCCATTGCAGACACTCCACAAAAATTAATGATGGGGGAGTTACTCCCTATTCCAATGGCAAACGGTTTGCATTTTTATCTTGTTAGGCTTGCTAATTATCCAAAATTTACCTTGTCAATCAATATAGATTTACCCCATATTAATCAAGATCCTGAACAAGTTGCTCGCAAAGTTTTGACAAATGCCTATAGCAAAAAAAGATCGTTAACTTTTACAAACGGAGAAATTGAATCTTTGCCTAAGCAGTTAGGGGCTATGTTGGCATTGAATATTTATGGTGGGGTAATAAAAGGTATGAAACGTAATGTTAATCAATTGCTTGAACTTTATACTGACGGATTATTTAATCCACTAATTAACAATGAAAACATTAGTGAAGTAGTAAAAAAGCATCAACAATCATTAGCTAAAAAAGCACAAAAGATCAAACAGTTTAAAACTCCCCATATAAAAAAACCTCTTATGGATAATCTAAAAAACAGTTTGCTTAAATCGTCTCAATATGACGATATAACTGTTGTTGACGTTAAACAATATTTTCGAAATAACATAGTAGCAAATAATGCGACAGTTGTATTAGTTGGTGATTTTACTCAAGCTGAGGCTAAGCAGTTAAGTGATAAATATTTTGGTTATTGGCAGCAAGGTGAGCTACTAAAACCGCAAGTGAATCAGCTAATTAAACAGTCAGTTACCAAGCAACCAGCGGTTAAGCACAGAAAACTAGTCGTTATAGATAATCCAACAGCAGTGCAATCAACTATTTCATTTAAATGGCTTTTAAATGACGCATTTAAGTTTTTTAATAAAACACTTGAACTTAATTTACTGAATGAGGTTTTTGGTGGAAGCCAATCATCTTATTTATATAAAAATTTAAGAGAAGAAAAAGCATTATGCTACAACATAAGCTCATCTTTGGGGGAGTCAACGATAGGAGGTATTGGTACAATTAATACCCATGTTCAAACCGATAAAACCGAATACGCTATTGAAAATATTATTTTTGAAATGCTTCGTATTAGAAATACTTTAGTATCAAAGTCCGATTTATTTAAAGCAAAAAATAGCTTAATTGGTAAACATACACGCTCACTTAGTGCGGTAAATCATAGTCCTTATATTACATTTGCAATGTCTAAACGCCAATATAATTTACCTAATGACTACCTACAAACTAAGCCCTCTCAATATTACCAAATAAATCAACAAACGATCCAGTTTATGGCTCAACAATACATAAAACCTTATGAGCAGGTGATCACAGTTACAGGTAATGTTAAAGAGTTACGAGGCAAACTTGAGCGTTTTGGTGAAGTTGTATATTTAGATAGTAGCAATAACCCTCTATAAGGGCGTCACTATAACGACATGTATTATTTTGAATTTATTTTTATTGGACTAGATGCTCAAGTACCTTGAAACAAAAACTTCCGATGGTAAAGGGTATATCCCCATTACCAATTAAGATGAGTATTTCAGAGCACTTGAGCGTCAATGTTTATAATAAGTAATTCAAGGCAATATTTTATTACAATGGTTGTTCCCTTGTAAAAAGCATTAACGACGAAGTGATTTTTTAAATGATAACTGACTGTATAGATATTATTAAATAATTAAAGATAGAGTTAATATTCTAATTGCAAATAATTCTTATTATGATTACAATTCATCAATAAAAAGTGCAATTGTTTATTTTAACTCTACCAAGGTAAAAGCATGTTAACTAAAATAAAGTCTACACAGGCAACGGCTGTAAAAAAGATATTCGCAAAAACAACATTTAACAAAAAAATACTTAGTATTGCCATTTTATCGACTATAAATACTCCAGTTTTATTTGCACAAGAAAACACCAAAACCACTCAACTTGAAGAAGACCTTGAAGTTATTACTGTGAGTGCATCACGGTCGACAATACCTAAATCAGCTATTCCAAATACTATTCGATTAATTGGTGAAGAAGAATTTGCTCAAGAAGTGCAATTTTCAGGTTCAGCAATTGAAGCTATTTCAAGCCTAGTACCATCTTTTTCGCCAACGCGTGAAAAAATGACTGGTTATGGTGAAACCCTAAGAGGTCGAAATCCCTTATTTTTAATTGATGGAGTTCCACAAGCCAACCCGATCAGGGATGGTAGTCGAGATGGTTATACTGTTGACCCTTTTTTTATTGAGTCAGTTGAAGTTATTTTTGGTTCTAACGCTATTCAAGGTGTTGGTGCTACGGGTGGCGTAATTAACTATAAAACAGCCTCAGCGCCTAAAAAAGAAGGTGTTTGGGCAGGTAAAGCTTTAGCTCAATACTCTGCTGGTAGTGAGTTTCAAGGTGATGCTGACGGTTATCGTATAGCAGGCTTAGTAGGTAAAGACTTTGGTGAAGCCGATGTTACTTTTGGTGCTGCAACACAAAGTAGAGGTGCTTACTACAGTGGTGATGGTCGCCGAGTAGGTCTGGCTAGCGCGCAAGGTGAAATTCAAGACTCTAAAAGTACATCATTTTATGCTAAAGCTGGCTTTGATTTTTCAAAAGACCAACGTATTGAAATGATGGCACAAATGTTTGAATTAAAAGGTGATGGAGATTATGTCAATGTTCCTGGTTCACGTGCCACTAATACACCAAGTACTTCTGAAAAAGGGACAATTTTAGGAAAGAAAATAACAAACGACGTTACCACTGTATCGCTTACTTATTTAGATAAAGATTTTGCTGGTGGTTTTTTAACGGGGCAAATTTTTTATCAAGACTTTGAATCACTTTTTGGTGGTGGCATAAATGGCATTTTTCAATCGCCAGAACTAGATCCTAATGGTAAACATTTTGAGCAATCAGCTAATAACTCAACAAAAAATGGCGCAAGAATAGCCTTTGAGCGTAAAGTAGAAGCGTTAGAGGGCTTTAGATTTGTTGCTGGTTTAGATTACATAAACGATAAAGCCTTCCAAGCATTAATTTTTTCAAATAGAAATTGGGTACCAGAAACTACCTTTACTTCAACTGCGCCTTTTTTACAGTTACATCAAGGGTTACTGGATAACAAAGTTCATATTTCAGCAGGTATTAGACAAGAAAATGCTGAAATTAAAGTAGACGACTACAGCACTATTTTTGGCTATGGCGGTAATAAAGTGGGTGGAGGTAATCCTGATTTTACCGAAACGTTAGTAAATATTGGCGCTACTTATGACGTTTTTAGTGGCTTTACCGTATATTCTTCATTTGCTCAAGGTTTTACTATGCCTGACGTAGGACGTATTTTACGTGCAATCAGGCTGCCAAACTTAAGCGTAGATAATATTATAAATATAGAGCCTGTTGTGTCTGACAACATTGAACTTGGCTTGGATTGGTTAGCGCAAGACTTTAAATTTTCAGCGGCTTATTTTCAAAGTGAATCAAAAAATGGTTCAAGATTAGTTTTAATTGACGAAGTATTTGAAGTAAAACGACAACCTACTGATATAAAAGGTTTTGAAATAATGGGTACTTGGTATACACCCACAGAAGGGCTTTTATTTTCAGTGGGTTATGCTAAAACGAATGGCGAAACTGATACCACCGGTGATGGGAAATTAGATAGTGACCTTGATGGCGGAAACATTTCACCAGATCGAGTGAATGTTACTATGGATTATGCTGTTGATAACTACTCAATGCAGCTTCGGACTCGCACTTATTTAGCGCGTGATTTTTCAGGAAAAAGTGAAGCCACTTCATTTGATGGTTATACCTTGGTTGATGCATTTTTTAACTATGAAACTGAAGTTGGTGATTTTTTCGTATCAGCCTCTAATATACTTGATAAACAATATGTCTCATACGATAGCCAAACCGTTAGAATAGATAACGATGCCCGTTTTTTTGCCGGTCGAGGACGTGCAATTAACTTAGGCTTTAAATGGGACTTTTAAATTTAAACAAACGCACACTAAAAACACTGCACAATTATACTGGTTTATGCCTGTCTATTGTGCTAGCTGTTTTAGCGCTTACAGGCACGTTGTTAGTTTACAAAGATGATTATTTACGAGCAACGTTACCTGAGGCGACCAAACCCTTTATATATTCAGCCTCAAAATTTGGGCAAGCCATCTCGGTAATAGAACAACAATTATCTAAAACAGATAGTGCATTACCCTCAAAACTCAAACAATCAGTAAGTTACATTGCGCTGGCGCATGAACGTGTACCATTACATAAAATAGTTTTTAAAAATGGTAACGCTGCTTATGCTGATCAGTCTGGAAACCTTATTAAAAAGTGGTCGCAAAACGATACATTAGAAGATTGGATATTTCATTTACACCATTACTTATTTTTGGGTGAGTTTGGTAAGTTAACCTCTGGCGTTGTTGGTTTCTTAGCGATATTTATGGTGGTCACAGGTGTAATTTTAGCGTGGCCTTCGCTAAAGTCGTTCAAATGGCGTGTTATACCACGTTCATTTAAAAGAGCCGATTTAATGACGCAACATCGAGAATTAGGGATTATATTTGCTGTACCGATAATTATATTATCTTTCACAGGGGCATCAATGGTGTATTCAACCCCGGCACAAATATTACTCTCAGTCTTTACATTATCGGGATCTACAGAGTTTGAGCGACCGATAGCTTCTCCGGGTGTTATTAATTGGGATCATGCTTTAATTCAAGCTCAAAATGCATTTCCGGACGCTAAATTAAGAATGGTTAGTGGTCCAAAAACCGAAAAATCTCCAGCATCGGTTCGAATGAAACAAACTCAAGAGTGGCACCAAAACGGACGAACCTATGCTTATATAAATCCTGAAACTAGCCAAGTAGTTGCGATCAAAGATGCATTGAAACTAACTCGAGCAGAGCAGGGAAATAATATGTTATATCCTATTCATTCAGCGGCGGTAGGTGGGCGACTAGTGGATTTAATGACTGCATTATCAGGTATTGCGCTTTTAATGCTTTCGCTAATTGCTAGCTGGACATTTATAAAGCGGTTGAAGCGCTAAATAACTTTTCATTTTGAATGGTAACGGGTATAAAACAAAAGGCGTTTTGTTGTCTGGTACAAATCAAACCAGTGTTTCAACTGAAGAAATGGGTTGGGTTACTAAAAAACAAATATTAGGTAAAGTCTTTTACCACTTTAGCGCTTATGAATAATCACTTTTGCATTAATTAACTTTTAGTTTACTTAAGTAGTTAAAATATATGCTTTTTTACAAAGGTGATTTTTTATATAAGTGGCTCAATAGTATGCCGTTTAGGTTGCTATAACTTGTTAAAGTTAATGCCATATTGAAATGGATAAAGTTGTTAATATACAACGAGAGCATATGGCTTTGTGTGGAGTGTATTTTACTTATTTATTTACAAAGCTAAACACTTAAGCATATCAAGTTTATTTAATTAATCTGCTTAAGTGTTTATTATTTAAGGTTGTTGCTTAGTGTTTAATATTTATTACTTCACTCTTTAAATATCTTCAACAGCTTTTGGGTTTGGACCATAAGTATTTGCATCGTGACTGTCTTGAGACAAAAACACCAGTAAAACAATAATCCCAATTAAAGGTATCAAAGAGATTAACTGCCACCAACCGGTTCTACCTGTATCGTGCAACCTTCGGGCAGCGATACTAATTGATGGTACAAACAATGCTAAACTAACTAACATTGAAATAAACCCAATACCAATAATGGCATCTAATATGCCTAAACCAATAATTATAACCACATACATTAATACAAACATCCAGTATTCTTTGCGTCTTGCTCTTCCTGTAAAGTCAGCATATTTTTTTAATGCGTCTATAAAGTATTCCATTTAATTTCCCTTTTATTTATACCTGTTACCAATAAAGATGCCCACTCAAACCTGCATCTTGAATGATAACGGGTATATAACAATTATCTAATTTACACGTTTAATTACATGTGCTGTTTAATGTATATGATTTTACTGCCTAAATTCAAGTATAAAGCACTACTGCAAAGTTATAAATTTACCTTAGAGAAGTTATAAGTAACATAGATTAGCTAATGAAAATGATTGTTATTTGTATTTACATGTATTTTACAACAGGTATAATACTCGCAAAATTTATAGGTTTCTTTTTTATAAGAGAGTTTGTGTGAAAAAAATTAAATTTAGTTTTATTGCGGTATATGTAATGTGTGCCACCTCAAGTATGGCTTTTGAAGACGTGGCTAAAAATATAGATAATAATATTGAAAAAATAGAAGTCACTGGCACTTATATAGAAGGTTATGCAGCAAACAAAGTAGGTGGTGCGTCAAGGCTTGATTTGTCTGTTATTGAAATACCACAATCTGTATCTGTGATCAGTGGTGCGCAAATGGCTGATTTTCAATTAAAAGACGTTAACTCAGCACTATATAGCGCAACAGGTTTAAATATTGAGCGAATTGAAACTGATAGGACCTACTATACTGCTCGTGGGTTTGATGTGACCAATTTTCAAATTGATGGGGTGGGTTTGCCGTTAACTTCTGGCAATAATCACGCCAATGAAGATACTGCCATTTATGAGCGAATTGAAGTTATTCGTGGAGCCAATGGCTTAATGACAGGTGTTGGCAATCCTTCTGCCACCGTAAATTTTATTCGTAAAAGACCCACTCAAAACACCCAAATTAGTGTAAATGGTTCACTGGGATCATGGAATAATAGACGGTTCGAAGTTGATGTATCTACACCTGTTTCCGATGCCGTTGGTGTCAGGTTTGTTGCTGTACAGCATGAAATGGAATCGTACCTTGACCGCTATCAAAAAGATAAATCTGTATTTTACGGTTTCGTTGAAGCGCAATTGACTGATAGTACTGATATTTCAATCAGCCATAGTTATAACAAAAGTGAAGCTACAGGGAATCTTTGGGGTGCCAACCCTCTTTATTATTCTGATGGTTCAGCTACCAATTTTGATTCTTCTGTGGGGACTTCAGCTAATTGGTCTTTTTGGGACGTTACCAAAAATAATACCGTGATAGAGTTAAATCATTACTTTAATAGCAACTGGAGTTTACGAAGTACTTATTCGCGCAAAACAACTGACGAAGACAGTGAATTGTTTTATGTTTTTGGAACACCTAATAAAATAACGGGTTTAGGTTTAACAGGGTATGCAAGTGAATACTTAAATGATGATGAACACACCTTATTTGACGCTTATATATCGGGCGATTTTACACTGTTTGGGCGTTCACACGAGTTAGTAGCAGGTATTAATTTTGCAAAAATGAGTTATATAGATCAATCCCTATACGACAATACTACCGGTAATGGTTTTCCTGCAATGCCAAAGTTAGAAGATTGGAATGGTAATGCCGTTAGAGCCACTTTAAAAGACGGTAAAACAGGAAGTGACGTAAGTAATAAGCAAAAAGCCGTTTATATTACTGCACGTTTAAATTTGTTTGAAGGTTTTAATACTATTATCGGAGGCAGATATAATGACTGGGAAGCGACAGGAACTTCCTATAGTAAAACTCAAAATAGTGAAGCAACAGAATTTATCCCTTATTTAGGTTTAGTGTATCAAATTACGCCCGAATTAATGGCATACGCAAGTTACACCGAAACCTTTGTTTCTCAAACAGAGCAAGATATTAACGACCAATTACTAGACCCTATTACCGGTAACAATCAAGAGCTTGGCTTGAAATATTCATTTTTCAATGAATCACTTATTGCAAGTTTTGCCTATTTTGATACTGAACAAGTCAATGTTGCTACCTTAGATCCTCGCACTAAAGATTTAGCTATCGATAAGCAACGACATATCCCAATTGACGGCTTGTCAAGCCATGGTGTTGAGTTTGAAGTAGCCGGACAACTTGCCGAGGGTCTACAAATAAGCGCTGGTATTACCGACTACAGTATTTCTGGCGACGAGGCTGTATCTAACTACACACCTGACACGTTAATTAAGATTGCAGCTACTTACAGTTTACCTCAAATTGAAGGTTTAACGTTGGGGATCAACATGCGCTGGCAAGGTGAAATATCTCGTGATCAAGGCATTGTAGGTGTTGATTTTGCAAATGCAGGTCAAAAAATAATTACCACACAAGACGCTTATGCAGTGGTTAACTTAATGGCAAGATATGAGTTTACTGATAATGTTTCGCTTACCATTAATGCTAATAATGTTACCGATGAAAAGTACTTAAATAGCTTATATTGGGCTCAAAGTTATTATGGCGCCCCTGCAAATTATAGTGCAACAGTTACTTGGAAATTATAAATATTGGTACCTATACCCGTTATCATTCAATCGCTCTGAAACGAGTATCTTGATTGATAACAGGTATATACAATAAAGTTAGAGTACTCGTATGAGAAAAAAACTATTTAAATGGCACTCTATCGGTGCATTAATCGCAATACTACCTGTCATCATTATTTCAGTTACGGGCAGTATTTTGGTGTTTAAAAGTGAAATAGATACATGGTTAATGCCAGAGGCAATGACAGTAAATGTTAACCAGTCACAGCAGCGCTTATCGCTTGATGTACTGATTGCTAAGGTAAAAGAAGAAAATCCTAAATATGAGGTAGGCACGTGGGAAATTTTTGATAATGTTTATGATAATACAGCCAGATCAGATACGGCGTATTTAATTGAACGAGGCACAAATACTTGGGCAAAAGTTTACTTAAATCAATATACCGGTGAAATGTTGTCAACACCCGTTGGTACAAGTGATGATCTTACCGATTGGTTATTAGATTTACATTATAAGTTTTTACTTGAAACTAAAGGGATGTTTATAGGTGCAATTGTTTCATTAATACTATTATTTTTAGGGATAAGTGGCATTATATTGTATCGAAAATTCTGGTTGAATTTTTTTACATTAAGGATGAAGTTAGCGGCAAGGATCTTTTTTAGTGATTTACATAAAATGGTTGGGATCAGCTCGTCGCCGGTTTTACTTATTTTAGCGTTTACCGGAGCGTATTGGAATATATTATTGGTGGTACACGAAATAACAGAGCATGTTATTGAAGAACCTCATAAAATGACTGCGCCGCTTCATAACGCAGATTTATCTATTCAAACGTTATACGAACAGTCTAAAAATGAAATAGATAGTTTTACTCCCAACTATTTAGTTTTGCCCTTTGAGTCTAACTTAGATATTACTTTTTATGGTGCCGTAGAAAGCTCAAACCCCCTAAATAGTGAATATGCTAACTTTGTTACCTTTGATAAAAATTCAGGTAAATCAATACTGACTCAAGACATAAGAACCACAAACGTTTTAATGGTAATAGATGACAGTTTTAGAAAACTGCATTTTGGTTACTTTGCAGGTTTAACAAGTAAAATTCTTTGGTGTGTATTAGGTTTTAGTCCGGTGATTTTAGCGTTTACGGGGCTTTATCTATATTGGTTTAGAAAACGCAAAAAATTTACCAAACCAAAAAATAAATCAGCGTAAACAAGTTAAAACTCGATTCTAAACTTAACAAAACACTTATTAAGATGTGAACAACACGCCAAGCTAGTATCAACAGTTGACTTGGATTTATATACTGGTTAGCAATCAAGAAGCTCATTTTAAAGTACTTGAGCGAAATCATTTTATAAAGAAATAACCGCTCAAGCACTTCTTCGCTGAGTTTAAAAACAATTTATGCGACGTTATTAAGTTTAGTTGGGTCTTGACATGAATGTAGACTTTAGATTTTGTCTGGAACGTAAAGTCTGCGCCTAAATTTTTTTAATTCCCACTTAAACATGCATCTTGAATGATAACGGGTATAATCTCTTTTATTCAATAGTATTGAAAGAGTTTACATAATGGCATCAGACAGATACGGCACAAGTACTCACTATAAAAGCCAAGAAAAAGGTTATCGTGATAGGGCGTTAAAATTATATCCTTGGGTGTGTGGACGATGTGCCCGAGCGTTTGAGTATTCTAATTTGAGAGAATTAACGGTACATCATATTGACCATGATCATACCAATAACCCTAACGATGGCTCAAATTGGGAGTTGTTATGTATATATTGTCACGATAATGAACATGCTAAATATACCGATCATGCAAATTATAGTACCGAAGTTAAACCAGGTGAAAATAATCATGAACAAGCAACGTATAACCCGTTTGCTGATTTAAAATCGCTTTTGAAAAAGTAGCTAAAGAGATCCTACTCAACATTTGCAAGATGGTTCCTATACCCTTGGGCACCAAAGTAGCGGATAGATTTTTTTAGTTGTACTTTTTTAGCGATAAGCCGATCGTTGCAATAAATTTTTACTACATGCTTATCACCATTATTATCTATAGCGTACTGATGGTTTTCGTTTAAGCGAAGATCATCAAATTCTGTTTTCATAATTAATTTCATCACCACTCCAAAGGTAATCAATATTACCCAAGTTAAACCTTTACACTTTAAAACCTACCGTACAAATACCTAATACATTGAAACTAAAGTACCTACGCTAGCTTTTTTGTTTAATTATTTAGTGTTTGCTCATTAATAAGTTAAGTTCTTTTTTGGCTAAATAATTATCCATTTTTGATCGTAATAATTTATATAATAAAATAGAGCCATCAATTTCTTCTTTGCGATTGGTTAAACTTTCAATGTTTAAGCCTAAGGGTAAATCGTAAGGTAATATAGCATCTAAAATTTGCTGTAAGCTGTTTACACAAATTCTAATTGACTCATACAAAGAATTATTGGCATTGAGAATACGCAAACTTGTAGCTTCAGGAACGCTAACGCCCAACCAATCAATAAATTCTAAGGTTTTTTTACTGCCACAAGGTGAAAAAGTCAGAATAAAACGCTGCGGTTTTATACCTTGTAATTTACATTCAATTGCGTAGCGCGTTAGCATATCAATAGTAGCTTGTGGATTATAAATGGCTTGCGAAATAAAAAAGTTACAGCCTTGTTGATGTTTTTCAATTAATCTTTCATGCTCGTTACCTTTACTTGCATGGCGTTCAGCTATAGTAACACCACCAATAAAAAAGTTATTTTCATTATTAACTAAGGTGTTGTAAGCCTTTTTTAAAGACAACGATATTTTATTTTTTTGGGAGGGACTACCAACTAAAACAATATCTTTAACGCCATATTGAGTCCAAGCCTCGTTTGCCCAAAGATCAAAATCTTCAGCATTTGACTGAATTACACTTTTATAAGTAATAACCGGACGTTGGGATTTTTTATTTAATAGTGACGAATACAAACGCGGATCGTGAGTTGATTTAAAAGGAAAAGGTCGTGGTTTGTTAGTGCGTGAATTTTCATCTTGAATGTCGTATACAATCAAGCCATCAAAATCAATATCACTTACACGCTCTAGTAATTTATTGGCGATGCTTTCCACTTCATCAAGTGGTGTATCACTTTTAGGAGGCGTGGTGCCAATAAAATAAACTCCACGATGGATATCGTTATATCTAGCTTTTAATTCAGATTCGTTTTTCACAAGTTAAATTCTTTAATGGACGTTTAGACGTCTATATAGTCTTATAGTTTATCAATATTGTCAAGGATCATTCGTAACGATACTGATATTATTCAGGTTCATAGCTTAGCGTATTAAAGCATTATTTACGTAAGCACTAATTTCTATTTATATTTTATATTTTGGCTGAGAGTAAAGTAAAAATGCAAAAAAGCAGGTTAGATAAATTTATTACTGCTGCGCTTATAAAAAATAAGCGTGAAGCTAAATTACTGCTGGCGCAAAATAAAGTTAAAGTTAATGGCGTGGTGGTTAATGATGCTAGTTTTCAAATAAACAAATTCTCGAATATAGAAGTTAATGAGCAAACTTTACAACGTAATTCGCCTATTTATATGATGTTAAATAAACCTATTGGCGTAGTTAGTGCCACCAAAGATAATATTCATAAAACCGTATTAGATTTAATTACTATTACTGAAAAACATACTTTGCACATTGTTGGGCGATTAGATTTAAATACATCAGGATTAGTGTTGTTAACCAATGACAGCAGTTGGTCTGAGCGTTTAACGTTACCCGATCGTAAAGTGCCTAAAACCTATCAAGTAACTTTACAAAACAAGCTTACACCTGATTATGTTTCGGCCTTTAAACAAGGTATGTATTTCGAATATGAGAATATAACCACAGCGCCAGCCGAGTTAAAAATTAAATCTGAGTATGTTGCACACGTAACCTTAATGGAAGGAAAGTATCATCAAATTAAACGTATGTTTGGTCGTTTTAGAAATCCGGTAGTTAAGCTGCATCGAAGTACTATAGGTAACTTACATTTAGATCATAATTTACCAGTGGGAGCCAGTCGATACTTAACGCATGAAGAAGCTAGCAATATATTTTGTAATACCAATAATTAACCTCAATTATTGACGACGATAACTCGTCCAGTACCTAAGCAATATCATATACCCGTTACCATTCAAAATGCAGGTTTGTGTGGGAACTAAAAACAATTTAGGCACAGATTTCAAGTTCCAAGCGAAATCTAAGGACGACATCCATGTATGCAAGGCATTAAATTTATGTCATGGTTTTTCTCGGTAACTGCTCCTGCGTTATCCTAATGCTCTACATCCCAGGAGAAACATGACTACACTTAATAACGCCACATAAATTGTTTTTAGACCTATCGAAGAAGCGCTTGAGCGTTTATTGCTCTAAAAGCTGACTTCATCGTTAATACTTTTTATCAGGGAGCGACCATTACAACATAGTATTGCCTTGAATTACTTACTATAAACATTGACGCTCACGCGCTCTGAAACGAGTATTTTGATTGGAAACGGGTACATACAATTTAATCACAACATACTAAGGTATTAGGCACTATATACTGGGCCATTTAATTCTAATTGAGTAAGATAAACCCTTAGTTCAAATTCTAGTTGGTGATAATTAGGTAACATATGTTCGCAGAGTTTATAAAAGGCTTTGTTATGATCCTTTTCTTTTAAATGCGCTAATTCATGTACCACAATCATATTTAAAAATGGCTCTGGTGCAATTTTAAACAAACTACCAATGCGTAGCTCATTTTTACTTTTCAGTTTGCTACCTTGTACTCTAGAAACATAAGTGTGCAAGCCAAGAGCATTGTTAACTACATGAATTTTATCATCGTATTTCACTTGGCTTAAGGGATCAGATTTTTTTAAATATTGATTTTTAATTGTTAATACGTATTTTCTTAAGGCTTTGTCGTGATAAATGGTATGAGGGGCTGGGTATTTATTTAACAGAAAAGTTTTTAATGAATTTTGATCAAGCATAGTCTGAATTTTATCTGTTAGCTCAGTTGAATACGCTGATAAATATTTTAAGGGCGCTGTCATAATAATTAAATTTTTAAATATAAAGTAGGATCAAAAAATCATTATAATGGTAATTTTTTTAGCTAGCTAATAAGTTACTAACACATTAAAAACTTACCTAAACTGGATCTGTTTTCAGATTAAATTAGGTATAATCACTCTTAGCTAATAACCCCTTATAAAAAACATAAAAGAGTTCTTTTAATAAGTAAAAGTAATAAGTAAAAGTGATGAGTAAAAGCAATGAGTAAAAAAGGTTATGCATGTATAGGTTTATTTAATCCTAAATCACCTGAAAATGTAGGATCAGTTATGCGTGCCTCAGGTTGTTATGGGGTACATTCAGTTTATTACACGGGTAAACGCTACGATCTTGCTAAAGCCTTCTATACCGATAAAAATAACGTTCATTTAACTATTCCACTAATAGGGGTTGAAGATTTAAAAAATACCGTCCCGTTAGGTTGTGTGCCCGTTGCCGTTGAATTAGTAGAAGGCGCTAAATCGTTAGTTAACTATAAGCACCCACCACGTGCCTTTTATATTTTTGGCCCTGAAGATGGCACTTTAAAAAAACATATTACTGATTTTTGCAGAGAAACTATTTATGTACCAACAGAGGGATGTATGAATTTAGCGGCTACTGTGAATGTTATTATGTACGACAGAATGGCTAAAGGCGATAATTTTTCAAATCATTAATTGGTTTTTATAGCTCTTAATTTATAACTTTACATCAATTAGTTAAAATATTTTATTAGCCCAGCGAGTCAATCCAGCAGTAACACTACCAAAATTATCGCCCAATACCACGGGCGTATCGTTAAATTGCTGTTTAAAAAACTCATTAAAGATGGGCGATTGTGCAGTACCGCCAGTCACAAATATTACATCAGGTTGTTGACCGGATTGAGAAACTGCCTCATGCATTAATGAAGCAATGCCTTTTAACTCTCGTTTAATACCTGTCAATAAGGTGTTTTTAGTGACTATACTTTGCAGGTTATCCTCTAAATCTGATAAATCAATAATGTGTTGTTCGTTATCGGTTAAACTAATTTTAGCTTGCTCTGCGCCGTTTACGATTAGGTAGCTGAGCTTTTCTTGTTGAACTTTCAATAGTCTGTTAATTAATTCAGGTTGTTTAGCATCGCGCACTAGTTGTTGTAAAAAACGCATGTTAGCATCGCTGTAAAATTCGTTTTGTTCATTAATTTTATTAATGGCAACCGCCTGATAAAAAGAATTAACCGGCATGGGTTTACCAGAAGCCAATAAGCTATTAATACCCAACTCTGGCATTATTCCGCTTAAAGCTAAACCAATATCAAAGTCATTACCGCCAATTCTTTCACCACTGTGCCCAAGTAAATGTTGAGTTCGATCATCAAAAGCACTAAAAGTAGGGCCCATCAACAACATGGAACAATCGGTCGTTCCACCACCAATATCAACCACAAGTACTTTAGTTTCTTTTTTAAGGGTTGATTCAAATTCAAAACCAGCTGCTACGGGCTCATACTGAAATTCTACGTGTTTAAATCCAACACGTTTTGCTGCGTTAGTTAATACGGTTATCGCTTGTTGGTTGCTTTCTTCGCCTCTTAAACCCTGAAAGTTAATAGGGCGGCCTATAACGGTTTGTGTTATTTCTTGATCTAACGATTGCTCAGTTAGGTTTTTTATATTTGCCATCATTGCCGCGACAATATCTTCAAACAGCTGTACTTGTTGAGGATATAAACCACTTGCCCCTAAAAAAGATTTAGGTGACTTTATATAATATCCTTCTTCGGGATCAGCTAAATAAGCTTGTAGGGCTTTTTTACCAAAAAATAAATCTGACGAAATACCTTCTTGTTTAAGCTCACGTAAAACATTATTACCTTTTTGGAGTTGTTGCTTACGTTGCTCTTGAAATGATTTTTGCTCTGCTAAGCTCAACTGCTGTTGTAACCAGTTAACAATCACTTCTCTACTAGGAGCATATAACGTTGAGGGAACAAATTTTCCGTAATTATCTAAAGGTATTATAGAGGGCGAACCGTTTTTCATTACGCCTACAGCGCAATTTGAGGTACCGTAATCAAAACCGATCATAGCTTTATCCATAGGTAAAAAATCGCGTAGAATACCCATGAAAATCCTTTTCCGCAAGTGAGAATTTGGGTTATATAACGGGTATTTTAGTAAACTTTTAATGAATTTTAACGAGTACAATGAAATATTTATATTTATTATTTACATTAATAAGCTTTTTTAGCTTTTTTAGCTTTAGTGCTGATGCATTAAAACCCTTTAAAAGTGATGGTTGTAGTGCTTTTCCTAATGGTACATTTAAACAGCAAAAACTTTGGCTAAGCTGTTGTGAAATACATGATTTTGCTTACTGGAAAGGCGGAACCTATAAGCAACGCATTGCCGCAGATTTGGAATTAAAGCAGTGTGTTACTCAAGTGGGCGAACCGAAAATTGCTATATTGATGCTTTTGGGAGTCAGAGTAGGGGGGACACCTTATTTACCAACTAATTTTAGATGGGGATATGGTTGGTCTTACCCAAAGGGCTATAGCGTACTTACCTTAGATGAATTAAATCAAATTGAACAATTATCAAAAGGGATACCCTTTAAAGCGTTAAATTCAAAATCACCAACAAATTAAATACTTTATTTAAACAGTATATAGTAAGATAAATCGAGTAATAAAGGTGTACATATGGGAAAGTTTACTTATTAAAGGGGACCCTTTATTGAAAACCATAGCCCATCTTAAGGAAATGCTAATTATAACTTAATTAGTGATAGAGATTTAATGACTTATACAACAAGAAAGCTTTTTTATTTTTGCTCACTATTATTTCTTTGTATGAGTAACTACTGCTTAGGTGAACCGGTTAAAAAGTTGACTGTAATTTATCCAGAAGTTGATGCTCCTAATGACGCCACTTTCTCCCAAATTATTCAGGGTATTAGAGCTGAATTTAAAGGGCAGATTATCCCTCTAAGAATTCCTCGTAATTTTGATGTAAAGCAAGTTTCTAAAAACGTATTTACTTCACAAGTCATTATTCTGGGGAAACGAGGTGTGAGTATCGCGAATGAGTTTTATCAAGAAAAGTTAGTGGTAATAGGAGCATTGCCATTAATACCAACCCACTTGTCTGGTGTGAGTTTAATGGCTTCTCCTACTGTGCTTTTTGAAACGTTAGGTGAATTAGCTCCACAAATTAATATTATCAATGTTGTTTATAGTGCTTCATCAGCTTGGTTAATTGAAAATGCTAAAATAGTTGCTAAAAGTAAAGGCTACATATTAAAGGCTATTCTAGTTGATGATTTAAAAATGGCCGTTAAAACCTATAACAATTTGTTTGAAAAAAACACCAGTGAAAATGTTGCTATTTGGCTGCCTTTAGATCCCATCACAACTAATGAACAAATTATTTTACCAACACTGCTTGAAAAGGCATGGAAAAAGAAAATTGTTGTTTTTTCAAGTAAACCGACTCATGCAAAGCGAGGTGCTTTATTCTCAGCTTTACCAGACAACATGGGTTTAGGTAAGCAACTTATAAAATTAATGAGTGTGCTTAATTCTAATAACGTTATCAAAAACTCAAAAAATAATAATTTGGTAGTAGTTAAACCATTAAATGCTATAAAATTGGCCGTTAATTTAAGGACTGCTGCTCATTTAGGGTATAACTACCAGCCTTATTTGTTATCGAGATTTTCTCAAACTTTTCCTAAATAACCTTCATATGAGAATAATTTGAATCGGTTAAAAATATCTGAACGCAGTATAAAAGCGCAAGTTATTATTTTTATAATAATAGCTATTACTTTAATGATTTTTGTATTGAGTTTAGTAACTTCTTCATTGGTAAATCAGCAATACCGTCAATTAATGCAAAAAAATGCACTACAAATTACTGATGGTTTGGCCAAACAAGCAGTATTTTCTGTTTTATCAGGTTCAGAACAAAATGCAAAAGAGGCTATGGACCAGGTGTTAGGTTTTGAGTCAGTTGTAGCTGCTCGCATTATGTTAGACAGTGATGAACCTTTTATTAGTCGTGGTGTTTTTCCAAACGTTATTAATAAACAGCACGCACATTTACTCAATACTAATATTTCGATTGAAACAGATAATTTCTGGTTTATTACTTCTCCTATTAGTGTAAAAACCGATCTAAATGACGATGAAAATAACGAGCTAAGTTTTGAAACCACGCAAATTGCTAATGAAACCATTGGTTACGCTGAGGTTATATACAGTAAATCTCTCCTCATTGAGGCTCAAACACAGGTTACTATTTTAATAGCATTAGTGGGTTTAATTTCAATAATTATTTTAAGTATTATAATGTACTTAGGGTTAGTTAAGTTATTTATCCCGCTGCGTAATTTGGCGATTACCATGCAATTAGCTGAAACCACTGGAAAATATTTTTTTGCTGAAAATACGGGAGCCAAAGAAATTAAAAGTATGGCACAAGCTTTTAATAACATGATGAGAGTGTTAAAAAAACAAGAAAATGATATAAAGCTGCATCGAGACAGGCTTGAAAGTGAGGTAAAAGTAAGAACATATGAATTAGTTGAAGCCCGAGATGCTGCATTGGCAGCAAGTCGTCATAAATCTGAATTTATTACAAACATAAGCCATGAATTACGCACTCCAATTCAATCTATAATTGGCTATGGTGAGTTGGTTTCAGAAGAACTTGGCTTAGAAGGTCAGTATACTCTGGTAAAAGATATGGATCGCATTGCAAAAAACTCTCAACGGTTATTAAATATGATCAATAATTTACTTGATTTAGCTAAAGTCGAATCAGGTAAAGTGGACGTGAATGTGACGGAAGTTAATCTTGCATCGCTCATCTTAACCATTAAAGATACTATTTCCCCCTTAGCGTCAAAAAATAATAATACTTTTTCTATTGTTCAAAATTATCGAGTTAAAACCCTTCAAACAGATAAAGAAAAAGTTGAACAAGTTCTTATTAATCTACTAAGTAATGCTTGTAAGTTTACTGAAAATGGATTTATTACTTTTACTATTAATAATAATAGCCATTACGTTCAGTTCAACGTTAAAGACTCTGGAATTGGTGTAACTAAAGCACAGCAAAATTACATTTTTGAAGAGTTTAGGCAAGTAGATTCTAGCCAAACTAGAAAATTTAGTGGAACAGGGCTTGGTCTTGCTATTTCAAAGGAATTTATCGAACTCCTCAATGGTACAATAACTATTGAAAGCCAACTTGGTAAAGGATCTGAATTTATTGTTACATTACCGCTTAATTATACCCGTTATCATTAAAGATGCAGGTTTCAGTGGTAACGGGTATATAGCAATTAAATAGGTTGTTATTATCTGTGTTTATTATTTTATGAATAATACCGCGGTAACTACAATGCTACAGTTAATCAATAAATTGCGGTATAAAAGCTAATGCCTTTCACCTTAAATAAGCGGCATTTGGTGCTTGATCTTTGTTTCTTTAGTCTTTAGTTTATTACTAATATCCTTAATGCATTTTGGCTTAGCTATGTAATATCCTTGGGCAAAATCAACGCCGAGTAGGTCAAGCTTTTTTAGGGTTGCTTCATTTTCAACAAATTCAGCAATAGTTTTTTTATTAAGTGCTTTAGCTGTTTGGTTAATAGCTTTGACCAAAGCGGCGTCTGTTGAATCATGTATCATGTCTTTTACAAATGAACCGTCGATTTTCACATGTGCTGCAGGAATTTGTTTTAAATAGGTAAATGTACTAAAGCCTGTGCCAAAGTCATCAATGGCAAAGCTACAACCAATTTCATTTAGGCGATTAATTAATCGTTGAGTTCCGGTGATATTTGATAGGCTGGCACTTTCAGTAAGTTCAAAAATGATACGTGAAGGTTGAATATTATATTGAGATAGTTTTTCTTCTATATATAGAACTAAGCGGTCATCACTAAAAGCTTGAGCAGATAAGTTTATTGCAACTTTTTCTAATAAGCTGTAATCATGCATTAGCTTTATGGCTTTACCTATAACATGGCGATCTAATATATTCATATCACCGGCTTTTTCTAAATAAGGTATGAATTTATCAGGATAAACGAGAGAGTCATCTACAATAAGCCTCACTAATGCTTCGTAACATTCTATTTTACGTGTTTTTACCTCAATAATGGGCTGAAAGTGCAGTGTAATGTTATCTTCTATGAGTGCTTTTTGTAATTTTTGAGCCCACTCAAAGCTTTGTTTTATTTCATCTGTAAGTTTATCTTCGTGAGTAAAGGTGTGTACTCTGTTGCGACCATTATCTTTAGCAACAAACATGGCAATATCAGCCTGTTGTAAATATATGTCGCTTGAAGGGGCTTTGCCATCAATAGCTGAAATGCCAATACTACAACTTACCTTATAGACTTTATCACCAAAACTAAAGTTAGCTTCTTCAATAGTTTTACATATTTGTTGTGCTAGTTTTTGCGCTTTATCAATCGCTGTGTTTTGTAAAATAATAGCAAATTCATCACCACCAATTCGGCATAAATAATCACTAGATTTTACTTTATCAGACAATAATAATGAAATCTCTTTCAGTACAAGATCGCCTTGTTGGTGACCTTGAGAATCATTAATTACTTTGAAGTGATCTAAATCTACATAAAGTAATGAATTAATGTTATTTGTGAGTTTAGATGCTTTGGCTATTTTAACGAGCACCTCATCAAAATAGTAACGATTATGTATACCGGTTAAAGTATCGTGAAGGGCAACGTGTTGTAACTTTTCTTCAGCAACTTTTCTAAGTGAGATATCATCAATGGTGCCAGATATACCCATAAAGTTATGATGTTCATCTTTATAAGATGTTAATGTTAATTCACACCAAAAAAATGTTTTAGTAAAGGTTTTTAAAGTAAACTCTACTCGTTTTTTTTCAAGTTTTCCTCGTTTTAATAGTTGGTAAGTTTCAGATAAAACTAATTTAATGTCACTACTTAATTCATGAACATAATCAGTTAATGGTTTACCTATACTATCGGAAATTAAATAGCCTGTAGTTGCTTGCCATGCATTATTTAAGAATGAAATATTACCTTCTGCGGTTAGCTCTATAACAATGTTATTTAAACTATTTAATATGCGGTAATGAACTTTTGATAACAATTCAAACTTTTCTTGTTCTTGTCTTAAAGCTTGTGCTTTAAATGAAAACTGTTCATTTGCAATAATAAAATCTTCACGCTTTTCTGCAATGCTACACACTTTTCTTAGTTGCTCTGCTTTGAAAGGTTTTTGAATATAATCTGAGGCTCCATTATTTAGGAGTAATTCGGCTAAATCAGCATTCCCGTGGGCAGTCATTGCTATAACTGTTTGATTTGGGTTTAAAGCCATGATGTGATCTAAAACTTCATCTCCAGACATTTCTGGCATCATAATATCTAAAAGTACAATATCGTAAGGTGTTAATTTTAATTTTTGTAAACCAATTAAACCATTTTCGGCTAACTCAAGATCATAATTATGTTTCAACATACGTTCAATAAGTTCAGCGGTATCGTGAGTATCTTCAATAACTAATATTTTAGTTTTTTGATTTAAGTTGTTTTTACCTACAATGGTGTCTTGAACAATCGTAGCAAGTAAGTTTATTTCTTGAAATGAAATTACTCTATTTACATCAAAAATTTTTGCCGTTGTTTCTGCAATTCGTTCGCTATGATTTTCTGTTATTAAAATTACCGGAACTTTAGCGTCAACAGATAAGATGCCAGAACGAATTAGTCGTGTTAACTTCCAACCATCTACTTGTCCTATTGCGACTTCGGTAATAACAATATCAATATGTTTGGTGCGAAAAATCTCGACTGCCTCGATACTATTTTTAGCATGAATAAGTAATGTTTCATTTGTTGATAGGTGTAAATTAACTTTATCAATAATAATTTCATTAGCTGAAATAATTAAAAATGTTAATGATTTATTTCGAGGAGTTTGTGTTTTTTTTAACAGCACTATTTTTTGTCAAACTACTTGATGGCAATTGTTCTATGTTTATATATTGTCTTGATTAAAGCAATGTATTAATAGAAAAAACTTTAAATGTAATAGGATATTTTAAAGTGGCTATAAAAGTTTTTTGATGATATTTGAAAAATATTAATAATACACAATTACTTACGAATAATTAGCAGTTAATACATTTGTTAGCTAGTACGCTAGTGAGTATTGTGAATTTATCAAATTTCCTTTAAACATACGAGTAAAGCTGACGTTCTGGGAGTTTACTCATTGCTGTTAATTTTAATAAAGCTTAATGCTGCAGTTAATTACACATAACTTTGGATATTATGACATTTTATATTTTAATAAATACTTCGATGTGAAGTACAATAATGTTAATTAAAATTAGTGTTAAATGTATACTGAATTTAGTTAATATTGAGTAGGAATTAATCGTTAATTAAGGGAAACATGTGAAAATTAAAGCGTGGATAATAACTTTTATTGTTATTGCAGCAGTATTATTTGGTTTGTACTTTTATAAGCAACCATCGTTATCAACAAGCACAAAAGATGGTGGCGGTGGTTTTGAACCGTCGGCAACGGTTGAGGCGATTGAAACCACGTCCAGCCCTTTTAAAAAAACAGTTCAAGTTACCGGAGTTGTTAAAGCACCTAAACAACTCGTACTAAAAAATGAATTGGCTGGTAAAATTACAGAGCTTTCATTACCTTCTGGAAAAGTGATAAAAAAAGGGCAAACATTATTAACTCTTGATTCAACTAACGAGCAAGCTAGCTTAGTTGCGGCAAAAGCCCGTGTAACGTTAGCTAATCAAACGCTAAAACGCTATAAAAATCTTGTTGCTCGTAACGAAATTAGCGCTGAATTAGTAGATAAGGCAACGTCAGATTTAGCCATCGCAAACTCTGATGTTATTGCATTAAATACCCGTATTGAGAAAAAAACCATTACCGCTCCGTTTGACGCCATTGTAGGTTTGCATGAGTTAACCACAGGTCAGTATTTAGATAGCAGTAGCTCAATTGCTAATTTGGTAGGTATGAGTGATGTCTTATGGGTAGAGTTTTCATTACCTCAGTCTTATTCTGCTCTTGCTCTAAACGAATCCGTTAATGTTAATAGTTCAAGTGGCGTGCAATTATCTGCAAATATTATAGCGCTAGAGCCCACGCTAACAAGTCAGTCTCGTCAACTAAAATATAGAGCTCAATTTGGTATAAAAGATCATAATATTAAACCTTATTCTTTGGTTAATGTGGTTGCGCCAATCAGTAAAGCCGAAAGTAAAATTAGCATACCTGATGTAGCACTTACTAATGATCAATTTGGTCATTATGTTTTTACTTTAACCCCAGATGAGGGAGGCAAAGGCGCTTATAGAGCTAAACGTAAACAAGTTTGGATTGTTTTAAAAAACGAAGCTCAAGCGGTTATAGAGAAAGGGCTTGAAGTAGGCGAAATGATTGCCACCACTGGCGCATTTAAGCTGCGCGATGGTATGAAAGTTTATATCGCACAATCATCAAATACAGCTAAATAATAAGGAATATTATGGCGACTATTGAATATAAAAAAGCCAGTGTAATGGATATGTTTGTTCGCAAACCTGTGCTTTCTATTGTTTTGTCTTTAGCTATTTGTTTATCAGGTATATGGGCAGCGTTTGATATACCGGTTATTCAGTTTCCTCAAATGGAAAGCTCATCATTAGTAATAACTACATACTACACTGGTGCTTCAGCTAAGGTTGTTAAAGGATTTATTACCGACCCTATTGAACGGGTATCTTCTACCATTCCTGGGGTCGATTATGTTGATTCTTCTACCACTGCGGGTAGTAGTACCGTTACAGTTCATTTAAATTTAAACGAAGATAGTACTAAAGCGTTAGCCGAATTAAATACTAAGCTTAGTCAAATTAGGTTTGAATTACCCGAAGGTGCGCAAGATCCGGTGGTTTCCGTAGTGCGTGCTGATAGGGCATTCGCTGCTTTTTATTTAAATGTTAACTCCGATAAAAATAACCCTTCCATGTTAAGTGACTATTTAACTAGGCAAGTGCTTCCTACTCTTACCAGCATTGAAGGTGTACAAAGAGTTGGCTTAGAAGGTGGTAGAAAGCCAGCCATGCGCGTTAACTTAAATCCTGAACTTATAGCTGCCTATAATTTAAGTACCACTGAAATTTTTGCTGCCTTAAGAGCTAATAACACTATAGCCACATTAGGCTATAGCGAAAACGATCGTCAAAAAATTGATATTGTCACTAACTCTCAATTAACAAATGTTAAAGAGTTTGAAGAGCTTGTTGTAACTAAAATTAACGATGAAATTATTTATCTCAAAGACATTGCAAACATAACATTAGGTTCAGAGGAACCTAGGGTTACTGCACGAATTGATAATACTGATACTATTTATATTTCAGTATGGCCATTGCCCGGCGCAAATGAAATCTCAATCGGTGACGCGCTTTATCAATCGGTTGATGAAATTAATAAAACCTTGCCTAAAGGCATAGATATAGAGTTTGCCTACGATGGCACGCTTTATATGCGAGATTCTTTAAAAGAAATTATTATTACACTATTTGAAACCATCACTATTGTTGGGTTAGTCGTTTTAGCCTTAATGGGATCGTTTAGAAGTGCATTTGTGCCACTTATTACTATCCCAATTTCAATTCTAGGTGCTATTTGGACTATGTCATTGATGGGCTTTTCACTTAACCTGTTGACCGTGCTCGCTATTGTGCTTTCAGTAGGCTTGGTAGTAGACGACGCCATTGTAGTAGTTGAAAATGTTGCACGTTACATGCGTGAAGGTAAAAGTCGTTTTGAAGCGGCTTTACAGAGTTCACGACAATTACTTGTGCCTATAATTTCTATGACACTAACCTTAGCTGCGGTTTACGCGCCTATTGGTTTTTTATCGGGTTTAACCGGTATGTTATTTAAAGAATTTGCCTTTACTTTAGCCATTGCTGTTATATTTTCAGGTATTGTTGCGGTAACGTTATCGCCTATTATGAGCGCCTATATATCGCCATCAGACGGTAAAGAAGGCAGTATGACAAAATACGTGAACGCGATTTTTTTTCGTATTCAACGCGCCTATGCAAAGTTATTAAGTTTCGTTTTTACCATTAAAACTCAAATAGCATTAATTGCTGTTGTGGTGGCAATGCTAGCTATACCTTTCTACTTATATTCGGCAAAAGAGTTAGCCCCTATTGAAGATCAAAGTATGGTAATTGTTATTCTACAATCACCTCCTGAATCATCGATGGTATATAACGTAGAACACACCTCTAAAATGGTAGATAAATTATTAACCATCCCTAATACTAATGCTATATGGCAAGTGGTTTTCCCTAGTGGCGGCTTTGGTGGTTTAAAATTTGTTAAACCGCATGAGCGCGAAGAGGGTATTGAGGATCTAGTACCTAGTGTGTACATGAATTTAGCTGCAAATGCGGGCCTAAATTCACTACCAATTTTACCTCCCTCTTTACCGACTGCAGGACAATTTGATGTTGAGCTTGTAGTCAAATCTCCCGATCCTTATGAAACCATGAAAAGTTATACCGACAAAATAGTAGGTGCCGCATTTGCTAGTGGGCAATTTTTATTTGCCGATTCAGATTTAAAGATAGATTTACCTCAAATAGAACTAAATATTGATAGGCAGAAAATAGCTGATTTAGGTTTAAGCTTTGCTGAAATTAATCGACAATTAAGCGTGTTTTTATCAAGTAATTATGTCAACCGGTTTGACTCTAACGGTAAAGCATATCAAGTTATTCCTATGGTGAATGATAAAGTACGAGCTAACCCAGAAGAAATTTTAGGTTTAACGATTAAAAAGCCAGACAATACCTTAGTAACAGTTTCAAGCTTTGCTGACATAAAGTGGGTTGTCGGACCAAGAAAACTCACTACCTTTAATCAACAAAACTCAATTAAAATATTTGGTGGTGTATTACCCGGTGTAAGTAAAGAAGCCGCCTTAGCTACTTTAGAAAAAGCCGCTGCTGATATTTTACCTAAATCTTATGGCTTAGATTATGCTGGGGAATCTCGCCAAATTCGATCAGAGGGTAGTACCTTAATGAGTGTATTAGCTATCTCCTCTATTATTGTGTTTTTTATCCTAGCGATTCAATTTAATAGCTTTAGAGATCCACTCGTAGTGCTTTTAGGTTGTGTGCCATTAGCATTATCAGGTGCTTTGCTTTTACCTTTTATTGAATTAACCACTATTAACATATATTCACAAATTGGTTTAATTACCCTTGTAGGGTTAATTGCTAAAAATGGTATTTTAATTGTGGAATTTGCTAATCACGTTCAAGAGCAAGGTAAAACTAAATTAGAGGCAGTAACCGAAGCAGCAATTACAAGGTTAAGACCGATAATGATGACAACCGCAGCAACGGTTTTTGGTCACTTGCCTTTAGTATTTGTAACCGGAGCAGGTGCTGAAGCACGTAACAGTATAGGTATTATATTAGTGGCAGGTATGCTAATTGGAACACTATTTACTTTATTTGTCTTACCCGTATTTTATTTATGGTTTGCTGAAAAAAGAGAAAAAGTTATTGAAACGCAAGACTAATTATTTATAGATACTTATTAGTTTAGTAAAAAAAGGATAGATATAAGCAGGAAATACCCAACTATCTATCCTTTTTTATGTTTAAAATTAATGTTTAACCATCATTTAACCATCATTTAACCATTAACTTAACAATCACCATGCTTTTCCCTATAGCTTTAAGAAGCTTCAATTGTAAAAACTAGTTTTATTATCAATAAAAACGCTATTAAAAAGCTAATTAAAGTAAAGAGTAACTTTTTTAAATAAATTATTTAAAAGTTACTAAGTCATAAAAAAGCTATATTTTTCAGTACTTAAAAAGTACCAGTTATGAAGTTTTAGTCTTAGTAAAAAATAAATCAATAAAAGCTTTTATACTGTACGGTCGTACAGTATACTTGTTTCATTAAACGAATTAAGCACCTAAATCATTGTGGAGCAACAACGAATGAATGACAATAAAGAAAAAGCACTTTCAGCCGCATTAAGTCAAATAGAACGCCAATTTGGTAAAGGCTCAATAATGAAATTGGGTGATAACCGTACTATGGATGTTGAAACAATTTCTACTGGTTCTTTAGGGCTCGACATTGCTTTAGGTGCTGGCGGCTTACCTTTAGGGCGTGTAGTAGAGATATACGGACCAGAGTCTAGTGGTAAAACTACCTTAACATTAGAAGTGATTGCTGAAGCACAACGCAATGGAAAAATTTGTGCCTTCGTTGATGCCGAGCACGCCCTTGATCCTATTTATGCTGCAAAACTTGGCGTAAACATTAACGAATTATTAGTATCGCAACCTGATACTGGTGAACAAGCACTAGAAATTTGTGACATGCTAACTCGCTCAGGTGCTATTGACGTAATCGTAGTCGATTCAGTTGCGGCACTTACTCCGAAAGCTGAAATTGAAGGCGACATGGGTGACTCACACATGGGGCTTCAAGCACGTATGTTGTCTCAAGCCATGCGTAAGCTAACGGGTAATCTTAAACAATCAAATACCATGATTATATTTATCAACCAAATCAGGATGAAAATCGGTGTAATGTTTGGTTCACCTGAAACAACAACAGGTGGTAATGCATTAAAGTTTTATGCTTCAGTAAGGTTAGATATCCGCCGTATCGGTGCAGTGAAAAGTGGTGACGAAATAATAGGTAATGAAACACGCGTTAAAGTGGTTAAAAACAAAATTGCTCCACCATTTAAACAAGTTGAATTTCAAATTTTATACGGTGAAGGTATCAACAGTTTAGGCGAATTAATCGACCTTGGTGTTAAACATAATATGGTTGAAAAAGCTGGCGCATGGTATAGCTATAAAGGTGATAAAATCGGTCAAGGTAAGGCTAACTCAACTAAATATTTGCAAGATAATCCAGCTATTGCCAAAGAGCTTGACTCACGCTTAAGAGCCGAGCTATTAACTAAAAAAACGCTTGAAACTGAAAAAGTAGCAGAGCCTGCAGCAGAATAACCTTGCGGTTTATTTATAAAAAATCTCGGTAACCCCGAGATTTTTTATATAAATTTTCTAATTGAATAAATAGCGTAATAAAATAGCAAACGCAGAGCAAATAAAAACTAAATTGGTAAAATTAAACTTTTTGTCTTTTAGACGTCTATACGTTTAGATGTTGACATAGCCATAACGAAAAATGCTATAATCGATACAGCTAAATTTCAATGGTTAAAAGGTTGCGTATTATGCCGATAAAAATTCCTGATAAATTACCTGCCTTATCTGTTTTAAATAATGAAAATATTTTTGTTATGTCTGAGAACAGAGCTGCGCGCCAAGAAATTCGACCCATGCAAGTAGCATTACTTAATTTAATGCCGAATAAAATTGAAACAGAAATTCAAATTTTAAGAATGCTTTCCAATACACCACTACAAATTAATATTGAATTTGTACGAATTCACGCGAACGAATCTAAAAATACTCCTAAAGAACACTTAGAAAATTTTTACTGCTTATTTGATGATATAAAACATAAGCAATATGATGGGCTTATTGTAACTGGTGCACCATTAGCCTTAATGGATTATGATCAAGTAAACTTTTGGGATAAAATTTGCGAAGTGTTTGATTGGGCAGAAGATAACGTAACTTCCACTATGTTTTCTTGTTGGGCCGCACATGCAGCTTTATTTCATCACTACGGGCTACAACGAAGCTTAAGAAAGCAAAAATTATCAGGTGTTTTTACACACAAACCTAATGATGCTAAAGAACCGCTTACTCGTGGTTTTGAAGACACGTTTAAAGTCCCTCATTCTCGGTACGGTTATATTGATAAAAAAGATTATTTATCAATACCGGCGTTAAAAATAATTGCAGAATCAGAACAAGCTGGTGTGTATGTAGCGGCGAGTAAAAACAAAAAACAGGTGTATTTAACCGGGCATCCCGAATACGATGCCGAAACATTACATGAAGAATACTTACGTGATGTAAAATCTGGCGATAACCCCAAAATACCTGAAAGTTATTACCCAGATAATAATCCCGAAAATGAAATAAGTAGTGATTGGCGTAGTCATGGCAGTTTGTTGTTTACCAATTGGCTTAACTATTATGTGTATCAAATAACGCCATATAAGTTAGACGCCAACAACATGAAATCAATTAACCCCAATGATTAAATAAGCGAACACTTTTATTTAATACTAAATAATATTTAAAGCCCTTTTATCGGAAAATATGATGCAAAAGTCAGCTAGTTTTGAAATATTTGAGCAACAACTTCGTAAAAACATTTTAATACTTGACGGTGCAATGGGCACCATGATCCAAGCTTATAAGTTTGAAGAGCAAGATTATCGAGGTGAGCGTTTTGCCGATTGGCACTCAGATGTAAAAGGCAATAATGATATGTTGGTGCTTACACAGCCCGATATTATTAAAGCGATACACAGTGAATATTTAGAAGCTGGTGCAGATATTCTTGAAACAAATACCTTTAATGCTACCACTATCGCAATGGCTGATTACGATATGGAAGACTACAGCGTTGAAATTAATTTAGTTGCTGCGCAAATTGCTCGCCAAGCTGCTGATGAATTTACCGCTAAAAATCCAGACAAACCACGTTTTGTTGCTGGGGTTTTAGGGCCAACAAACCGTACTTGTTCAATATCTCCAGACGTAAACGATCCTGCTTTTCGTAATGTAACGTTTGATGAATTAAAAGATGCTTATATTGAATCAACTAAAGCATTAATTGAAGGTGGTTCAGATCTTATATTGATTGAAACCATTTTTGATACCTTAAATGCTAAAGCCGCCATATTTGCAGTTGAATGTGTATTTGACGAATTAGGTGTTCGCTTACCTGTCATGATCTCAGGCACCATTACTGATGCCTCAGGTCGTACATTATCAGGTCAAACAACCGAGGCCTTTTATAACTCGTTACGTCACGCTAAGCCAATTTCATTTGGTTTAAACTGTGCGTTAGGTCCGGTTGAATTACGTGAGTATGTACAAGAATTAAGTCGTATATCAGATACTGCTGTTTCTGCTCATCCTAATGCGGGTTTACCTAATGCGTTTGGTGAATACGATTTCACTGTAGAAGATATGAACTCACACGTAAGTGAGTGGGCTGGTTCTGGCTTTTTAAATATTATTGGTGGTTGTTGTGGTACAACACCTGAACATATTAAAGGCATGGCAGATTCAGTTGCCGGTCTAAAACCTAGAGAAATAAAACCTCGTGAAGTTGCTTGTCGTTTATCTGGTTTAGAGGCGCTAACGATTAAAGCCGATAGCTTATTTGTAAACGTAGGTGAGCGAACAAACGTTACCGGTTCTGCGGTATTTAAACGTTTAATCACAGAAGAAAAGTTTGATGAAGCCATCGCGGTTGCTTTACAACAAGTAGAAAATGGCGCGCAAATTATTGATATCAACATGGATGAAGGTATGTTGGACTCAAAAGGTGCCATGGTGCGCTTTTTGAACTTGATTGCGGGTGAACCTGATATCGCAAAAGTGCCAATTATGATCGATTCGTCTAAATGGGACATTATCGAAGAAGGCTTAAAGTGTATTCAGGGTAAAGGTATTGTTAACTCTATCAGCATGAAAGAGGGCGAAGATATTTTCCGTCAGCAAGCTGAATTATTACGCCGCTACGGTGCTGCTGTTATTGTTATGGCGTTTGATGAAGTAGGGCAGGCTGATACTCGCGAGCGCAAATATGAAATTTGTCATCGCGCATACCATATTTTAGTTGATGAAATTGGCTTCCCACCAGAAGATATTATTTTTGATCCAAATATTTTTGCCGTTGCTACAGGTATTGATGAGCATAATAACTATGCTGTTGATTTTATTGAAGCCGTAAAAGATATTAAAGACAACTTACCCTACGCCATGATTTCAGGTGGTGTATCTAACGTTTCTTTCTCATTCCGTGGTAATAACGCGGTACGTGAAGCGATTCATGCTGTGTTTTTATATCATGCTATTAAAAATGGTATGGATATGGGCATTGTAAATGCGGGTCAACTCGCTATTTATTCAGATATTCCAAAAGATTTACTAAAAGCTGTTGAAGATGTTATTCAAAATACAGACGATGGCGCTACCGAGCGTTTACTTGATGTTGCTGAAGAATATCGAGGTGAAGGTAGTAAGGCAAACAATAAAACTGATTTAACATGGCGTAAATTACCGGTTAATAAACGTTTAGAGCATTCATTAGTTAAAGGTATTAACGAATTTATTATTGAAGATACTGAGGCAGCTCGTTTAATTGCCGAGCGGCCACTTGATGTTATTGAAGGTCCGTTAATGGACGGTATGAATGTAGTGGGCGACTTATTTGGTGCTGGAGAAATGTTTTTACCTCAGGTAGTTAAATCTGCGCGAGTAATGAAACAAGCTGTTGCTCATTTAAATCCGTTTATTGAAGATGAAAAAACTGAAGTTAAATCAAACGGTAAAATATTATTAGCGACTGTAAAAGGCGATGTGCACGACATAGGTAAAAATATTGTAGGCGTTGTTTTACAGTGTAATAACTACGATATTATCGACTTAGGTGTGATGGTTTCTAGTGAGAAAATTCTACAAGTCGCGAAAGAAGAGAAGTGCGATATAATTGGTTTGTCAGGCTTAATTACACCATCGCTTGATGAAATGGTACATGTTGCTAAAGAAATGAAGCGACTTGATTATAATTTACCTTTGCTAATTGGCGGAGCAACAACGTCTAAAGCGCATACTGCGGTTAAAATTGAACCGCAATACGAAAACCCTGTAGTTTATGTGTCTAACGCATCGCGCTCGGTATCGGTAGTCAGTGCATTATTATCAGATGAACTTCGTCCTGCCTTTATGGAGCGTCAAAAAGAAGAATATGCCAGAGTAAGAGAGCGTCATTATAAAAAAGGTCCTCGTTCTACTTTAGTTTCTTTGGAAGTTGCGCGTAAAAATGCAGTGCCTATTAGTTTTGATGATTACACACCAACTGTTCCTGAAAAACTGGGCGTTACCGTTCTAGATGATATAGATTTAAATGAAGTTAGAAAATACATTGATTGGACGCCATTTTTTATGACATGGCAGTTATCAGGCAAGTATCCGCTTATATTACGCCATGAAGTTGTTGGTGAAGAAGCAACTAACTTGTTTAACGACGCTAACGCTATGCTTGATGATGTTATCAATAATGGAAAATTAACCGGTAAAGCAGTATTTGGCTTATTTGCGGCGCATCGTGAGAATGATGATTTGGTTCTATTTACTGATGACAGTAGAGCAACCAAACTTGAGCGTTTTCACCAGTTACGTCAACAAAGTAAAAAACCAGCAGGGCAATTTAACCGCTGTTTATCTGATTACGTTGCTGATGAAGCGTCAGGTGTAAAAGATTACGTTGGAGCTTTTGCCGTATCAGCTGGTTTTGGTGTTGAAGAAATAGTGAAAGCATTTGATGCGAACCATGACGATTACAATAGTATAATGGCTAAAGCTGTTGCAGACAGGTTAGCCGAAGCAACCGCTGAGTATTTACATGAAAAAGTGCGTAAAGAATACTGGGGCTATGCTAAAGACGAAAACCTAGAAAACGATGATTTAATTCGTGAAAAATATCAAGGTATTCGTCCAGCTCCTGGTTATCCTGCATGTCCTGAACATACAGAGAAAGGTTTGATCTGGAAGCTACTTGACGTTGAAAACAACATTGGTATGGAATTAACCTCTAGTTATGCTATGTGGCCAGGTGCTGCCGTAAGTGGCTTTTACTTTGCTCACCCTGAAGCGAAATATTTTGCTGTAGCTAAATTAGCGAAAGATCAAATTGAAGATTACTCAATTAGAAAAGGCATGACTATGCCGCAAGCTGAGCGTTGGTTATCTGCTAATTTAGATTACGAACCAGAGTAAGGTTATTTTACCCAACATGTATTTTCTTTTCACAAAAAATAAAAAAGACGATCATTGATCGTCTTTTTTGTACTGATTTTTTAATACTGCTGTCCTTAACTGATAAAACGGCTAAGCTTAATTAATAATGCTTAATAACTCATGAATAGTTTTAACAGGAGAAATAGTCGCTCCTAATCCCTCCATTGATTTGTGATAATTTCTAAATGGAATTATTATTTGAGAAAAACCATGTTGAGCGGCTTCTTTTACCCGTGGCACGCCACTATCAATGGGTCTTACATCACCATTTAAACTTAATTCACCCATAATGCAGGTAGTACGAGGGATAATAAAATCATTCAAACTACTTAATAGGGCAGTAACTAACGCCAAATCAATACACGTTTCAGACTCATCTATTTTTAATCCGCCAACAATATTAAAAAACGTATCATGAAAAATTTTAGTTTTTGTATGTTTACGTAAAATACCGGTTAGCATTTTAATGCGGTTCATATTTAAGCCAACACACACTCTTTGCGGAAATTCTGCTTCAGTTTCTGTGGTTAAACATTGAATTTCTAATAAAATATTCCGGTTACCTTTCCTAATACAGGTAATTGCCGAGCCAGGCGATTCAGTGGTAGATCCTGAGAGAAATATTTCGCTAGGGTTATCAACACTTAACATGCCTTTTTCGCACATTCTAAAAATACCTACGGTGTCTATATCACCAAAACGGTTTTTATTGGCTCTTAGTGTCCGTATCTGCCCATCATTAGTATCAATATGTAATAACGCATCAACAATATGAACAAGTGTTTGAGGACCTGCAATTTCATTATTTTTATTTACATGAGCAATAAGAAACATTGTTACATTATTTTGCTTACAGTATTGCGTTAGTAACTGAGCCGCGCCTTTTACCTGAGAAGGCGAACCCGGGCTGCCATTGGCGTTATCGGTAACAACCGCTTGAATAGAATCAATAACAGCAAATTTTATTTTGTTAGTTTCAAGCTCAGCGATTATCGCTTCAACACTGGTTTCAGACAGTAAATAGAGTGATTCGTCGTTATAGCTTAGTTTTAACCGATGCACTCTATTTTTAAATTGGGATAAAGATTCTTCAGCCGTACAATAGAGTGAGGCTGTGGTTTTAGACATACGAGCAACAAGATCTGAAAGCAATGTGGTTTTTCCAGCCCCTGGATCGCCCGAAATAATATTAACTGAGCCCGTAGTAACACCACCACAAAGTACTCGATCAAGTTCACCAATACCGGTTAATTGTTTTTCTGCTTCAATTGATTCAATTTCATTTATTTTTTTAGAACCGCCACCAACGCCTCCAGCATAGCCACCACTATTACCCGTAGATTTTTTACTATGAGTTGATGGATGTTTCATTTCCGTGAGTGTATTCCATGCACCGCAACGACACTGGCCTTGCCAACGAGAATGATTCATTCCGCAATCTGTACAAACAAACTCTACTTTTGCTGGCTTTGCCATTTAATTACCTGTTTTAGCGCTTACTCATCGCTTGAGTCTAAGTTTGCAATATAAGTTATGAATTTAAGAGAAATGAATAAAATTAAAATTCAATTTAAAAATTAACTATATGCTTAAGTCAAAATTATGACATGTTATATCATCGTAAATAATGATTTTATAAATTTTATCAAAAAACTGTGGTTTTATAAACTCGTGTAATCTGTAATAAACAACGCATTTGACCTATAATTTATTAAGGCATTAAAAATGCTACACTTTTAAGTCACTAAACTATACTTTTAGCAGCTAATTTTATAAAGGCATGAAATTTGCTGAAGATCAGAATTACCAATTATTAAAAATTGTTAATTATTTAAGTGTTGCTAAGAAAAATTGCCAATTAGCTAATCTTTACATTTTAAAGACCAGGCTTGCCTTAAAAGATCATGATTTTTATTTTTTAAAATTAGACCAAAGTTTAGATACATATAAATACTGAATCATTAACGTTTTTTAACTGATATAAAATTTGAATGACTAATAATCTTGCTAAGTACCAAAAAATAATTAATGAATTTCGTGGTAAAGTTTCAAATAAAAATTTTGAAACTAACTTTACTGCCAAGTCTACTCACATTCCAAAAACAGATCGTTTTATTTTAAAAATGGAGCTTAAAAGGCTGGCGGGGGCTTGCACTCGTCTTATTGATTTACGTGGACATGTTAATGGAGAATGTCGACTATATGTAGATGGAGAGCGCACTCATTTTTTAGATGATGTTGCTATTAAAGTTTTTGAAGAAAATATCGCTTTATATGGAAAATACACATTAGGTGTTTACGAAGCCGTTATCAACACCGAAAACAATTTTAGAGTGATATATCAAAAAGAAAAATCAGACGCTAAGTCCTTAACAATTAAAAAAGATCCTGTACAAAAAACCTACGAGAAAACTCAATATCCAGCACAATATTATCAGTTAGGCGATTATCATAATCGTATTGAAGAAAGAATGAATTTTTCAATTGCAGTACATATCATTACTGATAAAGATGAAATTCCCTGCAACAGTACTGATATAAGCATAAATGGTTGCAAGTTAAGAGTGTCAACTAATATAAAAATGGCAATTGGGCAAATTTTTGAAATTCGTTTCGTAGGGTTAGATCATGAATTTAATAGCGATGCCAATAGTACCCTTCATTATGAGATTAAGAATATTCAGTTAATAGATAATATTCAATTGATGGGGTTACAACGTATTTACCCTAACGACAATAACGATAATCAACGAGATCTTTTTACACGTTTTATTGAAGAATTTATTCAAATTAATAAAAGACGTTATAAGATAAATTTAGATAATACCATTACCGCATTGCTTACTCGTAATTTTGAGCAATATATTTTACCCAAATTAAACGAACTACCGATTTTTATTGAAAATGAAAATCAGGTATTTACACCTAAATATGCGTTAACTACACCCAATAACCAAAAAATATATCAATATTGGCAAGATGAAAACAAGCATTCTACGCTTAACTTCTTACTATCTCATGAAAGGATCCAGCGGTTAATCAAAGCGGCCCCATTAGGAGAGCCTCTTTTGGTTTATAGCTTTATTCACAAAAACCAAGATAAATATTATTTTTATACAGCTGATAGTATCCAGCTTAAAACTGACCTTAATTTGATGAAACAATTTTTAGGTTTTTCTGCCAATAAAGCGAATTTTGCTATTAGTTTATTATCAATACAAGAACCGAATAAACATACTATAAATTCTGTTTATACCTTATCGGAATCACTCGCAGAAAAAAGTAAATATCTTAATATGCCAATCAGTGATGACAATATAAAAAAAATTGAAAAGTTATCTTACCTAGTCGTAATTAACGATATAACGACTAATGAATTAACTAAAACTTACCGTGAATTTGCTTATAATACAATTGAACCTTCCTACATAAAAACCTATGGTCATAAACGTTTGGTAACGCCTATCGTCATTGAGGAATTAGGAGTTAACTATAAAGATCATCGCCATGAGGCACGTTTTAAATACAAAACATCGGTTGAAGTTGTTCAAGAAAAACTAAAATTATCTGCTAAATCAATCGATTTTTCAGCTTCAGGACTTAAAATAGAGTTTACTAATGAAACTGTTCTCAATAAAGGCGATGTGGTTTTTTTATCGTTCCCTGATTTACAAAAGGTTACCTCAGCGTTTAATTTAAATGTATTACCCTATGAAATTGTTAGAATAAATAGTAAAAAAACCATTATTAATCTTAGGGTTTACGTTGAAAAGCACCAACATATTGGACGTGCTTTTTTTAAAGCATTAATTGAAAAAAATAAAGATAAACTCACACCAGATGAATATTCACTTATTGTTCCTGGTTTAGCTAAACCTTTACGTAATCTTTATAATAATTCAATTAATATACCTCATTTAATTGTGCAAACCAGCGGCAGCCGCTATAAAGTTGAAGCTATTGCAAGCGCTAATAAAAATGGCAAGCTTATGTCACTTATGCGTCAATTAAGCGATAAGAAAAATACCTATAATTTATTTCCAATCTTAAGTCACTTAAACGCTACTAATACATTAATGATCGATCTGAAAAAAAGGCACGCCAGTGATGTGCCTTTTTTAATGACTCTATATATTGCTATTAATTCAAATGAAAAAACAATCGAAAATCAGGTAATAACTAAAATCTCTACGGAATTACATTCACCTGAATTACAAAATAATTTTATTAAAGAAGCATTGAAAACCGGTGAATTTATATGTTTACAATTGAAATTATCAAGAACCGATGAGCCTGATATGGAATATTTAAATCCAGAATTAAGTTACATTAGTTCGTATGCAATACATCGAGGTAAACAAATTGAGCAGGAAATATGGGCTGTTTCAGGAGTAATACAAGTTTTAGATATTACTCAAGAAGCTATGTTAAGGATGAAACTAGCGGTTTAGACCCAACATTTTATTTTAAACCTTAAATAAAAAAATACTCAAGTTAGATTGATTTATGTTTGTTTTAATCAATCTAGCTTGCTAACGAAGTAATATTTGTACCCGTTACCAATCAAAATGCTCGTTTCAGAGCGTATGAGCGATATCAATTCAAGGCAATACTTTATTGCAATGGTTGTTCCCTTATAAAAAGTATTAACGATGAAGTGATTTTGCTCAAGCGCTTCTTCGATGGGTCTAAAAACAATTTATGCATCGTTATTAAGTGTAGTCAGGGAATAACCATGACATAAACTTAATGCCTTGCATACATGGATGTCTGTACTTAGATTTCGTCTGGAACTTGAAATCTGTGCCTAAATTGTTTTTAGCTCCCACTGAAACCTGCATTTTGAATGATAACGGGTATAACAGTGTTTTAGCTGTTACTAAGCTAACCAATGTATCATGCAATCTAAGCCTAAGCGGTTGATTGCGGTATCAGCTTTTTCTTTAACAATAGATTTTGCATGAAAGGCAATACCTAAATTAGCCGCGTCCATCATAACAAGATCGTTAGCACCATCACCCATCGCAACAGTTTGTTGTTTTTCAATATTGTACTCATTACTTAACAACGTTAAACATTGTGCTTTAACTTGAGCATCAACAACTTTTCCTAACACTTTACCGGTTAATTTACCGTCTATAATTTCGAGAGTATTAGCAAAGGCAGCATCTAAATTTAGTTTGTGTTTTAGATGGTCGGCAAAATAGGTAAAGCCACCAGACGCTATAGCTATGCGCCAATTGTGTTGTTTTAATTCGGTTATTAAGGTTTCTAGGCCTTCCATTAAGGGAATGTTTTTAGCAACGTCTGCTAATATTTGCTCTGAAGCATTTTCTAAAGTGGCAACCCGTTGGTGTAAACTTTGTGAAAAATCAAGCTTGCCTTGCATAGCTAATTCGGTAACGGCAGAAACTTGCTCCCCTACGCCTGCTAGTATGGCAATCTCGTCTATACATTCGATTTTTATGGTGGTTGAGTCCATATCCATAACTAATAAACCCGGCTGATTTAATTTAGGTGCATTAAATAAAATAGCCGCTTCAATATGGTTGTTTTCAGCAAAAGTAATTAATTTTTGCCTTGATAAGCTCAGTTCGTTAGTCGTTATAGTAAACCGATAACTCGTTTGGTTATTACGCTGATTAATTGCACTAAGTGATGTGAGTGAAATACCACACGTTACGGTTAATTGTGTTAGTAGGTTAATTGAAATATCACTAAAAACCACAAGTTCAATGGCGTTACTCTTTGGAGGCGTTAACTTAATTGAAGATAGCAAGTTGTCTATAGCATTATCACACTGACAACACTCATCTAAAAATAACTCACTTGTGGTTAACGTTATATTAAATGGAAATAAATCAGGAGATTGAGTTGGTAGTATAACTTGTGAGAGTGAAAAAGATTGAATTTTTTCTAAGGTTAACTTATGCACGTTATTAGTCAATTTAAAGCCTACTGTAAGTTTGGTCGTATTTGATTGGTTTGGTCATCATTATTTTTTATAAACATTTGAAATTAGAAAACTTGATTAACGTTCAAAAGTAATAAAATAAGGTTTTGAAAAAATAATACTTATAAAAAAGATATTCATAAGTTATTTTAAATACCTTAAGAACATTCTATAGTGTACCCATAGAAAAACAAATTTTATAGAGGATTATGGAATCATCTAAACAGCCTTTATACCCTAAATTATCGTCTATTTATAATAAATTAATGCAATTAGCTATCGCGATTGTATTAATAGTTGTTTTGCTAAATTTATGGGTTACAAGTAATTACCATTCTGAAAAAACAATTCATGATAATTTTTATGTCGCGGCAGAGCAGCATTTACAGCAAGCTATTTCAGGAATACTATCCTTAAAACTTATTGATAATAACGACAATTTACAAAAGTTTGTAGATGGCATTGCTGATCAAAAATGGGTCTATGAAGTGCGTGTTTACGATCAAACTGGCAAAGCTATCGCGGTATCTAAAAATAGTCCAAGTGTTAAAGATATTTTTGGCGTTACCATAAATAAAACAAATAAAAGTGAACAATTTGTACCTTTTATTCAAGAAATTAGAACTGAATCCTTAATCGGTTTTATGCGTATTACGGTAAAAAAAGATCACTTTACCCACGATTTATCGCAAACTAATTTCGATAATCATGCCATGCTACGTTTAATGATGTTAATTGCCGTTTGTATTGGTTTTTTATTAACTAGAGGTTTAAACCGTTTCAGTCGCCAAGGTTTTAGGGTTTCGCTTGAAAAATAAAGTGTTTACATTATTTTCAAGGATTTGAGCCAGCACATCAATACTTTCAGGCCTGATAGCATGTAAAGCGTTTAATATATTAATTAAGCGTAAAGGAGAATTATCTTTTCCTTGAAAGCCTTGTAACGGCATACTTGGCGCGTCAGTCTCAAGTAGTAACGTTTCAAGCGGTAGCCTTTTTATGGCATTGACTGTTTTTTTAGCGCGGTCATAGGTGATGGTTCCGCCGATCCCTAACTTAAACCCTAAATCTACATAACTTTTTGCTTGCTGATAACTTCCTGAAAAAGCATGAATAACCCCTCCAGCATTTATTTTATACTTTTTTAATAAAGCGATAGTTAACTCATGCGAGCGTCGATGATGAATAATGATAGGTAAGCGATATTGATTACTTAATGACAATTGATGTTCAAAAAACATTATTTGCTGGTTTAAATTTTGATATTTGTCCGCAATAACGAGATCAATCCCTGTTTCACCAATGGCAACTAGGTGTTTTGAATTGGTAGCTACAACATTTGTTAATTGCGTTAATGCCGATTCATTTAAATCGTGCAAAAACCAAGGATGAATACCTAAAGCTGCAAATAGCTGGCAAGTTTTGGTAGATGTAGATAATGTTATATATGTACTATCTACATTATTGGTAAGTGTTAATATTTTTTGCCAGTTATTAGGAGCAATAGCGGGAATGATCATACGATGAATACCTAGTTGATAACATTGCTGTAATAGGGCATCGCGATCATCATTAAAGTGTTTAAAATCTATATGGCAGTGAGTATCTGTAAGTAACATGTTTTTTAAAAAATCTCAAGGTACTATCAATATACCCATTATTATTCAAGATGCAGGTTTCAGTAGGAGCTAAAATAATTTAGGCAAAGATTACAAGTTTCAGACGAAATCTAAGGACGACATCCATGTATGCAAGGCATTAAGTTTAAGTCATGGTTATTCTCGGTAACTGCTCCTGCGTTACTCTAATACTCTACATCCTTTTAGAAACATGACTACACTTAATAACGTCGCATAAATTGTTTTTAGACCCATCAAAAAAGCGCTTGAGCGCTAATACCTTTAAGATCTGACGAATCCCCACAAAATATGAATTAATGATCGACCTTCATGATTATTTGTGATCAAATTTTTTCACCACAAAAAAACGCACCAATAATCATGAAAGCCACTGAAATATTACACAAAGATATAGCTAATGCCTACCCTGAAATTCATAAAACTCGGCTAAATACGGTATTTACTTTTGTTCGCTCTGGTTTACGCGACCAACGCGT